>Ga0247836_1000568_pt1 | contig 68109 bp, 52 predicted proteins | sample LaCruzMarch2015__4_FD_187116 | JGI IMG/M metagenome (GOLD analysis project Ga0247836, IMG submission 187116) | Freshwater microbial communities from meromictic Lake La Cruz, Castile-La Mancha, Spain - LaCruzMarch2015_14m | ecosystem: Environmental > Aquatic > Freshwater > Lake | place: Spain... | reverse complement strand
AAAGCCTGCGAAGACTTCTTCAGCAACCCAGGCGACCATCAGGGCGACCTGCGTTTATTGCTGACGGAGAATTTCGAAATAACCGGTCGGTGAGAAAACCGAAAATTTGGCATTAGCCAAGTATATTAAGGGCGAGGCATTGAAGCAGGCACTGGCGAAATTGGCTTGCGAAAGCTCGGAAGCTCAACGATTCCCAGCCGAAGCTCTGACCAGGGCGTTATTCCGCAAGCCGGGGGAGACCCTCTCCAATCTGCGGATAGTTGTGGCGGCGCTATGCCATCTGTTGGAGCAACGCCACGCCCAGCAGTTGTTGCGCATCCTCGAAGGCATCTGGGTCCACGCCGAGGCTGCGGCAAACCTGGTCAAAGCCAGGGACGACCAGCGACCGGCTGCGATCAACGCATTTGAACTAGAGCGGTTCACCGGGAGATGCTACGCGAGACGGGCGTGGCCGTTTCCGATCAATATCCGGACGGTCCCCGTCGGACCGGCCCGCGGCTTTTCCCAGATCGAGTCGGCATTGCTGGACCAATTGGGTCGATCTACCATCGGGCGGGACCACGCCAGAAGGCGGGTTCAAAACATCCAGGACCCGATTCTCCTGCTGTTTCCGTCGCCCGAGCCCACGGACGCCGAAGTCGCGCAGGAGACGCTTCCCGATCAGTCCTTACTCGACGCCATCGAGAAGGCGTTTCCCAATGTCACGGTCATCCTGGCGACCGGCCGGAATCTGCCCGAGTATCTACCCGACGTGGTCCCCTTGCTCCCGCCGCTTCCTGCAGACGAGGAAGATCGGCAGTGCCGTGCGTACGACGAATTTCTTGACTTCATCGAAAACCAGATGGGTAGGCCAGAATCATGAGCAATGCGTTGACCACCTTTCGACTGCCCGCCCCACCCGATTGCGTTTGGCCAGGCGACGAGGCAACCGGCGTTCCGCCCTACCTCGTCTCCGATGAGGTCGCCACGGCGTTGAAGGTCGCTTTGGCGACCGGCCGACCGCTTCTGATCTCCGGGCCGCCCGGTAGCGGCAAGACCACCTTGGCGAAGGCCACCGCGCATGCGCAGGGGTGGGGCTATCTCAAACATACCCTGACCTCCCGCAGCCGTTTGGAGGACCTGACCGCCGAAATCGACCAGTTGCAACGCCTGCATGATGCCCAGGTGACCGCCGCCGGGGGCGCGACCGAACTGATGCCAGAATGGGCTTATCTGAAACCGGGCCTACTGTGGTGGGGGTTCGACGCCCACTCGGCCCCGCTAAAAGGCCGCGAGTTGGCGGAGATCGAATCATTGAAGAGTTTTCGACCGCCATCCAGGCCCAAGACCCTGCGGGAAGCCGGTGCGGGCGTCGTGATCCTCTTGGACGAAATTGACAAGGCGGAGCCGGACCTCCCGAACGACCTGCTGGAGCCCTTGGACCAACGCGCCTTTTCCTTGCCGGACGGCACCGAGATCCAGGCGCCGAAAACCCTTGCCCTGTTGGTGATAATTACCACCAATGGCGAGCGCGACCTGCCGCCGGCATTTCTGCGCCGCTGCCTGCATCTTGAGCTGCGCCGTCCCGAGGAAGAGGAGCTTCAACGCATCGCCCATTTCCATTTCCGGGACAGACGCAGCCCGGAGCACGCCGCCGTCTTCGCCGCCGTGGCCAAGCAGTTCGACGAGGTAGAAGCGGAAACCAAGGGCGCGGGACGCCGGCCGCCGGGAACCAGTGAATATCTGGATGCTGTCCGTGCCTGTCTCGAATTGGGTATCACGCCCGACAGCGACACCTGGCGACAGGTTGAGCAGGCAACCCTGCGCAAGCAGCCCAGGGCGGATCGGGGCATCTGATGGCGAGCCGGCGGTCGGAGATCGGCCTGGGTGATCTGGTGCAGACACTGGTCAAGCTGCCTACGGGCGACCAAGCCGAGCTTGACCGGATGGCTCGTTGTCTCCGTTTCGAGGCCGGGGCCCTAGCGGTCGCGACGCCGGATTACCGGCCGACCCTTAGACCCAGACCGTCGCCGGAGCCCCTGCCAAGCCCGGCTACCAACCCGGCGATGCCCTCCGCACCCGAGCCGCCGATTCCCCTGCCGGACGAAATCCTGCGCATCGACATCGCCAAACTGCCGGGGACCTGGGACGCGGAATCCATCCCGATCTTGCCGCCGGAGATCGCATGCCGGGCACCCCTTGAACTCGATGCACCCCGTCCGCCGCCGGTACCGCGGTGGCCACTGTTCCCGCCCAGGACGGCGCGCGGACTTCTGGGTGCCGCGGTGATGCGCCCGGCCGCCGATGGCGATCCGGATCTCGCCCGTCTGATTCAGGCCATAATCCTCAAGCGACCCGTGCGGATCCTGCCGCGGCTGCCGCGCCCGAGCGCGCGTTCCGGCTGCCAACTTCTGCTAGATTTCAGCGACGCGCTGGCCCCTTGGTGGGAAGATCTGCGCGCACTCATCGGACAATTCCATGCCTTGCTCGGTGAGGCCGCCTGCCCCGTTTACGAATTCACTGGCGACCCACGGGATGCACTGCATTGGACCGAGGCGGCGGGGGAGGAGGCGTGGCGCGCGGTCCCCAACCAACCCCTGGTACTGGTCACCGATTTCGGCCTGATCCGCATTCCCGGGGGCGAACCTCGGCCCAGCCTGGCGATCTGGTGCAGGTTTGCCGAACATTGCCGACGTAAGGGTGTCCCTGTCGTGGCCATCACGCCCCTGAGGCGGGAGCGCTGTCCGCACGCCTTGGGTCAGGCGATGGCGCTCGTCCACTGGAACCCCACAACCCGGGCGGCCGACATCAAGCGCCTGATCGATCGGCAAGGACGATATCCGGCATGAGTTGGCTGAACCCGACCGCCGCTGAACGGGACCTAGTTCACGAGTTGGCCCGCGAGCAGGACAGGGCTGAGCTTTACCAGTTGGCTCAGATCCTGGCCCTGGCCTTGCGAGTGGAGCCCTTACTTCTGCGCAATGCGCGCCTGCATTTTCTGCCCGCCAGCGATACCGAGCTTGAAACGGACCTGTGGTTCGCCGATCCACTGGTACGGACCCGCAACAACCAGGCAGCCGCCATGCACTCCGGGATCGCCAGGGAATTGTGCGATGCACTGCGGGCGGACGACCCTGGGCGCTTCCGGGAGGCGAAGCGGGTCGTCGACCAGCTCACGCGCCACTGGCCGGAAACCGACCGCATTGAACAGAAGATGCGCTGGGCAATCCTAGAGGATGATGCCGAGACATTGCGAGAGAATTTCGGGCGCATCCTGAACACACTGACGCTGCCGCGGAACCCGTCTGCACAGCGTGACCTGGCGCGCTGGGCCAAGGGTGCGCTGCCCGATCTCGCCGACCGGGACCAGCTCGTGGTCGAGACCCGCTGGCTCTACCAGTTCGTATCCGCGGCGCTGGGCTCAATGGGCGCGTGGCTAGCCAGTGCTGGCGCTGAGCCGCTGCCTCCATGCCTGATCAACGCCTTGCCTCGCGTTGTGCTGCAACCAATCGCGATCCAGGTGCGCCGCGGCGTGCTTGAGGCACTCCCACCCGGCAAGGGCGTTCCGACCATCGATATCGTCTTGCCGCTGCCGACCGCGATCTTGCTCCGCTGCGACGATCCGCCGCTATCACGGTGGGAGGGCTTTTGGGTCGGCCGGAGGATTCGGGTGCCGGAGACCGCCAGGCAGTTGACTCTGCAGACCCTTGACGGTACCCGTTACCAAATTGAGATTGCGCGGACCGGGCACGTGCCGAAGCCGGAGTCTACTGCCCAGGAACCGCGCTCGCCGGTCATAGTGGCCTGCCTGCCGGACGGTCGGGAACTGGCCCGCAGGCTCATGGATTGGCTCGCCGGCCAGGGCATTGCGGCCGAAATCGCCGACGATGGGGAGCCATCTCGCACACTTACCGCGGATAAGCGCCTGCTGCGTCTTTGGACCCCCGAATCCGCCGAGCACTGGCGGGATCGGTCGGCAGGGGCAGGTGAGTTCGCCGGCAGCGTGCTGGTCATCGCTGGGGACCTTCCGTTGACGCTGCCGCCGGCAGTGGGCGGCCAGACCGACATCGTCCGCATCGCCGCGGGGCAAGACGGGATCGACCAGGCGACCGGCGAGCGGCTTCTGACCGCGCTTGCTCTAGATGCGCGCTCCCCGTCCGCTGCGCCCCCGGTCGGGGTTCCTTCCCCGAGTGAAAAGCGATATCCGGCCGCAGGTGAGCCTAAGGCCAAGGCGCTCCCAGCGGTAAAGAATACGAACGAGCCCATCCGCATTCTGCACCTGTCGGACATGCATTTCCGAGCCGACACGACGTGGGACCATGACCAGATCCTGCGCGGCCTGGCGGGCTTCATCGCCGCAGAGGTGCAAGAGGACCCCAAGCGTGCGCCCGACTTGGTGGCCATCACCGGCGACCTGGCCAACCGGGGCCTGGCCGCGGATTACCGACTTGCGCGCACTTGGCTTGCGCAAGTGCTCTGGCCGGCCTTGTCGCTGGACCCATCGAACGTCGAACACCGGGGCTGCCTGCTGCTGGTGCCCGGTAACCACGATGTGGATCGGGGCAAGGTCAGTCGAAGCGCCCGGCACATCCAAGACGGACTGCTGCGCGAGAGGAGCCAGGACGCCATCGCCAATATCCTGAAAAACGAGCACGACCGCGACAGCCTCCTCAAGCGCCATGCCGACTATCTCGCGTTCTACGGCGACTGGCTCGGCGTGCCCCAACAGCTGCCGTGGTGGCAACGCCGAATCGAAATTCGCGGCCAACGGCTGCACGTCGCCGGGCTCGATTCCGCCTGGATGGCGTGCGGTGACGATGACCGCGGGCGCCTGCTGCTCGGGCAGTATCAGGTCAATCAGACCGTCCTGCACCCGGACGGGGAAGACGCTGATTGGCGCCTTGCGCTGCTGCACCACCCCTGGAACTACCTGGCCGAGTTCGATAGCCACGCGGTGCGTCAGCGCATCCACCTGCACCGTGATCTGCTGTTGCGCGGGCACCGGCATGAGGGTGAGGCGTCTCTCATCCCCCTGCCGAACCCGGCCCGCGATTGCCTGGAGCTGGCCGCCGGTACCGTCTATGACAGCAGCAGCCACCCCAACACCTTTCAGTGGATTGAACTCCACGCGGTACCCAGGCGGGTGCGGGTCCTGTTCCGCACCTGGTTCCAGGGCGACTGGCAAGTTGATCGCAACCAGCCTAGCTGTCCGAGCGGTGTGGCCGACTTCAATTTATCCGTGATCCAGCCGCACTCGACACGCTCTGAACACGGGGGAAGCCGCCAGGAGGCTCTCGTCCCCACAGATGAGCCAGCGGCGATCTACCGGCCTGGGCCGAGCCACCGCATGGACAAGCCCGACAAGGCACTGATCGTGACCGTCCTGGTGCCGACCTGGGATCCAAAGCGATCCAGTAACGGACCCTGGGACGGGTCGATCGGCACCGGCTGCGCTTTGGATAACGGCCTCATTCTCACGGCGCGTCATGTGGTCAAACCGCCCAATCGCAATCCGGACCACCCCATCAAAGTCCGCTGGTACGCGCTGCGCGACCAGCTCGACCCCGCGGGCTGGGTCGACCTGGACCCGGACGACGCCAAAGCCATCCGCTGGGTCGGCGAGGGTGACCTTGATGCCGCGCTCATGGTCTGTCCCCGCCCCGAGTTACTGCGCTACTTCCCCGCTTACCGCCTCGCCAATGACCCCCCGACAGGTTTCCCGGCTTGGGAAAGTCGGGGCTTTCCGCGGGCCAGCGCCGTCAACGCCAAGGCCGAGCCGGGGGACTTCCACGGCAAGGTCATGAGCATGTCCGCCATCGGCGACCGGCTCCTGTCCTTGTCCAGCGAACTGAAGGCAGGCGATGCCCAGCAGGATTGGAGCGGCGCCTCCGGGATGCCGGTGCTGGTCGGCGATACCATCGTCGGGATCGTCAAGGAGGCGTCCGCCAACCACGATAACCGTGCGTTGAAGGCGGTGCCGACCTGCCTCCTGCGCGCGCAAGCGGCTTTCATTGAGGCGGTCGGCACCAATCCGGCGGAGTTGTTTGAGCATGCACGGGCCCTGATGTTGCGGGCGCTCGCGCAGAGCGACTCGGCCACGGACGCTTTGGCGCGCCGCCTGGTGCCGGGCTGCGGCAGTCTGGAGCCCTGTCGGAAGGCGCTCGCCGAGCGCGCCCTGCGCATGCCGCTCGATCAGCTCGTCGAGACCGCCCTGAAGGTCAAGATGGAACTCCAGGCGAAGGGCGATGAGCGCGGTGTCCGGACACTGATCGATTTCGTCCAGGCAATTCTGCCGACTGGCGCCGATCCGGCCCAGGTCTTGAATCTCCAAACCTTCGATCCCGCGGCGGGCAGCACCTTGATTGCCATCAACGCCTACTCCCCGACCTTGATCGAGATCCTGATGGCCGCCGCAGATCGGCGCAGCGCCCGCTTCCGCACCCTGTACGACGACCGTAAGCACCCGGTGGGCGAGGGCTGCGTCGGGCATGTGCTGGGGCACGCGCTGGAGCATGGCCGCGACCCCGCGGACGCGCAGCGCTTGCACGACCTCACCACCGAGTTGGTGCAGATCTTTGAGGCCGAACTGACCGACAATTTGGACCAGGCCCTGCTCGGCCATCTCAAGTCTATCCTGCCCGGTGACTGGCAGAACCCAGACCCAGACCTCACACCAGAGGAACTCGCCGCTTTCGAGGGCGACGTTATCGAGGAGATCAACTGGCGGCTACGCGAGAGGGCAGGGCGGCACACTGACGGCGGTCGCTTCACCTATTACGTGATCGTAGATACACCCAAGGCCCTGAGCGATCCGGAGCGCGAGCGCCGCGACGCGGTGTTGCTGCGGATTGCGCAACGCTTTCCCTACCTCGCCGTGTTGTGCGCCGCGTCGCGGCCCAAGTTCCCCTATAGGGAACTGAGCCCCTTTGGCAAGCTCCACAGCCTGCTCTACCACGAAACGCACGTAATGTCTCAATGAATAATGAGACACCGGCAGGACGTAACCGTTCTAGCCAGGACTCCCTGTTGCAACCAGCGGTTGTCCGCGAGGCTGAACAATGCCCGGTCGACCGGGTATAAAGCGCATCGGCCCCCCGCTGCCCGAGGCCCCGTGCGTGAACCTTCGCGAGATCATCCTCCAACCCGTCGCCACATCCGCGGAGGCGCGCTTCCAGGCCCTGATGGATGCCCATCACTACTTGGGCGCGCTGCCGAAGATCGGGCACACGCTGTGGTATGTCGCCACCTGGCAGGGCCAGTGGCTGGCGCTGCTGAGCTTCTCGGCGGCGGCGTGGAAGTGCGCCGCGCGTGACGCCTGGATCGGCTGGGATTTTCGTCATCAATACGATCGGCTGCACCTGATCGCCAACAACAGTCGCTTTCTGATCCTGCCCGAACACCACTACCCGAACCTCGCCTCGCGCGTGCTGTCCTTGTGCGAACGCCGGCTGGTCACGGACTGGCGCGCACGCTTCGGCTACCCGCTGCTGTTGCTGGAGACCTTCGTCGATCCGCGGTATTTCCACGGCACCATCTACCACGCCGCCAACTGGCGTTATGTGGGCGACACCCGCGGCTTTCGCCGCACCCGGACCGGCTATAGCGGCGCACCCGCGGCGGTGAAGCGCGTCTTTGTCCGCCCCTTGCACGTCCACGCCCAAGCCCGGCTGTCGCGTCCCATCCTCAACCCCCAGTATCGTCACGGAGCCCCCAAAATCATGTTGAGCGCCGACCAGATGGTTTCGCTAGCGGAGTGTTTCGCCGACATTCCGGACCCTCGCCGCGGCCAGGGGCGGCGCCACCCGCTGCCCACGGTGCTGGCCATCGCCGCTGGCGCCATCCTCTGCGGGATGCGCGGCTACAAAGCCATCAGCCTGTGGGCGCAGGACTTAAGCCAGCAGGCGCGAGCGCGTTTTCGCTGTCGTTACCGCGACCGTCGCTACCTGGTGCCCAGCCGCACCGTCTTTCGCGAGGTGCTGATCCGCACCGACCCGGACGCCCTCAGCGGCGCCGTGCAACGCTGGAACCTGCAGTATGCCGACGATGAAGCACTGGCCATCGACGGCAAGACGATGTGCAACGCCATCGACGACGACGGCCGTCAGACCCACATCCTGGGCGTCGTCGGCCACCAGAGCCAGACCTGCTACACCCAAAAAAAGTCGGTGCCCTGCCCGTAGAGGGCCGTGATGAAGTCAAGCAAACCAATGAGATCGGGATGGTCATCCCGGTCCTTGAAGCGCTGGATATCACCGGCAAGACGATCACCACTGACGCCCTGTTGACCCAGCGCAAGCTCGCCGACTACCTCCTCGCGCACGACGCCCACGACGTTTTCACTGTCAAAGACAACCAGCCGACCCTGCTTGCCGATATCCGCCTGATCTTCGAAGGGCGCGCTCAACCCGACTTCCGCGAGCCGCTCACCCTGGCGCATGGCCGCATCGAACAGCGCGCGATCTGGACCACCACGTGCCTCAACGATTACCTCAACTTTCCGGGCGTCGGCCAGGCCTTCGTCATCGAACGCGAAATCATCGAGAAAACCACCGGCAAGCGTTCGACCGAAACCGTCTACGGCCTCACCGACCACACCCCGGACAGCGCCGATTCCGCCGCCATTTTGGCCTTCAACCGCTGCCACTGGAGCATTGAGAACAGCTGCCATTACATCCTCGACTGGAACTGGGACGAGGACCGATGCACCATCCGCACCGGCCACGGCCCCGCCAACATCACCGCGCTACGTCGCTTCGCCATCGGCGCCATCAAGTCGAAATCCCGCGACACGGTCGCCGCCACCATCCAACGCCTGGCACGCAACGTCCGCCTGGTGTTCGACTACCTGGGCATGACGGAAAACTCCCGCCGCCGCCCGCGGGGGCGGCCAGCGACGACAGGCTAGAACGGATTAGCCGTGGTGCGGTGTGGTGTGATCAGAACTGATGAGGCCGGGCCTCTCGGTAGGATGGGCAGAGCGAGCGCGATACCCATGCTCAAGCGTCGCGGTGGCCGGATGGGCATCGCTCTCGCTCTGTCCATCCTACGCGCTGAGCTGATCCACCTGACGAAACCGGCTCCGTCGAGGATGGGTCGAGTGAGAACGAAACCCAGCGTTGGCGCTATACTCCCGCCATCGCCACGACCGGAGGGAGCAACCCATGGCCACGACCGCCGACGATGTCTGGGCCTTGTTGCGCGAACTGACCGCAGCGCAACGAGAGACCGAGCGGATGCAACGAGAGACCGAGCGGATGCAACGAGAGACCGAGCGGATGTTTCAGGAGACCGACCGCCGGTTTCAGGAAACCGACCGCCAATTCCAGGAAACCGGCCGCCAGTTCCAGGAAACCGGCCGCCGGTTTCAGGAAACCGATCTTCAATTTCAGGAGCTTGCCCGCGAGCGGCGCGAGACCGATCGCCAAATCAGGGAGCTGGGCAAACAGATCGGCGGCCTGGGCGAGAAATTCGGCAGCTTTACCGAGGGGCTGGCCTTACCCTCCATGGAGCGACTGCTGCGCAAGCGCTTCGGCATGGAAGTCATCAGTCCCAGCGTGCGCGCCACCAAGGACGGGCAGCACCTGGAGATCGATGTCCTGGCCTACGCCAACGGTGCCGTCAACGCGGCCTATTTGGTCGAGGTCAAGAGTCACCTGCGCGAGGAGGCGATCACCCAGTTGCAGAACCTGCTGCGCCGGTTCCGGGACTTTTTCCCCGAACATCGGGAAAAACGGCTCTACGGCATCCTGGCCGCGGTGGATCTGACGCCGACCTTGCGCGAGCGGGTCCTGCGGGAGGGTTTCTATGTCGCGCGCATTCATGATCAAGTCTTCACGTTGGAGGTTCCCGCCGGTTTTGAGCCTCGCGCCTATTGAACCCTTGGCGTCGCCGCGGTGCAGCCGAAGTTTATGATGATGTCGCTGGAATGTTATGCCTAATCCCGTGCCCAGGATGATTCAAGAGCAAGTCTCTCTCCTGCCGTTCAACACCTTACGTCTGGATGTCAACGCGCGCTACTTCGCCGCGGTGCAAGCGCTGTCTGATCTGGAGTGGTTGCTCAAAGATCCGCGGGTCGCGGAGAACGCGATCCTGGTGCTCGGCGGGGGGTCCAATATCCTCTTGTCGAAGGACTTCGACGGGGTTGTCCTGAAGATGGAGATCAGTGGCCGATCGGTCGTTTACGAGGATGACGAAGTCGTCGATCTCGCGCTTGGTGCCGGTGAGGACTGGCCGTCGGTGGTGGAGTTCGCCGTCGCCAACGGCTGGGGCGGAATCGAGAATCTCGCGCTGGTGCCCGGCACCGCGGGCGCGGCCCCCGTGCATAACATCGCCTGTTACGGCCACAATCTGCATGAGAGTCTGTTGTGGGTGGAATCGATTGATCTCAACAGCGGTGCGCTGTGCCGATTCCGGGTCGACGAATGCGGGCTGGGATACCGCACCAGCATCTTCAAGCAAGAACTGAAAGGGCGACAGATCGTGGTGCGCATCTGTCTGCGCCTGCGTAAGCGCCCGATCCTCAATACCAGCTACCAATCGCGCTATGAATCGGTTGCCGGCGAACTGGAACGGCTTGGGCCGCCGCCGTATGGGGTACGCGAGGTCTTCAACGCGATAGTCAGCATTCGCCAACGCAAGCTGCCGGATCCGGCACGGGTGGGCACGGTCGGCAGCGTCTTTATGAATCCGACTGTGACTGTCAAGCAGCTTCAGGCGATCAAAGCCCTGTGCCCGGAGATTCAGTATTACCCGGCTGAGCAGTTGGTTTACGGCGATTTCGCCGTGGACCAGGACGGCGACAATGCGCGTGTCAAGATACCGGCCGCCTGGTTGATCGAGGATATGGGTTGGGCGGGAACGCAGGTCGGACACTGCGGGGTCTGGAAAACGCAGCCGCTCAACATCGTCAATTATGGCGGTGCCACGCCCCGCGAGTATCTCGACTTCTTACAGGCCGTGCAGGATGCAGTCTATCAGCGGTATGGGGTCAGACTCGAGCCGGAGGTTTTCATCATTTAACTGGTGTTTCCGATGAAGAAAAACATCTGTGATGATTGAGACCGGTCTCGCTATAAGTCAACTGCCTAACTGGCCGATGCGAAATCCACCTTGCCATAGAGGTTCCTAACCCGCCGCATCGGTGTCCGTATCGCGCGGCGCTCTCAACTTGCGTCGGCTCCGGTTGGCAACGGCCGCTGTGACCCGCGGGGCCTCGATGATGTTCAGCGCCTTTTCCTGTTCAGACAACCGTCGGTTGGCGATCATTTTTTCCTGACGGACTCGGACGCCATAGCCGAGTGCCGCACCGCCCGCCGTGGCCAGGGTGAGCAGCCCCAGTGCCATGAATTGGGTGAGCATCATGGCAACCCCCAGCCCGACGGCGCCGCCGACCACGACCCCCGACTTCAGACTCATGCCCGCGCCGAGTCCGCCGCGCGCGGCCCGGGCGATGCTGCGCACGTCCTTGATCCGCTGTTGTTCGGCCTTGACGCGGATCTGTTCGCGCTCTTTGGAGAAGCGCTCGGAGGCACGCGAAACCACATGCTTGCGGTCGGCGCCGACGATGGCGCTGAACCAGAGTGCGACCAGAAAGCCGATCGACAATCCGAGGATCAGAAACAGCGGCCAGGTGGTCTGCCAGTTCGTGGTCATTGCGATGTAGACCAGGAGCCCGGTCACGCCCTGCAAGAGGACGATCCCGATGAGAAAACGGATCAGGTTGGGAATCCCGAAGTTGATCATGACCTGCGCACTGCCTTGGTTGACGCACGTTTAGGAACTTTCTTGGGGGGCGGGGCGGGCTTGGCCGCGGCCTGGTCCGCCGTCGGCGCGCTGCTGACCGCAGTCGCGACGGCGGCGTTGGCGGGCCCGGTGTCCACGGCGGGCTGAGCGCCGAGCCGGAAGACCCAGGCGTCCTTGAGTGCCGGGCTCAGATCGACCGCGCTGACCTTCCGGCTGAAGAGCCCCAGCAGGCGGTCGCGAATCGCGGTGAGCCCCTCGGGTCGGCCCTGCTGATCGGCGGGAACCGGGCGGTCATAGGCATCGACCACGGCATAGAGATATTCGGTCCCGATAGTCGACAGGTCGGTGACCAGTCGCGGCGCGGCCGCAGTGCTGGGCAACAGACGCGGTTCCAGACTGGAGATCAGAAAGGGGCCGGGGAGCAATGTCAGCCGCTCCGCTAACTCCGCCTGATTGCGGCTGCGCAAGTAATGACTCAGGTCGCTGCGCATCCCTGCCGAGAGTTCAGGCCCGCTCCGCTCGATGAGCGTGGTGTCATCGTCCTCCTCGGGTCGGATGGCGATCAGAAAGGCGTGGGCCTCCGGGGTGGGATTCTGCGGTGTCGCCGCGCCGGCCAGGACATAGGTCTCGATGATGCGCAGCAGTTCGGCGTAGCGGGCGCGGTGATCTTCCACGGTGGGATCGAAGGCGCCGCCGAGCAGGACGAAGGTATAGATCCCGAAACCGGGGGTGGCGTTGCTGTACAGGGTGCCGGGTGCGGCGGCGCTGGCGACTCCGTAGGCGGCGGCCTGGGATGGAAAATAGGCCATGGAGTAGGCAAGGGTTCCGGTATCGAGGGTCGGTTCGGAACGTTGCACCGGAGTCACCAGATCCTGTTTCAGCCCGCTGGAGGCAGCCGCCCGGATGGTTCCCTCGGCACCGGGTCCGCTGAGGAAAATGGCGCGATTCAGCACCGCGGCAACGACCGTATTGCCGCCCTGGGCCACCAGTTCGCGCACGACGGCAGCCAGCGAGCCGCAATCGCCCTGGATCAGCGCCTCGGTGGCGAAGGCCGGGTCCACATTGGACAGGTACAGGTCGGTCACCAGTGGCCTCAGATAGTCCGGCTGCTTGTTGATCCGCGCCGAGCCGCAGATCAAGGCCACCTCGCGCCGCAGTTCGGGCAAGGTTTGGCTGAAGGGCGTGAAAATCGGGCTCGCCGCACCGACCGGGACCGGTTCCGCCGTCGGCTCATTGAGGCCCAAGGCCTCGCGTGTCGTGCGCCATTGGGGGGCCGCAGGGGCACTCAGGTCGGGTGGCGTGGCCGCGGGTGTCGGTGTTGACGCCGCGTCCGCCGTGGTCGCGGTCGGCGCGGGCTGGGCGGCCGCGGGAGTCGGGCCGATCCGCGCCCAGGCGGGCAGGCGCATGGCGCAGCCGGCCAGCGTCAGCACGGCGAGCAGGCCGACGACGAGCAAGGCCCCGGCGGCCCGGGGCCGCGGGCGGTGCCGTCGGGGCTGGACCGGCCGATCGCGTCTTGGTGGGAACTGGCTCAAGGTCAGGGTTCCATGGTGGGGGTGCGCCGCATGATAGCGGATTAGACGGCACCCGCGCGGGCGTCGATGTACGCAAGCGCCCGGTCGATCCGGCGCAGCGCAGCGTCTTTGCCGACCAGCTGCAGGGTGACGTCGATGCCGGGCGAGGCGGCGCGCCCGACGATGGCGACCCGCAGCGGCTGCGCCACCTTGCCGAGTTTCTCGCCGAGTTCCTCCGCGACGCCCTCGACGACATGATGCAGTGACTCAGGCGTCCAGTCCTCCAGTGCCATCAGCTCGAAGGCCGCCTTGAGCCGGGTCAGGGGTTCGCGGGCGACCGGGCGCAGGTGTTTCTTGGCGGCATCGGGGTCGTAGTCGGCGAAGTCTTGATAGCAAAAGGCGCTGATCGCGGCCAGTTCAACCAGGGTGCGGGCACGTGCGGCCTGGGCCTGGACCACCAGCACCGGGTCCGGTCCGACCGTCGGGTCGATGCCAAGCCGACCCAGGTGCGGGCGCAGCAGGTTGGCGACATGCGCCGGATCGGCGACCTTGATGTACTCCTGGTTGAGCCAGTCGAGCTTGTCGGTGTTGAAGCTGGAGGCGGCCTTGTTGACGTCCGTGATGTCGAACAGGTTGATCATCTCATCCATGCTGAAGATCTCCTGGTCGCCGTGGGACCAGCCGAGCCGCACCAGGTAGTTGAGCAGGGCCTCGGGCAGGTAGCCGGCGTCGCGGTAGGCGATCACGCTGACCGCGCCGTGGCGCTTGGACAGCCGCGCCCCGTCGTCGCCCAGGATCATGGGCACATGGGCATAGGTGGGCGGCTCCACCCCCATGGCGCGCAGAATATTGATCTGGCGCGGGGTGTTGTTGATGTGGTCGTCACCGCGGATGACATGGGTGATCGCCATGTCGGCATCGTCGACGACCACCGCCAGGTTGTAGGTCGGTGAGCCGTCGGTGCGGCGGATGATCAGGTCATCGAGCTCCTGATTACTGAAGACCATCCGGCCGCGGATCAGGTCATCGACCACCACCTCGCCGTCCAGCGGGTTGCGGAAGCGGATGACGTGGGGAGTGGCGGGGTCCACTTGATGTTCGCGGCAACGGCCGTCATACCGGGGTTTGAGTTTTTGCGCCATCTGCTCCTCGCGCATGGACTCCAGACGCTCCTTGGGGCAGTCGCAGCGGTAGGCCAGGCCGCGGGTCAGGAGGTCGTCGATGACCGCATGGTAGCGGTCAAAACGCTGGGTCTGATAGAAAGGCCCCTCGTCGTAATCCAGGCCGAGCCAGGTCATCCCTTCCAGGATGGCGTTGACCGACTCGGCGGTCGAGCGCTCCAAGTCGGTGTCCTCGATGCGCAGGACAAACCGGCCGCCGTGTTGGCGTGCGTGCAGATAACAAAAAAGCGCGGTGCGGGCACCGCCGACGTGCAGATAACCGGTCGGGGATGGAGCGAAACGGGTACGGACGGTCATGATCGCACGGGACTCCCTGGGCATTGGCCCGGACATTGCGCAAAGCATGGCCTGGGCGTTGGACAAGAGCGGGATTCTAGCAGTATGTTGCCGCCATGAGATTTGCCGAAACGAACGACAGCGCTGTTTATCTGGTCCAGGCGTACGGGCCTGAGGGGATCCGTGTCGGCGGGCGCGTCCTCACCTGTAGTCTGATCCTGACCCCGGAGCAGATCGTCGAGGACTGGGGGCCTCGGCGCATCGCCGACCTGGACCCAGGGCATCTGCAAACGCTGATCGCGCTGTCGCCGGAAGTGATCGTATTGGGCACCGGTGCCGTCCAGGTGTTCCCCGACCCGGCGCTGTACTTTGCGGTGCTGCAACGGCGGATCGGCTGCGAGGTGATGGATACCGGCGCGGCCTGCCGCACGTACAATATCCTGGTTGCCGAGGGGCGACGGGTGGCCGCCGCGCTGCTGCCCTGGTGACACCCGGCGCCGGTTTTCAATTGCCAATCCTCAATCTCAGGAAGTCGTCCCAACTCATGGACCGTAAAATTATCCTCGGCGTGCTGACTGCCGCCATTCTCGGTTTTGTCGGCGTGCTGCTCCTGATGCCTCCGACCATTCAGGACGCCGTGGTACGCTTGCCTTGGCGGGTGACCACGGACCAGGCCGGCCGCACCCAGGTCTTCGGCTTCACCCTGGGCAAGACGACGCTTGGCGAGGTGCGCAAGTTCTTCGGCGAGGACGGCAGCATCAATCTGTTCCAGGCGCCGGACGGCCCCGCGCCGCTGGGTGTCGAAGTCTTTTTTGAACAGGTCTATCTGCAGAGCCTGCGCGCTGACTTCATCGTCACTCTGGACGTCAGCCAACGGACCCTGGCACCCATGTACGAGCGCGGACTGCGCATCAGCCAGATGGAGAGCGGCAGCAAGCGGGTAAAACTCGACCCGACCGATGTCTCGACCCTGCTCGCCAGTCCCATCCGGACCATCACCTATCTGCCCCAGGCCCGACTCAGCACGGAGGTGATCGAGAAGCGCTTCGGGGCTCCGGCCGAGCGCCGTATCGAGCCCGAGACCAACGTCGTCCACTGGCTCTATCCCGAGCGCGGCTTCGACCTCGCCCGACACCCCAAGGGCAAAGTCGTCATCCAATACGTGAACCGGGCGGACTTCGCGCGGCTGGTACAACCACTGGGCGGGTCCTGACCCGCACCCGACGTACTGTTGTAAATTGCGGCTGAACGGTACTCAAATCAGCGGAATCCTACCCCAAACTCAGGCAATGGCGGGCAGCGTTGCCTGACTGCTTTAGTTAGTATTTAAGCCAACAGGTTGGCTGGAACACGAACCAAAGACTGGAGGCTGGGATCATGAGCAGGCAGGTCGATGTCGCCGTTATCGGCGCGGGTCTTGCGGGTTTGAGCGCGATCAAAGAGATCCGTCAGTCGAACAAGGACTTTGTGCTGATCAACGGCGGTGGCCCCGGCACCACCTGCGCCCGGATCGGCTGCGTGCCGTCGCGGGTCGCGCTCCATTTGGCGGAGGCCTGCTCAGGCCGGCGTGCCGCCGACTGGCTTGGCCGCGCGGGCGGCGCGTCCTGGGAGGTCGATCCGACCGCGGTGCTGGACCACCTGCGCGTACTGCACGATTCCTATGTCGATTCGACGCTGACCGGCAGCGTCGATGCGCTGGGCGATGCGCTGATTGAGGATTATGCCCGGTTCATCGGCCCCAACACACTGCGCGCCGACGGCCAGACCATCGAGGCGGCCGCCATCGTGATCGCGACCGGTGCGCGCAGCGTCGTCCCACCCGATTGGCAGGAGCGGTTGGGCAACCGGGTCCTGACCGTTGAGTCGTTGTTTGAGCAGGAACGCCTGCCCGCATCGATCGCGGTGGTCGGTCTTGGGCCGATCGGTCTGGAGATGGGCCAGGCGCTGCATCGACTGGGGGTTCGGGTGATCGGTATCGATGCCGGTGAGCGCGTCGCTCACCTGCCGGACCCGGTCGTCAATCAGGCCGCCGTGGAGATGCTGCGTCACGCGTTTCCGATCTGGCTCGGTGATCGCGCCACGGCGGAGCGCAGCGCTGACAAGGTGCTGGTCCGTGCCGGGCCGAATCAGGCGCTGGTGGATCGGATCTTCGTCGCGACAGGCCGGCACCCGAACCTGGATCGCCTAGACCTGAACATGGCCGGCTGTGCGACCGACAGCCAGGGTGTGCCGATCCATCATCCCGCGACCCTGCGGGTCGGCCGCCTGCCCATCTATGTTGCCGGCGACGCGGGCGGCACTCCGGCCAATCTGCAACTGGCCACTGAGCAAGGTCGGGTTGCGGGCTACAACGCCTGTCATCCAACGCCGATCAGCCTGACCGCCAAGATCCCCATGTCCATCGTCTTCAGCGAGCCGAGTATCGCGTGGGTGGGTCCCGACTGGTCCGCGTTGGATCATAGTCAGGTTCTGGTGGGACAGATGCCCTTCGGTCCGGCGGGGCAGGCCGCGTCCGCCGGTCCGCACCGTGCGCTGCTGCGGGTCTACGCGGACCGCCATGATGGTCGCGTCATTGGCGGCGCCATGGTTGGACCCGGCAGCGAGCACCTGGCTCATCTGCTTGCTTGGGGCGCGCAGCAGCGCCTGACTGTCCACCAGATGCTCGAACTGCCCTTCTACCATCCGGTGGTCGAAGAGGTTTTGCAGGACGCCCTGAAGGAACTGGCGCGCCGGATTCGTCCGGCAGGGTCGCGCGCGTCCGTACTGGGGCGGTTGACTACCTGGCGGGGGCGGATGGCACGTGCCGCTTGATGGGCGCGCCATACGCCCATACGCCCATACGCCCATCCGGCGTGATGGCGTCTCGGTCGTTGTCGTCATCGAAACCCGATCAGCAGCGGGCGGCGTACTCCCAAATGAATCGCGTCTCCGATGACCACAACGATAACGATGGTATTCGTGGTTGGCCTTGATCATCGTTCCGGCCGGCCGCGAACGGTCCGCACAGCGGACCCTACCGTAACACCCTGACCTGTAGGGTCCGCTGTGCGGACCGACGACCGTGCAGATCGCGCGTTAGCCGGGCTTATGATCAAGGCCGATCAGCCCCTTGAAACCGCGCCGCCGCCGCGGTCACCGTCTCCAGCAACATCCGGCAGTTCTGCACCAAATCGTCTCCCCGATGCAGATCGCCGCCGATCAGCAGCATGCAGTCGCGACCGTAGAAGTCGATCAGCTCGGGTACCCGCGCGAGACGCATGCCGCCCGCCGGTACCGGTAAGATCGGTCTGAAATGGCCCATGGGGCGGACGGCGCCCTCGACGATCGCACGGCAGTCCTCCGGGGAAAAGGCGAAGCGTCCTCCGTAGCTCGGGAAAATGGTCGCGTCCGCCCCGGCCAGACGGTTGAGCTGACCATAGAGGCAGCCGTGGGCGACGCCGCCGCGCGGGTCCAGGGTGAAACTGCCCTGGAACGCCGGGTGGCTCAGGATCGGCAGGTCGAGGGTGTCGTCATCGGCCAGAACGTGCAGGGCGTCTAGGCCGGCGAGCCCTGGGCAGAACAGCAGACCGCCCGCGCCGGCCGCCCGCGCGAAGCGGGCGCGGCGGGTGATCTCCGGGGCGGGCGCGGTGACATTGGGCACATAGAGCGCCTGTCCGCCCGTTTCCCGATTCGCCCGGGCGACCGCTTCGCCGCAGCGGGCGACGCGCTCATCGAAGGGGCAGAACGCCTGATCGGCCAGTCCGTGGTCATCCTTGATCAGATCGATACCGCCCAGGGCCAGCCGGTAGGCCAGATCGGCCAATGCGCGCGGGCTTAGCCCCATGGGCTTGACGGCCGTGCACAGGAGCGGCCGCTCCCGGACCCCGACTCGGTCGCGCAGTCCCGCCTGGCCGAGGCGCGGTCCGCGATAGAGCTGCGCCAGGTGTTCCAGGTCGAAGCGCACCAGCCGAATGCCGGGCTTGATGCTGCTATTGCCAAACAGGCAGTTGACGAGCTGCGTCAGCTCCCGTCCGGCGACCTCGACCGGATAGCGGATGACCGCCTCCCAGCGGTCCTCCTCCAACTGCTCCAAGGCGGCAAGCTGCCCGACGATCTGCTCGCGAATGGCTGCATTCGGGATCAGATCGTCCGGAAACTCCGCCGTCTGTTCCAGGCAGATGTCCTGCGCCCGCTGCCGCGCTTGCGTCGCGGTGGCCGCGCCGGCGAGGTGGTAAACGGCCGTGAAGCGTTCACCGCAAAGGGTCAGGGGTTGATCGTCCGCGTGTATCCCGCTCATAAGTCCTCGGTCTTATCCGCTACCGCCAAGGTTTCCAGACGCACGGCCGCCAGCGCCGCCTCGGTGAACCCAAGCCGGGCGCCGGTCAACGTCTCCGCCGCGCGCACCAGCGCCATGGCGTCCAGACCGTATTCGCGCAGCAGATAATCGCGGCCGGCGCCGTGCGCGTAGGTGTCGCGCAGTCCGAGGCGGATCAGGCGTTGGCCCAGACCAGCCTCGGCCATCGACTCGGCGACGGCGGAGCCCAGACCGCCGATGATGCCGTGGTTCTCCAGGGTGATGACGCCGTGCCTGACGCCGGCGATGGTGTCTAGGATCAAAGGGTCGGTGAACGGCTTCAAGGTCGAGACATGCAGATGGGCGACCGCGAGTCCGGCGGCACGCAGTGCGGCAGTGGCGCGCAGCGCTTCCTCGGTGCAGATGCCGGTGGACAGGACCGCCAGATCCCCGCCCGCGCCGAGCGCTCGGGCCTGTCCGAGCCGCAGCGGCGCGCCAGGGTCGAACAACCGCGGCACCTCGCCGCGCAGCATCCGCACATAGACCGGGCCAGTGACCGCCTGGGCCGCGTCGAGCACGGACTCGACCTCGGTGGCATCGCCGCATTCCAGTACCGTCATGTTCGGCAAGATGCGCATCAGCGCCACATCGTCGATCGCCTGGTGGGTCACGCCCCCCGCGGTGGTGAGGCCGGGCAGGAACCCGATCAGGCGGACCGGCAGGTTGGGGTAGGCGATCGACATGGCGACCTGATCGAACGGGCGCCGGCAGATGAAGACCGCAAAGGTATGAACGAAAGGGGTGAAGCCCTCGCGCGCCAGACCGGCGGCGAAGCTCATCATGTTCTGCTCGGCCATGCCCATCGAGAAGAAACGGTCCGGGTAGGCATCGCGGAACCCGTCCGCCTCGCAGGAGGCGGTGAGGTCCGCGGAGAGGACCAGGACCTCCGGCCGGTCTTTGGCCCAGCGGACCAGGTTGTTCCCGTGGGGACGTTGGACTGTTTCGATTGGTGTCGTTGCCATCAGGCGGATGCTCCGCGCAGGGTTTCCAGCAGTCGGCTGTATTCGGCGAACTCCTGTTCGCTCTTGAAGCGGACATAATGGAGCTTGGGTGCGCGTGCGCGCAGCAGATCGATGCCGCGGCAGGGGTCGGTGCGGGCGATCACCACCAGCGGCCGATCGCGGTCCGCCGTGCGGGCGGCGGCGGCCGGGGCGGCGAGCGCATCGCTGTCGTGGCCATCGACCTCGTGGACCTCGGCACCGAAAGCGCGCAGGCGCGCGGCCAGCGGTTCGATGGTCATGACGGATGACATGGCCCCGTCACACTGCTGGGCATTGGCGTCGATATAGACGCCGAGCCGGCCGATGCGGTGATGGGCCAGCGCGGCGAAGGCCTCCCAGGCCTGGCCTTCCTGAAACTCACCGTCCGACATGAAGACCCAGACCCAGCCGGGCTCCCCGCGCAGCCGCCGCGCCAGCGCGATGCCGCCGGCCTGGCTGATGGCCTGGGCCAGCGACCCGGCGGTGACCTCATGACCGGGGGAGTGCTCGGCACCGATCAACTCCACCGTACTGCCGTCCTGGTTGAACTGCGCGAGCGCAGCGGGTCCCAGCCGGCCGACCTCGATCAGCAGGGAGTAGAGCACGAGCGCATAGTGCACCGGAGAGAAGATGAAGCGGTCGAGCTCCGGCGCCCGCGGGCCGTTGTAGTCCGCACCGGTGAAACTGGCGGGATTGTCGGCGCCGGGCACCCCGGCGAAGGGACGGGGCGTCAGCGGCGCCTGACTGGGACCCAGGCGCATCACGCGCAGATAGAGGGTCGCCAGCACCTCGGCCGCCGAACAGGCCTGACTCAGGTAGCCGCCATTGTGCAGCAGGGTGTGCTCCAGCACCCGGCGGCGCACGGCGGCGGCGATCTGGCCGACCTGGGTGCGGGGATCTGGGGAACTGAATTCGGCTTGGTCCATCGGGGGTCTCGGCTGGTTTCGATCGCTTGGCCGATTGTATCGCCGATTGGAGCGAAGTGGCCTTGGATAAACCCGGCCGTCGCGCGAGCTGCGCGGTCGTCGGTCCGCATAGCGGACCCTACAGGTTGCGGTATTATCGTAGTCCGCTATGCGGACCGGCCACCTGTGCGGACCGGTCACCGCGCGATCTGCACGGTCGTCGGTCCGCACAGCGGACCCTACAGGTCGCGGTGTTACCGTAGGGTCCGCTATGCGGACCGTGCGGACCGTGCGGATCGTCCGCGGCTGCCAGCCCCCTGCGAATCTGCTATGTTAACCGCAACCCAAGCTCGAAGCCCTGGATCGCGACATGCTTGCGCCTGAACCGACCAACCCTATCCACCGCATCAGCGTCGAGCAGTTCCATCGGATGATCGCGGCTGGTTGTTTCGGCGACGGCGACCGGGTGGAACTGATCGACGGGGAGATGCGCGACATGCCGCCGATCGGACCGCCTCACGGGGGCACCACCGACCGCCTCACCATGTTGTTCGCCCCGCGACTGGCGGGTCAGGCGATCCTTCGCGTGCAGGGATCCGTGGTGCTGGATGACGGAACCGAACTCTATCCTGACCTGTCGGTGCTGAAATTCCGGGACGACTACTATCGCCAAGCTAACCCCACGGGCGACGACGTACTGTTGATCATTGAGGTGGCGGACTCCAGTCTAGCCCTGGATCTCGGCGCCAAGCTTGCCAAGTATGCCCGCGCCGGGATTCGCCGCTATTGGGTGGTGGATCTGCGCCATCGTATCCTACATGATCACTGCGACCCGGACCGCTTCGGTCGGCGGTACCGCCAACTGCATTCCCTGACCACCGGAGAAGTTGTCTTCGAGCTGGGAGATGTGCGGATCGGCGTGCCGGTGGCCTCGATCCTGCCGGACTGACGACGCTCACGGCGAGCGGGTGCGCGGAGGTCAACCGAACCACCCGGCCGTCAATCCGGCTCGCTCGTCACTTCGCGCGTGAACACAATGCAGCGACTGAGATAGCGTTGACCGCGCTGCGTATTCTCTCATTGATACAAAAGAAATCCGATGCGATCCCATCTCATGCAAAGCACTCCGCGGCGGCGTCGACACGGCGCGGTACTAATCGGTCTGTGTTTTGCTCTCCTTCTCAACCTGGTCCAGGCCGTGGCCGGACCGATCATGCCCGCCGCCGAAGACGCTGCCAGCCTGACGCTGTGGGCCGTTGCGGCCGGGCTTGAGGCGCTGCTGGGCTCACCCTGGGCGGCGGCGGTCACAGCCGGCACGCCGGAGATGCAGCGGCTGGCCGGCGGCGCTTCTCACAGCCTGGCCATCAAGACCGACGGCAGCCTCTGGGGCTGGGGATGGAACGGGTACGGCCAGCTCGGCGACGGCACCACCGACGATCGGTCAACGCCGGTCCAGGCCCTGACCGGGGTCGCGGCCGTGGCGGCCGGCGGCAGTCACACCCTGGCCATTAAGACCGACGGCAGCCTCTGGGCCTGGGGAAACAACGAGTACGGCCAACTCGGCGACGGCACCACCACCTATCGGTTGACGCCGGTTCAGGTCCTGTCTGAAGTCGCGGCCGTATCAGGTGGCTGGTATCACACCCTGGCTCTCAAGACCGACGGCAGCCTCTGGGCCTGGGGGCGGAACTACGATGGCGAAGTCGGCGACGGCACTAACGACGATCGATTGACGCCGGTCCAGGTCCTGACCGGGGTCGCGGCCGTGGCTGCCGGCGGCAATCACACCCTGGCCCTCAAGACGGACGACAGCCTCTGGGCCTGGGGTTACAACAGGTCCGGCCAGCTCGGCGACGGTACCACCACCGACCGCCCGAGCCCGGTGCCGGTGATCGGGTTCGAGGGACGGACCACCACCAACGCCGACTTCCGCGTCACCAACATCACCCTGATCCCGAGTGCCCCGCTCGTCGGCAGGTCCTTCAACGTCTCGATCACCGTGAAGAACCGGGGCACCCAGGCCGGCACCCCAGGGCTGCTGCGCGTCTGGGCCAATCAGCGCGCGACCCAGGACTGCAATGCCCCAGGGGACGCTGACATCAGCCTGGCGAGCCTCCCGGCGGGCGCCAAGCAAACGGTGCGGGTCAGCCTGCCGGCCGGCACCGCCGGGTACCGGACCCTGCGGACTTTCACCGACAGCCAGTGTCAGACCACGGAACCCAATGAGACCAACAACCAAGACAGCAAGGACTACCGGGTCTTCGCCCAGCCGATCGCGGACTTCGCGGTCACCGCCATCGACCTGACGCCCAACCGCCCGACCGTCAACGGGACCTTCAGCGCCGCCGTGACGGTGAAGAACCGCGGCACCGTGCCCGGCGATGCCGGCGCACTCGCCCTCTGGGTCGATCAGCCGGGCGTCCCCGCCTGCGGCACCCCGGGCGACGCCGCGGTGTCCGTCGGCACCCTCGCCGCCGGAGCCAGCCGTACCCTGACGCTGGACGGCCTCCCCGCCGGGGTGGCCGCCGCCAAGTCACTACGCGCCTTCATTGATGCCACCTGCGCGAGCGTCGAGGCTTATGACACCAACAATCAATGGGTGAAACCCTATACGGTCATCCCCTGACGCTGTTGTATGTCAAAGGCCACCCGGCGGTTCGCGTCGGGGCCGACAAGCTGTCGGCGACCACATCACTTTGGACCGCACCCCGACCACGCATCCGGTTTGCCGCCATGCCCGGATCTGGTGACAATGGTCGGCTAACCACGCTACCGAGAACACCACCGATGTCCGACAAGGCCCCTTGGATCACCTACCGTCCTGAACTCAAGGTACTCGACTGCACCATCCGCGACGGCGGTCTGGTCAATGCCCACCAGTTTTCCGACACCTTCGTCGGTGCCGTCTATCGCGCGTGCGTCGACGCCGGCTTGGATTACATGGAGATCGGCTACAAGAACTCGAAAAAGGTCTTCCCGAAAGACAAGTTCGGTCCCTGGCGGCACTGCGATGAAGCCGATCTGCGGCGGGTGGTCGGCGACCATGACGCTGCCCGCACCGGGCTCAAGCTCGCCGCGATGGCCGACGCCGGCAAGAGTGACTGGCAGACGGATATCTGTCCCTGCGCCGATAGCCCGCTCGATGTGATCCGGGTCGCCTTCTATGCCCATCAGGTCTCGGAGGCGGTGGAGATGATCCACCACTGCCACGGGCTGGGCTACGAGACGACCTCGAACCTGATGGCCGTCTCCAACATCACGGAGGAGGAGATCGACACCGTCCTGGAGGCGGTCGCCGAGACCCCGGCGAGTACCATGGTCATCGTCGACAGCTTCGGCTATCTCTATCGCGAGCAGATCGATCGGCTCTACAAGAAATACGCCGCGGCCATGGCGGGGAGCGGCAAGGAGATCGGCATCCACGCCCACAACAACCTGCAACTCGCTTTCGCCAACACGATCGAGGCGATCATCCTGGGCTGCAATCGGGTAGACTCGACGATCTACGGCTTTGGCCGCGGCGCCGGCAACTGTCATACCGAACTCTTGCTCGGCTTCCTGCGCAACCCCAAGTTCGATTTGCGGCCCATCGTCGACGTGATCCAGCATCATGTGGCACCTCTGCGCAAGGAACTGATCTGGGGACCGTCGCTGCCCTTCAACCTCACCGGCCAGCTCAACCAGCACCCGCGCTCCGCCATCGAGTGGACCGAGGGCCCCAATCGGGATGACTTCCTGGCCTTCTACGACAAAATCGTCTCGGAGATCTGAGTGCGCCATCGTGCCCCATCCGGCAGCCGTCCACCGCTGAACCGCAATGTCGGGCGGCGCGGCCGCAACGCCCCGGTCGACCTGCCGGCTCCCGTGGATGCGCCCGGCGAGCGCCTGCAAAAGGTGCTGGCCGAGCAGGGGCTGGGCTCACGCCGTGAGATCGAGGCCTGGATCCGCATCGGGCGGGTGCGGGTCAACGGTCAAGTCGCCAAACTCGGCGACCGCATTACCCCGCTGGACCGGGTGCGGGTGGATGGTCAGGAGATCCGCCGCCGCCCGCGGCGCGACGAGGACACCCAGATCATCGCCTACCACAAGCCCGAGGGCGAGATGGTCACCCGCCGCGATCCGGAGGGGCGTCCGACCGTCTTCCGGCATTTGCCGCGGCCGAAGGCCGGGCGCTGGATCGCGGTCGGTCGGCTGGATATCAACACCTCCGGTTTGATTCTCTTCACCACCGACGGGGATCTGGCCAACCGGCTCATGCACCCGTCGCGAGAACTGGAGCGTGAGTACGCGGTGCGCATCCTGGGTCAGGTCCCCGACGGCACCCTGGACCGGCTTACCAGCGGCATCACGCTCGACGACGGCCCCGCGCACTTCGATGCGGTCAGCGCGCGCGGCGGCACCGGTGCCAACACCTGGTACCACGTGGTACTGAAGGAAGGCCGCAATCGCGAGGTGCGTCGACTGTGGGAAGCCGCGGATTGTCAGGTCAGCCGCCTGATCCGGGTCCGCTACGGCAACGTGGAGTTGGGTCGGCGGCTCTTTCCCGGCAACTGGCGGCCGCTGCTCGATGATGAGCGCAAGCTGCTGCTGTCACTGGCCGGGATGGAATCCGAGCCGCGCCAGCCGCGGCTGCGCAGCGCCGCCGCGCGGGTGTGGCAGGGCGGGCGGTAGCGGAGCCGCTACGCTGAACCGAATGTATGCCTGGCTTGGCGTGATAGCGCCTTCGCACCCGGACATCGCCGTTGTTCGCAGGGGCGGGTTTCAAACCCGCCTCTACGTCCGGTTAGGCCGCTCGCTATGGCCGTTGTCGTAGGAGTGGGTTTCAAACCCGCCCTTACGTCCGGTTAGGCCGCTCGCTGCTGCTACAAGTAAAGCAAGATCGCAAAATAATGGCTCACGCTGCCGGCCAGCACGAACAGGTGCCAGATGCCGTGGCACCAGGGCCAGCGGTTATCCAGAATATAAAAGATCACCCCGACGGTATAAAACAGACCACCAGCCACCAGCCACCAGAAGCCGGCCGGGGGCAGGGCGGCGATGATGGGGCCAAGGGCGAACAGGATCAGCCAGCCCATCAGCAGATAGATGGCGACCGACAAGAGCCGTCCGCCGCCGCCGCGCAGGGTGTCGATCACCATGCCCGCGACGGCCAAAGCCCAGACCGCGCCGAACAGCCACCAACCCGTCTTGCCCTTCAATGCGACGAGGGTGAAGGGGGTATAGGTCCCGGCGATCAGCAGATAGATCGCGTGGTGGTCCATGACCTGGAAGAAGTCTTTCGCACGCCCACGCAGACTGTGATAGAGCGTGGAGGAGAGATACAGCAGAAACAGCGTGGCCCCATACACGGAGAAGCTGACGATGCGGATCGCTTCGCCCTTCACGCCGGCCAGGGTGACCAGCACCGTAGCCCCGATCAGCGCCAGGACCGCGCCGACCAGATGGGAAATGCTGTTGAAGCGCTCGCCGCGGTACATGTTGGTTATGACCTCTGCCGATCAGCCCGGACGACCGCGAAATTGCGCTTCGAGCCACTGACGCATGCGCTGTGAATCGCCCATCGGTGTGCGTTTGCCGGCTGAATCCAGGAACACCATGTCGAGCCGCCGCCCGCTGATCACGGCCCGCATCACCAGGCAATGGCCGGATTCGCTGACATAGCCGGTCTTGCTCAGTTCCACCCGCCAGTTCGGGTCCTGCACCAGCGGATTGGTATTGCGGTAGGCCAGGCGGTCGGCGTCGCCATAGGGCTGCACTTCCATGGTCGCGCGGGTGGTGAGGTCCTGGATCAGCGGATAACCGGCGGCGGCGCGCACCAACTTCACCAGGTCCTCAGCCGTCGAGCGATTGCCGCCGTCCAGCCCGGTCGGGTCCGCGTAGCGCGTGTCGACCATCCCGAGCGCGGCCGCCTTGCGGTTCATGGCGGCGACGAAGTCCGGTTTGCCGCCGGGAAAGGTCGTCCGTCCCAGGGCGGAGGCCGCCCGGTTGTCGGACGACATCAGCGCCACTGCCAGGGTCTCCCAGCGTTGCAAGGTGGCCGCCCGATCGATGCGCAGGCGCGAGCGGCTATGGCGCAACTGATCGCGATCGGATTCCAGGATGGTCAGCGGTTCATCCAGCGGTGCGCCGGAATCCAGCACCACCATGGCCGTCATCAGCTTGGTGATCGAGGCGATCGGCTTCTGATCATGGCTGTGTTTGGCATAGAGCGGCTGTCCGCTCTCATCCACCACCAGCACGGCCGCCGATTGGAGGTTCAGGTTGGGGGTGGTCTTGCGGGGCGGGGCAGTGCTTGTGCCTGCCGCGCTGTTGCGCTCCGGGTCGGCCCCGAGGGCCACGCCCAGGGGGAGAGCGAGGGCGAGGGCGAGCAGGACGCACGCGGTTCGGTGATTCACGCTCATCTGATGATCCATAACTAAGGTGTTGCGGCGAGTGCCGCGGAATCGGGGCCGCGTGATTTTCGGGTTGTCTGTTCCCCGCAAGCGCAATATGGTAGCCGGGTCGCGACCGCAGGTTAAGCACCGATGCGGTTTTTGTTGCCGGAAGCTTGACCTATCGTCTACATGATGTTCCGGCAATCGCCTAATCGCGTTCCCGGAGACAAGCTGACGGCTGACCGCCGGCTGCCGACACTCCCATCGAACGCGTCCACCCACATCCGCAGCAACGAGCCCAAGTGACCCCCACCCACATCCGCCGTATCGATGTCGACCCGGCGCAGCCGCCCGCTGCCAACCCGCGCGAACTGCTGCATCAACTCTACCGCAGCCGTGGACAGGACGCATCCGCGACCGCGTTGGGCCTCGCGGATTTGGCGCCTTATACGACGCTGGCGGGGCTGGAGCCCGCGGTCGCGCTGCTCGCCGCGACCCTGCGTTGCGGCGCGTCGATCCTGGTGGTGGGCGACTATGACGCCGACGGCGCCACCGGCAGTGCGCTGGCCGTGCTGGGTCTGCGCGCCCTGGGCGCCCGCGCCGTATCCTATCTGGTGCCGAGCCGCTTCGCCTACGGCTATGGTCTGAGCCCACCCGTGGTCGAGGCCGCGGCGCCGCAATCTCCCGGCCTGCTGATCACCGTCGACAACGGCATTGCCGGCATCGCTGGGGTGGAGCGGGCCAATCAGCTCGGCATCCCGGTGCTGATCACCGACCACCACCTGGCCGGGGCGGAGTTGCCCGCGGCGGCGGCCATCGTCAACCCCAATCAGCCCGGCTGTCCCTTCCCCAGCAAACACCTGGCCGGGGTCGGCGTCGTCTTCTATGTGCTCGCCGCCCTGCGCGCCCATCTGCGCGCGGCGGGCTGGTTCACTGCCGACCGGCCGGAGCCCAATCTGGCCGAGTACCTGGATCTGGTTGCCCTGGGCACGGTGGCCGACGTGGTGACGCTCGACCGCAACAACCGCATCCTGGTGGAGCAGGGCCTGCGGCGCATCCGCGCCGGACGCTGCCGCCCGGGCGTCCGTGCGCTGCTCCAGGCGGCGGGGCGTGACCCGGCCCGGGCCACCGCCGCGGACCTGGGATTCTATGTCGGCCCGCGGCTCAATGCCGCCGGCCGGCTCACCGAGATGAGTCTGGGCGTCGAATGCCTGCTGTGTGATGACCCGATCCGCGCCCTGGACCTGGCCGCGCAGCTCGATGCACTCAACCGCGAGCGCCGCGAGATCGAAGGGACCATGCGCGATCAGGCCGAGACGCTGGTGGAACGCATCGTCCTGCGCGGTGACGATCTGCCGCCCGGTCTGTGTCTCTACGGTAAGGGTTGGCACGAGGGCGTGTCGGGGATCGTCGCCGCGCGCATCCGCGAGCGCTATCATCGCCCCGTCATCGCCTTCGCGGACGCCGCCGACGGGTTACTGCGCGGCTCGGCCCGCTCGGTGGAGGGGCTGAACATCCGCGACGCCATCGACCTGGTCGACCGGCGCCGCCCCGGACTGATCGCCCGTTTTGGCGGACACGCCATGGCCGCCGGTTTGACCCTGAAACCCGAATGTCTGAGCGACTTCCGGCTCGCCTTCCGCGACGCGGTGCGCGAGCAACTGGGCGAGGCCCCGCCGGTGCATGAGATCCGCTCGGACGGCGAATTGCCGCCGCGGCTGATGAACCTGGAAACCTGTGACGCCCTGCGCCTAGGCGGTCCCTGGGGTAAGGGCTTCCCGGAACCCCTGTTCGACGGGGAGTTCGAGGTCCTCAGCGCGCGGCTGGTCGGCGAACGGCACCTGAAGTTGCGGCTGAAACCCGAGCGGGGCCCGCTGCTGGAAGCCATCGGTTTCGGCCAGGGCGAACGCCTGGAACTGGCGCGCGGCCGGGTGCACCTGGCTTACCGCCTGGACGTCAATGAATACCGAGGTGAACGGACCCCCCAACTGATTCTGGAGCACCTGCAATCGACCACCTAGACGATACTATCGACCCTTTTGATGCCGAGGATGCAGAGGACGCCGAGGACTCGGCTGATCCGGTCCGCGGCGCCGGCCACCAGGTCCCCGCGGCGGGGGAAGACTGGGAGGAACGTCCTGAGAGTCCGAGCAAAAGCCAGTTCAAACGCGAGCATCAGGCGCTCCAAGCCCTGGCCGAGCGGATGACCAGGATGCCCCGCGTCCAATTGGAGCGGCTCAAGCTCAGCCCGGTCACCTGGCTCGCGCTCGACGAGACCGTGCGCATCAAAGACGTGCGCGCCCTGGGGCGGCACTACAAACGCATCGCCAACCTCCTGCAACGCGAGGATATGCACGCGGTTCACGCCCTGATGGACGAGGCCGAGGCCCGCGCACGCGCGGCCGCCGCCGGCCACCACCGCCTGGAGCGCTGGCGCGAACGCCTGATCACCGAGGGCGACGCCGCCCTGAGCGACTTCCTTGACGAACATCCGGACACCGATCGCCAACAACTACGCACCCTGGTGCGCGCCGCCAAACGCGATACCGAGCGCGGCAAACCCGAGGCCCCGCGCAAGCTGTTTCGGTTTCTGCGCGATGCGGTCGACGCCGGATCCGCTGAGGAGGACGTGGCGGCTGATGAACCAGGTTCGGAGCATCGGTGACCCCATGCGGAGTGACCCCGGCGAACCGCATCCGGCTGAACAAACCCTCCCCACAAGTAAGGCACCGCCTGCGGGCACCCTCCGGCTAAAGCCTCGGCCTCCAGTTTGCAGCCAGTCACAACCGCAGGTCGAGGCTTTGGCCGGTGGCGCCGAACCGGAAGCTTCACCGTGCAAGCGCGCAGTCAGGCCATCCTGGCCTGACAGCGTTGGGACTGGAACGGTCAGGGCTGGAAGCCCTGACGACGCACGCCAACCGCCGCGGCAATTGCTCGGGTGTCAGGGTCGTTCCGAGCAGACTGCGCCGGCGGCAGACGTTGGCGCAGCGGAATCAGTCTCCGCGCTGGTCGAGTTCCAGCCCGGCCGGATCCTGATGGATGGTGATGTCGGCGCCCGGCAATTCCGTATGTAGGACGTCCTCCACCCGATCCGAGATGGCATGGGCCTCCAGGAGGGAGATGTCGGGGTCGAGTTCCAGGTGGAGTTGGATGACCGCGGTATGGCCGGAGCGGCGGGTGCGCAGCCCATGGACACCGCGCACCCCCGGCACCCCGAACGCCAGGGCCTTGATGCGCTGGCGTTGCTGTTCCTGGATTTCGCGATCCATCAGCAGGTCGACCGCCTCGCGGGCGATCTGCACGGCGCTGTAGAGGATGTAGACGGCAATCCCCAGCGCGAAGATCGGGTCGAGCCCCGGCCAGCCCATGACCGCGAGGATCAGGGCGAGGAGGGTGGCCGAGTTGGTCGCCAGGTCGGTCGCATAGTGCAGCGCATCGGCGCGGATGGCGGTTGAGCCGGTCGCCCGGATGACCCGATGCTGGAAAACGAGCAGGACGCCGGTGGCCGCCATCGCAAAAAGCATGACGCCGATGCCCACGCCGATGTCCGACAGGGGGGCCGGGTTCACCAGCCGATCGACCGCGTGCAGGGCGAGGAACAGGGCCGAACCGCCGATGAACGCGGCTTGCGCCAGCCCGGCCAGGGCTTCGGCCTTGCCGTGTCCGAAGCGATGGTCCTTGTCAGCCGGCTGCAACGACCAGTGGACGGCCAGCAGGTTCACCAGTGAGGCACCCACATCCATCAGTGAATCGATCAGGGAGGCCATGACACTGACCGCGTCAGTGACCAGCCAGGCGGCCAGCTTCGCCACGATCAACAGGGTCGCGGTCGCGACCGAGGCATAGGTGGCCAGTCGCAGCAGGCGGGAACCCTCCTGCTGCGGCGTCATGGTTGGTGTGGGGTCATAGGTGGCATGGCGAACTCCAAGAAGTCTAAGATGCGCTCAGCCGCCGACATCCAACCTGCGTTTAGCGCGATTCCGGTGAACGGCAGTCGGCTGCCGGGATGCTTAGACAATTGCCGTCAAATCATGCAGTTCCTGGCGACGGGACGATGCTCGTTCGGGGCCGCGGAAGCGCGGCTCAATGCAAGGCGCCCGGCCGCGCGTCGGCATCCTTCACCGGCAGCAAGTGCACGAACCGGCCCTGCACCTCGGTGGAGTGCTGATACTCGGGTTCGCCGAACGTGCGCCGCTTTTTCGATGCACCCTTGGGCTTGACCGGCACCTGGGCCAGCCACAGGCCATGACGGGTCTCCAGTGAGAAGGACACCACGTCGATGCGGTAGGGTGAGGCTCCGATGGAGCCATAGCGCTCCAGAATTTCCTTGTACCGATGCACCTTGTCGCGCGCCAGGCCCCAGGCATCCATAATGACGAAAATGAAGTCGGCCTGATGGATCGCGGCAAGCTGGCGGATCATGAAGGCCGAATCGTCCTTGGTCTGCTCGGAGGCCGCGTTCATCATGACCTGGTGCGTCTGGCCGGTGGTCAGGTTGCCGACAAAGGCGACCGGTACGAGTTGCTCGCCCTGTTCAAGGATGTTGCGCGCTACCACGACCAGCGGGTCGATGATGTTCCGGTAGGCAGTTGGAATCGTGCTCATGCTCGACGGCCGTTGAGGGCGACGTGGTCGGCAATGCGACTGCATCGCCATGGCCGCGGGAATGTACCATTTTACCGCGGAAGTCCAGGGACGTCGCAAGGTTCCCGCAAAGAAAAGCCTTGCTGAACGTTTCGATATTCGGTATGGTGTCCGTGTGCAGTGTTTTCCTGTAGTGTTTCGGCAGTACCTCCTCTCCGTAGTGCGTGGCAGATTCTTCCGTAATATCCCGACAGTTGTCTGCATATACACACGTTCAGTTCAACCTAGAGGTTTCCGAAATGGCAACAGGTACAGTCAAGTGGTTCAGTGACGAGAAAGGCTTCGGCTTTATCGCGCCTTCCGACGGCAGCAAGGACGTCTTCGTCCATCACAGCGCCGTCCAGGGCGGTGGCTTCAAGTCGCTGGCCGAGGGACAAAGCGTCTCGTACAACGTCGAGCAAGGCCAGAAAGGCCCGAGCGCGACCAACGTCGTACCCCAGTAAACCTGGGTACCAGGTGCTTGGCACCTGGTGATAAGGCGATTCCCGAAGAATCCTGTTAATAGTAGAGGATTCAAAAGGGATGCCCTAAAAAGCCCCGCCATCGGCGGGGCTTTTTTATTTGTGGTCCGTCGAACGACTGTGCCCCGTTGTCCTCCCTACGATTTTTCGGAACCCTGTTTTGATCTATCGAACTGATGCCCCAGCTTCATCCAGCTCGACGACAGAACCCCTGGGATCGGTCCCTCCAAGGGATGAGCAGGGCGGTTGCCGCTCGTGTAGCGGGTTCAAGACTCATGCCTTGGACTCCCGGGCTGCGGCAGCGACGCGGTGTCGGCCGCGCCCGACGCCCGCGGTATGCTGAACCAGGCCGCGTAGAGCGCGGGCAGGAACCCCAGCGTCAGCACGGTCGCGGCCAGGATGCCGCCCATCATCGCGACCGCCATCGGGCCGAAGAAGGCGCTGTGGACCAGCGGAATCATGGCGAGTACGGCGGCGGCGGCGGTCAGCACGATGGGGCGGAAACGCCGGGTCGTGGCACCGATGATGGCGTCACGCGGCGCTGCCCCGGCGGCACGGTCCTGCTCGATCTGGTCTACCAGGATGATGGAGTTGCGCATGATGATGCCGGAGAGCGCAATGGTGCCGAGCATGGCGACGAAACCGAACGGCAGACCGAACACCAGCAGCCCGGCGGTGACGCCGATCAGCCCCAGCGGCGCGGTCAGCAGCACCATCAAGGTGCGCGAGAAGCTTTGCAACTGGATCATCAGCAGGGTCAGCACGGTCACCAGCAGCAGCGGTACGCCGACGGCGATCGAGCGCTGGCCGCGCGCCGATTCCTCGACCGCACCGCCGATTTCAATGTGGTAGCCGAGCGGCAGCCGGGCGCGCAGCGCGGCGAGTTGCCGGTCGATCCGGTTGGCCACATCCGGCCCCTGGGCGTCGCCCAGCACGTCGGCGCGCACGGTGACGGTCGGCAGGCGGGCGCGGCGCCAGATGATGCCGTCCTCCTGTTCGTAGCGCAGTTCGGCGATCTGGGTGATCGACACCGCCTTGCCGTTGCGAGCGGGCAGCGCCAGGTCCTGGAGCGACGCCAGTTGCGCGCGCTCGGCGGGTTGGCCGCGCAGAATCACCTCGATCTGCTTGTCGCCCTCGCGGACGTAGGTGACCGTCAGGCCGGACATGGTGCTTTGCAGGAAGGCCGCCAGGTCCTGCGTGGAAAACCCCAGCACCCGCGCCTTGTTCTGATCGACCTTCAGGCGGATCACCTTGGTCGGCTCGTCGGAGTCGAACTGGGCGTTGGTGGCCTGCGGATCGGCGCGCACCAGGGCCATGACCTCGCGGGCCAGCGCCCGCACCCGCGGGAGATCGTCGCCGGAGACGCGGAACTGGACCGGGAAGCCAACCGGCGGCCCGTTCTCCAGGCGTGTCACCCGACCGCGCAGGCCGGGGAAGTCCTCTTCGAACAGTTGGATCAGCCGCGTGCGCAGCCGCTCGCGCGCGTCATTGTCCGTCGCGACCAGCACGAACTGGGAGAAGTTGGCGCTCGGCAGTTGCTGATCGAGCGGCAGGTAGAAGCGGGGGCTGCCGACGCCGACATAGGCGACATAGCTCTCCAGCCCCGGCTCGCGGTCGAGGACCTGCTCCATCCGCTGCGCTTCGCCGAGGGTGGCGGTGAATGAGCTCCCCTCGGGCAGGCGCAGGTCGACGATCAACTCGGGTCGCGACGACGACGGAAAGAATTGCTGCGGGACGAACAGGAAGGCGACCAGTGCGCCGATGAACACCGCCAGCGTCGCACCGATGACGATCCAGCGGTAGGTGACACTCCAGCCCACCAGGGCCCGGAAGCGGCGATAAAAGGGTGTGTCATAGACCTGATCCGGGACCTGATCTCGATGGCCGTGCGCGCCGCCCTGGGGCGCCGGCTCGGGGCGCCCGCGCAGTCGTGCGCCCAGCCGCGTCACGAGCGAGGCCCGCCGCGGCTGACCGAAGTCAGGCAACAGCTTGAACCCGAGATACGGGATGACGATGACCGCCACGACCCAGGACGCGATGAGTGCGATCGCCGAGACCTGGAACAGCGAGCGCGTGTATTCGCCGGTCGAACTTTTGGCCATTGCGATCGGCAGAAAGCCGGCCACCGTCACCAGCGTGCCCGAGAGCATCGGTAAGGCGGTGCTGGTATAAGCGAAGCTCGCGGCGCTGAAGCGGTCGAACCCCTGCTCCAGCTTGATGGCCATCATCTCGACGGCGATGATCGCGTCATCGACCAGCAGTCCGAGCGACAGAATGAGTGCGCCGAGTGAGATCTTATGCAAACCGATGCCCAACAGCCACATGCACAGGAAGGTCGTGGCCAGCACCAGCGGGATCGCGATGGCGACCACCAGTCCGGTCCGCAGACCCAGACTTACCAGGGACACCGCGAGCACAATGGCGACCGCCTCGGCGAGTGACCGCATAAACTCCTCCACCGAGCGTTCCACCGCGCGCGGCATACTGGTGACCTGCCCGATTTCCATGCCGATCGGCAGTTCGGGCTCCAGCGCGGCGAGTTGCGTATCGAGCGTACGCCCCAGCGCGATCACGTCGCCGCCCGCCACCATGGTCACGCCGATGCCTAAGGCTTCGCGCCCATGCCAGCGCATCTTCTCCTGGGGCGGGTCTACATAGCCGCGTGACACTTGTGCGATATCGCCCAGCCGGAACAGGCGGTCGTTGACCCGCAGGGCGATGTCGCGGACGGCATCGAGTGAGTCGAAGGCGCCGCTCGGGCGCAGATAGATGCGGTCGGTGGGGGTCTCGAAGGCGCCGGCCGCGGCCACCGCGTTCTGCGCCGCGAGCGTCTGGACGATCTGCTCGGGGGTGATGCCCAGCAGCGCGAGCCGGGCATTCGACAGCTCGATATAGATCTTCTCGTCCTGCTCCCCGATGAAATCGATCTTGGCGACACTCGGCACGCGCAGCAGTTCGGCGCGAATGCGGTCGCCGAAGTCTTTGAGATCGCGATAGGTGTAGCCTTCGCCGCTGATCGCGTAGAGGTTGGTATAGGTATCGCCAAACTCGTCGTTGAAGAACGGCCCCTGGATGCCGGGCGGCAGGGTCTGACGGATGTCGGCGACTTTTTTCCGCACCTGATATTGCAGATCGGGAATCGCCGCGGGCGGCAGTGAATCCAGGAGTGAGACGAAGACCAGCGACTCGCCCGGCCGGGAATAGCTCTGCACGAACTGGAGCGGCAGCTCCTGCAATTGCTGCTCGATGCGGTCGGTGACCTGCTGTTCGACCTCGCGGGCCGAGGCACCGGGCCAATTTGTCTTGATGACCATCACCTTGAAGGTGAACGGCGGGTCTTCGGATTGACCTAGCTGGGTATAGGCGAAGCTGCCGGCCAAGGCCAGCATGATCATGAAATACAGAACCAGCGAGCGATGGCGCAGCGCCCATTCGGACAGGTTGAGGTTCAGGCGCGGAGTGGCTGGAGGTGTCATCCGGTTAGCTCGCCCGCGCTGTTGTCGCGGCCGCCGGCGCCGTCGGGTCAGGTGGGACGGGCCGTCCGGCGCCGGCATAGGGCCGGACCTGCTGACCTTCGTGGAGTTTGTTGGCGCCGGTGGCGACGACCCATTCACCGGCACGCAGACCGGCGGCGATCACCACGCCGTCTTCGCGGAATTGCGCGATCTCGACCGGGCGCAGCGATACGGTGCCGACCACGGGGTCGTAAACCCAGAGCGCGGGCCGACCATCGCTCGCCTGATAGAGTGCCGTCGCGGGCAGCAGACTGGCCGTCTCGGACCCGACGTCGGCCAGCACGACCTCCGCGGTCATTCCCCACTGCATGGTTGGCGCCGGGTCGATGACCGAGACGCGCACGGCGAAGGTCCGGGTCACCGGATCGACCGCCGGCGAGACCTCGCGGACCTGGCCGCGATAGCGGGTGTCGGGATCGGCGGCCAGCACCACCGCGATTTGCTGCGCCTGCTGCGCCTGCTGCACCTCGGCGATCCGCGCCTCGGGAACGGCGATCTCGACTTCGCGTTCGCGCTCGCGGGCGTACCGCATCACCAGTTGGCCGGCGGCCACCACTTGACCGGCCTCGGCCGTGACCGCCGTGATCACGCCGTCTTCCGGCGCGAGGAGTTGCGCATAGGCCGTCTGATTGCGGGTGACGGCGAGGTTCGCCTGGGCTTGCTCGAGTTTGGCCTGGGCCGCTTTCATTGCATTGCGCTTGGCGTCGAGGGCGGAGGCGCTGATGAACTTCTGTTTGAGAAGGTTCTCGTGACGGTCGAGTTCGGCTTGGGCGAACTCATGATCCACCCGAGCTGCCGCGACCTGCGCCTCGGCGGCCTCGGTCTGCAGCGCTAAATCAGCCGGATCAAGCCGCGCCAGCACCTGGCTCTTGCGCACCCGTGCGCCGACATCCACGCTGCGGCTGACGATCTTGCCGCCGATGCGGAAGGCCAGGCCCGACTCATAGCGGGGCTTGACCTCGCCGGCGAATATAGCGGTCTGGGCGCCGCTGCCCGGTACCACCTGGGTGAGCAGCACCGGACGGATGGCCGCCGTTGTCGGCTCGTGTTTGGTGCAGCCGGTGAGGGTGGTCGCCAGCAGGATCAGCAGGACGACCCCGAGCGGCATGCCGTTATACCGTTGAAATATCAATAGAACGTGCGGCGAGCGATTCATGGCGATGGCCGGGCGGTTGACGAGGCGCCGATCATTCCCACCCAGAGCGCCCGCAATGCGTCCTCGAGTTCGACCGGGTAGCTCCAGGCGAAGACCGGCGGTAACTCGCGATCGGTGCAGTCCGCCGCGCAGCCGGCCGCGGCCGACACCTGCCAGAGCCCGAGGAGCAGCGCATAACTGCGGCGCAGCAGCACCACCCCGCGACCCGGGGCGGGTGTCGACGCCGACAGGGGGAAGTGACGCTCGACCCCGGCGCCCGCCCGTTCGAGTCGGGCCGCCATCCGCTGCTTGAACGCCAGCGCGGCGGCGGGCGGGACGCGGTGGGTCATCAGCCCGAAGCAGCGCGCCGCCAGCGGCAGGACCAGGGGCGGCTCGACCAAATGGGCGCGCGTCAAGGCGAATACCGCGTCGAAGTCGACGAGCGGCGCCGACTCCACCAGTGCGATCAGATCCTGGAAGAAACGGTCGATCCGGCGCTCGTGAACCGCGAGCAGAAGCTCCTCCTTGCTCGGGAAGTAAAGGTACACAGTTCCCTTGGCGAGACCCGCGTGAACGGCCACCTCGGCGACGCTGGCGACCCGTTCGGGGGTGTTGCACAGAACACCCTCGGCGGCGTCGAGGATGGCGTCGCGGCGCTCCTGTTTATCGTCGGCCTGAATGGCCCGCTGACGAACGGCCATGGCGATTGCTGCTCCGGGTTCGACCCATAACTGACCCAGGGTCATTTGATCGATACAATAGATGACCGCGGGTCAGTTGTCAATCAGCAGAAATCGAAACGCCACCCACGCAGTTCGCTGGAGTCCCAGGCAAAGGCACCGTGGGAGCGGCCTCCGGCCGCGATGGGAGCGCGCGGAATCTCCTTTCATCAGCGTTACCGCGGCACCGCATCGCGGCTGGAGGCCGCTCCCACCGGGGCGTCGTGTGACTTTCAGGCGTAAGCCCAGTCGCCGGACAGGGTTGCGCTCAGGTCCCCGCAATACGGTCGTAATAGCGCGCCCGGTAGATCAGCCGCGGCACCGGCCCGTCGGTGAAACCGGTGCGGGTGTGCAGCACGTTGTTGCAGATCAGGCCCCAGCCGGGTTCCAGGCGGGCTTCCAGGTGCCAGGGGCCGGGCGTGTGCAGTACGGTCTTGAGACAATCGACGGCTGCCGCGCCGAGCGGATCGTCGCGCCACCGGATGTTGCGGGCGCGGTTGGTATAGCGCATGTGCAGTCGGCCGTCGGGGCGCACCGAGAACACGGGGCCGGATTGTTCGGCGCGCGTCACGGTCCCGGCGGTCGGAGCCTCGCCCTCATTGGCCGGGATCGTCATACACTCCGGGTGCATCAGGGCGCGGATGAACTCGGGGTCGCGGTCGCGGACCAGGCAGTAGACGATCTCATGGTCGAGCAGCGCATTGACGCCGCCCGCGGCGGCCGGGTGGACGCAGTGCAGCAGCACCCCGTGGATCTGCCGCTCGGGGGTGTTGTAGTAGCCGTCGGTATGCCAGGCGATGGGCCGGTCGGTATAGGGGATGTACCCGCGATGCCGGGCGTCGGTCTGGACCTTGAGTGAGGTGACCGCGTCCTCGTCCGCCCCTGGATTGTGGTCCAGCCGGTGCAGGCCGAAACGGGCGCCGAGTTCCACCGCGATCGATTTTGCCGGGTCATCGCCGGTCCGGCCGACATAGATCGCCATATTGGCACGTCGGCAGCGGTCGAGGATGGCGTCGCACTGGATCTCCGTCAGTTGGCGCGGGTCCTCGACTTCCACCACCAGATCCGAAAGGCGGGTGGGGGCCGCGGCGAGCCGGGCATCGCGCCAGCGTGCGTAGCCCGCGGCGTTGTCAAGGTCGAAGGGGGAGGGCGTCGCGGTCGCCTTGGCGGCCGGTGCTAACGTGGGTTGCATCGTTACAGCTCCTGGGTTCGTTTCAGCCCGCGATCGGCAGTGACGTGTCGCTGGTGTTGATCACGACAGGCCGTTTCGGTCGGCTGACCGGAGGGCGTCATAGTAAACCCATCCGTGCCGGTCCGCCGACCCGGCGCTGTCGGATGCCGCGATCAATGCAATCCTGAGTGATTTCCCCGATGCCAAGCACTGCGCGGTGCGGTGGATCTGCATCAACCGCATGCTTGGAGAACGACGATGCCTGCGACGACGATCGAGCCGACAGAGGTGCTATCGCGGTGGCGGCCGCGATCGATGGTGATCGTGGGTGCCAACCGCCGCGACTCAGGGCGGCGAGATCTCCAACAACACCTCATCCGGATTCACCGCGTCCCCCTTGATGACATAAACAGCGGAGACGGTGCCGGCGATGGGGGCCTGGATTTCGGTCTCCATCTTCATGGCCTCGGTGACCAGGACCGACTGCCCGGCCGCGACCTTATCGCCTTCCTTGACCAGCACATCGACGATGTTGCCCGGCATGGAGGTGGTCACATGGCCAGGCGCGCTGGGCTTGGGCCGCTTGCCGACGATCGCTTTCTTGACCGCACCCTCGGCCCCGCCGGTCAGTACGATCTCGTCCAGGGTCTCGACCAGGACCTCCTCGGGGACGCCGTCGATGTTCAGATAGAAGTGCCGGTCGGCCTGGCCCTTGTGACCCGCACCCGTGACCTTGACGTGGTAGGTCTCGCCATGGACCGCGATGTTGAACTCGGTGGGCGCGCTGCCGGCGACTTTGGCGCTCGGCGGCGGCTCCAGGGGTTCCGGTTGCAGGGTTCCGGCCGCCCGCTGTTCCAGGAAGGCGCGGCCGATCTCCGGGAACATGGCATAGATCAGCACATCATCCGCCGATTGGGCGAGGGGTCCGATGTCCTGCGTCAGGCGCTCCAGCTCGGGTTTGAGCAGATCGGCCGGGCGGCATTCCACCAGATCCTCATTGCCGATGGCCTGCTGTTGCAGGGTCGGGTTCACCGGCCCCGGGGCGCGGCCGTAGCGACCCTGAAGATAGAGCTTCACCTCGTTGGTGATGGTCTGGTAGCGCTTGTCGGTCAGGACATTGATGACCGCCTGGGTGCCGACGATCTGCGAGGTCGGTGTGACCAGGGGCGGATAACCCAGGTCTTTGCGCACCTTGGGGATCTCGTCCAGCACCGCGGACATGCGCTCCAGCGCGTTCTGTTCCTTCAACTGATGGGCCAGGTTGGAGATCATGCCGCCGGGGACCTGATTGATCTGGACCCGCGTATCGACCCCGGTGAATTCGCTTTCAAACTGGTGATAGCGTTTGCGAATCTGGTAGAAGTAGATCCCGATGTCCTGAATCGCTTGCAGGTCCAGTCCGGTGTCGTATGGGGTTCCGCGCAGCGCCGCGACCATGCTCTCGGTGGGCGGATGGGAGGTGCCGCCGGCCATGGAGGAGATGGCGGTGTCGATGGTGTCGCACCCGTTTTCGATCGCCTTCAGGTGACACATATCCGCCAGACCCGAGGTCGCATGTGAGTGCAGGTGCAGCGGCAGATCCACCGCGTCCTTCAGCGCCCGCACCAGGTCGGCCGTGACGAAAGGCGTCAACAGCCCCGCCATGTCCTTGAGCGCGAGTGAGTCGCAGCCCATCGCCGCCAACTCCTTGCCCATTTGCACGAATCCGGCCACGGTATGGACGGGGCTCTGGGTGTAACAGATGGTGCCCTGCGCATGCTTGCCCGCCGTTTTGGTGGCCTCGATCGCGGTTTGGAGGTTGCGCACGTCATTCAGGGCATCGAAGATGCGAAACACATCCATGCCGTGCTCAGCGGAGCGTTTGACGAAGGCGCGTACCACGTCATCGGAATAATGGCGGTAACCCAGCAGATTCTGACCGCGCAGCAGCATCTGCAGCCGGGTGCGGGGCAGGGCCTCGCGCAGTTGGCGCAAGCGCTCCCAGGGGTCTTCTTTCAGGAAACGCACGCAGGCGTCGAAGGTGGCGCCGCCCCAGCATTCCAGTGACCAGTAGCCGATGGCGTCGAGCTTCGGGCAGATCGGCAGCAGATCCTCGGTACGCATCCGCGTGGCGAGCAGCGACTGATGGGCGTCGCGCAGACAGACGTCGGTGATGTTGATCTTCGGCATGATGAGAACCTGACTCGGATAAAGCAGTTACAGCCCAGCGTGAGCCGCGATGGCCGCCGCCAGCGCCGCGGCCACATGGTCCTTGCGGCGCTTTTCTGAATACTCCAGGAGCTCCGGGTGGGCCTCCAGATAGCCGGTGTTGAAGTGCCCGGAGCGGAATTGCGGATCGCGCAGGATCTCCTGGTAGAAAGGGATGGTGGTCTTGATGCCGAAGAGCCCCAGGTCGCGCAGGGTGCGGGCGCCGCGATTGAGCACATCCTCCCAGGACAGCGCCCACACGATCACCTTGGCGAGCATGGAATCGTAATGCGGCGGGATCGTGTAGCCGGTATAGATACAGGTGTCGGTGCGCACCCCAGGTCCGCCCGGCGCGTAATAGCGCGAGATGCGCCCAAAGCTGGGCAGAAAATTGTTCTTGGGGTCTTCCGCATTGATGCGGAACTGCATGGCAAAGCCGCGCCGGCCGATTTCGTGCTGCTTGAAGCGCAGCGGCAGCCCGGCGGCGATGCGAATCTGTTCCTCGACCAGGTCCACACCGGTAATGGTCTCGGTGATGGTGTGCTCCACCTGGATGCGGGTATTCATCTCCATGAAATAGAAACGCCCGTTGGTGTCCTGCAGGAACTCGACGGTGCCGGCATTGGTATAGTTCACCGAGCGGGCCGCCAGCACCGCGAGTCCGCCGATGTATTGGCGCTCGGCCTCGTCGATCTGGGGCGATGGCGCGATCTCGATCAGCTTCTGATTCCGCCGCTGGATGGAGCAGTCGCGTTCGAACAGATGGACCACGTTACCGTGGTGGTCGCCCAGCACCTGGACCTCGATGTGGCGCGGGTTGACGATGCACTTCTCGAGGAAGACCTCGGCCCGTCCGAAGGCCTTGGTCGCTTCGGAAATCACCCGCTCGAAGTTGTTGCGCAGCGCCTTGGCGTCATCGCAGCGGCGGATGCCCCGGCCGCCGCCGCCGGAGGTCGCCTTGAGCATCACCGGATAACCGATCTGCGCGGCGACCCGCAGCGCCTCGTCCAGGTCCGCCAGGTTACCGGCGCTGCCCGGCGTCACCGGCACCCCGGCCTGCTGCATGGCCAGCCGCGCCTGGGTCTTGTCCCCCATGCGTTCGATCACCGCGGCCGTCGGTCCGATGAAGGTCAGTCCGCGGCGGGTGCAGGCCAGCGCCAGTTCCGGATTCTCAGACAGGAAGCCGTAGCCGGGGTGGATGGCGTCGCAGCCCGTGGTGAGCGCCAGATTCACGATATTGTAAACATTGAGATAACCGGCCAGCGGGTCGGCACCCAGACTGTAGGCCTCATCGGCTTTCTTGACATGGAGCGAATGACGGTCCGCCTCCGCAAAGACGGCGGCCGAGCGGATACCCATCTCCGCGCAGGCACGGATCACGCGCACCGCAATCTCGCCGCGGTTGGCGATCAGGATCTTTCGCAGCATCGTGTGAGGCCTCTGAGACTGCTTATGGGCTGGGAGCCGGGCTCGTGGAAACGGACGCGGCGCACGGCGCCGCCTATGTTGCTGTGCAGCAATATACCGGACACGGAGGAATCTGCAAGCCTTGGAGCCGCGTCGGTAACCCCGATCGGCGGGAGTATACTTTGATGATCATGCTCATCACTCCGGCCCTAGGGTGCGGTGAGGAACGAACCGCGCCGCGGCGTCTGGGGCCTGGTGCGGTGCGTTCCTCACCGCACCCTACAATTCAGAAACAGTGAATCTCACAACGGCGAACGAGGCATGCGATGACAACCGAGACTTACTCCCGTCTGTTGGCGGCAGTGGACTTTGAACCGAACAGTGAGCCGGTGCTCGACCGCGCCCAGCGGCTGCGCACCCTGTTCGGGGCGCGCCTGACCCTGCTGCATGTGCTGGAGCATGTTCCGCCGGCACCGGATTACATGCCGCTCGGTTTCGGCGGGGATTTGCCGACCCCGGATGACCTGGGGCTTGAGCAGGAGCTGGTGGATATCGCCTGCCGACAGCTCGACGTTCTGGGCGAACGCCTGGGCGTCGCGCCGGTCGACCGACTGGTGCGCGTCGGCCCCACCAGTCACACCATCGACGAAGTCGCCGACGAGATCGATGCGGACCTGGTGATCATCGGCAGCCACGGCCGCCACGGGTTTCTGGGGCTGTTCGGCTCGACCGCCAAGGCGGTGCTGCGCAGCGTCAAATGCGATGTGCTGTGCGTGAAGTTAGGCGAGGCGGCGCCGACCTGAGTCGGCCCGCTGTCCGCGGCGTGCCGGCCGCGGTGAGCGCGCATCAGGCCGCGGCAAGCGCCGCGATGCTGAATTACGTGATATCAAGTCGCACTTGATGCCCTGGTGAAAAGCAGGTGTAACAGGTGATAATTCAAGACAGCCAAGGTGCGTCACCGTACGGATAAACGGCTTGGTATAGGCGATACTGCCAGCCACGGATCGAGATGCGATGTCGGATAGCGTAAAGACCGACGCCTCGGTGCGGGTGACGCTGCTGGTCATGGATCGACATCGCCGCGTTACTTTCGGTAGCGTGAACTCCAACGTCTGGGTAAGCGTTAAGTGGCTTTAAGTCATTGATCTGCTGCGCATGCGTCACGCTGACGGTATCGAAAAATACAGGTGGTCGAGAGTGTCGTTCCGCCGACCGGAACCTCACGCGAGTATCGCCTTTCCAAAGCCAGTGCACAATCGGTAACGACCAATGACAACCATATCCACAGTATCCCTTCTGAGCGCCATTACTTTGGTGCTGCTGCTTGCGGCTTGCAGCACCGCGTCAAAGCATGAGCCGGCGCCATACGCCGCAGCCCCCATGTATCAGCCGAAACCGGACCGGAATTGACAGCGCTCTGGTTGCGATAGGATGTGCTGTCAACTCTGAAACCAACCGTTTCAAGTTGACTGCACAGTGCAAGGGTGGGAGCACGCTTCTCTTTGGCTCAAACGTCCAGCCTCATGGTAATGACTATAATGACTCTCCGGCCCACCGTGATCGGCTTCATCGCGATACTGGTCAGCCATATCGGCCGCGTTGGCGCCGACTCGACACCGGTGTTTCTTGATGGCGCTCACGCGTCATCCGTTTCGATGCCGCTGCCGCCGGAGTACGTGATTGGCCCGGACGGGGCGGTAACGCTGCGAATCTGTTTTAACTGGTCGTGTGCGCGCAGGCAAACCATGACCTTTACTCCTCACGATATGGCCAATATCAAGGGGCTTATCGCGCTTTGTCCCGGCACGAGCCTTCACGAGCGATTACAGCGTGTGCGCATCGGCATCTGGCAAATGGAAGTACTGGCACAAAAGTATCAGCCGTTATTGGCCAACGACCTTGCGATCAACGATCGTGAGGCGGGAGTCGCAGGACGGCTGGATTGCGTCGATAACGCCAGCAACACCACGACCTATCTGTATATCGTCCGGGATATCCGGGAACTGGCCGGTTGGACGGTCTCATCGCCCAAAATACGCAGTCGTTTCGATCTGACCGCGGTTCACTGGACGGCCGTCATCATCGATACGGAAAGTGGACGTCCCTGGAGCGTTGACTCATGGTTTCGCCCGAACGGCCATCTGCCGATGGTCATGCCCTTGTCGAACTGGAGCGACGGAAGAAAAGCCTGGGAACCGCCTTTCGAACGTATCAATGCTACCCCGCACTCAATCGCCGCGCTATGTAATGCGCAGCCGCTTGGCCGCTTGGGGTCAGCGGCGTTCTCATTTCAGTAAGCCCGATGAAGTCAGTTCGTCAAGGCCGCGTTCGGGTAACCCACGCCATTCCAGCGTCAATGCGGCCGTGTTCGTTGCCTCTTGCGGCTCATGGTTATCCGGCCTGGCTTTTGTCCGGCAACACGTAGACAATGCCGGCCTGCCCGAGAAATGTTCTTTGTATCAGATGCTTGAAGAATATCGCTGGAACATTGATACAACCATAGGAAATGCGGTTATCAAGCGGCGAGGGCGTGTCTAAGCGTTGCGCGCGGCGTTCTTCAGGTCTACCGGCAACGATCGGATGCATTGAGATGGCATTTTCGTAGTTCACCCAGAGTATCTCTTTGCCACGGGAATTGCGGCCCATTGTCGCCACGAAACGACCCGCGGGCGTCGTACGCCCCGCGGGGGAAATATGTGACATCCGCATGTTGCCAACGCCGGGGGCGACGTAATCACCGTGCGCCATTCCCAGCAGTGCGGGCGCTGCGCCGTGGAGTTGTCCATCCACGCCAAAAACATAGACCTTGGCATTAACTTTATCGATAATCGCGAACGGCATGTTCAGATTGTCTCTTGAACTGACCACCCAATCCGCCATCTCCCGGGTCCTGCGCGACGCGCTCTCTGACGCAAAGTTTGCCTGCCTGGAACCATCTGCCATGGTCGTTATTGGTGCCGTAACAAACGGAACCTCGGCGTCTCCGGAATAGTTTGCACGGAGCATCGGGCTGGACAGAGGAGTGGCATTGTCCGCCTTTGTTGCCAGGCGCGGGCTGCAACCGGCACTCAAGAGGCCGAGGCATAGGCACAGGGCCCTGCCGATCCGATTCGCGTGCACGAATCCTGAGCGTCGACGCCGCGCACCAATGGGCCCAGCGAAATCGTGATGACTGCCGTTGGCGGCAGCGAAGTTCAAGGGCTCAAGGTGTTCCAGCATAGTCGGATGCGTCGGTCGATGGGTCATTGCAGCGACGACTCCCAGGAGATCGCGGCGCGTCGCCGCGGAATCGCGGTAATCGGTTATCGGACCGACCGCAGAGCGCGCTAACCCATGGCGCGGCAGTTGCGGGCGAATCGCGGGCGACGGTGTCACCTCGGTGTTGAACAACAGTTGGCCGAGAATGGCCGCGATGACCTCCAGTCCGGGCTCTTCATGAGGTGATTTCCGAGAAGGGCAGGGCCTTGTAAAGGGGGACGCCTTAGCGTGCATTCTCCATATCCTGTCGCCGGGCTCTGTACGGCAGAACACATTCACGCGTTTTCCTGACCAGCGGCTATGGGACATTGGAGCATTCGCCACGGCCCAGTGTCGCTGTCTCACGACCTCGCGGTGCTCGGTGCGATGCCGTACAGACCGCCACGGCCGGGACCGCTAGTCTTGGCTCTGAGCCTCGGCGTTACTGCATAAGATCATGGTCGAGACACGGATGGCAACAGCGCGTCGCGCGGGCGATGGAGCTTGCGGGCGACACCATGACACGAGACTCGCACAGCGTTCAGCACCGGCGGCCGCGGGCCGACAGCAAGAATGCGCTGACGAATCAACAAGAGGAGAACAGTGATGCGCTATGGTCCAGCTCAGGTACCCTTATCGATCATGCTCTGTCCCTTCACCATATCAATATTCCGGCAATCCAGCGTTTATCAAAGAAGCCCTAGCAGATCATGACAATGAAGCTCACGTTGACCTCGACCCTGGCAGCCTTTGTCGCCTCTATCGGCCTGGGTGGCGCTGCTGGAGTGTCGAAACAGGATCAGCACCCCTTGGCGGGTGCAGGCAGCAGCGGCGGCGCGGGCGCCATGCTCCCGGATGACGGTGCGGCGGGAGTGCTCGACAGGGTCGCGGTCGGCGCGCTCGTTGGTCGCCGAATCACGTCAACCGACGACAGCCGCGGCAATGACCCGCACAACGCCAATGGCGATAAAGATGGTCTGCGCTATAACCGCAGCAGTCGCCAGCGTCATGGCTTCGGTTACGGTAACGGCTACCACGGCGGCGACCGCTATCACAGTACAAGTAACGAATGGCTGTGAACAGAACCGACACTGCCAAGGCAAGAAAGTGCTTGAGAGGGATGCCGGATTGAGTTCGTGTCGCCATTGCTTCGCCGATCGGGCTGGGCCTGCAATGGTGGGTCGCGACGGGGCCGGGGACGATTGAGATTTCACGGCCGGCAGCCGCTGCAACCCGTCCAGCGACAATGATCTGAGGGCCAGGTCCGGCGTATCAGGGAACAGTATCCTGGCGGTACTGCACACCGCCCAGCAGGCGGCCCAGTTCCGTCTTCACCAAGGCGTAGCACTCGCAGGCACGGGTTTCGAGCCCCTGCCGATCGACCACCGTGATGTGGCCGCGGCGATAGCGGATGAAGCCTAACTGCTGCAGCTTGCGGGCCGCCTCGGTGACGCTTTCGCGGCGCACGCCCAGCATGCTGGCCACCAGTTCCTGCGTCATGACCAGTTCGCGCTCCGGGGCCCGATCCAGCGTCAGCAGGAGCCAGCGGCTGAGTTGCTGCTCCACCGAATGATGACGGTTGCAGGCCGCGGTCTGCGCGGTCTGCGTGATCAGCGCCTGCAGATAGCGCAGCAACAGGGGCTGCAGCAGACCGGCCCCAGCGAAGGCCAGCTTCAGGCGGCGGTGCTCCAGGCGATACGCGTGGCCCGCCGTCTGTACGACGGCCGAACTGGGTGTGGAGTCGCCGCCCATGAAGAGCGCAACACCGACCATGCCTTCATTGCCCACACCGGCGGTCTCGGCCGCCGCGCCGCTTTCCGTGACATAGTGCAGCGAGACGACCGCGCTGGTTGGAAAATAGGCATGGTGCAGCCGCTGGCCCGGTTCGTAGAGCATCTCACCCAGCGCCAGTGGGCAGGGTTCCAGATGCGGCGACAGGGCCGCGAAGTCACGATCGGGCAGCGCGCCGAGCAGATGGTTCTGATTCGGACTGTGGCGGGCCGGGGGCATCGCGCGTCAGGCGGCTGCCGCCGCGGTCGGCGTTGGCCTGGGCGTGGTTTCCACGCCGATGCCGCGATAGCCGATGAAGCGGCACGCCCGGGTGAACCGCGGCTCGCCGCTGACCCGGTACTGCTGCTGCGAGCCGTCGGCGTTGACGCGGCTGAAGGGGAAGTCCAGGAACGGCTGGCGGGCGGCGATGTTGGCGCGGATGGCGGCGCGCTCGGTTTCGTTCCAATAGCCGGTCGGCGATGGCGCGGCGGCGTCCGGCGCCACCGCGTCGGGAATCCCCAGCATCGCCATGACCGGGCCCGACACCGTGGTGAAGCGGCCGGTCTCGTCCTGCTCCCAGTACCAGTCCGACGCCAGTTCGGCGAGGCTGCGGTAGCGGGCCTCGCTGTCGCGCAGCTCCTGGGTGCGGGTCTCCACCGTCTGCTCCAGCAGCAGGTTGTACGCTTCGAGTCGGCGGTACAGCAGCCGCACTTCCAGCATGTTGCGGATACGGGTCTTGACCTCCAGCAAGTCGAAGGGCTTGCTGACAAAGTCCTTGGCGCCGGCCTGCAAGGCGCGCAGTTTGTGCGCCGGCTGGGCGGTGAGCACGATGACGGGCAGATAGCTGTCGGCGGCCTGCGCCTGCAGCGCGGCCATGACCTGAAAACCGTCCATATCGGGCATCTGCAGGTCGAGCAGGATCAGGTCGTAGTCGTGGCGTTGATGCAGCGCGCACACGCCTGTCGGATCCATCGTCGCGGCCACGCTGGTATAGCCCGCGTCGCCGAGCAGGCGCTGCAAGAGCTTCACATTGGCATCCTGATCGTCGACGATCAGGATGCGCGCGGCACGGATCTCCTGTTCCGGTAATGTCATTCTATTCTTCCTGGGCGTGAGGGTGTGCCGGCGACCAGCGCGAAGTCGAGCGCCAAGTCCAGCGTGTCCATGAATTCGCCCACCTTGATGGGCTTGGTCAGGTAGTGAAAGAAGCCGGCCTGCATGCCCTTTTCGATGTCGCGGGGCATGGCACTGGCGCTCAGTGCGATCACCGGGATCCGCGCCGTGGCCGGGTTCTCGGCCAGGATGTGCAGTGCCGTGATGCCGCTGATGCCCGGCAGGTTGATGTCCATCAGGATGATGTCGGGCAGGCAGGCGCGCGCCATCTCCACGCCCTGCCGGCCATCGCGCGCGCTCAGGAGCCGGATGTCGGGCCGCCGCGCCAGCAGCCGTTCCACCAGCATCAGGTTGGCCGGGTTGTCCTCCACACAGAGCAGGGTGCGCAAGGGGCTGTCCGCGGGCACCGGGGCGAACGCCGCCGGGGTGTCGGACGGTTCGGCGGCCGGTTGCAGTACCGTGGTCGCGTCCAACTCGATCCAGAAGGTGCTGCCCACGCCCACCGTGCTGTCGACCCCGATGGCGCCATCCATCAAATCCATCAGGCGTTTGCAGACCACCAGGCCAATGCCGGTGCCTTCCTGTGACCCGGTCTCCTGCCCCAAGCGGTTGAAGGGCTGAAACAGTTGTGCCAGCTTGTCGGCCTCCAGGCCTTCGCCCGTGTCCTGCAAACTGATCCGGGTGCGCGCGTCCGCCGCGGCGGTGCAGCGCACGTCCACGCGGCCGCCGACACGGTTGTACTTGATGGCGTTGGACAACAGGTTGACCAGCACCTGCTTGACGCGCGTGCGGTCGGCGCGCACCAGCCAGGGCCCTTCCAGCACCGGGAAATGCACGTGGATGCCGCTCTGCTGGACCTGCGGCTCGATCATGGCCTCGCAGTCGGCCAGGACCTCGGCGAGCGACATGGGCTCGGGCGACAAGGACAACTTGCCCGATTCGATGAGCGCGAGATCCAGGATTTCGTTGATCAGCGCGAGCAGATACCAGCCGGCCTGCAGGATCTGATCGATGCAGTCCTTCTGACCGGGTGTCGGCGACGGTGTGCCGGTTTCCATCAGTTGGGCGAAGCCGAGCACGGCGTTCAGCGGCGAACGCAGCTCGTGGCTCATGCAGGAGAGGAATTCCGACTTCGCCTGGTTCGCTTCCTCGGCCGCCACCTTGGCTTTTTCCAGCTCCAGGTGGCTGTCTTTGAGCACGGCGTCCAGGCGTTGGCGCTCGGCCTCCACCTGCCGACGGGCCGTGTTGTCGGTGCCGATCAGCAGATAGCCGATGATGGCGTTGGCCGCGTCCTGCAACGCCGTCACCGACACGACGGCCGGCAGGCGGCTGCCGTCCTTGCGGATGTAGGTCAACTCGTAGACGTCCTCCATGCTGCGCCGCGCCTTGAATACCAGGGCTTCAAAGCCCGGCGCAATGGGCGTGTCGCATTCGATGCTCAGCGCCAGTGCCCGCGCCACCAGTTCCTGGGGGTCGGAAATGTCCGCCGGGGTGATGCGGTTCACCACCTCGCCGGCCGTGTAGCCCAGCATGCGCTCGGCACCCACGTTGAAGATCTGGATGATGCCGCGCTCGTCGGTGGCGATGCTGGAGAAGTTGGCACTGTTCAGGATGGCGGTCTGCAGTGCGCCGGTTCTGAGCAGCGTCTGCTCGCGCTGGTCTTCGGTGACGGTATTCGCCACGCCAGCCGTGCCTGCACCGGGGGCAGCCGTTCCGTTGTCACGCATGAGCAATGTCCGATTCGATGCAAGGGGGGCCGCGGGACGGTAAGTGATTGCGCCGCGGGTCAGGGGTGCGGGGCACCCAATAAGCACAATGACAGATCGGGCCGCAGGCGTCTGTACGGTACCGCACGCGGGGTGGCGGTCTGAGGTGCCGCGACGGCTGCATGGTGTCGCGGCCGGGGACCGCTGCGGCCGTGGCGGAGCGACCCCCGGTTACAATCAGGCGCGGTGAGGGCCGCTCGTCGAAACCGATGACCGAAGCCACCTGCTTCGCCGGCGGCCGTTAGGACCTATTTGACCTCAGGGTTGGCGCTCTTGTTGGTGCTGAAATCAAAGGCGGCGTAGGCCGGGCAGAAACGGAAGTAGGCAGTGGCGATCAGGACGGCGCCGATCACCGCGGAAAGCCAACTGCCGCCACGAACGGCGCCGATGATCAAGAGGATCGCGACGCCCAAGCGAGCCAGCCGATCTGAATTACCGATGTTGCTTTTCTTGATGTCGAAGTTCATAACGCGTGCTCCAGTGAATGATGATCGACCTCGGCCTCGGTGCCGGATCGGATTGCGACGGGCCCGCATGGGACCCTGCCGCCATTGCGATCAATTCCACCCCGCTCATTGCGGATCGGTCGCAACGCACGGCGAAGATAGATGATCGCCCGCCGTGATGGCCGTTTACCGTACGCCGCAAGGCGTCGTCAGTCAATGGGCTGGCGAACACAGGGTACGGCTCGGTAAACTTCTTTTTTTCTCCTGGTTCCCGCATGACCCTGTGTGGTGAGCCGCACCGAACGCGTGCGCGCTTGGGTGTAAGGTGACGCTTAGTGTCGCTTTCACAGGTGCATCCGGTTGTCTTCGGCCACGCGCCGGAGCGATGCCGCCTTTACCACTTCCGCACTTCTGGAGGCCGCCATGGCCAACTTCGGGGACATCAACCACCAGTCCCTAACCGATCTGCTGATGACCCAGCGCCGTGAGGCACAGGATGTCGTCGATCCTGCTCACGTGGTCCAAGATCTGGAAATTCATCAGATCGAGCTGGAACTTCAGAATCGGGAACTGCGCATGGCCCAACAGGCGCTCGAGGAGTCCCGCGACCGCTACGCCGACCTCTACGACTTTGCCCCGGTCGCCTATGCCACCGTCACCGGCCAGGGCCGGATCACGCAGATGAACTTGACCGCCGCCCGGTTGCTCGGGGTGGAGCGTCGTCGGATACCAGGCTTGTTGCTGGGCACGCGGCTTTCCCTCGGGAATGGGCGTGCCCTGCTCGACAGTCTGACGCGGGCGCTGCGGACCGGGGCGGATGAGTGCCTGGAAGTCGGCCTGGGACACGCACCGGAGGCCCGGCGCGACCTACGCCTGATCATTCGCCGCGAGCGTCCGCGCCCGGGCGAGCGGACCAGCGCTGCCTGCCGCGTGATCCTGCTGGATATCACCGATCATCTGCGGCTGACCGAACGACTCAAAGAGCGGGAACTCCAACTGGAGCACCTGTCCGAACACGACGTGCTCACTGGATTACCCAATCGCTTGCTGTTCGCCGACCGGTTGGGGCAGGCCATCCGTCAGGCCCGTCGGGAGCAGCGGCAGGTCGCTCTGCTCTTTCTCGACCTGGACGGGTTCAAGTCGATCAACGACAGTCTGGGACATCCCGCCGGGGATCAGGTCCTGAAACAAGCCGCAACGCGCATGCTCGGCCTGGTGCGGGAGGGTGATACGGTCGCCCGCCTGGGTGGGGATGAGTTCACCGTCATTTTGGTGGAATTGAAGGACGGCAGCAGCGCCGGGCTGGTCGCCCATAAACTCACCGAGGCGTTCAGGCGGCCTTTCACGGTGGATGGCCGCACGCTCTATGTCACCACGAGCATCGGTATCAGCCTCTTTCCACAGGATGGATCAGACGTCAATACCCTGGTGCGCAATGCCGACTCGGCCATGTACCGGGCCAAGGATCGGGGCCGTGACACCTTTCGTTTCTACACCGAGGACATGACGGCACGCGTGTTCGCCCAGTTCTCCCTGGAGACCGCGCTGCGGCAGGCACTGGACAACGAGGAGTTCGTCCTCCACTACCAGCCACAGCTCGACCTGGCGACCGGCCGCATCGTCGGCCTGGAGGCCTTGATTCGCTGGAACCACCCGACCATGGGCATGGTCGAGCCGCTGCGGTTCATTCCTTTGGCGGAATCCACCGGTCTGATCGTCCCGATCAGTGTCTGGATCGTGCGGACCGCCTGCACCCAGATGAAGGCCTGGCAGGATCAGGGGCTGCTGACCGATGCGGCGGTCCGGGTCAACCTGTCCAACCGCGATATGCAGAACCCGGACCTGGCGGAGATCATTGGGGGCATCGTCAGGGCGGTCGGCCTGAATCCCGCCGCCCTGGCAGTGGAGATCACCGAGACCTGGATCATGGCCAACCCCGAGTCGGCGGCCGGCAATATCCGACATCTCCAGTCCCTGGGCATCGAGGTCGGCATCGATGACTTCGGCACGGGCTACTCCTCTCTGGCGTCGCTCAAGCGTCTGGCGGTGCATGAGCTCAAGATCGACCAGTCCTTCGTCGCCGGGCTGCCGGAGGACGCGGACGGCTGCGCCATCGCCCGCGCGGTCATCGCCTTGGGCGACGCCTTGGGGCTCAAAGTGGTCGCCGAGGGGGTCGAGACCCAGGCCCATGCGGAGTTTCTCACGACCGCCGGGTGCCGGATCGGTCAGGGTTACCTTTACAGCCGACCGCTTCCGGCGGAAGAATTCGAGGCCTATGTCCGGCGCCAGGGCTTATAGTCGCGCCAAACGCCGGTTGCGAATAACACAGATAAGAAATTGCGTGCTCACCTCGAACACCGACTGATTTTTCACCCGTGGAGGCCGCGATGGCGGATTTCAGGAACATCGATGATCGCTCGCTCGCCGACCTGCTCGCCGATCAGCAGCGCGACGCCCTCGACGCCGCTGATCCGCGCCGGGTGGTGCAGGATCTCCAGATCTACCAGATCGAACTGGAACTCCAGAACCGGGAGTTGCGCGCGGCCCAGCAGGCCTTGGAGGTGTCGCGCGACCGCTACGCGGACCTCTACGACTTTGCCCCGGTGGCCTATGCCACCCTCACGCGCCAGAGCCGGATCACGCAGATGAACCTGACCGCGGCCCAGTTGCTGGGGGTGGAACGGGGGCGTGTCCCGGAGTTGGTGCTGGCCACGCAGCTCGCCCCCGGCGACGGGCGTAACTTGCTCGCCAGCCTCGTGCGCGTCCTGGATAGCGGTGACGAGGAAGCCATCGAGGTCACCCTGGGACACCCGCCCGTGGTCGAGCGTCAGCTCCGGCTGGTGATTCGCCGCGAGGGGTTGCCCGCGGCCGGGGAGCCCGCGACGGCCTGCCGTGTCGTGCTGCTGGATGTCACCGAGATCAAGCGGGCACAGGCGGTCGTGCTCACCCAGCAGCGCTTCCTCCAGTGCGTCGTCGACGGGATCGCGGACCCCATCCGGGTCATCGGCGTGGACCAGCAGGTCCTGCTGATGAACGCCGCGGCGCGGGCGGCGGACGGGGGCGCGGATGGGTTCACCGAACGCGGCATCGCCGTCAGTCGGGCTGCTGGCGACACCGCGCCAAACGAACCCGGTTCGGCGCCGGCCCTGGCGGCGGGCGGCCCCGCGACGAAGGACGTCCAACGCCGTCAGGGACCGGACGGACAGATGCGTTGGATCGAACGGATCAGCGCCCCGTTGCGTGGTCCAGCGGGCGAGATCGCGGGCGTGATCGAGTCCTCCCGCGACATTACCGAACATCTGGATTTGACCGGACGGCTCAAGGAGCGGGAGGTGCAACTAGAGCACCTGGCGCACCACGATGCACTGACCGGACTGCCCAACCGCTTGTTGTTCGCCGACCGCTTGACGCAGGCGATGCTGCTGGCCCATCGGGAACACCGGCAAGTGGCCGTGTTGTTCCTGGATCTGGACCGGTTCAAGGTCATCAACAATACCCTGGGACACCCCGCCGGGGACGAGGTGTTGAAGCAGGCGGCGCAGCGGATGCGTGACCTGGTGCCGGAGGGCGATACGGTCGCCCGCCTGGGCGGGGATGAGTTCGCCATTTTGCTCGTGGCCCTGGAGGAAGGCGACAGCGCGGGGCTGATGGCGCACCAACTGCTCAAGTGCTTCGCCCAGCCCTTTACCGTGGCCGGCCAGTTGCGCTATGTGACCGCCAGCATCGGCATCAGCCTCTACCCCGGCGACGGCGATGAGGTCGCGGTGCTGGAGCGCAACGCCGACGCGGCCATGTACCGCGCCAAGGACCAGGGCCGCGACAGCTTCCGTTTCTACACCAAGGAAATGACGGCGCGGGCCTTTGCCCAGGTCACCCTGGAGTACGCCCTGCGCCAGGCGCTCACCAATCACGAGTTCGTTCTCAACTACCAGCCGCAACACGACCTGGACACCGGCGGCGTTGTCGGTGTCGAGGCGCTGATCCGCTGGCATCACCCACTGCTGGGCCTGATCGGACCGGAACGGTTTCTGCCGTTGGCGGAGTCCAGCGGGCTCACGCTCCCCATTGGGGTCTGGGTGGTGCAGACCGCTGTCGCTCAAATGAAAGCCTGGCACGACCAGGGGTTGTTGGCGGGTGCGGCGGTGTGGGTCAACCTGTCCAACCGCGACATGCAGAACGCCAACCTCACTGAAACCATCGAGGGCATCGTCAAGGCGGTGGATTTGGCGCCCGGCGCCCTGGCGGTGGAGATCACCGAGACTTTGGCAATGGCCAACCCGGTGACGGCGGTCGGGGCCATCCGGCGCCTCCAGGGGTTGGACATCAAGGTCGGGATCGATGCCTTCGGGACCGGCTACTCGGCCCTGGCCGCCGTTGATCGCCTGGCCTTGCGCGAATTCAAGATCGATCGATCATTCGTCGCGCGACTCCCGCAGGACCCGGCCGGCTGCCTCATCGCCCGGGCGGCCATCGCCCTGGGCCGCGCGCTCGAACTGCGGGTGGTGGCCGAGGGGATCGAGACCCAGGCCCAGGCGGATTTCCTCAAGGCCGAGGGGTGTCGGATCGGGCAGGGACACCTGTTCAGCCCGGCGCTGCCGGCGGCCGAGTTCGCGGCCTATGTCAGGGCGCGGGGCGCGGGCGCCGCGGTGTCCGATCCAAGCGGTACGCCCACCGGCTAAAGCCTCGGCCTCCAGTTTGGCGCACAACCGGAGGTCGAGGCTTTAGCCGACGGCGACGATCAAGGCTGTCGCGCGACCGTTCACGGACCCCGTCATTCCGCGGTCGCGTCGGGAAGCAGGCGGGAAAATTCCTTTTTGACCACCGCGTAGCACTCGCACACCCGCGCCTCCAGACCCGGCCGATCCAGCATGCGGATATGACCCCGACTGTACTCAATCAACCCGGCACTCTGCAACTTGCCGGCGGCGTCGGTCACGCCTTCGCGCCGCACGCCCAACATGTTGGCGATCAACTCCTGGGTCATCGTCAGTTCGTTGGAGGGTAACCGGTCGAGACACAGCAGCAGCCAGCGACACAGTTGCTGGTCCACCGTATGGTGCCGATTGCACACCGCGGTCTGCGCCATCTGGGTCAACAGGGCGGAGGTGTAGCGCAGCAACAACCGCTGGAAGGGACCGGAGAGATTGCATTCCTGCTTGAACACGGACGCCTTCAGCCGATAAGCCTGGCCGGCACTCTGCACCACGGCCCGATTCGGCATGGTCTCGCTGCCGAGGAACAGGGCGATGCCGACGAGACCGTCGTTGCCGATGACGGCGATCTCGGCGGACGCGCCGTTCTCCATGACGTTCAGCAGGGACACGATGGCGTTGGTGGGGAAATAAACGTGACTCAACCGGCCGCCGGATTCGTGCAGGGCGTCACCCAACGGCAGCGTGACCAGTTCCAGGTGGGGAACCAGGCGCTCGAGTATGGCAGCGGGCAGCACGGTGAGCAGGCGGTTACCGCGTGGGCTTGGAGGGCCGGACGTCATGACTGGGCGCAACCTTCACAGTGCTTCGGGATGATCTCGCGTTGGGGCCGCCGCGCGATCCTCACAGTGCCCCGCCGCACAGACCGCCTCATCGATCGGCCTGCATCATACGTCGATCAGCGCGCTGGAGTGAGACCAACGCCGAGCAGGCGGCAAAGCGTTCTCGTGCCCAGCCAGTATAACGGCAAGCTCGCCGCACCGGGCGAACACCAGGGGACAAGAAGCGCAGGCGGCCCTGCGGGAGGCCCGGGCATTCCTTAATCCGGCAAAAAATCCGGGTCGAATATCTGCTTGTCGGTATAAGGAGATGTCTCAGGAAAATGCTCCTCGTCCAGCCCTGTTTCATTGGCTGCGGCGATGACAGCGGACGGGTAAACATCGGCGATGGACTCCGCCAGCACCGATTTCAGACTGGGATTCTCCTGCAAGAGTTTACCTAAACGACGTCTTTGATCTTTTATCGTTCTCTGCCAGCTCTTCGAGCGTCGATCTTGCTGTATCTGCCATTTGAGCAGGTGCATCAACAAGACCTCCAAACGGCTTTCCATCGCCCTTTTTTCGCTCTTGCCCATATCCTCGATTTCCTCCGCGACCAGTGCCCAGTCGATATCGGATAGCTTGCCGGCCCGCATCAAGGCGGCCTGCTCCTGGGTCCAGGCATAAAAATCATGTCGATAGGCAGTGGTCATGGTGCCGTCTCTTTGCGTCATGGGCCAAGGCTTGCTTGTCGTTGCGTTTATGTTCGAGGTCTCCAGCGCAGTCGACCCGGCGGGCCAGGCCGGAAAGCTCGGATCCGTCAGGCTGTGGTTCGCATAAACGCCGTTTGGCGTTGTCAGCCTTTCGCCGGGGGATCTGCATTTCTTACGGCATCAACATAGACAAGCCGGCGCCGACAATGGTACCTGGCATCGCCCCGACATGCACGGGTCACCGTCTCAGCGGACACTCTTGATTTGGATCCTGATCGGCGGCCTCGCCGGTGTTGCCGGCCGTCAGCTGATTGACGGGGACCCGCCTTTCGGTATGATCGGAGATGTCATTCTCGGCATGGTCGGCGGTGCCCTGGTGGACTGCGCTGCGCTTGTCCACCCGACGAGGTCGCGGGGCCGGACCCGTGATCAAGGCCCTGCACGGCTGTTGGTCCATCGCTGCGGACCCCAGGTAGGAGAACGAGAGAAGGATCCGCTCATCCGCTCACGGCCGGCCGGAGCCATCCTCAAGGCCCAGTCGCACCTCAACCGCATGTTCGAGACGATCGTCGACGAGCGGAATCCTCAGGTCATCGTACGTGATGCCGTCGACGGTCAACCCCGCCTCGCCCTGGCCGGCGGGAAGCGTAGTCACGACAATGTGATAGAGCGTCTCACGATAGCGGTAGTGCAGTGTAAATCCAGGCCAATCCGCGGGGATGCAGGGCTTGAGATGCAGCGTGTCGACGTCCAGCCGCAGCCCCAGGATCGACTCGAGGATCAAGCGGTACATCCAGCCCGCGGAGCCGGTGTACCAGGTCCAGCCGCCGCGGCCGCCATGGGGTGAAACCGCATAGACATCGGCCGCGACCACATAGGGCTCCACCTTATAGGTCGCAATGGCGTCCGGTGAGCGCCCATGATTGATCGGATTGATCATCGAGAACAACTCCCAGGTCCGCGCACGGTCGCCCAGGGCGGCGAAGGCCATGGCCGCCCAGATGGCGGCATGGGTGTATTGCCCGCCATTTTCCCGCACGCCGGGGACATAGCCTTTGATATAGCCAGGGTCCAGCGGGGAGGTGTCGAAGGGCGGGTCCAGCAACTGGATCAGGCCCAGGTCGCGACGGACCAGGCGCGTATCCAGGGCTTCCATGCCCAGGCGCGCCCGCTGCGGATCGCCGGCCCCCGACAGCACCGACCAGCTTTGCGCAATGGAGTCGATCCGGCATTCGGGATTGACCGCGGACCCCAGCGGCAGGCCGTCATCGAAGTAGGCGCGCCGGTACCAGCCGCCGTCCCAACCGTGCTGATCGAGGTTTTCGCGCACCTGCGCCGCCTCGCTACGGCACCGTTCGACGAAGGCGACGTCGCCTTGTTGGCTTGCGATCACGCTGAAGCGCATCAGGACCTCATAGAGGAAGAAGCCCAACCAGATGCTCTCGCCCCGGCCCTGAATACCGACCAGGTTCATGCCGTCGTTCCAGTCACCCGAGCCCATCAGCGGCAGACCGTGCTCGCCGAAGCGTAGGCCGTGGACGATGGCGCGTACGCAGTGCTGGTAAAGACTCAGGGTTTCGTCGGAGCGGCCCGGCAGATCGTAGTAGGAGTCGTCTTCCGCATTGACATAGCGCCCTTGCAGGAAGGCAATCGGTTCATTCAGCACCTCGGTATCGCCGGTGCTCTGCACATAGCGGCAGGTCGCCAATGGCAGCCACAGGTAATCGTCCGAACAGCGGGTGCGCACCCCGCGGCCGGTCGGCGGATGCCACCAGTGCTGCACATCGCCTTCGGGGAACTGGCGGCTCGCGCAGAGCAGCAGTTGTGCGCGCAATAGGCCTGGTTCAGCATGGGTCAGCGCCATCACGTCCTGCAGTTGATCGCGGAAGCCGAAGGCCCCGCCCGACTGATAGAAGCCGCTGCGCGCCCACAGACGGCAGGCCAGGGTTTGGTAGAGCAGCCAGCCATTGGCCAGGCAGTCGAGTGCCGGGTCGGGGGTTTCGATCTGCACGGCGGATAGCCGGTGCCGCCATTGCTGCTGCACGGCCGCGAGCAGGTCGCGCGCGGCGGTCGCGCCGCGGCGGCTATTGACCGTGTTGCCGGGGTCATCCACGCCGCGGCGATCGGCCACGCCGAGCCGGAACACGATCTCGTGCGCCTGCCCAGTCTGAAGCTCGAAACTGACCTGAAGCGCGGCGCAGGGATCCAGGGCCGCACCAACCTTGCCCGACAGGCCGGTGCGCGCCAGCGCGGCCGGACTGTGCAGTGACCCGTTGCGCCCGATGAACTCGGCGCGATCACCGGTCAGGGTCCGGGTCGCGTCGTCCACATCGAAAAAGCCGATCCGGTGGGCAAATTCGGTGTTGTAGGGGTTACGTGCGAAGAGTGCGCCGCTCGCGGGGTCGATCTCAGTCACGATATAGGGGGTGGACTTGGGTCGCAGATCCCCCAGCACCCATTCCACGTAGCCGGTGGCGGAGAGCCGCCGCGTCTCGCCCGAGCGATTGCGTACCTTCAAGACCGTGAACTTGATGGGCGCATCCGGCGCCACGTAGACCCACAACTCCGACTGGATACCGTCCTCGGTATGTTCGAAGCAGCTATAACCGAAGCCGTGTCGGCTGGTATAGGGCGTGGTGCCGCGGCGGGGCAGGGGCGTGGGTGACCAGAAGCGGCCGCTGTCTTCATCGCGCAGGTAAAAGGCCTCGCCGCTGCCGTCGCTGACCGGATCATTGTGCCAGGGCGTGAGACGGAATTCGTGGGCGTTATCGCTCCAGGTATAGGCCGCGCCGCTCTCCGAGACGATGGTCCCAAAGTGCGGGTTCGCCAGCACATTCACCCAGGGCGCGGGCGTCTCCAGATCGGGTCTGGTGATGACGACATATTCACGGCCGTCGGGGGTGAAGCCTCCCAGTCCGTTATCGAACAGGAGCGCCGGCCGAGCGTCGCCCGCCATGGCGGTCAGCGTTCGCGCGGCGGGCTGCTCCGGGGTGTCCCGTACCCAGGAATCACCGTCGATCGGCCGCAGGCGCGGCAAGCGCTTTTGTATGGGGGAGCGCCGATTGAGCTGTTCCGCGAGCGTCCCGCGGCGGTCGCTGAGGATGGCGCGTGCCACCGTTTGGAACAGAATACGGTCTTCGTTGGAGATCTGATCGGCCGGTCGAATGAAGATACCGCCGGGTCGATCCAGCACATGGGCGCCGACGCCCGCGGCAATCAGGCCCAGGATTTGCTCGTGGAGTTGCTGCCGGTAACCGGCGCGATCCTCGTTCCAGATCATGAGATCCACGGTCAGGCCCTTCAGGCGCCAATACGCATGCGCCTGGACCAACTGATGAACGAGTTCGATGTTCTCCGGGTCGCAGATCTGCAACAGCACCAGCGGGACATCGCCGGAGACCGCGTGGCTCCACAGTCCGGATTGCCCGCGACGGTTCTGCATCAGCACGCTCGCCTCGGCGCGCAGCGAGTCGTTGGCGTAGAGAATGGAACTCGCCAGGTGACAATAGAGTTGGGCGTCGGTCGCCGTGGCGTTGAGTTGCCGCAGCACCACTTGGCTATGCGTCCAGGCCAGGTCGAAGCAGCGGTCGGCCAACCGTTGATCCTGGTATTTCGCGATCAACTGCAGGGCGCCGTCGCGGGTGTCGCCGATGCCGCAGACCAGATCGAGTGTGGCCGACTGATCGGGTTCGAGGGTCAGGCAGTAGCGGATGGCGACGATCGGGTCCAGCACGGAACCCGCGCCGCCGCCAAGCGGCCCCTTGGTACTCAGGGCCTGGGGTGCGGCGACCGTGTGGCCGCGGCCGACGAAGCGTAGTCGGTCCGTTTCGAAGGACGGGGGTGCGCACGGTGCCCCGCGCACCACCATCAGGTGAAACATCCAGGGCGACTGCTCGTCCTGAGAACGCGGTCGGCGGTTGCAGAGGATCGCCGGCAGCGGGCTCAGGACTTCGGTTTGCACGAACAGATTGCTGAAGGCCGGGTGCAGCGCGTCCGCGGCGGCGGGGGCGAGCACGACCTCGGCGTAACTGGTGACCTCGATGACGCGGCGCGTGCGGGAGCGGTTGGTGATGCGTACCCGGCGCAGTTCGATGTCGTCCTCGGGCGAGAGGACGATCTCGGTATAGGACTCGATCTCGAGATCGCGGCGGCGAAACTCCGCGCGGCCTTCCGAGAAGATCGCCTCGAATTGATCCGGCTGCTTGAGTGTCGGCTGATAGGTCGTCGACCAGAAGGTGCCGCGGGCCGGATCGCGGATGTAGCAGAAACTCCCCCAGGGGTCGCGCGTGCTGTCTTCGCGCCAGCGGGTGACGGCCAGGTCCTGCCAGCGACTGTAGCCGCCGCCGGCGTTGGTGATCATCACATGGTAGCGGCCGTTCGATAGCAACTGGACCTGGGGCAACCGGGTGTTGGGACTGGCGAAGACGCGCACCGGCGCCGCTGGCGCGCCGCCGGCAAGGCCGAGGTCAGTGACATCGTCGCCGGTTTCCGAACGCAAAGAGGGGGTCTGGGGAATGCGCTCCTGGAGCAACAGCACCGTAGCCTGGAACAAGGGGGCCGCGGTGAAGCGCCGCTGCATCGGCCGGTTGAGCAGCAGATAGGCCAGCGACAGGAAGGTCATCCCCTGATGGTGCGCCATAAAGGACCGCACCAGGGCGCGCGTCTGCCCGCGGGGTAGCCGGGAGGGGGTGAAGTCGACCGCCTCGTAAAGGCCGAACTTGCCGGCGAACCCGCTGGCCGCCAGTCGCTGCAGATTCACGCACGCCGCCTCGGGGGCCACCATCAGCGCGAGCGCGCTGGCATAGGGCGCAATGACCAAATCCTCGGCCAAACCGCGCTTGAGCCCCAGCCCCGGCACCCCGAAGGCGCGGTACTGGTAGTTGAAATGGGCATCGACCGCGTTGTAGCCGGATTCGGACACGCCCCAGGGCACGCCGCGCGCGCTCCCATAGGCAATCTGTCCGGCAACAGCCGCGCGATAAGTCTGGTCGAGGATGGTGTTGTCGTAGGTCGGCATCACCAGCAGCGGCATCAGGTACTCAAACATCGAACCGCTCCACGACAGGAGCGTGGGCTCGCCGGCCGCGCTGGTCAGCAGGCGCCCCAAGGCGAACCAGGACTCCTGCGGCAGTTGGCCTTGAGCGATGGCGACGAAACTGCCCAGGCGCGCCTCCGACGCGAGCAGGTCGTAGTAGCTCGCATCCAGTCGCCGTTCGGCCACGTTGTAGCCGATCGCCAACAGGTGACGGCCCTCGTCATACAGGAAGTCGTAGTCCATCCAGGCCAGTTCCCCGGCTCGCAGTGCCAGGAGTTCGAGCGCGCTGATCCGTTCGCGGGCGCGGCGGCAGCCGTCCTGAAGCAGCGGGAGCGCCGCCTCCCAAGGTGCCGAGAGCGAGGTTGGTGCGTCGCCCGCAGGCGTGGCGCCGGCGGTGATCGCGGCCAACGCGCGCAGGGTTGGGATGGCATTGAACGGGGGTGTGTCGGGAAGATCGGTCGGTGCGGTTGGCAGGCCGAGCCAGGGTGCCAGATACAGCAACTCATCCAGCAGCGCGCGGCAGTGTCCGGCCAGTGCCTGGCCCCGGTCGCCGGCGACGCTGTCATCCAGCCCACCAGACATCGCGGCATCGGCGGTGATCGCCAAGGTTTCCAGATACCGGTGTGCCGTCGTCAGTGTCCTCGGCGGAGCCGACGCACAGGCGTCCAGCGTTTGCCGAAACTGCACGAGCGGGTCGGGTAGGCCATCCGGCACCGCCTCGCACAGGCAGTGGAAACTGTCCCTGATGCCGTCCAGCCAGCGCGCGTTGAGGATCGGGTCATCGGCCAGCGCGAGTAGACCGGGCTGCAAGGTCAGCAGGTGCCCCGCGAGGTTGCCGCTGTCCACCGACGAGATGTAGAGCGGGGCCAGTGGTTGCAGCGACTGGGTGTCGTACCAGTTGTAGAAGTGGCCACGGTAGCGGGTCAGGTCCGCCATGGTGCGCAGCGCGTTGCCGGTGCGCTCGATGAGTCCGCCGCCGGGCAGGTAGCCGAAGTCGTAGGCGGCCAGATTCGCCAATAGCGACAGGCCCATGTTGGTCGGTGAGGTGCGATGCGCGACCGTGACCGTTGGGTGCTCCTGGAAGTTATCCGGCGGCAGCCAATGGTCCGCCGGGCCGACGAAGGTCTCGAAGAAAGACCAGGTCTTGCGGCTCAGCATCCGCAGGAAGCGGGTTTGGTCCGCACTCAAGTGGGCGGGACGGCGCCGCAGGGGGCGGCTGATCCACCAGGCGACCGCCGGCGAGGCGAACCAGAGCAGCAAGAGCGGTCCGGCAGCAGTGAGCGCGGCCGAATTGACTGCCGCCACACCCAGCGCCGTGACCACGGCCAGTAGGGGGGCTACCCACATCTGTCGGTAGAAACCGAAGAAACCCCGCCGGTGAGTCCGGGTACCCGAGACTGTCCATTCCAGCAGGCGGCGGTGGCTGACCCGCATCCGCCACAGCGAGCGGACCATGGCGTCCAGGCCAACGAACGCCTCGTAGGGGAGGCAGGCGATCGTGAAGAGCGCCTGCGTCAACTGGCGGCCGGCCGAGCGCAGCGCGGCGGCCAGGTGTTGGCGCCACCGCACATCGCCGGACTTCTGCAGCCCGTTCAATATCGATGTCAACAATGCCGGGATCAGGGAAATGCCGAGCACGGCCAGGGTCCACGGCCAGGCTGAAGACAACAGGGCCCAACCCAGCACGAATAACAGCGTGACCGCCGCGGGCACCAGACTGCGCCGCAGGTTGTCGAACAGCTTCCAATGCGACAGTTTCGACAACGGATTGTTGCGTTGGCGGCCATCGCGATCGGGAACCCGCGGCAACAGCCAGCCCGCAATTTGCCAGTCCCCGCGCATCCAGCGGTAGCGCCGACTCAGGTCCGCGCTGTAGCAGGTGGGATACTCCTCGTATAACTGCACGTCGGTGAGCAGACCCGAGCGCGCGTAACAGCCTTCCAGCAAGTCGTGGCTGAGGATCCCGTTCTCGGGCAAGCGCCCGGCCAGCGCCTGTTCAAAGGCGGCCACATCGTAGATGCCTTTACCGATGAACGAGCCTTCCTGGAACCAATCCTGATAGACGTCCGAGACGGCTTGTGTGTAGGGGTCGATACCGGCGTCGCTTGCGTACAGCCGCGCGTAGCGCGACCGGTTGGCACCGGGCAGGCTCGCTGCTACGCGGGGTTGCAGGATGCCGTAGCCGTCGACGATGCGTTGGCGGTTCGCATCCCAGCGCGGGCGGTTGAGCGGGTGCGCCATGGCACCAACCAGTTCCAGCGCCGCGTCACGCGGCAGTTCGGTGTCGGTGTCCAGCGTGATGACATAGCGCACGTTGGTGAGGATGGCGGTGTCACCGACCACGCGTGCGAATGGGCTGATCGCGCCATCCGGGATGCGATCAGGGGTGGTGCCGAGCAGCAACGCGTTGAGAGCGGCCAACTTGCCGCGTTTGCGCTCGTAACCCATCCAGACCCGCTCTTGCGGATTCCAGCAACGCGGGCGGTGGAACAGGAAGAAGGTGTCGCCGCTGACCCGCGGGTATTTTTCATTGAGCGCGGTGATCCGTTCAGCGGCCAACTGCACCAGGCCGGCGTCCTGCGGCAGCGTCTGCGCCGGCGCATCCGGCAGATCGGTCAGCAGACCGAAGTGCAGGCTGTCGTCCCGATTCGCCAGGAAGCGAACCTCCAGTGCCTCCACCAGCGTCTCGATGTTCGCGACGCCGGTCAACATGGTCGGTGTCACGACCAGGGTGCGCGCCTCCACCGGAATGCCGTGCGACAGATCCATCCGCGGCAGCGGCTGCGGCGTCGCCAACAGGGTCGCGAACCAGTTGACCAGCGCCATCGCCAACTGACTGGTGCCCAACACCGCGGGTACACACAGGAGTGCAAGCAGCCAACCAGGCCAGTTCTCGACCGCTGCCTGCGCCAACAGGCTCAAGGTGAAGAGTGTCGTCAATGCCAGGATCGCACTCAGATATAAGAACAAGGGGAAGCGGCGCCCTCGCCGTTGCAGGGCATCCGCCAGACCCAGGCGCGCCTGCGCCTGCCGCTCGAGTAATGCCAATCCGCGATCGATCAGGTAGTAACCCACATGCGCCGCCCGCGTGGCGTCGCCGGCTTGACCAACGCGATCCTGCGCCAGCTCAAGCGCATGGCGCGCCACCTCGGGCTCGGAGAGGCGGCCGTTCTTGGCAATGCGCTCAACGACGTGCCGGTAGCGATCACGGGTGGCAAAGTCCATCCTACCGTAAATACCGCCCGGGTCTTCCCGCAACGTCCATTCGACCACGCTCATGGTCTCCACGAACTCGCGCCAGTCCATGGCGCCGAGAAAGCGCAGACTGCCGATGCTGTTACTGATGGACACCTGGTCCGCGGCCTGTTGCTGGTTCTCCACCTGAACCAATTGCTCGATCGTCAGGCTCGCGTCGGCCAAGTGCTGCTCGATCCAGGTCAGCGGCAGGGCCAGAGCGGAACTCTGGCCTTGTAGTCGGCGTGCGAACTCCGCCACAAAGGCGCTCGACATCGGTGGTTGCGACCGCGCCATATCCGCGATCACCAGGATCAGATTCTTTGGATTGCTCTCGGCCATCGCCACCATCTGGTCGGCCCAGCCGTCGGCGAGGTTATGGCCGGTGCGGCTGCCGGCGATGCGGGCCGCGACGCGGCGGAGATTCTCGATCAGCGCGAGCCGCAGCATGATCGGAATCGCCCACAGCTCACCCAGTTTCAGCGGGGTGACGCTCTGATAGGCCGCGACGAAGCGAGTGAGATTCTCCGGATCCACCCGGCCGTCGCCGTGCGCGATGATCTCCAGCGCGATGTCATAGACGCGCGGTAATCCGGCCGATGGGCCGTTGCGCAACCGCGGCAGTTCCCGGCTGTAGCCTTTTGGAAGATGTCGTCGGGCGGTGCGAATCTGTTCGTCGATCAGATAGAAATTATCCAGCAGCCATTCTCCCGCCGGGGCAATACGGCGGTTTTGCTTCACGGCCTCCAACAACAGGGCACAGACATCGACCAGTGTCAGCTCATTCGCGTTGAGCCGCACCAGGAGCTGATCCGGCACATGGTGGGGAGCCAGCAGATGGTCGGCAGCAAGAGCCTTGCCGTGCTGCTCCATCTGGACCGCGCTGAATAATTCCGCGCGTAATGGCTGCTCGTTGCCGATATAGGTCTTGGCTAATCCATTACCCAGTATCCGCATTCTTATCTGCAGCAGGGTTTCATGAATCGCTTTAGGCACGGTGATCACTTGAATGTCCTCTCCACGCCTGAGTTGCGCCGCATGTCATTGATTCCATTTTCCAACCCTAGGATCCCGCGCGCTAGGCGGACGGCGCTTTCGACACGCGTGCAACGCCCGGCGGTCGGAGTATTCATCCGGCCGCGGGCGTTGCCGCATCCAAGCTAAGAAACGACCGGCGTTTGCTCAGGCCTTGTAATGGTTGTGGAAGGTATGCACGGAATCCTTGAATGCCTCCCAGAACTTGTCGGCCTCCACCTTGACCTGCTCCCAGGCGGTCTCGCCGGCTTCGCGCATCTCTTCCAGCTTTTTCTCGCCTTCCACGCGCTTGACCCGCAACGCGCTAAGCCGCTCCTCGTATTTTTCCCTGACGTCATCCTTCACTTCCTGGGCCTTTACTTCCAATTCATCGATTTGGACACTCCATGCATCGAGCTGGGTCTTCATGGTTGCCAGGTATTCGTCTTTGGTCGACATCGTTGTTTACTCTCGTTAATGGTCTGTGATCCGGCGAGGTGCCGGGGTGTCGCTGGCCTTACCGCAGCTGGGACCGGCTATCCGCTAGCGATCGCACATCGATCCCGGTGACTCTTGAGACGATCTTCAGAACACGTTACAGAGCGCCATGAGGGCTGTCTGTTCGCCAGCGCACGGAAACTCACGCGCGGTCGACAGCGCGTCGGCCGGGAATCCCGCGTGAGGAATACGGCAGAGACCGCTGCACTTCCCGACCGGACCCCTGTCGTTGTTCCGTCGCGTTCCGGGATAACCGATGTCGGCCGACGTAAGGCCCCAGCCGACGGCGATGATCAGCGCGATGGCTCCAATCTCGACTACAGTCATCACCCGATTCCGCCCTATGAACGCTGGTGTTCGCCCCGCCATCACTGAGACTCCGATGCCTGTTGGGCCTATTTCCGATCTGCCGTCCCGCGCGGAACCCATCGTGGCGGGGCATACGCCTTAGCCGGTCTCGAGCAAACTGCGCAGGTCGGCGATCGCGGCATTGACCCGCGAGATATAGGAGGCCATCACCAGCGAGTGATTGCTCATTGGTCCGAAACCGGTGCCGTTGAGGATCAGCGGACTCCAGACGGTGTTCTGCGTGTTCTGCAATTCGCGGTTGATTTGATCCAGGGACACCAGGGCATTCTTGTCCTCGAGCACGGGCTCGAAGTCGAATCGCATCGCCTGCAGTGTCGCCAGCAGCGCCCAGGTGTAGCCGCGCGCCTCGTAGAAGATGTCGTCGATCTTGAGCCACGGTGTTTTGGTCTGCGATTCCTGTGCGACCGGGGTCGACCGGCGGGCGTTGGGGTCGCCGGCCAGATCGGTATTGAGCCGCGCCTGTCCGACCGCGTAGGAGAGGCGCTGGGCGAGACTTCCCAGCCGCTTCTCGACAACCAGCAGGTAAGCCGTCAAATTGTCCGCTCGCGCGAAGAACTGACCATCCTGTGCCTTCGCGTCGGTGAGTCGGTCGAAATAGTGATGCAGGGCGGCGATGCCCTGGCGATACTCCGACTCGGTCGACGGCAGGATCCAGGAATTCGCGTTGTAATTGAACTGCGGCTGTGCGGTTTCCAGGTCAACATCTTCTACCGACTGGGATTGGGCGCGGCTGAAGTCGTTGCGCAGGGCGAGTGTCAGGTCGCGCAGTTCGGTCAAGACACCGAATTCCCAGTTCGGGATATACATGTCTCATCTGAGAATTTCGTTAAGACGGCTAGCCTAACCTGCTAAGACCGTTGTAAAATCGTCAACATGCTAGATTTCACCCTCCCAGCGGACAAACTCGCGGAACTGCGCGCGGCG
>Ga0247836_1000563_pt1 | contig 68346 bp, 58 predicted proteins | sample LaCruzMarch2015__4_FD_187116 | JGI IMG/M metagenome (GOLD analysis project Ga0247836, IMG submission 187116) | Freshwater microbial communities from meromictic Lake La Cruz, Castile-La Mancha, Spain - LaCruzMarch2015_14m | ecosystem: Environmental > Aquatic > Freshwater > Lake | place: Spain... | reverse complement strand
TGCCTACACATCGACGCGTCTGTTACCACACGCGCCGCAAGGCTCAATACTGGGCTCGCGGCTCACGATTACCCAGGCGGGATTCCCACCCGCTAGAACACGCGGCCTTGCCAGGCCGCACTGTCCCTGTTTTCTCTTCTGTTAATCCCCTTTCATTCGGGTCTCTGGGTCGAACACGTCAAGACGGTGACCGACACGCCCGTCACGTCTTAATCCCCTTTCATTCGGGTCTCTGGGTCGAACGCACCCACCGCCGTTCGGTGCAGGCCCGGCCAGTCTTAATCCCCTTTCATTCGGGTCTCTGGGTCGAACCGCGGCGACGCACTGTATGATGCACTGGTCAGTACGTCTTAATCCCCTTTCATTCGGGTCTCTGGGTCGAACTCTCGACTTGCGTTCGCCTGCCCTACTGGTAGGACGTCTTAATCCCCTTTCATTCGGGTCTCTGGGTCGAACTTTCGCGCGTAAGTGGTTGATTCCGCCTTCCGGGTCTTAATCCCCTTTCATTCGGGTCTCTGGGTCGAACCCGTCGGCCAAGGACGTTGCGCAGGCAATCCTGGTCTTAATCCCCTTTCATTCGGGTCTCTGGGTCGAACCCCGCGCAAGCTTGGCACGGGCCAAGGTGGAAGGTCTTAATCCCCTTTCATTCGGGTCTCTGGGTCGAACCTCGAGCTAGCTTGGCACATGCCAAGGTGGAAGCAGTCTTAATCCCCTTTCATTCGGGTCTCTGGGTCGAACCGACTATACCGCCCTATTCTCTGAAATGTACGAGGTCTTAATCCCCTTTCATTCGGGTCTCTGGGTCGAACGCCAACGGGTCTAGCGTCTGGACGCACATTAAAGTCTTAATCCCCTTTCATTCGGGTCTCTGGGTCGAACGGGCCGCGCCGAGCGGGATCTGCGCACCCTGCGGGTCTTAATCCCCTTTCATTCGGGTCTCTGGGTCGAACATGTCCGTGAAATTCACCGTCGTCGAGTCTGATCGTCTTAATCCCCTTTCATTCGGGTCTCTGGGTCGAACTCCCCTCATCCCGCCAAGCAGCAGTCGACGCGTGGTCTTAATCCCCTTTCATTCGGGTCTCTGGGTCGAACAGGCCGAAAATCCCGTATCCGCAGCGTTTAAGCTGTCTTAATCCCCTTTCATTCGGGTCTCTGGGTCGAACCGGCCCTGCCTACTTAAACCCCATGTGTTTCAAGGTCTTAATCCCCTTTCATTCGGGTCTCTGGGTCGAACCCAGGGCGTATCCTGGCCCGTTTTCCAGGGCGCAGTCTTAATCCCCTTTCATTCGGGTCTCTGGGTCGAACCAACACGGACGAGCGCTATCACCCGTGGCCGGAGCGTCTTAATCCCCTTTCATTCGGGTCTCTGGGTCGAACCTGAGCATGTATTTGTTTGCACTGTGTCCGACGTCTTAATCCCCTTTCATTCGGGTCTCTGGGTCGAACTTGAGATCAAGGCCGGGTGCGACGATCTAAAGCCGTCTTAATCCCCTTTCATTCGGGTCTCTGGGTCGAACGCCGAAAATCCGGGCGTTCAACGCGGCTCAGCCGAGTCTTAATCCCCTTTCATTCGGGTCTCTGGGTCGAACCTCGCGCAGATCACGCACTGCGCCCCCGGCGCCAGTCTTAATCCCCTTTCATTCGGGTCTCTGGGTCGAACCTCGACGTGCCGGTGGTGTCCGCGGCGATCTTGGTCTTAATCCCCTTTCATTCGGGTCTCTGGGTCGAACCCCCTATGCCGAGCAACATCCCCACCGACATCAAGTCTTAATCCCCTTTCATTCGGGTCTCTGGGTCGAACGCATCATGACCCTCGACTGCCCCGCGCCCGTCCCGTCTTAATCCCCTTTCATTCGGGTCTCTGGGTCGAACCGGCGACACCACCATCATTTACTCGACCCACAAGGTCTTAATCCCCTTTCATTCGGGTCTCTGGGTCGAACGCAGTTTGAGGCGGTGTCGTTCCACATCTACGATGTCTTAATCCCCTTTCATTCGGGTCTCTGGGTCGAACCAAAACGCATCAGCCTCTACCCCAGCGAGGCCCTTTGTCTTAATCCCCTTTCATTCGGGTCTCTGGGTCGAACAAATCTGCCGTCGCGACCTCCCGCTGTTCACGCTGGTCTTAATCCCCTTTCATTCGGGTCTCTGGGTCGAACGACTGATTATGTTAACTTTCGTTCCAACAAGTCTTAATCCCCTTTCATTCGGGTCTCTGGGTCGAACCGATCTGGATCGGGAGGTCGAGATCGCTGAGTTGGTCTTAATCCCCTTTCATTCGGGTCTCTGGGTCGAACGCTTGAGCTGGACGGGTCTGCTCGAACTCGTGAGTCTTAATCCCCTTTCATTCGGGTCTCTGGGTCGAACAGGCCCGCGGTTACAAGGTGTCCAAGGTAAAGGCTAGTCTTAATCCCCTTTCATTCGGGTCTCTGGGTCGAACTACTTAAACCCCACGTGTTTCATCCCCGTCCTGGTCTTAATCCCCTTTCATTCGGGTCTCTGGGTCGAACCAACCAACAACGGTACACCACCCTTTATTGACAGTCTTAATCCCCTTTCATTCGGGTCTCTGGGTCGAACGCCGGCTGGAAGTGGCGTCCCGCCAGCGAGGCGTAGTCTTAATCCCCTTTCATTCGGGTCTCTGGGTCGAACGGCCCGCGGGGACCGAATACCGCCCGGCATCCGGTCTTAATCCCCTTTCATTCGGGTCTCTGGGTCGAACACCACCCCGAGACCGCCATGACCAACCACGACACGTCTTAATCCCCTTTCATTCGGGTCTCTGGGTCGAACCGCGGACCTCGCGGGCCTGTAACCTGTTTCCAGTCTTAATCCCCTTTCATTCGGGTCTCTGGGTCGAACCTCAAGCGAGCATACGGATTCGCGAAAGACCGCGTCTTAATCCCCTTTCATTCGGGTCTCTGGGTCGAACCCGACAAACCGTAACAACAACCTGAGGAATGAAGTCTTAATCCCCTTTCATTCGGGTCTCTGGGTCGAACTGCGGGCTATCCGTTGGTCTGTTCTTCGGGGCAAGTCTTAATCCCCTTTCATTCGGGTCTCTGGGTCGAACGGTCCCAGAACGCTTAACCCGCCCCGGTTTGCCGGTCTTAATCCCCTTTCATTCGGGTCTCTGGGTCGAACACACGGGTGTTTCTCCGGCCCGGTCCCACGCTCAGTCTTAATCCCCTTTCATTCGGGTCTCTGGGTCGAACCCACGACCCAGACCAACATCGACCGCACCCTCGCGTCTTAATCCCCTTTCATTCGGGTCTCTGGGTCGAACCATCGTCCGTGGCGACATTGATGATGCGCCAAGTCTTAATCCCCTTTCATTCGGGTCTCTGGGTCGAACGCGGAAATTTCCGCACTTTCTGCCAAGGGGAAGAAGTCTTAATCCCCTTTCATTCGGGTCTCTGGGTCGAACGATCATCGAGATCGACCTGATTCAGGTCACCTGGTCTTAATCCCCTTTCATTCGGGTCTCTGGGTCGAACCGGCGCCCGTCGCGGGGTCCGGCAGCGGTGTGAGTCTTAATCCCCTTTCATTCGGGTCTCTGGGTCGAACCGAAACCCGCCGGTCGGCCATGGCCGAAGCTGCGGTCTTAATCCCCTTTCATTCGGGTCTCTGGGTCGAACAAGCTGCGCGGTAACCCCGCAGTTCTCGCACCACGTCTTAATCCCCTTTCATTCGGGTCTCTGGGTCGAACCAGTCTCAATGGCGGAAGCGAGCGCGAAAGACGGTCTTAATCCCCTTTCATTCGGGTCTCTGGGTCGAACCTGTTCGCTGCAATGTACGAGTCTGCCAGCGTGGTCTTAATCCCCTTTCATTCGGGTCTCTGGGTCGAACGCCTGCCCGTGACAAAGGCACGATGGAACGTGAGTCTTAATCCCCTTTCATTCGGGTCTCTGGGTCGAACTGAGGCTGACAAGCAAGCCCGCGCAAGCTTGGCCCGTCTTAATCCCCTTTCATTCGGGTCTCTGGGTCGAACACAAGTCCTATATCAACCTGGTCGATGCAATGACCGTCTTAATCCCCTTTCATTCGGGTCTCTGGGTCGAACAGGATTGACGGCTGCAATCCTCGCTGCCATTGGATGTCTTAATCCCCTTTCATTCGGGTCTCTGGGTCGAACGCCAGATCCACTTCTTGATCAGCGAGATCGGGGTGTCTTAATCCCCTTTCATTCGGGTCTCTGGGTCGAACAGTTGGGCAGCGGTCAAGTCCGACGAGATCACGGTCTTAATCCCCTTTCATTCGGGTCTCTGGGTCGAACAAGACACGTATTGGCCGCGTCTAGTGGTCTGTGTCTTAATCCCCTTTCATTCGGGTCTCTGGGTCGAACCATCATCGCCGCCTTCAGTTCGAGCAGCAGCTTGAGTCTTAATCCCCTTTCATTCGGGTCTCTGGGTCGAACAGGTGTCCAAAATCAAGGCTACCGCCTAGCCTGTGTCTTAATCCCCTTTCATTCGGGTCTCTGGGTCGAACTTTATGCTAACTTTCGTTCCAACAACTTGGACCGGTCTTAATCCCCTTTCATTCGGGTCTCTGGGTCGAACCATTGCGGAAGCGATTGCAACCTCATTGGACCAGGTCTTAATCCCCTTTCATTCGGGTCTCTGGGTCGAACAGGCCGTGGAAATGGGATGGAAGGTTGAACAACTGTCTTAATCCCCTTTCATTCGGGTCTCTGGGTCGAACTCGGTCCGGGGTTGGATGCGTCGCCGACACCGTGGTCTTAATCCCCTTTCATTCGGGTCTCTGGGTCGAACGCCATAGCGGCCGCTGGGTCACGGTAGAGTGGTTGGTCTTAATCCCCTTTCATTCGGGTCTCTGGGTCGAACATGGAAGGTTGAACAACTGTGAGTCGCGGCGGCAGTCTTAATCCCCTTTCATTCGGGTCTCTGGGTCGAACGAACAGGTAAACGTGCGCCTGACGCCAAAACAGGTCTTAATCCCCTTTCATTCGGGTCTCTGGGTCGAACCTCTATGACGTGCGGTATCCGGCCGAACACGACTGTCTTAATCCCCTTTCATTCGGGTCTCTGGGTCGAACCCCTGGTCGCGGAGGGCTATGCCACCGCGGCCTGTCTTAATCCCCTTTCATTCGGGTCTCTGGGTCGAACCAAGCAAGGGGATTGGCCCCGAGCAGCAGCCCAAGTCTTAATCCCCTTTCATTCGGGTCTCTGGGTCGAACCCTATTTCTCCAGTGAAATAGTGAAATAGGGGTGTCTTAATCCCCTTTCATTCGGGTCTCTGGGTCGAACACCCGCACCACGCTGGGCCGCGCGACTGGCCAGGTCTTAATCCCCTTTCATTCGGGTCTCTGGGTCGAACCATGGAAGGTTGAACAACTGTGAGTCGCGGCGGCAGTCTTAATCCCCTTTCATTCGGGTCTCTGGGTCGAACCGGGACAGTGATCGCTATCCACGACTCATGGACCGTCTTAATCCCCTTTCATTCGGGTCTCTGGGTCGAACATGATGGCGAAGGCCGTGGAGATGGGATGGAAGGTAGTCTTAATCCCCTTTCATTCGGGTCTCTGGGTCGAACCTATCAGAAACACGCGGGCCTTGTGGCGGTGCGAAGTCTTAATCCCCTTTCATTCGGGTCTCTGGGTCGAACGGAGAGAAAATCTAACATGTTCTAGATCGGCACGTCTTAATCCCCTTTCATTCGGGTCTCTGGGTCGAACGGGTCAGACCCCTATTTCCCACAACGCCCGTGGGTCTTAATCCCCTTTCATTCGGGTCTCTGGGTCGAACACCAGGCTGCCTGGTACCCCGATGATCCGATCAGCGTCTTAATCCCCTTTCATTCGGGTCTCTGGGTCGAACGCGCCTGCGCTACCGCATCCCAAACCCCGGCAGTCTTAATCCCCTTTCATTCGGGTCTCTGGGTCGAACGTAGAGTGGTTGGCGGAAACCTTGTTCACCGGGCGTCTTAATCCCCTTTCATTCGGGTCTCTGGGTCGAACCGCTGGGTCACGGTAGAGTGGTTGGCGGAAACCTGTCTTAATCCCCTTTCATTCGGGTCTCTGGGTCGAACGTAGTGTTGTCTTTGATACACCTGCCATGGCGTGTCTTAATCCCCTTTCATTCGGGTCTCTGGGTCGAACATCGGACTTCCAGAACTTCGGCGGGTTGGTGCGTCTTAATCCCCTTTCATTCGGGTCTCTGGGTCGAACCGGAATAAGGCTATTGACTCCGCCATCGCTTGGGTCTTAATCCCCTTTCATTCGGGTCTCTGGGTCGAACTCTCTGATGAATATGCCGTCAAGAAGGACGGCAGTCTTAATCCCCTTTCATTCGGGTCTCTGGGTCGAACGTATCTCATCGGGGCCATCCGCGACTTCGGCGGGTCTTAATCCCCTTTCATTCGGGTCTCTGGGTCGAACCCGGAACCGGGTCTTTATCAGTGCGAAGACCAGGTCTTAATCCCCTTTCATTCGGGTCTCTGGGTCGAACCATTCTTAAGGTGTAAATCAGGAGCTTGCCAGGGTCTTAATCCCCTTTCATTCGGGTCTCTGGGTCGAACTCCCCGACCTCCTCTCTCCGCTTGGTTATGGTGGGTCTTAATCCCCTTTCATTCGGGTCTCTGGGTCGAACCCATTCCCATGTCCGATATCCAGAATCTGATCGTGTCTTAATCCCCTTTCATTCGGGTCTCTGGGTCGAACCTCGGCAAGTCCGAGACTTGGACCCGCGATTCCGTCTTAATCCCCTTTCATTCGGGTCTCTGGGTCGAACAAGGTCGCCGGCTTAACAGTGCCGTCCCGGACGGTCTTAATCCCCTTTCATTCGGGTCTCTGGGTCGAACTCGGACTTGCCAAGGGCTTCGGAAATTTCGCGGGTCTTAATCCCCTTTCATTCGGGTCTCTGGGTCGAACCTAACCCGTGCCCAAATACACCCAAACCGCCGGGTCTTAATCCCCTTTCATTCGGGTCTCTGGGTCGAACAAGACGACACGCTAAGATGGCTTTTAGAGAGACGTCTTAATCCCCTTTCATTCGGGTCTCTGGGTCGAACGCCATCAACAACCTGGCCGCTGCTTTCACCGGTCTTAATCCCCTTTCATTCGGGTCTCTGGGTCGAACAAACACACTTGTTTAATGAAATCGAGCGGAACAGGTCTTAATCCCCTTTCATTCGGGTCTCTGGGTCGAACTGGACACGGTTGTCACACCTGTGTACCGGACCCGTCTTAATCCCCTTTCATTCGGGTCTCTGGGTCGAACCGGTCCTGGATGTGAAGAAAGTGCTCTTGGCAGTCGTCTTAATCCCCTTTCATTCGGGTCTCTGGGTCGAACGAAGTTTCCGCTGACTGTGTCCCCATCAAAGTCTGTCTTAATCCCCTTTCATTCGGGTCTCTGGGTCGAACTGCCCGTTGGCAGAAATCCTTCGACAACAGGCAGTTGCGAAGGGGGTTGCCAGACTTTCGGCTGATGCGAAAGTTTGCATGCGCAGATGTCTCCGGGCGGGTTTCACCAGTCATCAACTTAGCGCTATTTCTTCTATAAAGCAAGGACTTCTGGTTTCTCAGCGTTGCCGGCTCGGGCATCGCAGACCGCGCGACCTGAGATGCGGTTCGTGCCTGCCACTGGTGGCGAGTTCCCTAGCCCGCTCGCTCGTCTGACTCACCGTCGCCAGCCGCGCTGATCACGGGGCAGGAGGCCGATGTTACTATGGCCCTCCAACCTGATATCCGGACAGACCTTTGGTGTAGGGGCGGGTTTGAAACCCGCCCCTACACCCGGTTATCGCGTCCGATGGCTCTATTGAGTCCGCCGCAGCGCGGCGAGGTCATCGACGCCGAGCCCGGTGATCGCGGCGATGGCCGCATCGTTCAAGTCGGTGCCGCGAATCAGATTGATTGCCGTGAGGCGCAAGGCTTCGGCCCGACCTTCCTCGCGACCTTCCTCCCGACCTTCCTCCCGACCTTCCTCGCGACCTTCTTCCCGCGCATCCTTGAGCAAGCTGCGCTCGTCGCGTAGCGCCCGCTCGCGCAAGAAGGCCAGACGCCGGGCCTCGGCGTCGGCACTCAGGGTCTTGAGCTTGTCCAGCGCGGCGCGCACCGGTGGGTCGACGATCTGCGCCATGGTGTCTTCCTCCTGCCAGTGTTCGAAGAGCGTAATCCAGGCGCCGAGTGCGCCATCTGTCTGTTGGAGCCGGTCGGCTTTGCGTAGTTCGATCAGGTTGAGCTGCAGTTCCTGACCCAGGGTCACCGTCGGGCGTGCGGCATCGCGCATCTCAAAACACCACAGTGCCTGGTCCTGGTGCGCCGGGTCCTGGAACAGGTCGAAGTCGAGCAGATGGATGCCGATGGCCGGCTGAAGTTCACCGTAGGATGCGGTGAGGTACGAACCGCATCTGAAACCCATCCGCATCCCCCCCCCAACGAATCGATCAGACGGGGATGATGCGGTTCGTACCTCACCGCATCCTACGGCCCACGGCGTCTTCGGCCAGCATTGGCGATGCAGTTGGCCGGATTCTTCACCGGCGATGTGCGTGATCGGCGCCGCGCGCTCGCGCACGGCATTGATCAGCGCCACCAGCAGGTCCGGGGCGTCGCCGAACAAGCGCTTGAATACATAGTCGTTCTTGGGGTCGAGCAGGTCGCACATCGCAACGGGTCCGGCGGCGTGGGTCGAGTGTCGAGCATAGCATCGTCGCTGACCCGCAGGGCACCGACCGCCGCCACGGTGGGCGCGCCGGCCTTGATCGTCATCCCGGCCAGCGGCGTGCGTCGTCCGGGCGCCGGCGGAGGACGGTCTGGATCGGCACGGGTCAAGCGGGGTCGCCGTCATCGCCCGGCAAGGGCGTTTCGGGGGTGCCGATCAGCAACAGGAGGCTGTCGTGCAGGTGATCGCCGCTGATGAGATCAAGCCCCTGCGGCAGTTGCTGGCGACCGTAGCGGTCAACCGAGAGACGGTTGGGCAGCGGATAGACACGGATGTCGTCTTCGCGTGCTTCGATGAGTTGGTCCAGCTCCCGGAGCAGGTATTCGACGTCGGCGGCGCGGCCGGGAATGAGGAATACGGAGTATTGCAGCGGGATGCCGGCGCGGCGGACGGCACGGTGGACCTGTTGCAGCCGTTTGGGGTCGGCGATGTCGTAGGCCAGCAGGTGCAGTCGGGTTTGGTTGATGGCCATGATCTCTAATCGCCTTCATGGATGAGCCAGCGGTGGAGACTGCCGGTGAGTTCGCGACCGCGGGCGGCGGCGCGGGTGGCGCCGGATTCGAACAGCCGGACGGTGTCGCGATAGGTTGGCGGACGCAGGGGCTGGCCGCGGCGGCGGGCGGCGAGATGACGGCGGGTGAGCCAGCCGATGCGGGCGGGTTCCAGGTACCAATAGAAGATGTCGGTGAGGTCGGCGGCAAGCGGCGGCGCGCCGGCCTGGGCGACTTCGGTGGTGCGGCCGAAGCCTAAGTCGGCCAGGTGTTCTTCCATCCAGCCGTAGGCCAGGCCGCGCAGCCATTGTCGACTGTGCAGCGCGGCATCGGCCCCCGCAAGCCGCTCGGCGCGGCGGTTGATCCAGGTGCGGATGTCGGCGGCATGGGCGGTGCGGGCGGCGGCCCGCAACGCGGGTGGTGTATCCCTGGTCCCGGCCAGCTCCGGCACGGACGGAGCAAGGTCGGTCGGGGGTGTCAGCGGCGGCGCGCCCGCGGCGGCTGGATTCGGGTGAACGGCGAGCGGCAAGCCCCCGACCCCGGAGCGGCGGTTGCGGCGCGTTTTGGTGCCAAAGGCGCCGAGCTTGAGGGCGGCCCAGCGCGCGGCGCGGTGGCGGTGCTGGTCCATCCAGTGGCGCAACATGCCGGCGGCCTCGGGACGCAGCAGAAATTCGATCAGCCGGCCGCGCAATTCGTCGCGTTGACCGGGGCGGCCGAGCAGGCGGGCGAGGATGCGCCCGTCGTCGTCGAGGAAGAGCACGGGGATGCCGGCCTCGGCGCAGGCCAGCAGGGCGTCCTGCTCCCAGTCCACACGTTGATTGGTGTGGACGCGGCCGATGCGGCGCAGCGGATAGAGCCGTTCGGCCCGATCGGGCTGGCTGATGCGCAAGGCCGGACCGTCCAGGCCGACCCAGGTCTGGCCCGCGGGGGCGAGATAGAGCGGGCTCGGAGTGTCGCGCTGTGGATCGATCCGCGCGGGCAGTTCAGGGCTGTCGGTGTCCATCGGCGGTGCTACTCGGTGGCGGTGGCGTGGGGCCGGCCGCGCTCGCCGAGCAGGACGGCGAGTTTGGTGCACCAGCGGCGCAACAGGCGGCGGCGGGGACGGGCAAAGATCTCGTAGGCGGCGAAATAGCGCTGCCGGGCGTTCTTGCCGAGCAGGCAGGCATCGCCGTCGCGGGTGAAGTCTTCCAGGCGCAGCAGGCGCTCGCGGAAGCTTTCCCAGACCCAGTGTTCGACCTGACCGCGCAGGGGTTCGATGAGGTCGGAGGCCAGCGACGGCCGGCCGAAGTCGAGCTCGTGGTAGAACCCGACCATGGGGTCGAGCCCGGCGAGGTGGGCGGCGTGCACGGCTTCGGCATGCAGCAGGGTGTAGCCGAGCGAGAGCGCGGCATTGACCGGATCGCGCGGGGGCCGGCGGTTGCGCCCGGTGAAGTCCAACGCGGGGGCGAACAGTTGGGTGTAGCCGTGGAAGAAGCCGGCCGCGGCGGCGCCCTCGATGCCACGCAGTTGACCGGCGTCCAGACCCGGCTCGGCGCGCAGCCGCGCAAGGGCCTGATCCTGGGCGTCGAGCGCCTTGGTGAGCGCGTGCCGCTGGTCCGGACGCGCGGCGGCGGCCTGATTGAGCAGGCGGCGCTGGGCGCGGATCTTGCCGAGACAAAGCCGGCGCGACCAGCGGGCGCGGAACACCGGGTCGTCGTAGGCGCGCAGTTGGCCGACGCGGCGGGCGGCGTCGTTATGGATGGCGCCGAGCACGGTGGCATGGTGACGGCCAAAGCGCCCGCCGAAGGCGATGACCGCGATTCCGGCGGCGGCCAGCCGCGGCAGCAGGCTGCTGCCCAGGGTGACGTTGGAGCGCAATACGACGCGCCCGAGCAGATGCAGTGGCACGGTGGTCTCGCGCACGCCGTCGACGGAGACGACCAACACCCGGCCTTCGAGATCGAGGGCGCAGTTGCGGCGGTCCAGATAGAGTGTGCTCATGATGTCAGCCCACATAGAACCAGGGTGGATCGGCCGGCTTGACGCCGCGGCCGCGGACGCGGACCTTGCCGCGGGGGTCCAATCGGACCAGCAGAAAGCGGTCTTCGATCGGGTCGATGACCTCGCGCACCTCGTCGAGCAGGCGCTGCCGCTCGGCCGCGGTGAGAAAGCACTCGAACACCGACTTCTGACGTCCGCTGGCGTAGCTCTTGAGCACCTTGAGCGCGTCGCGCAGGCGGCCGTCATCGCTGATGTCGTAGGCGGCGAGATGGAGGATGCGAGTGGTCATGGCGCCAGCGTAGGCGCCCGGCCGGCCGCGGGTGGCGTTCGAAAAGCTTGTTGTTACAGCCCGTGGCCCGGCAGACCGGAGCAGGACGCGGGCGTGGCGCCGTCCGCGGAGTCCAAGGCTTCAGCCTTGGAGCGGCAGGCCAAGGTGATCGCCGGGGCACCTGGCATTCAGTCTGACCCCGGCGTCGGGGCGGGTATGAAACCCGCCCCGACATCCGGATTGGGCATTCGACGCCGATCACAGGTGCGCTCGAAAGCGCGGCGCTGTGAACCGCGTCACAGTATGAGCACACCGCGTGACAAAACGCTGAGATCTCCCACACGAAAAGCTTTTCAAACGCCCGGTGCGGGTGCAGGCTGGCGCATCATGCTCAGCGAACCGGAGGTAGCGGACACCCGACGATGGCCAGGAAGGCACGGACGCCCCGGTTCGCCATTCATCCAGCGCAGGACTTTCAGCCATGACCGCCATCGCCCCCGCGCCCCGGCCGCCCCACGACTATCTGCGCCGCATCCTGCTGATGGTCACCGGCCGCACCCCCCAGGTGGTGACCGAGACGCTGTACGCCATTGCCGTCCACCCCACCCCGCCGGCGGCGCCGTTCGTGCCGACCGAGGTCCATCTGGTCACCACCGTCGAGGGGGCGCAGGATGCCCGACTCGCCCTGCTCGACCCGCGGGACGGCTGGTTTCATCGGCTGTGCGCCGACTATGACCTGACCGGTATCCGCTTTACCGCGGACCAGATCCATACCATCACCGACGCCGCCGGGCGCCCGGCCGAAGACATCCGCACGGCCGCCGAGCACGCAGCCTGCGCCGACCTGATCACCGAGCAGGTGCGCGCCTTCACCGCGGACCCGAGCACCGCCCTGCATGTGTCCCTGGCCGGCGGACGCAAGACCATGACCTATTATTTGGGCAATGCGCTGACGCTGTTCGGCCGCCCCCAGGATCGGCTCTCCCATGTGCTGGTGCCGCCGCCCTACGAGTCCAACCGGGAGTTTTACTATCCGACGCCGCTCAGCAAGCCGCTCTACAGTGAGGCGCTCAAACGCTATTTCGACGCCCGCGACGCGCAGGTGACGCTGGCCGACATCCCGTTCGTGCGCCTGCGCGACAGCCTGCCCGGCCGCTTCAAGTCCCTGGAGCAGGGTCAGGCGCGCTTCACCGAGGTGGTGGCCGCCATGCAGCAGGCGTTGGCCCCCGGCGCGGTGACCATCGACCTGCGCCGGTCCTGTCTGCGCCTGGCCGACGATCGGCCGGTGGAGCTGACCGGCGCGGACCTGGCCTTTTATCTGTGGATGGCCCGCCGCCGCCTGGCCGGCGCCGCGCCGGTGCGCATCCCCGGCCGCGACCCGGACCGCTGGACCGCCGCGGAACGCGCCTGCTATGCCGGCTACCTGGCCGAGTACCAGGCCGCCGCCGACCAGCTCGACATCCGCGAGGTCACCGCGGTGGGTGCGCGCGCCGTCGGCGCCATGACCGACCAGTTTTTTCACCAGCGCATGCGCAGCATCCGCGAGCAACTGGAAGAAACCGTCGGCCCCCTGGCCGAGGTCTACGCCATTCAGGCCGTCACCGCCGGGCGGCCCGCGGGGTATGGGCTGGCGCTGGCGGCGGAGCGGATCAGCATCCTGGGTGGAGCCTGATGCTGCTCGTTGCCGTGCCAGTGGGGTTCGCCGCGCGGACCAACAACCTCAGACAACCGATCTGGAGTCCACGGCTTCTGCCAGGTAGATTCATCGGTGAGATCGCCTTCGTACCTGATGCCGGGACAGAGCCTTGGTGTAGGGGCGGGTTTGAAACCCGCCCCTACGTCCGCTGATCAAGTCCCGATGGCTATAAGATCGAGGCGCCCGTGAGTGGCAGGGACCGAAAACCGGCCGAGGGTTCAGCCCTGGCCACCGAAACCGTCAGATGGATGTCATCAAAGGAGACCGCGTATGAGAAGAGCAAATGACCGCCTGGACTCCCAGACTGCCCGCGTAGACTGGAACGCGTCGGCCGCGGCTGCACCGGACACCGGTTGGACAAGCTACAAGTGCAAGCTGGTCACGCCCCTGTATGGCGGCGGGGTACGGGCGGGTACGGTGGACCGGGAGTTGCCGATCCGTGTGGCATCGATCCGCGGCCAGTTGCGGTTCTGGTGGCGCGTGGCGGCCGGACCTTTCGATTGCTCCGCCGCGATGTTCCGCCGTGAATCGGCCTTATGGGGCGGCATCGCCAGTAGCGGACCCAGTGCCAGTCAGGTGGCGGTGCGGGTGACTTGTGCGCCGGCCGCGGACACCCAGTTCATCGCGTCCGATACGCAGACCGATCCAGGTGTGCGATACGCCTTCGGTCCGGCCGCCATCAACGGGGTGGCTCAGTGGCTGCGGCCGGGGTACGCCTTCAGCCTTGCCTTGCGTTATCCGCCGGAGGTGGCGGCCGAAGTCATGTCGGCACTGCGGTGGTGGGCAAGCTTCGGCGGCCTGGGTGCACGCACCCGGCGCGGTTTCGGTGCGGTCCGCGTCGAGGGTCTGGAACCGGTCGCGCCGGCGGAGGCCACCGCGACTGGTGGACAGTTGTGCTTCGCCGGCGCGGGCGGAACCGATGCGGAGACTGCTTGGAAGCGAGCCATTGGCCGGATGTATGCGTACCGACAGCAGCCCGGGACCGGCCGGCGAACCGGCCACCCCCGACCAGGACGCAGTTATTGGCCGGAGCCGGACCAGATTCGGCGCTTTACCGGAAAGAATGCCCAGGGCAAACACCTGCCCGAGCATCCAGCCGGTAACTGCTTTCCCCGCGCCGCGTTCGGCTTGCCGATTCTGTTCGAATTCAAGGGGTCGCCCGGCGATCCGCAGACAACCGAACTGGTGCCGGCGGGCGGCGAGGACCGCATGGCGAGTCCGGTGATCCTGCGGCCCTATTGGAATGGTCAGCGCTGGCAAGCCGCGGCACTGTTGTTGCCGGGCTGGCGTGCGGCCTTGGCCCTGCCCCTGCGGTTCAAGGATCGGGACTTCGCACCCGCGCAGTGGCCCGCGGAGGCCGCGGACCGCCGGACGGCAGCCGGCCGGATCGCGCCCATGATGCGCGGGAACGACCCGCGCGGGGAAGACCCGCTCTCCGCCTTCATGCACTTCTTCACGGAGGATTGAGCATGCCGACGTATCTTCTCACCCTCTCGCTCGGCCCGGTTCAGAGTCTGATTGCCGCGGCGCGTCGCACCCGCGATCTGTGGTGCGGTTCGTGGCTGCTGTCGGAGGCGGCCCGGGCGGCGGCTCTTGAACTGCATCGGCGGCACCCCGGCTGCCTGATCTTTCCCGATCTTGACGACCCGGAGCAGGCACTCCAGCCCCGACGGACGCCGGGGGACGAGGCCAACATCGCCAACATCCTGCGCGCCGAGGTCACCGCCGCGTCGGATGACACCTTGCGTGCGCTGAGCGCGGCGGCCAAATGGGAGGCGGTGGAACGCCTGGCCGGACTCTGCAAGCAGGCCCGCGCGGAGGTCCCCGATCTGCCGCTACACGAGGACCTGTGGCAGGCCCAGACCCGCGATATCCTGGAGTGCTTCGCGGCCTGGACAGTGGTGCTGGATGGGGACTATCAGGCCGCGGCCAAACGGCTAGGCAGTGTGCTGGCGGCGCGGAAGGCGACCCGTGATTTCGACCCGGCGGCCATCGATCCGCGGGGTCTGGGATACGGAATCCCCAAGTCGTCGCTGGATGCCGGGCGAGAATCGGTAATTGCGCTGCCGCATAAGGAACGGGACCTGCCCAAGTACCGCACCGCGCTGCGCAAGCTCGGCCTCAGCGGCGGCGAGGAACTGGACGCCCTGGCACTGGCCAAGCGGCGCGCCGGGGAGGCGGAACAATTCACGGCGTTCGCGCGCATCGCGGCCGAGCCCTGGGTCGACAGCCTCACCCCCGAGCAGCAGCAGCGACTGCGGAAGGCCTATCAGCCGCTGGCGGCGGGCGGACTCGCGACCGGCACCACGGGTAATCAGGACCCGGCCAGCAAGACCAGCATCTATGCCGCGCTCCCGTACGACGGTGCCCTGCTGTACGGCTTTCGGCTGGCCAACGCACGGCAGGCGCGAGACCTGAGCCCGGACGACCTGCAGTCGCTGGGAACCCTGGACAAGGTGCTGAATGCCATCCGCAAAGAACCGAATGCGCACGGCGAATCGGTCGGCGAACCGCTGCCCTATGCCGCCATTCTCCAGGCCGACGGAGACCGGATGGGTAAACTCTTGACTCAGGCCCGCGGCGCGGCGGACTCCCGCGCCATCTCACGGGCGCTGCACGGCTTCGCCTCCGAGGTCCGTGAGATCGTGCGTGCGCAGCGCGGCCATGCGGTCTACGCGGGCGGCGACGATGTGCTGGCGCTGCTCCCGCTCGAACGGGCGCTGCCCTGTGCACGTCGGCTGGCCGAGCGGTTCGCCGAGTGTCTGGCAGGCGTCGCCGAGCAGTTGGGCCTGGAGCGGAAAGACTGGCCGACCCTCTCGGTGGGGCTGGGTATCGGCCATCTGATGGAGCCGTTGGGCAGCCTGCGCGCGCGGGCGGCTCGGGCCGAACAGGCGGCAAAGAAGGGCAACAGTCCGGCTGAGAACGCGCAGCGTAATGCCCTGTCTATCCACCTGGGTATCCGGTCCGGCGCCGAACCCCAATGGCGCGCCCAGTGGCTCAATGCCCCCGCCTTTGCCGATCTGGAGCGCTTCACCCAGGCTTTCCGGCAGGGCGCTCTGCCCAGCCGGGTGCCCTACGATCTGCGCGCCATCGACGGGCGACTCGCGCGCCTGGACGCCTGGACCGGTGCGCCCGACGCGCCCGATCCCGCACGCGTTGCGACCGCTCGCGGCATCCGCCGCTCCGAAGTCGCCCGAATGCTGGAGCGGGCGCGGACCGAGCGCGGGAAGCCCATTGAAGTCGATTTGACCGACCTGATCCGGACCAGGGCGGGAGAGCAACCGCTGGCGACCCTGGCCGATACGCTAATCATCGCCCGCTGGCTGTCGGCCCGGACCGCGGCGGATGTCGGAGAGCCCGCATGAGCAAACCGCAGCAAGGCAATCGCCCAAAGTATAAGAAAGGTCAACCGAACCAGCGGCCGGCGACGACAGCCGCAAGCGGGGTCGTGCCCGCGCGTGAACAACCGGCGCCGCGGACCCCGGACCGACCCGGCCGGGTACTGACGCTCGACCCGCTGGCCCCGCTGATCTGCCGCTCCGGCCGGCCCTTCGACGATCAGGCGGGACCCGATGGGGCACGCTTCCCGCCACCCTCCACGGTGGCCGGCTGTGTCCGCACCGCCTGGGCGCGGGAGAACGGCGCACCCTTGGGGCCGGACTTGATGCGGATCTCGGTAGCGGGTCCGCTGCTCGTCCGGCCGGACGGGGCTGAGGGGCTGCGTTTGTATGCCCCCAAACCGGCGGATGCGCTCTACTTCGGCAGCGGCGATGACGCCCGTTGCGTCCGCGCCGTCCCCTTGGCCTTTGAACCAGGGTGCGGTGCAGATCTGCCGGAGGGGCTGTTGCCGGTTCAGTTGCCGGCGCCGGAAGAAGGCAAACCGGGGTCGGGACCGGATTGGTGGGCCTGGGACGACCTGTTGCGGTTTCGCGAGGGCGAGCGCAAGCCGCCGGACCACGCGCAATTGACTGAAGGCGGCTGGTCTCCCCCGCCTGGCGATCAGCGCACCCATGTGCAGATCGAGCGGGCCACGCAGGCCGCGGCGTCCGGCCAGTTGTTCCAGACGATGGGACTGGATTTCGCGCCGCCCGAGGGATTGGCGGCCGATCCATCGAGCGGTTTGCGGCTGTTGGTGCGCTGCGCCGAGCCCCTGTCGCCGACCTTGACACATCTGGGCGGCGAGCGCCGGCTGGCGGAATTGCGGCCGGTCGCGGACGCGGCCTGGCCACAGCCAACCGCCGGTTGGCTGGAGCGGATCGGCCAGCTCGGCGGACTGAGCCTGACGCTCCTGACGCCGGCGCTGTTCAGCGGCGGCTATCGGCCAGGCTGGCTGAGCGGCGATCTGACCGGCTGTCCGCCGTCGGCCCCCGGCGTGCAACTGCGGCTGCGGGCGGCGGCGCTCGGGCGCTGGCAGCCCCATTCCGGCTGGGACCTGGCGGCACAACGGCCGCGCGCCGGCCGCAAGCTGATTCCGGCGGGCGCGACCTGGTGGTTCGAACTGATCGGACAGCCGACGCTGGACGACCTGGAGCTGTTGTGGCTCACCAGCCTGTGCGACTGCCTCCAGGATCGTCTGGACGGCTTCGGACTCGCCCTGCCCGCCGCCTGGACACCCCCGGTCGCCCCCTCTGTAACGCACGCATCCGCGTAAAGGACAACACACCATGCACACCCGACTCTTCCATTTGCACGCACTCTCGGCCCTGCACTGCGGCACCGGTCAATCCGCCGGCGTGGTGGACCTGCCGATCGCCCGCGCCCGCGCCACTCAGTTACCGTTGGTGCCGGGTTCATCGGTGCGCGGGGTCTGCCGCGAGGAGGTCACGGGCCGCGACCCGCGGGCCGCCCTGACCCTGTTCGGACCGGAGCGGATCGACAGCGATCAGCAATCCTTCGCCGGCGCGCTGGCGGTCGGCGATGCCCATTTGCTGGCGCTGCCGGTGCGCGCCCTGGCCGGTATTGTCTGCTTCGTCACCGCGCCCTTCATTTTGCGCCGCTATGCCCAGGACCGCGCGCGGGCGAGCCTGCCGGTGCCGGCACTGCCCGCCGCCCCGACCGCCGGGACGGCCCTGACTCCGACCGGGTCGGTGAACTGTATCCAAGGTACACGAACCCTGGTCCTTGAAGATCTGGACCTGAATGCGCAAGAGAGCCCGGAGGCCACCGCCTGGGCCACGCAGATCGCGGCCACCGTCCACCCGAATGATGTCGATGCGCAGACCGATCTGGCGGCCCGCTTCGCCATCTTGCCGGACGACGTCCTGGGCTTCCTGTCCGAGACGGCCACCGAGATTCGCGCCCGCATCGCCATCGATCCGGACACCGGGACAGTGAAGCGCGGCGCCCTCTGGTATGAGGAGAACCTGCCGGCCGAGACCTTGCTGTGGGGGGTCTATGCCCTGTCCGACTCGATGAACAAAGAGGACCAGCGGGCGGCCAAGGACCTGGCGCGTTACCTGCCGGCCAGCGGCACCTTGCTGCAACTGGGCGGCAAGGCCGGAGTCGGTCGCGGGTTGGTGCGCTTGCTGACGCAGGAGGTACCGACATGATTCCGCGCAGCCATCGGGTCGCCACCGCGGCCTATGACGTGGTCGTGATCCGGCAGGGCGTCTCGTTTCAGAAGAAATACGGCGCACTGGCGCACAAGCTGCCGGGGCTGATTTTGCAGAACGGCCTGGCTCAGGCCACCGGGTTTCTGATCGCCAAGGGCAAGGATGAACATTGGGCGGTGCTAGATGACCTGCGGGCCATCCTGCACGCCACACAGGCGACAACGGCCGCCAACCGGGCGGACCTGCACCAGGAGATCATTGCTGCCGATCTGACGCAGACTATGCTGCTGACCCGCCGCAGTCTGGAGGCGGCGGGCTGGATGAAGCGCTATGTGCAGGGCGTGCTGGGGATCGATGCGACCGGCGACAGCCGGTCCGAGCCCGCGACTGAGGGGCAAACCGCCCCGGAGGGCCAGCCATGAGCACCGTATTGATGCGCACCGCGCTGCGGCCACTGTACGACCAGGCCCGCGACGCCCATCCGGGCTTATTGATCCAGCGCGGCTATCCCAGTCACGAGACCGGCGCCGCGGAGGCCAAGACCAAGCACATCAAGCGGATTTGCGCCATCCCGGCCAGTGACTATTATCTGCGCGCCTTGCAGCGCTGGCGCACCGCCACCGCCAGTCCGCTGCGGTTTCGGCAAGTGGTGTTGGTACTGGAAACCCGCTTGTTCATCGGCCTCACCGGCGGCGGGGCGCTGGAGACCGGGTGCGCCATCGCCCACAGCTATGGCGTGCCGTACATTCCTGGTTCGAGTATCAAGGGCGTCACCAAGTCCCATGTGCTGGGCAGCCCATTTGCTGAGAACCATCGGGGGGTTTGCGATGAGTTGTTTGGCAGCGAGTCAGGTGACGACACTCCCGATGGCTTGGCGGGTCTGGTCAGTTTCCACGATGCCTGGTGGCTACCCGACCAGACCGGGCGGCCCCCCATGGTGCAGGAGGTGGTCACCACGCATCATCCGGACTACTACGGCAACGACGGTGAGACACCGGCGACCGACCTGGACAGCCCGGTGCCCAACGCCCAGCTCGCGGTCCGCGGGCGCTTTCTGTTCGTGCTGGAAGGGCCGCCGGCCTGGCTGGAGTTGGCGTCGGAGATGCTGACCGCCGCGCTGAGTCAATCCGGCGTGGGCGCCAAGACGCGCGCCGGGTACGGGTTCTTCCAGACCGCCCCGGCGAGCGGCGGGGGCGGCGGCGCGCGCTGCCCCTGGGTAGACGATACGGTGGCCATGCTGGCGAAGAAAAACAATGCCAAAGAGGACGACACGCTACGCGGCAAAGGCCTGGCCGCGGCCTGGCAGGCATTGACCGACGGCGAACTCAAGGCCAAGGCGCTCGCGGACATCCGGGCGCGCTGGGAAGCGCAGGGATGGTGGGAGAGTCCACCCGGCGGATCGGCCAAACAGGCGAAGGCGATCTATGCCGAGTCCTGCCACCGTCAGCCCGTACGAATAGAGTCAATGAATGCCTCAAGAGACCAAGCGGTCGGCGGTCCGCACAGCGGACCCTGCGGGATCGCGGTGTTCCCGTAAGGTCCGCTGTGCGGACCGTCTGCCACCGACCGGAGCGTTCGAGGTCACCGCGGCACCGCATCGCGGCGGGACGCCGCTCCCACGGGGCCATTCATCGTCCGGGGTGGCTGAGGCTCCTTCCATGGCCGTTTGCCGGCCGCCCTCGCGTCTGCGTGGTCTTGGTCCGGCTAACGATGATCCAGGCCCCGGAATCAACCGCCCGATTCAACATGAACATCCAGAAGACCCCAAGGATCATGATTTATCTCCTCAACACGCCGATTCTCACCGCCTACGGTGACTTCCGTTTCTCCGGCCCGATCACGGCGGCGCAGGCGCGGCAACGGCTGGCCGACGGCTTCGTGTCGGCCATCGGGCATGATGCGTCGGCGGCCTTCCTCTCGGCGCTGCTGGGGATCGCGATCACGGCCAATCGCGTGGCGGTGACCATGGCGCCCGGTGATCAGGCCCTGGTGCTGCGGCTGGTGCACCGGCTGCCGGAGGGTCGGCTGCTGACCCAGGCTGAGTTGGCAACCGCGCCCCATGAATTGGGCTGGCTGGAGCGCCTGGCATGAGTCGGGCGCGCGCGCCGGGGGCCAGCCAAGAACTGGCAAGCCGGGTGGTCCGACACCTGCTGGGCAGCGGCGACCTGCGGGTAATCGCGGGGGTGGTGGCGCTGCTGGTGGGTCTGGGCTGGTTTACCGACAGCCTGTTCGAGTGGTTGACTGATTTCGGCACCTGGCTTGGGGGCGGGACGGTCACGACCTGGTGGCCGGTGCATCGGGTGCTGGCGGTCGGGTTCTTTGTGCTCGAACTGCTGGCACTGGCCCTGCTGGCCCGCGGCGCCCGCAAGCGCTACCGCCCGCGGGTCGCGACCGACCCTGAACCGACGCCGGTGCGCGGACTGATCCTGTTTCTGAGCAACCTGCGGCGATCCGATGCCGATGAACTGGCGGCTGGCCTGACCGCGATCGCCGATCTGGACGGCTTCCGTGCCCGCTTCGGCGCGTTGAACTGGCGGATGCCGCTGGAGGCGATTGCCTATCATCGCGCACGCCTGCATGAGGTGACCCTGATTTGCTCGCGGGATGAGACCGGCAGCGACGGTACATCGGTTCCCGGCAGCGCGGCGCAGTGGCCGTTGTTTCGGGACTTGGCGGGGCGGCTGTTTCCGCAGGCGGCATTCACCTTGCGCGATGCCGCTCACCTGGACTCACGCTATACCGGCGGGGTGCCGTTCGAGGACGTGGATCGGGTCTCGCAGGTGACGGACGATGCGTTCGCCGACCTGCTGCGCCGCGGCCTGCCGACCAGCGAAATCCTGATCGACGTCACCGGCGGCCAGAAGCCCAACGCGGTGGCTGCCACCGCGGTCGCCCTGGCGGAGGGACGGCGCATCCAATACGTGGCCCGCGACTGCCGCACTGGACTCTATCGGGTCAAGGTCTACGATGTCACCTATGAACCGGAAAGCGCGGTCAGCACCCGGCCGTGAGGGTTCCGCGTCGCGGATCGACTATAACCCGGAGGGCAAGTGGTCCGTGGCAAGCGTCATGGCCCGCTACGCGGCGTTGCGGGTCCAACTGGGCGGCGCCAACGACTTCGCGTTGACGCTGAAAGCCCCGTGGGAGCGGCGTCCCGCCGCGATGCGGTGCCGCGGTGACCGCGAACGCTGCGGCTGCGCGCCCGGCCCCGTCGCGGCGGGACGCCGCTCCCACGGGGTCGCCGCGCGACTTTCACGGTCAGACGCCCGTTTCGTTCGCGGCGGCCCGGGTAACGATGTCATGATAAAGACTGACCGCGCGGGTGTAGAGGTCATGCAGGTCCGGGTGGCGATCCATATAGGGCTTGGCCTGCTCGGCCTCGACCATCACGTTCTCCAGAAATTCAATGTCGAAATCATCGAGCCGCCCACCGCTGTCGACTTTCGCCTTGATATCCAGCGCCCGCGGCAATAAGAAATTCGCGAACCGCTCGATGGTGACGGTAAAGACACCCTGTTCCCGCTCGCTGTCGCTCATGGTGTTTCTCCTTTGCTGTGGTTGGGTGTGACGGCCGCTGGCGCGGCCTTGATCATCGGCCGGAGAGCATAGCAACTCCAACACAATCGCTATACTCGGGTCCGCGGCAGCCAGTCGGCCAGGTGCTGACGCAGTTCCGGCAACCGGGCGCCGGCGCAGACACGGATGCGCAGGTCCGCGGCACGCCGCAGGGTGTAGGCCGACAGGTCGAGGTAACTCACCAGCATGGCGCGGGCCTGCAGGCCGCCGAGCAGGTCGGCCAGCGTGTCCAGCTTGTACAGCGCCTCGGCCCCCGGCCCGTCGGTGGGGCCGTCATCGCGCCACCCGCGGGTCTTGCATTCGATGAGATAGAGCCGGTTTTCCATCAGGGTGGTGACGTCCAGTTCATTGGGTACCAAGGCGCCGCGCGCGTCGCGCCGGACGATCTGGACCGCACGCGCCAGATCCTGGATGCGGCGGTCTTCACGCTTCAGGTCGGCGAAGACGGTGTAGACATGGCCCTCCAGCCAGCCGCCGTTGACGATGCCGCGGGCGGCCTCGTGCGGGAACCGCAGGCGGTCTTGCTCCAGACGCAACAGGCCGGCGTCGGCGAACCGGTCGAGCAACTCGGCCAGGTCGGGATCGCGCAGTTGGTGCGGCTCCAGCGCCGGGGACAGCAATTCGCGCTCGGCGCGGTTGGACAGCCAGTTGAGGGTGCCCAGAGGACGCGCGAGGTGTTGGACGTTGGCCACTAGCCAGGTGTTCAGCGCCTGGTGCGGGGCGCTGATGGGTTGCGTGACGGACGCCTCCAGGCGGGCGCCATGGGCGAGCAGAAACGCATCGAGACGCACCCGGTTGGCGATGTCGACCGCCGGACGGTCGGCCGGATGCAGCCAGATCAGCCGGTCGTGCTCGGGGTGCACATAGAAGATGGGCAGGTCATAGGCGCGGAACGCCTCGTAGGCGGCGATACTCATGGGCTTGGTGCCGCCGGTGGCATTGAGCGCGATGGCGCGCGGCGCAATGAGCGCGGACTCCTGCTCCAGGAGTTCCAGCACCCGCTGCTGGATATGCTCCACGTCCCAGGCGTCCTGAATCGGCCAGCGCGCGACACTGATCCCGCGCGGCTTGAGCACCGCCTCCAGCGCCTCCGCCCGCCGGGTCATGTCGGGGCTGACCAGGAGGATGACCCGCCGCGGCGCAAGATCCGGGTCCAGCGCGGGCGTCAGGTTGGGGGTGGGCTGGTTGGAGACCAGGCAGAGGTGGGTGGATTCGGTCATGGCGGTCTCGGTAAGGGCATGCTGGTGGTTGACGCCGGGTCGGCGATTCGGCCTTGATCGCAAAGTCCTGATCCCGATCGGGTCCGCCGCGCGGACCAACGGCCGTGCAGAGCGCGAGTCTGGTATCGCCGTCCTACCTGTTATCCGGACAGACCCATGGTGTAGGGGCGGGTTTGAAACCCGCCCCTACGTCCGGTTATCAATCAACCCGCAGGGCCTGGATTTGTTCCTGACGCTCACGCTTTTTCTTGGCCGCCGGCCAGCCAAGGTAGCCATAGATCTGCTCAGCAAGGTCGGCCAGCTCACTGCGTTCGGGCTGCGGCCAGGTCTGGGCCGCGGTCTTGAGCAGCTTCACGAGCGACTCGGCCAGCTCCCCACCGGCCTGTTTGACCCCGGATTCCTGATCACGCCTGAGTAGCTCCCGCAGCGCGTCCAGTTCGCGTTCCTGGGGCGAGAGTGCCGCGCGTCGGGCCTCGCGCTGGGCCGCCTCGCGCACCGCGGTCTCGCGCTCACGATGGGCCTGGACCTCGCGTTCACGGGCTTCGGCCAGTTGGGCGGAGAGCGCCTGGCGACGCGCGGCGACGCGCGCTTGCCAGGCCGAGGTCTCGGGTGCTTGATTGGGGAGATCCAGGGTGGCCAGCGGTGTGACGGCGTCATAGGGCTCGACCAGGAGCCAACCGAAAGGCAGCAAACCGAGCTGTGCGCCCGGCTCCATGGCGGCCAACCAAAACGTCTTGGCATAAGGCAGGAATTCCGGACGCTCGCCTCGTCCCTTCATGATCTTGATGTCACGCACCCCATTGAGCGTGACCGACTCCGCACCGCTGTGACGCCCGACCCTCAACAAGAAGGCGCGATGGGTTCCCAGACGTTCGGCCAGCGGACCCGTGAGGAGGCGCTGGACCGCCTGCACCCAGCCATCGTCAGCAAAACGTCGTTGTCGCAGCCGATCCAACTCGTCGTCGAAGATGGGACGGTAAAATGTGTTGCACGCGGCGGCGATGGTCGGCAAGTCGAAGCGCAAGCTGGGCCAGTGGCGCGATTCGATACCCAGGGTCTCTTGGATGGAGATCTGTCCGACGAAGGCGCGGGGCTGCAAGGGCACCAGACACTCGAGCAGTTGATAGAGGCCCTGTTGAGCAGCCTGGGAGTTCACCAGCTGACCCCCGACCATCACCTCCGACTTCTTGCGATTCACGGCAAAATGGACCCGCGTCGCGGTGGCGTCAGGGATCGCGGGAGGCGCATCGGCCAGACGGATCAGACGCAAGGGGTCATGCTCGAATTGCCCGGCGCGGTAATCAAACAGTTGCTGCTGGAGTTTGAGATTGGCGCTACGATCACCACGCAACTGGCCCGGCAAGGATTGGCCCTGGTTCTCGCCGTCCAGCAGCGCGGTGCGGATGGCCCCCTTGAGCCCGCTGCCGGGCAGCATCGGCGCTCCGTTGACCAGATTGTAGGCGGTCCGTTCGATTTCCAGCCGGTTCTGAACGTCGCGCCCGCCCTGCTCACGCTGGACGATCCGACCGACCCGCTCTTGGTAGAACGCTTCGATGCTGGGGTTGACCTGGACACAACGGCGGGCGACGGGGATCAGCCGCTCCCGGTTGGCGTGGAAGAACGCCTGCACCTCACGCAGCATCGCCTGACTCGGGGGGCCGTTCAGGGTCTTGCCGAGCTTGTCCCGTTCGGCCGCGGGCAAGGCGCCCAACGCGGCGATGGCGTCGAACTCATAGAGCGCCCCATCGTCGATGACATAACCGGTGGGCTCATAGTCCTGACCGCTGCCCAGATGCACCGGTGACAGCGGGGTGATAGCGAGTTGCCAATGCTGGTCGCGGCTCATCGTGTGACCTCCGCGAGGTGCAGGCCGATCCAAGGAGCGTAGCCTTGCTGCACCGTGGCCGCGAAACCCGGGGCGCGGGTCAGGGTCCCGTCGCCGCCGAGTCCTTGACCGACAAAAGGCCAAGACGGCAGCGTCGGGGGCACCAACACGGCGCCGGTCTGAGCAAGCAATAGCGGTGCCTTGAACGGGCGGCCGGTCTGCACCGCCTGGTCACCATGGCGCCCAAAACGGGTAAAGACCTCGTAGTGGCTGGCGCCGGGGCTGAAGCCGAGCCCGTGGGGCGCGCACGGGGCCAGAGTAAAGCAGGCATTCGCCGCGGGTTGGGCGGGCAGGACTTCGCCCGTCGGCGCGTCGATCAGCGCGAATTTCCCGAGACCGATCCCGGCGTCGCGGCCGTAGCCGGTCTGGCCGATGTCTTCAAGCAACTGCCTGGCCTCAGCGATGGTCAGTCGGGTTTGGTCCAGCAGCAGGTAAGTTTGCAGTCTCAGGCCGGCGGCAAACCAATGCTGTTCTTGCGTGTAGGGCGCAAAGGCCGCACCGGTGGTGCCGGTGCGGCGGTCGATGCTGTTGTGAGGCTGGGCGTGGGGCTCGATCAGCCGACGGGCGTCGCTGGTCCCCAGTGCGCGGACGATCTCAGCATCGCCCAGACAGTGACCGAGCCAAGCGCCGACCGGCTCGGCGAGGGCGGCAACCGGCAGCCAGCGGCGGCGTTTGACGGCTTTGCGGTCAGCACCGGGGACCGTCGCGTAATAGTGCAGCGGCAACGCGGGACGCGGCAGATAACCGGCGGGAAAGGCATCCGAGCAAACGGCGAACGGGTGCCCGGCCGTGTAGCCGTCCAAGAGATCGACCAGCCGCCCCTCGCCCCAGCGATTACGCGCCGCCCAGCAGAGTTGACCGAACAGGGTATCGCCCTTGATGGGACCACCGAAGGCGCTGAGCGGATGCAAGGTCAGGTGCAGTGCGTCCATGGGTTGCCTCCGCGGCACTCAGGCCGAAGTCCCGGCCAGTTGCTCCAGCAGGGGCTCGCCGTCGCACGTCAGTGCGGTGAAGCGCAGCTTGCCGTAACCGCGCGAACCGGAGCCGCCCAGGCCGGTGAGTTCCAGGAGCTTCAAGCCGCGCAGGATGTCGGGGAGGAGATCCTCGCTGTCATGCACCTTGACGGTGAGCCGGAAGTCGAAGCGGGCGCCGGCCGGAACACGTTCGGTATTGCGTGGGTGCTCGGCCACACCGCGGATGCGGTCGATCATGTTCTCCATCTTGGTTTCGGTGAGAAGCAGATTCTTCACGTCCTTCATCTCACGCACCCAAGCCGGATCGAGCGGGCAATCCCAGAAGGCAAGCCGGGTGGGGCCGATTTCAGTGACCAATTGCAGATCCTGATCACCGCCCTCGGGAGCGCCGCCGAAAAGCTTGAGAATGCGTCGACCTTGTTTGGCCGCGGCCTCGTCCTCCCGGTCCAGCTGCGCAATGTGCTTGAATCCGAGCGGCGCACCCGCCGCGATACCGACCACACCCGCGCGCCACTCCAGCAGGCTGCGCATCTTGCCCTTGATGCTGGAACCGGGGATGTAGGGCTCATTGGTCACCGGATTCTTGATCACCGGGTTGTCGGTGCCGCCGATGTGCATTTCGGCGTTGCCGCTGCCGATATGCAGCCCGGAAACGAGTTCGATCTGGCCGCGGATATCGCTGATTTTGGTCAGTTGCATGGTGGCGTCCTCTGTCAGCCGCTGGGGCGTTCCTGTTTATAGAAACCGAGGAAAGCCTCGAAGAAGATCTTGAAGTTGCGCAATGTCGCGGGATCATCGACCTGCTCCAGGCAACAGGCGATCAAGTCGGTAAAGTTGCGATCCACATGGCGCCGACCCAGTGAGTAGGCAGCTTTGGCGTTGAGCATGCGGATGAAAGGCAGGAACTCCGGGAACCGTTCCGGCGCAGCGCGGGTCTTCTCGTCCCACATCACCAGTTCGTCATAGAACTGCCGGATTTGGGCGGGCTTGTTCGCCTGGTTACGGGCATCGCCGGCAATCGCCCTGGCAGTCTCACGCGCTACCCGATCGAAGAGATCCGGAGACAAGGCAGCGCCGTCGACTGCCTTGAGCTTGATCGGTGCGGTGTTCAGACGTGCGGCCTCATTGCCCCCGCCGGTCTCACCGCGGTCGCGCCGGTCCCCGCCCCGCGCCTGACGTTCGCCGCCGGGCCGCGATCCCGCGCCCGATCCTGGATAGCCGTTAGCCATGGGTTGCCTCGCTCGTTAGCGTCGATGGTGATAGAGGTGGAGGAACAGCGCGACCTTAAACGTACTGCCGTACTTGCGAATGCCATCGGCCAGCAGACGCGCCAGGGTCACTTGCCAGCGGTTGCGGGCATCACGGTCAAGGCCGCGCTTGGCTTCGAGCATCCGCCAGGTCTGGTAGGCGAAGCGCGAGGGCCAGAGCGCACTGTCGAGCCGCGGGGGATGGGCGGGGTCGCGCTCGGCCCGACGGAGGTCCTCCGCCATGTCCGCAAGGAACTGCAGGCTGCACAGATAGCCGGTGCTGAGTCCCAACGCGTCTTGCAGATCCCCGAGTTCGCCGCTGATGCGTGCCAGGTCCTGGAAGGCCTCCCAACCCAGGGTGTAGCCGAAACAGGTGACGGCGTCCTTGACAACGGCGCCTTGCGCATCGCGACGGCCCTTCGCGGCCTCGAGCTCCGCCTCGGCCAGGGCGCCCATCTGGCGGATCGGCAATCCCGGCTTGGTCATCGTCAAGCCGGCCGAGAAGTGGATTTCCGGGTTTCCAGCGACGAAGCGGACGAACTCCCGACGCATCTCCGCCGCCAGCAAAATGGTGCTGCGCCAAGGGCCAATGAGGTAGAAATCATCACCGCCGGCAAACACGGTATAGGTGCTGGGGTAACGACACCGGCACACCCACGGCAGCCAGACGGCAAAGAAAGCGTTGAGCTGGCGGGACAGTCCGGCCATCTTCGCGAAGCTGGGTTGGGCCAGCCCGACTTCGAAGATGCGCCCCAGGTCGTCCACGTCGCCCTTGAGCGTGATCAGCGCCGCGGTGCCGAGACGCCGGCCGTCCGGACCAAAGTGCAGATCGTCACAGGCGATCTCGTTCAGCGTCTTGATGGGCTCCGGGCCGTCGCCGTGCTCATCCGCGGCCAAACCCGCGTAACGGCGATGCGCGACTGCATCGGACGCGCCGAACGCGGGGACATAGGCGTCGATCGCGCGGCGCGCGTAACCCCGGAACAACGGCGCCTCTCCGTCATCGGGCAGGCCGAAGTCCCAGGCGCGACGCAGGGTGCCATCGGCAGCGACCTGACCAAAGCGCCCGGTCACCTCCTCCGCAACGGTGAATTTGACCCGGTAACCGAAAATCGGCAGGCCAAGCTCACTGTCGCCGCCCAAGGGGGCCGTGGCAATCAGGACCCGACTCATGCGGGTGAGCAGACCGCCGATAGCGATCTGATCGAGCGCCAGCGGGCACGCGTAGCGTCCCTCGGCCCCAGGCAGCGGGGCATCGGCAGGAGAACGGCCGTCGATGGCGCAGACCCCTTTGGCTGGATCGAAGCGCGTCAGATAGTCGGCAAACACCGGACTGGGCGGCGCCGCCCCGCACAAGCCGAGGCGCTGGGCTTTGACGGTCTGGAGGTCCTCGAATAGCCCCTTGATCAGGACCTTGAAGGGCGGGTCATCGCCGTTGTCGCGCGTCACGAAATCGTTGCAACTGGCGGGGCGGCTGACCAGCCCGATACCGGACTGACCATAGGCGTACTCCAAGAACCAGTGATCGAACTCGCGCCGGACCTCGTCCAGGCGGGTCAGGGTGCGCTCGGTGTTGGGAGCGACAATCAGAAACTTGCCGGCGGCATTGATGACCTGGCTGGTCGGCGGCAAGGCAAGCGCGTCGAGGATGCGCAGGGCCGCGCACTCGGTCAGCAGAGATATGTAAAAGGACCGGCCACGCAGCAGCTTGGCGGCGCGCCTTTGCGTCTCGCCGCCGGTGGCGAAAATGAACTCCTGGATCCCGAACAGGTCACCCTGGATCAGCAGCAGCTTATGCACATCCCAGTCGGAACGCTGGCGATCAGCAAGGCGCTTGCGTGCCTCTTCGCCGGTGTCAACGCCTTCCTCATGGTAACGCCACAGGGCCGCGGCCAGGGCCGCGGCGGTGCGGGAGTGATCGTAGAGCGACACCTCCGGACGGACATTGAAGGCGGTCGCTGCCGGAATCGCCTGGGTATAACAGGCCCAGGCCGCATCGAAATGGTCCAGCCAAAGTGGCCAGTTGTGTCGGTGCGCGGTAGGGATCAGGGCCAATGCAGCGGTGAATTGGTCCCACAGGGTGTGATACTGCGCCTGCGCTGCGGCATCGTCGTCGCCCTCGTACCCCGCGGCCGGCACCGGAAAAATCGCGGTCGGCGACAGGGGGCGCAACGGATAACGCCACTGCCATTGGTCGCGGGTATTGGTCAGGTCGGCATCCAGACGAATGTGCTCAAACAGGGTGAGCTGCCGGGCGGTGTAATGGTTGCGCCCGGTACGGGTGCCCTCCTCGGCGGCGTTGTATTGGTCGAAGGTTTCACGCTCGAAGCCTGAAGCGACCCGGTCGGCGGTGGCGATGATCCATTGCAGGAAGGTCTCCGGCCGATGGTGACGGCCGGCGGCGTTGACAATGGAATCATCCACATCGGTGGCGCCGCAAGCAGCGAAAGGCGCGACGTCCGCGCCGATCGACTCCGGGAACATGCGCTCGATCAGGTCCCACGCAAGCACGGTGTAAGCCGCGTGCTTATGCGTATACCAGACGCGGCCACCCGCTTCGCGCCGCGGGCAGTACATCTGCTCATGGTGCTCGCGTTTGGCGTCCTCTACCGGAAGACGGGCGCGTTCGGCGAACTTGCCCAGATCGTGCTGGTATGCCGAGAACGCGACGCGACAGGTCGCGTCATGGAGTCTGTTGTCGTCCATTGCATGGCATCCGGTTGTCATGAGTGTTCCGCGGGCACGCGGGGTACCGAGAGGCCCAGGTCGGCGGATACAGGCGACATCATGACACGCCCGACCGCGACGAACCTGGTTCGACAAGCTTGCCGTCAGGCCCCCCGGTCATCGCGGCGCATCCAGCCGATAGGCCCCGAGCCCAAAGGCGGTGCCCTTGCCGACATGGACCCATTGACCAAACCAGAGCACCGGCCAGATTTCAGCTAGGGCGGGTCCCTGAATGGTCAGTTCGCCGATCAGCCCGCCCAGTTGCATCAGGCTGCCCTGGCGGGAGGAGTAGCGGGTCCAGTCGTGCCAGCGCAGACGGCAGTCGCACAGGGTCAGTGACTCCACCAGGTCCGCGGCGCGCGACCACTCGCTGGCCTGGGGCTGGCCGCCATAGAGGGCGGCGAGGCGCTGCACGCGGATGTGGAGCGGTTGGAGCAAGGTAGTCAGCGTGAAGTCGCGCGGGGCGACGAAGTGACCGTCGCGCTTGATCCGCATGGGGGTACGCAGGTGCATGCGGGTTGCGCCCGTGGTCGGCGGCGGCGGGAGTTCGAGCGGACTGGCCGGCAGTTGGCGGTATGCGCCGGTGCCGGCATCATAGACCGGCACCCAGGTGTCGGCGCCGAGGGCGGATTGGCGCAGCACGGCGTCCACCGCGAAACGGCCATGGTCGCGGCCGATGCCAAGCTGGCCGGCATTGGCGAGGGCGTGGATGAGATAAGGAACTTGGGTACCGGCCGTGCCGATCAGGGTGACGCCGAGTTCCAGCGGGTCATCGACCGCGTAGCGCCGCGGCGCCTGAGGGTCGAGGTCGAGCACATAGGGGTGCGGCAGCGCGGCGAACCCGGCCTGATCGTAACCGGGCGGCGGCGGGGTCTCGAACAGGAGCGAATAGACGCAGGCCTGCGTCAACAGACAACCGTGACAGGTCGGCTGCCGGGTCACGCAGACGGTGCGGCGCAGCCCGTGGCCCAGCAGTCCGCGCCAGGCGGAGCCGGCGTACTCCGGCAGTTCGATGGGGTCCAGAGCGCGCAGTGTGAAGCGCAAGCGCGCCACCGCCGGAAAGCTGTCCGGTGTCACCGAACCTTGATGATCGTCCACACCCATCTCAGCCCCCGGTCCGTCTCATCCACGGTTACTTTCGCGCGCCTTAGGCCCGCGCGCGGTCCTGCGGACACCCGCTGCGTCCCTTGTGTATTTTCGACGATACTAACCCGGAGTTCGCGGTGTTTGCCACTAGGTTATCGAGCCGGGAACGGCCCTTTTTCATCAGGTGTTGACGTCCTCGGCGCGTCTGTTCTTCCGTTACTTTCGTGGTTAAAGCCTTCGTACCTGATATCCAGACAGACCCTTGGTGTAAGGGCGGGTTTGAAACCCGCCCCTACCTCCGGTTATAGCCTTCGTACCTGATATCCGGACAGACCCTTGGTGTGAGGGCGCGTTTGAAACCCGCCCCTTCGGCCGGCTATCACGTCGGACGGCTATCTCACCTCTGACGCCTATCTAAGGCTACAGGGAGTGTTCGATGGCCGGAACCATGATCTAAGGTCGACACCTCGACACAAGGCTTGACTCTTGACCGCAGTAAAGAATGTAATAACGTATCGCTTCCGTGATCGTTCGATGCGGACCAGGCTGCCGATGTCCCGCTGGTATGGCAAGATCGGGCGCGGTGCAGACATCGCTGCCCGATGCCGAGCGGTACCCGTGATCTGGCGGCTCTTCAGACGCGCGGATCACCCTATCCGGGACTGTTTTTCGATCAAACACACAGGCCGAGGTCCAGATGAACTCAGGTATCGCGCTCCATGCCCTCACCGCACCCGGGATGCCGGTCAGGGTCTTGACATTGACCGCCGTTTTTACCTTTGCCCTGCCCGCCGCGGCGGCGGCGGAGGACAGCCATCAGCACCGGGAGCACGGTGCCCATGAACACGGGGTCGGATCGCTCACGCTGGCCCTGGACGGCAAGGAGATGGAGATCGAACTCGAAAGCCCCGCCGCCAATCTGGTGGGCTTCGAGCACACCCCGAAAGATGACGCCCAGCGTGCCGCGCTGGAACGGGCGGTCGCCCTGCTCAAGGACGGCGAGCGGCTCTTCAGCTTCCCCAAGGCGGCAGGCTGCCGGCTCACCGCGGTATCGGTGAGCTCGTCGCTCCTGGGGCATGAACCGGCGGAACAAGCAGACCACGAGGATCACAAAGCCCATGCGGAGGCGCCGACCGCGGCGGCCGACCACGCTGCCGAACACGAAAGCCATGCGGACCTGGACGCCGATTACCGCTTCGAGTGCACCCATCCCGAGAAGATCGATCAGGTCGAGGTGGGTCTGTTCGCGGCCTTCCCGGCCACCGAGCGACTGCAGGTCCAGTTTGTGACCGCGCGCGGTCAGGGCGGCGCCGAGTTGACCAAGGCGCAGCCGCGGATCGTCTTTTGACTCGATCTGGGCTGATCGTCCGTCAATGAACGCGACTGCGGGTGCCGCTCGATGGCCCTGACTTTGATGCCGCACGCTCAGGCGACCGACCCGCTCGACCCGGGCCGCACGCCCGCCGGGCTCACCCGATGCTGAACGGACCGCGCCCGACTCTGGAGCGACCGCGGCGAACGCCCCATGGGCGTCTGGGGCTGTTGCTCGCCCTGATTCTGGTGAGCTTTCAGGTGCTGGCCGGCGCCCACGAGGTGGAGCATCTGATTCAGGGCGAGGCCGATTACTGCCCGATCTGTCAGGACGCCGCCGCCCCGGCGCTGCCGGCCCTGTCCCTGACCGTGGCGCCGCTGGTCCTGCCGCAGAGCGCTGACACCCCGGCCCTGACGGTCGCCAATCCCGCCGTCCGCAGTCGGCACGGCCGGCACGCCCGCGCACCGCCCGTCTGATTCCGATCCGTCCAGCAGCCGCCCGCCCCCCGGCGGATGCGGTCAATCTCCCTGTCGATCGGAGTCTTCCATCATGCGTCATTCATTACCGCAGGGTGCGCTCTGCGCCGCCCTGCTGACCCCCTTGCTGACATCACTTCCGGCCGCGGCGGAAAGCGATCCCGAGATCGCCGAGCTGCGCGCCTCGCTCAATCAGATCAAGAACCAGTACGAGCGGCGGATTGCCGACCTGGAGTCGCGACTCGCCACGGCGGAACGCCAGGCCGCCCGCGCGGCACGGGAATCCGAAGCCGCGGCGAAACAGGCCATGGCGGCTGCCGCCGAGTCCCGGCCGATGACCGCGCCGACCGTCAGCCCGGCGGCACCGTCCCCGGCCGCGCAGAGCGGCGGCGTCCTGGGAGCGCTGACCTCGGGCAGCGCCTTCAATCCACAGATCGCGGTGATCCTGGACGGTAACTACTATCACGACGGAATCGGCGGCGCGGGCTCGGCGCTGGTGGGCGCGGCCTACCAACCGTCCCAGTTGGCCCCTCACACCCACGGCGAGGAGGCCGCGGGTGAGGCGGCGGCGCACAGCCACGGGGCCGCGGAAAACGGTTTCAACTTCCGCGAGGCCGAGTTGTCTTTCACCGCCACGGTGGACCCCTATTTCGATGCGGCGCTCTTTCTCGCCATCGACGGCGATGGCGAGGTGGAACTGGAAGAGGGCTGGTTCCAAACCCGCGGTCTGCCTTACGGACTGCGGATGAAGGGCGGTAAGTTCCTGAGTGACTTCGGCTATATCAACAAGCAGCACCCCCACCAGTGGGACTTCGTGGATCAGAACCTGCCGTATCTCAATCTGCTCGGCGCTCATGGGCTGCAGGACACGGGCGTGCAATTGACCTGGTTACCGCCGCTGCCGTTCTACACCCTGCTCGGAGCCGAACTGGCCCAGGGCGACCAGGAGCGCTTCGGCGCCGTGGTCGATGCGGATCAGCGGGCGCTGCTGGCGGATAACGTGGGCTATCTGGGCGAGGAGAACGAGGGACCACGCCTGTGGACGGCCTTCGCCAAGGTCGCCCCGAACCTTCCGGAGCGGCATGCACTCCAGTTCGGCGCCTCCTATGCGCGCAATAATCAGCATCAGGAAGTGCAGGGTCACACTCATGAAGTCGCGGCCAACCACGGTGACGAACATGAGCATGAGGAGATCGTGCATTACAACGCCCTGGCGGGATACGCGGATATCTGGGGCCTGGATCTCGTGTACAAGTACGACGGCGGCGGCGCCGAGGGCCATAAGGGATTCAAGTTCCAGACTGAATACCTGCGCTCCACCAAAGACCTGTCGATCCGTTCCAGCCCCCACCCGGAGGCGCTTGGCGCGTCCCGCGACTTCACCAGCGACGGACTCTATGCGCAGGCGGTTTACGGCTTTGCGCCCAAGTGGACCGCAGGCCTGCGCTACGACATCTTCGGGATGACCAACGAGGTGAGCGGCGGCCCGACCTCCCAGGACTTCGGGTCATCGAACCGCTGGACGCTGGACATCACCTGGAATCTCTCGGAATTCTCGCGCCTGCGCGCCCAGTACGCGAAGAATGACATCCTGGAGGAGCCGGGTCAGCGCGAACGCTTCGACGCCTTCTATCTCCAGTTCCTGATGAGCATGGGGAGCCACGGGGCGCATACCTTCTAACAGCGAAGGATCTTCAAGCGCATGAGAACCCTGTGGGAGCGGCCTCCGGCCGCGATGGGGCACACCCTGAACGCCCAGACCGCGCGATCCCCCGCGGCCCTGTCGCGGCCGCAGGCCGCTCCCACGGGGGAACTTCATGTCTCGGATGCGGGGTGCATCTTTCAATGACCGTTGGCCATGCTGCCATGACCGTCACTTTGTGGAGAGTATTATGATTGGACGTTTTTACACCGCCCTGATCGGGCTCATGACCCTGGCCGCGGTTCCAGCCGCGGCGCTCGAAATCGTCGCCACCGCGCCCAGCATGGGCGCGCTGGCGCGCGAGATCGCCGGCCCCGGCACCCAGGTGACGGTGTTGGCGGGGCCACAGCAGGACCTGCATCGGCTCCAGGCAAAACCCAGCATGATGCGCAGCCTGCGGGACGCCGACCTGCTGGTCGCCATCGGGGCCGAACTTGAAGTCGGCTGGCTTCCGGTGGCGATCAGCAGTGCGGCCAATCCCCGCATCCAGCCGGGCCGGCCCGGCTATTTCGAGGCGGCTGCCCAGGTGGATCTGCTGGATAAGGGCGGGTCGGCGGACCGTGCTCAGGGGGACGTGCACCCGGTGGGCAATCCACATATCGATCTGGACCCGGTGCGCATGGCGGCGGTCGGCCAGGCCCTGGCGGGGCGCCTGGCCCAGCTCGACCCGGCCGCTGCCGCGACCTACCGCGCCCGCGCGGAAGCCTTCGCCACCCAGGCGGCGGCCCGCACGGCCGGTTGGCGGGAGCAGTTGGCAGGGGCGCCCGGCGCCGTGCTTTATCACCGGGATGCCCTCTATCTGCTGGACCGTTTCGACCTCCCCTTGCTCGGCACCATCGAGCCGATCCCCGGCGTACCGCCGACCGGGCGCCAGTTGAGCGCGCTGACCGCCGCACTCAAGGGCGGCCGGGGGGTCATCCTCTATACGCCGTATCAGTCGCCCCAGGCGCCCCAGGCGCTGGCGCGCGACCTGGGTTGGACGGCCATCCAACTGCCGCTGGAGCCGCCGGCGGACGCGGACGGCAAGGGCTACCTGGATCATCTCGGGCGCTGGGTCGCGGCGCTCGCGAGTGCCCGGTGAACGGCAACCCGGCGGCAGCGCCCCTGCTCCGACTGGAGCAGGTGGTGGCGGGCTATGCAGCGCCGGTGGTGGGGCCGATCTCGTGCAGCATCCAGGCGGGGGACGTCCTGGGGTTGTGGGGCACGAACGGGAGCGGCAAGTCCACCCTGCTCAACGCCATCGCCGATGCCGCCCGGATTTTCTCCGGGCGGATCGAGCGCGCACCGGGTCTCACCCTGTTCTACCAGGAGCAGCGGCCGGTGCGCCTCCCGGCGATGCCGCTGACCGGGCGTGACCTGCTGCGGTGTGCCGCCGTCCCCGCGCACCGACAGCCGCCGGGGTCCCTGAGCCACCACCTCGATCGGCGCATCGACCGGCTGAGCGGCGGTCAGTACCAACTGCTGTGCGTCTGGGCAGCGCTCGCCGGATCGGCGGAGCTGGTGTTGCTCGACGAGCCCACGAACAACCTGGACCCCGAACACGAACGTCTGCTGGCGCTGCTGCTGGCGCAACCGCCGGCGCACCGTGACGACCGGCGCGCGGTCCTGCTGGTCAGCCACGAACGCGCCTTTCTGGAGAGCGTCTGTTCGCGGGTTCTGGAGCTGATCCAATGAATTGGGAAATCTATGCAGATCCACTGTTCCGGCTGCCCTTCGCGGCCGGACTGCTGATCGCCGGGGTATTGCCGGTGCTGGGCGCGCTGCTGATGTTGCGCGAGGAATGGCTGGCCGCCCTGGGGCTGGCACATCTGGCCGCCGCCGGCGCCCTGCTGGGGCTTGCCGTCGGCGCCCCCGCCATGCTCGGTGCGAGCCTGGGGGCGCTCGGCGGCGGGGCGGTGAAGTCGCTCGGCGGGGCGCGCGGGAACACGGCCTACGGCTTCATGATCCTGATCGGCTGGTCGACGCTGCTGCTGGCGGCGGCCAATACCTCCGCGGGCGATGCCGTGGGACAGGCGGTGATGGATGGCCAACTCTATTTCGCCGGCTGGACTGAACTGGCCGCTGCCGTGCTGCTGACCGGGCTGGCCGTGACCGCCCTGCCCCGGCTCATGCCGCAACTGCTGCGCGCCCGTTTTTTTCCGCGCCACGATACGGCCAACCGGCTGCCGGGCTGGCGCTGGCACCTGGGGTTCGATCTCCTGGCGGCGTTCGGCGTGGCGGTCGGGACGGCGACCCTGGGCTTGTTGGGCGCCTTCGCCTTGGTCCTGGTCCCCGCCTGGGCGGCCTTTCGCATCGCACCCGGATGGGCCTGGACACTTTGGCTCGCCGGGTTCATTGGTGTCGCGGCCTATCTCGCGGCCTTCGTCCTTGCCTTGGGGCTCGACCAGCCCTTTGGGCCGACGCTGGCGGCGGTCTGCCTGGCGCTCGGCGGTTTGATCGGCGCGCTCAGCCGGCCGGCACAGGGCCGCGGCGGCGCGTGATGAGTCCATTGACTGGAGGCCGAGGCTTTAGCCGGTCGACATCGCGCCTGCGTGACCCTAAGGATCGGTGTCGCGAAACTCTGCGCTCGGGTTCAGTCCGACAGACTGCTAAACTGCGGCCCAGACAGATCGGACCCCGAGCCGCCGATGACCGACCGCAACCAGGCCGCAGCATCCAGCGACCACGACAGCCCCTGGAAGGAGGCGCTGGAGCGCTACTTCCCCGACTTCCTGGCGCTCTTGTTCCCGCACATCCATGCCGAGATCGACTGGACGCGCGGGCATAGCTTTCTGGACAAGGAGCTGCAGCGCATCGTGCGCGATGCCGAGACCGGCCGACGCTACGCGGACAAGCTGGTCGCGGTCGCGCGCCGCGACGGCAGCCCCGCTTGCGTCCTGGTGCATGTAGTGGTGCAGGGCGAGCCGGAGGCGGCCTTCGCCGAACGCATGTTCGTGTACAACCATCGGCTGCGCGCTGGATGATCCGGCTACCCGCGGAGGCCGAGGCCGCCTTTCGCAAAGACCTCTACGACTTCGAGGCGAGCAAGCAGATGCCCTATATCACGACTGTCGAACGTGCGGGAATCAAGAAAGGCCTTCGGCGGGGGCTCCAGCGGGGGCGCCAGCAAGGGGTCCGGCAGGGGGTCCAGCAGGGGGTCCAGCAGGGGGTCCAGCAAGGCGAGGCCGCATTGCTCCTGTGGCAGATCGAGAAAAAGTTCGGCGTGGGAGGATGGGGTCACGTGGGAGGATGGGGTCAGGTCTCGCTTTGTAACGTGGGAGGATGGGGTCAGGTCTCGCTTTGTAACATTTCAATAAATGAAAAATGGCCTCCAGCGTAGGGACTCGGGGAGGATGGGATCACGAGGGGGGATGAATCGACATGCGTACATTCGGACATGGGGGTCAGTTCTCGCCTTCTGGGATGCTACAATGCGAGAACTGATCCCATCGCCGCGTATGTCGGTGACGACGGGTTGGAAGCGTTGATCCGCGAGGATGCTGCCGAGGCGGGTCGGCAGGGTTTTGGTGCGGATCGCGGGGTCGTCTTGGTCGTCTTGCTGATGCTAACCCTCGGTCACGGCGGCTGCGACGATCCGCTCTTTCCCTGGATCGCGCGGACTCTGACGGATCAGACGATCGCCGATTCCGGGACCCGGGCCAGGCGGCTCGAAACAATGGCATTGAACTCGCTCGATCAGGTGCTGCTCCACTTGGAGCAGGTTGGATGACTATGATCTTCAAGAACGCGCCGACAGACCCAAGCTCCGGGAGCGATGCCGACCGGGCGATCAGTGCTATCATACAAACCTGTCCCGGTCCGGAGAACTGGATCGCGCTGCAGTATCTTTACTGCGATGCAACCGGTGTGGCCGGCGCGCGCTACAGCGTCGTTAATAATAAGGGCGGCGGTGTGCTCGCGCAGGGAACCCTGGACACCAAGGGTTGCGCCTGCTGTCCGCTGCCCCCATCCGCGACCGACGTTTCCTACAATTTCTATAAAGATCCTCCGACCCTCGCCTATCTCAGACAACCGGCGGCGAATCCCGAGCTGCTCAAGGCAAGCGTTAGCATCGGCTGGTTCGATCGGATGGCCGACGGCATCGCCGATGGCAGCATCTGGGTTTGGGGAACGATTCAGGGGGATTTCAATGAGGACCAGACTGTCGGTCAGGTTGCAACGAATGCCGTGATTACGATGATCCCTCTCGTCGACCAAGCCGGTGACGTAAGGGACATCGTGGCAAACCTGAAGTTCCTGCTATGGGACAAACGCTACGATGATAAGTGGGTCTGGATCGCGCTAGTGCTTACGTTGATCGGGCTGGTTCCGGTCTTGGGGTCTGCCGCAAAAGGTGTGTTGAAGACGGTAGCCAAGGCCCTGAAGACCGGCGGCAAGGTTCCGCTGACGCTGCTGATCGAGGTTCTCAACAAGTTCCACAAGGGTAACGCCGTCCAGTGGCTGCACCAGCTCGCGGCCGAACTACCGGGTCATGCGGTCGCGATCAAAGGGAAATTCCGGGATATACTGAAGTCGCTACGGGGTAAGCTGCAAGTTCTGGCGGATACGCTGCCTGGTTCGCTCGGCAAACAAGCGGCGGATGCGGTGAGTTCGGTCGATGAAGTCGCCAAGGTTGCGGATGGCAAGATCGACGAAGCCGTCCAAACGCTTCAGGACGGGTTGAACAAGTCGCTTGACGAAGGCGTCGATTTCAAGAGCCCCGGTGTAACCAAGACCGAGAATACGCGGGTACAGAAGCAGGCCGAGCCGCCCGATCTCGACCAGGCGGATACGGCTGGTGGAAAGTCGGCCAACGCCCTCGGGTTAGCCCGCGAGCAGCGGGTGGCGGACCTTACCGGCGGTACGGTTTCCAGAGAAAAGATCAAGACCTCGCGGGGCTCGACCGACGTCGATGTTGTGGGTCCACACGGGGAGCTCATTGCCGTTGGTGGGCCGGCGAAAGCTCGCGATCCGGGAAATATGGCCCGCTCGTTGATGGTTATGAAAGAAGTGGCTGATAAGAGGGGGGTCGCGGCGAAGGCGTATTTCACAAGTGACACGCCCGCCGACATCGTGGAGCTTGCAAGAAAGAAGCTCGGAGCGGACAACGTACATCTGTTCGATTAACGACCTGCCAGTTGCCGGACGGGGCATGCTCATGAGCGATCGATTTGCCTATATTATCCAAGAACAACCGCTGTTTTCTTTTGCCCGGCTGATCGCCGGCATGCGCAAATACGGCGTCGATCTTCCCAATCCGCGGACGGGGGAGATCAGGTGTTTGACGCCCGAGGGCGAGGGGGTGAGCGCGAGCGCACGGGACATTGAGGAATGGATACGCGCCGGTTGGACGGTCAGTTTTGAACTCTGGACGGAGAACGACGACGACTTGGTGTGTTGCGTCAAGACCGAGCGCCCGTTGCTGACCGAGTGGTACTCGTTTTCCAACCCGGAGTCCACTGCCGGACGCCTGGTTGACCTGTTTCTGGATCGTTTTGCCGCGGTTCATGAAGCCGGGGGCTTGCTGCTGGGCGTGCTGGACATGGAAGGAGTCACGGCCGAATTCGATTGGGATGGGTTCCAGCGGCAACCGCGGGACCTGCCGCCGGGGGCGTCGCTGGTAGCCCTTCCTCGCGCCCGTGCCGCGGCCCTTTCAATCCCCCCAGGTTATCAGCAGATCGTGAGGGGCGATTTGCTGATTCTGTGCGCCGTGGACATCCCCAACGGTGCGCTATAGTGGATCCCGAAAACCAGACAGCAATTTAAGCTCGCGCCGAACCAAAAGGGGCGGACGAAACCGGAGGACCGAAACCGGGGACAGACCAGAATGGCGCTGAGTTAAGCCAGTCACTCCATCGAAACAGTGGCTTACGCGGCCAGTCGGCTGGCGGAAACGCGCCGGATCCAAGCAGCAACCGGATGAATCCGGTTGTTTCCTACCGGCGGGACAAAACCGTCGGCACTCACCAACCAAAGACTATACCGGGGACATGCCACGGTATTCCCGCTTGCAATCGCGCGCCGCTCCGAGCCGGTCGCACCACCGTCCCGCACAGATGCAATGCCGTCCCAGATTGCGCTATTGCCCCATCCGGGCTATGCCTCTGAAGCGGGCACCCACCCGTCGGACTGTTCGGGGATCCACCCGCGGAACCGAGCCTGCAGCCCGGATCGGGCGAACGCCAAGCGGACACCGAACGAACCTCAATCCGGTGTCGCCACCCGCACCCGCAGCGTCCGCGCCTGCTCCGCCAGTCCGGCGACGGTCGCATGCTGCCATTGGTCGCTTCTCCAGCGGGTGTCATCGAATGGTTCCCGATGCATGGCGGCGATAAAGCGTTCGGCATCCACCGGGCCGAGCGCGGCGATCAGCGCCCGGACCCCGGCCAGTTTCAGCTCAGACTCGGTTGTCCGCCCGCGTCGCCCTGCGAACAAGCTCGCCAATACCCCGCCATCCGCCGAACGCATCTACAACCCGGCTGGTTGCGCAAAGGCTGTGTCGTCCGGACGGTGTGGCTGCCGCCCTGCCCGCGCGTGCGACTGACCGCGCCGCAGGCCGCGCCCGGGGCCGTCGGCAGGGCGAATTACAGACCTTCGATCTCACCGCGACCTGTCTGTCGCGCTGGTCAGATCGGCCGCCGGGTCGGTGCGACCCGGGCCGCGCCGGAGGGGGATGCCGACGTGAACAGACTTGGCCGCCTGAGTCTCGGCCGAGAGCGATAGTCGGTCCGGCAGCGCAAGCCCCAGGCGCCGACGGAAATGGCGCGAGCAACCCCACTCGTTCCAGCCGACCCGTCGGCCCATGCTGCGGATGCGGCCCTCCAGGCAGGCGCTGCAATCGGTCGGCTGATCGTCGATGCAGGGCTTGTTGTCGTAGAGCTGGTAGGCTTTGCGAACCGCGCGCGGGGTGATGTTCGGCATGACGAGGGAAATAGGGGACGTACCACGGAATCGCTATCCCCCCAAGCAATCTGCGGGGTCGCGTCGCTGCTGGTTTTCCCGGCAGTAGACTTCTTTTCCAATGGCGAGTGTCAGAGCGGACTTCTCGCCGATGCGGCCAGCGAGCACTCAGGGGCAGACCACGGTTTCCTTTGCCACTAAGAGACACCGTGGTCTTTCCCTGGTTTCTGCGAATTAAGTATACTCTCCCCAGAAATTCCGGCGTGCAGCGCCGAGCGGCAAGCCACCGCCAGCCCATCAGAACCCCCACATGAAGACCGACCGCGAGATCTATACCCTGCTGGGGGCCGACGCCGAGACCCTGGCGATCCTCACCGACGGCATCCGGGTGCGCGGGCCGTATCGATTCGAGGCTCTGGAGGTCAAAGGACTCGACCGGCGCACCGACGGCGTCCTGCTGCCGGAGGCGCCCGACGAGCCGATCTGGATCATCGAGTTTCAGGCGCGGGACGATCCCAAGATCTATCACCGCTCGGTGGTAGAGTTGGGGCTGGTCGGCGAACGCAACCTGGGGCGCGTGGTGCGCGGACTGATCTTGTTCGCCACCCCGGCGCTCGACCCCCGCACCGAGCCCTGGTACGCCGCCGCGCGGCAGCCGGACGCGCCGTTGCGCGTGGCCTATCTGCAGCCGATCCTGGAGGCCCTGGAGCGACGCGAGCCCGGGCATCCGCTGCTGGCCGTGTTCCTGCCCTATCGGATCGCGGACCCGGAGCGACTGCGCCAAGAAGGGCCACAGGCCCTCGGGCGCATCGCCGCCGCGGCGCTGCCGCAGGCCGTGCGCGAGCGCCTGACCGACGTCTTTTTTTCGTGGCTGACGGTGCGCTTCAGCCATCTGAGCTATCCGGAGATTCTGACCATGTTTGGTATCCAGACCCCGTTTGAAGAGACCCGGACCTACAAGGAGTTGGTGGCCATCGGCCACGAGAAAGGGCTTGATGAGGGGCGCGAGGAGGGCCGCGAGGAGGGCCGCCGCGAGGAAGCCGCAAACCTGCTGCTGCGCCAAGCCACGCGGCGCTTCGGTCCGCTGCCCCTGGAGCTTGAGGTCCGCCTCGATGCGCTGCCGCTCGCGCGCCTCGAAGCCCTCGCCGAGGCCATCTTCGACCTCGCCAGCCAATCGGACCTACGGGATTGGCTCGGCAGGCCCTGAGCGGAACAGCCGCGGGACCTCAGTTTGTCCGGGAATCGCGGGGGCCGTCAGGCCGCGGCCAATTCCCGCAGTACCTCGGGGTGCCGCTCGGCCACCTTGAGCAGGGTCTCGGCGGCACCGCTGGGCTGGCGTCGACCTTGCTCCCACTCTTGCAACGTGCGGGCTTGCCGCAAGCCAGGCGCAGAACTCGCCGCGCTCGTCCTCGGACCAGATATCCCTAGCGTCCGCGCTGAACATCGGGGTCTCGATCAAGCAGGCGCTTTGCCGTGCGGCGGTCGGTGGCTGCGGCGTCGGGATGGTCGGTCCGGCAGCGCAAGCCCCAGGCGACGGCGGAAATGGCGCGAGCAGCCCCACTCGTTCCAGCCGACCTGTCGGCCCATGCCGCGGATGCGGCCCTCCAGGCAGGCGCTGCAATCGGTCGGCTGATCGTCGATGCAGGGCTTGTTGTCGTAGAGCTGGTAGGCTTTGCGGACCGCGCGCGGGGTGATGTTCGGCATGACGATGTTGCAGCCATAGGCGATGCCGCGCTCGCGGCCATCCGCGGCCAAGGCCTGCAAGGCGGTCGCGGCGGCGATGTTGACATCGCGCAGCACCAGCCGGGCGACGGCCAGCATGTTGAGCGAGCGCTGCAGCAAGGGCGCCGGCTCCATCATGCCTTCCGCGCCCATGTCGGCCCCCTGGGACAGGATGTAGGGTCCCATGCCGAGCATGTCGGCATCGATCCGCTGATAGAAGCGAAGGTCGGCGCAGAGGTCGGCGAGCGTTTGACCCGGCAGGCCGATCATGCCGCCGGTACCGACCTGGAAGCCGGCCTCGCGCAGGTTCTCCAGTGCCTGAATGCGGCCGGCATAGCCCTTCTCGTGCGCGAAGCCGCCGGGATGCAGGTGCGCGAAGAGCGCGGGATTGGAGGTCTCCATCCGCAGCAGGTAGCGCATGCAGTCCGCCGCGTCGGCAGCCTCGCGCCAGCGGCGGTAGGTGTCGAGCGTTTGCTCGCCCAGCGACAGGGTGATGCTTGCGCCGTCCGGCAGTGTCGGGGAGACGGTGCGGGCGCGGATCAGGCGGATGCACTCGGTCACGAAGTCGATGAATGGCCGGTCCCGCCGCTCGCCGGCCTGCAGACAAATCGACCCATAGCGGTTTTCGGCGGCCCAGACAGCGCTCTCCACGATCTCCGCCATGCTCAGTTGGTAGCGGTCGAGCGCCGGATTGTCGCGCCGGATGCCGCAATAGCGGCAATTCAGCGTGCAGCGGTTGGAGAACTCGACGATGCCGCGGTAATGGACCTGGTCGCCGATGATTTCGGTGGTCAGGTCATAGGCCGCCCGGCGCAGCCGCTCGCAGTCGCTGGGGTCCGACAATCCGAGCAGGCGGATGATGTCGGCGTCGGCGAACGCCTCTTGACGCAGGAGGACAGGCAGCGGCGTCATGCCGGTGCCCCGGACCCGAGCCGGTGCGAAGCGGCCGGGCAGGCGCCCTCATAGGCGCTAAGCGCCGCCGGAAAGCACTGTAAGGCGCGTGGCAGCACCCCCTGCAGCAGCGAGATCGCCACGCCATAGTTGGTCATGGGCACCTGCTGACGCTCGGCCCGATAGAGCCAGGAGAGCATGTGCTTACGGGTCACCATGCAGGCGCCGCATTGGATGATGAGGTCGTAGTGCGCGATCTCGTCGGGAAAATACTTGCCGGTGCTGAAGTCCACTTGCAGTTCGCCGCCCACGAACTGGCGCAGCCAGCGCGGGATCTTCACGCGCCCGATGTCGTCGCAGATAAGGTCGTGGGTGCAGGCCTCGGCGATGAGTACGCGGTCGCCGGGTTTGAGCCGATGGATCGCCGCCGCTCCCGCGCTGAGCTTGATCAGGTCCGCCTTGAAGCGTGCCATCAGGATCGAGAAGGTCGTCAGGGGAATCTCGGGGGGTGTATCGGCGACGGTCTTCAGCACCACCTGGGAGTCGCAGACGACCAGCGAGGGCCTGGTCCGCAGATTCCCCAGCGCGGCGGCGAGCTCGCGTTCCTTCACCACCATGCAGACGGCATCCGCGTCCAGCGCCTCGCGGATCGCCTGCACCTGCGGGGAAATCAGCCGCCCGGTGGGCGCCCCCAGATCGATTGGGACGACCAGGACCAGGGTGCTGCCCGGCCGGATCAGGTCCGCCACCAGCGGCGGCCCTTGCAGATGCTCCTCCGGCACCAGCCGGATGATGGATTCCTTGACCGCCTCGATCCCTTGTCCGTGCAGGGCAGAGATGCGGACCAGCTCCGTCTCCTCGCCCGGCAGACCCGCGAGCGCCGCATCGGGCAGGGGTCCCAGATCGCTCTTGTTGAGGACACAGACCACCGGCGTCTTGCGCTCCGCCAGTTGGGCGAGGAGCGCGCGCTCATCGTCCCCGATGCCGGTGTGGTCGCAGACCAGGAGTGCGATGTCGACCCGCTCCAGCACCCCGGCCGTCCGGGCCATGCGCAGGCCGCCCAGTTCGCCGACGTCGTCGATCCCGGCGGTGTCGACGAAGACCATGGGGCCGACCGGGGGCAGTTCGATCGCCTTTTCAACGGGGTCCGTGGTGGTTCCGGCAACGGGCGAGACGATCGACAGCGGATAGCCCAGCAGGGCGTTGACCAGGCTCGACTTGCCGACGTTGCGGCGGCCGAAGACACCGATGTGCAGGCGCAGACTCTTGGGGGTATCCAGCATGTGCATGACTCAGAATCGGTAACAGTTCAGCCTGCCCTGCCGCTGCCAGGTAGAGCATCGCCAGTCTGGCGACACCGCTGCGCGGTGTCACCCATGTTTTTGCCGCTCTGCGGCCCGTGGGGACGCTGGGGACGCATCGACGGGACCGTCGGCGGTCAGGGCGCCGGCCCCAACTAGCCTTACGTCAGGGTCAAGAACCTCCGGCAAGACACGGGCCGATGAGGGGAATTGTCACGATGTTCGCTGTGGTAGCCGTCTTCTCCGGGGTCGGTTGTGGCGCCTTGCCGCGCTGGGGCCTGGGTTTGTGTCTCAATCCCCTTGTTCCCACGCTGCTCTTGGGCACCCTGACGGCTAATCTCCTGGCGCAGTCAAAGACCACGCGGTACTCGACGCAAATGTAGAGAGGCTTGGGTATTTTCCGTGCGTGCGGTAACGACGAAAACCAACTTGCGCGAGGACCCCTTTGTTTTCCATCAGTTTACTCTATTCTCGGCAGGCCAGCTTATATTTTATTGGAATGAGTTCAAATTGTTTGCACAGCTCCGCGAAACTGAGATCTTGAATATTCGTGACTTCCCCCTGCGCATTGAAACGTACAATGACAACGGATGAGGATAGCTTGTGCGCCGCAAGAAAATCGAGTTGACCTGACGATATGTAGATGTTGGGGCCATCCTCGGCGCCGGACGAAAAGTGGACCCTTCCGATCCCAGGAATATCCGGGGCGTCTGGTCGCGGTTGTCCCTCTCGCCCGATGTAGCGTGCTCGCCCGTGAACCCCAACTATTGACGAGGGTAAAACAGGGTCTTGCTGGTATGTGAAGGAAAAGAAAACGAACTCGTCATTCAGTCGATCAATGCCCGGTCTGCAGGTTGTTGGAAGATACACCCGGGCGTTGCCTTGCTCGGGAATACGAAAATTGAGGCATTCGTGAAAGCCGGCGGGGCATTCTTGGTGCTCTTCCTCTGTAGCCGCGCGAGAGTATTTCAGGTGCGGCGGAAGATCGCCCCGATGATCGTAGTTAATTTTAATCGCGATGAAATGTGGCATGTATCATGCGGTCTTTGTTTGACGAGCCCAGGCGGGACGAAACACTCGCTCCATCCCACACGTTTATTCCGGTCCGAGCCGTCAGCCCGAGCCGGCAGGCCCGAGCAAAGCATTCCGGATGGGGCGAATGCCCCGCCCGGCCTTTCATCCGATCCACAGAGAATGGCGCCAGGTTGGAAGCGCAGCACCCGGACCGCCAGTCAGCCCTGACAGGATGGACCTAGACCGCCTCGCGCAGGTGCATATCGACATGAATATCGGCATAGGGACAGACGACGCCGCCGCTGACCGTGCGCTCCAACAGGCCCAAATCGGCCAGGGCCGTCACGTCTTCGTGGACACGCCTGACATCGCGCCCCGCGCGCCGTGCCAGTTCCCGCACCGGCAGCTCGCCGACGCCTTGCAGAAGGCGCAAGAGCGCCCAACGCCGCTGCGTGAGCCGACCGAAGAAGGCGCCGGGGGTCTCGAAATTGAGCGTCTCGCCCTGATAGGACTGGGCTGCGAAGGCCTGCCGCGCGGCGCTCCGCAGGGCGCCCTGCCAATCGCCATCGACCGTGACGGTCAGTGTCCGCCTCGCCACTTCTCCACCTCCCGAATGAAATCGCCGATCAACTGGTTCGATCCCGGTTCCCCCATCAGATAGATCGCGGAAGCGGGTGATCAACTCGGCCTTCATGATGGCGATAATGCCAACATGAGATGCTGCCGTCAATGTGTGCGATGACTCCCGTGGAATCATACAATCCGATGGTCTTCGACCGCCTGGGTGCAAGGGGTCGGAAGATCTTGCTGTCTGAACGCCGCAGCGGCGAGACGGTGGACAGCTTCATCGCCGATCTCACGGTGGCCCTGGGTACCGGGCATCTGAAGACCGGCGCGCCCTGCCGCGGCGAGCGGGTGGAGAAGTACAACCAGTTGATGCGGATCGAGGAAACACTTGGGGGCTCGGCCGTCTATGCCGGACGGGGGGCCTTCGTGCGCGGCGGGTAAGCGGTCGAGGACTTTAACATGACTGGGCGGATGCCCGCAGGGCGATCCGCCACGCTGCCGCGGAGGTTGGCGGCTTGGGCTATTTCGGGCATCTCAGTGACCGCAGCATTTCTTGTACTTCTTACCACTACCGCAAGGACAAGGTTCATTGCGGCCCACCTTCGTGGCCGCCCGCACCGGTGCCGGCACCCGGGGGACGGCCGGTTGCCGGTCGGCGGTTCTGGATATCCGTTGCACCGGGGTCTGAAAGCATTACCACTGCGCCAACTCGTCCACCGGGTGTCCGGGCAGCCTGGCTCCGGGCGAGGGCGTGTAGGGATGCGGGCGGTCCCGGTGCTCCGCCATGACCCGCTCGAAGTGCTCCGCACCCCCGGCAAGGCTAGGGTCCACCAGTTGGAGTTCGAAGGCTCGGTCGATCATTGGGACCAGTTCTTGCGCGTCGATGTCGGCGGTAAGCCAGACCAGGGGGGCCCAGACCCAAGCGGTCGCGTCGGAAGGCTCCTCCCCGGCTTCCGCCGCGTCCAGCCAACGCGTCGCAAATCGGCTCAGGCGATCCAGCAGCGCATCACGATCCAGCGTCCCGATGGCAAAGAGGATCTCCAGCGCGCCAATGGCCGCGGTTCGGACGTACTCGTTGAGCGTGGGGTCTTCGATCAGGCGCTCGATGCCGCGCCTACGATGCGGATGCTTGGGACTGGCTGGCCTTCCATGCGCGCGGCCTGCGACTGGCGCGTCGGCTCAAGGAGGAGGTGGGCGATGCGTACCGGGTCGTTTACGCTAAACCCTGCGAGGACCCCAACCATCGCCTCGACGAGCGCCGGGAGATCCTCGCCGATGGCGCCCTGATTCCGCTGCCCCCGTGGCCCGACCCCGTTCCCGAACCGCCGCACCTCTGCCGGCACATCGTCGCGGGCGGTCAGACCGTGACCATTGAGCTTCTGAAGGCTGCCGATGCCGCGATCAGTTCCGCGTGATGCGCGAACACCGGGACCTCCCCTAGCCAGGATGGAGTGCTCGGAGAATCTCCGCTCAGAGCCTCATGCTATCCTGCGAGAACGTCTGAAAACTGCTTGCAGAGTCCAAGATGAAGATGAAGTGCCTCGACCGAATCACCTTCGACCCCGCGGTCATGGGGGGCAAGCCCTGCATCCGCGGTATGCGCGTGACCGCCGGCATGATCGTCGGCATGATGGCGAGCGGCCATGACCATGCCAAGATTCTCGCGCTCTATCCCTACTTGGAGGCGGAGGATATTGCCCAAGCCTTGAGCTATGCCGCATGGCGCGCCGAAGAGGTCGAGATCGACATCACCTGCGCATGAAACTACTCTTGGATATGAATCTGTCGCCCGTTTGGGTACCGCTGCTTGGGACGGCGGGGTGGGAGACGGCACATTGGTCTGCGGTCGGAGACGCCTCCGCGTCGGACTTTTACATCATGGGTTGGGCGAAGGAGCACGGCTACTGCGTCGTCACCAACGATCTCGATTTCAGCGCCATCCTGGCGGCGACCCGCGCCGACGGTCCGAGCGTGATCCAGATCCGCGGGCAGGATCTCGCACCGGACAGCTTGGGAAAGACGCTCATCACCGTGCTTCGCAACCACGCCGACGCGCTGTCCGACGGCGCCATCCTCACCCTGGACCTGCGCACCGCGCGCGTGCGCAGACTGCCGCTACGGTGATTGATGGGGCTGGCCGCTGGAAGGCCGCGGCCCTCTGATGCTACCGAAATCCGAGCGCCGTCATGGCGGCCGGGGCGAGTAGGCGATCCAGGGTCGCCCCGTCGAGCAGGCCGCGGTCCAGCACCACCGCGCGGATCGTCCGGCCGGTCGCGGCGGCCTGTTGGGCAACCTCGCCGGCCTGGTCGTAACCGAGCACCGGGACCAGTGCCGTGACCAGCGCCCAGGACTGCTCGACCTGATCCCGGCAGTGCGCGGCGTTCACCTCGATCCCGTCGATGCCGTCTGCCGCCAGACTCAGGTTCGCCTGTTCGAGGACCGCCAGGGTCTCCAGCAGGGCGTTGGCCACCAGCGGCAGAAAGGCATTGAGTTCCAACTGCCCGGACTGACAGGCCTGGGTGATCATGAGGTCGTTGCCGATCGCGGTCATCGCCGCCTGACCGACCGCCTCGCAGATCACCGGGTTCACCTTGCCGGGCATGACGCTGGAGCCGGCCTGGCGGGGCGGCAGCCGCAGCTCGCCAAGCCCGGCCTTTGGACCCGAGGACAACAGCCGCAGGTCGGACGACACCTTGTAGAGGCTGACCGCATGCGCCTTGAGGATACCTGAGACCTCGACATAGACATCCGCGTTCTGAGTGGCGTCCAGCAGGTTCTCGGCGCGGGCGAGGTTGAGCCCGGTTTCCTCGCGCAGCCGGTCGGTGACGCGGAAGATGTAATCGCGCGGCGCGGTGAGCCCGGTCCCGATGGCGGTGCCGCCCAGGTTGACCACGCGCAGCCGCTCCCGGCACTTGAAGACTCGCCAGCGGTCGCGTGCGAAAGCCTCCGACCAGGCTCCGAAAGCGGCGCCGACCGTCGTGGGGCAGGCATCCTGCAGTTGGGTGCGGCCCATCTTGACCAGGCCGTTGCAGGCGTGCTCCTGGGCCTGCAAGGCGCCCTGCAGCCGGGCGATGGCCGGCTCCAGACGACTCAGCGCGAGGGTTGCGGCAACCTTGAGTGCGGTCGGATACACATCGTTGGTCGACTGATGCAGGTTGACCTGGGCAATGGGATGGACGCGCCCATAGGCGCCGAGCGGCAGCCCCAGCAGTTCCTGCGCCCGGTTGGCAATGACCTCGTTGAGGTTCATGTTGAGCGAGGTGCCGGCGCCGCCCTGCAGTGCATCGACCCGAATCCAGTCGTGCAACCGGCCGGAGGCGATCTCCCGGCAGGCGGTGAGAATGGCGTTGGTCTCCGCCTCGGGCAGGAAGCCGAGCTCGGCATTGGTGCGGGCACAGGCCGCCTTCACCAGGGCCAGGGCGCAGATCAGCTCGGGGCGCGCGGGCCGGCCGAGGATTGTGAAGTTGGTCAGGGCGCGGGCGGTGTGGATGCCGTAATAGGCATCCGCCGGGACCGCAAGCGCACCGAGCAGGTCGTGCTCGATCCGCGTGGCGCAATCCGGGGTCGGGAGCGCCCGGCCATGGGCGGAAGCGGGCTCTCCGGCCATGTCAGCAATAGACGTCGCGCTTCCCGCCGCGCACCTTGTCGACGATCACCCGGGCGATCCGTCGTTCTTGCTCCCCCATGCCGGCGATATCCCGCTCGATCGCCCGCGTGCCGGCCTCGACCGTGGCCGGACCGGCATAGTCGAGCAGATACTCCATGAAGGTGCCGACCGCGTTGGGTCCGCATTTTTCTTTGATGTCGGCGCTCTTGGCCCACTGCATGAAGTCCTCGCCGGTGCGCCCGTTGCGGTAGCAGGCGGTGCAGAAGGACGGGGTGTAACCCAGTTCGGCCAGTTCCAGGACCACGGTGTCGAGCGATCGATGGTCGCCGAGCGAGAACTGACTCGCGTCGAAATCCTCCATCGTTGCGGCGTCCGGCAGCGCCTCGGCATCGGCGTGGGCGGCATAGCCGCCGGGATTGGTCCGGCTGCCGGCCGAGATCTGAGAGACGCCGAGGGCATAGGTCTCACGCCGCATTTGAGGGCTCTCGCGGGTGGACATGATGATGCCGGTATAGGGGACGGCGAGCCGCAGGATGGCAACGAGCTTCCTGAAGTCGTCATCCGACACCGGATTCCAGGGCGCGCGCGAGAAGTCCGACCCATGGGCCGGTTCGATGCGCGGAACGCTGATGGTGTGGCAACCGGCTCCATAGGTGGACTCCAGGTGCGCCGCGTGCGTCATCAGGGCCAGCACGTCGAACCGCCAGTCACCCAGCCCGAACAGCACGCCCAGCCCGATGTCGTCGATCCCGGCCTGCATGGCGCGGTCCGGCGCGGTGAGTCGCCAGTCCATGTCCCGCTTGCGGCCGCTGACATGGGCGGCGGCATAGACGTCGCGCTGGTAGGTCTCCTGAAAAATCTGGTAAGTACCGATGCCGACCGCGTGCAGCGCGCGGAATTCATCCACTTCCATGGGGGCCAGATTTACGTTGATGCGGCGGATCTCGCCGTTACCGAGCCGGATGGCGTAGATGGCCTCCAGCGCGTCCAGGACGTATTGCAGGCCGTTGGGATAGGACTCGCCCGCGACCACCAACAGCCGTTTGTGGCCCTGAGCGATGAGCACCTGGGCCTCGCGCTGGATCTCCTCGATGCTGAGTGAGCGACGCTTGAGCGCGGTGTTGTCCTTGCTGAAGGCGCAGTAGTTGCAGGCGTTGCCGCAGAAGTTCGAGATATAGAGCGGGGCGAAGAGGACGATGCGCTTGCCGTAGATGGCGTCCTTGGCCCATTGGGCCGCCGCGTACAGCTCCGCGCTCAGGTCCGGATCGCGAATCTGGAGCAGTGCGGCCACGTCGCCGGTCGTGAGGCCCTGGAGCGCACGGGCCTTGGCGAGGACCTCGCGGACCCGTCCGGCGTCTTCGCGGTCGCTGGCCGCGAGGGCCGCATGAATCGCACCCGGGTTCAGCCAGGAGGTGTCGCGGTCGGCGCTCGCCGGAATCGTCATAGGTCTATCTCCACGATGCAATCAGCCAAGGTCTAGGAGCGGCGATCGGTCCGCACAGCGGACCCTACGGTAAGCCCGCGCTTCGTAGGACCAACGGCCTCGCGGTGAGCCCGGTGGCCAGAATGAGGACCAATGCCCTCATGCCGCAGCCGGGAGCGAAATGCGAATATCGAGAGGTGTGGCTTCACCGTGTTCAAGTCGATCTGCAAGCACGCGCAAAGCCAGTATTTCCGCCTGTGTCGGCGCCTGAGCACACGAAACTCCATAAGCAAGAACTCCCGGCAACTCGGGCACTTCTGCGAGCCATCACTGGTCATTCTCTTCTTCGAGCTCGATAGTAAAATTCATGCTCTATTTAGCAGTGTTCACGGAACATGTACCAAATAATGGGATATATTTAGCGATTTCTTCGTGCGAGATATATACGCCAAACCTGGCTGCTTGCTCGCTGACCCGTTCTTTAAACGCCACCGGCGCAACGAGAATCGTTTGCCATTCCGAGTAATTTCCGTATCGCTCTTGCCCAACCCACTTCTCCGCGCGCTTAGGGTAACCCTCTGTCTGATGCCTGGTAAATTTTCCTCCGGCAATCTTGTTCTCAATATGTAACGCGAATCTCTTTCCGGAATCGTCTTCAAAAACGACAAGTATGTCTGTCTCACCTTGCCTTCGGATACGCTCAGTTTCGCCGGTAACGGCGTTTCTTACTTCAATCGTCACGGTTGTCCAAGGATGGTCAGATCGCGATAAAACGCACTTTGCGGGGCGATTAGCGAATCTTGTTTTTCCAAGAAACCACTTTTGGAAATCAACGTTGTCGCGGAGGACTAAGGCAAGTTCATGGTCAAGGGCTTTCTCAGACGACCGCATCAATTCAGGTCTCCCGGAGACGGCTAACTCGATCTCGGTGGCGCACCACGCGCCGCGGGGCCTTGATCATCATTACGGCCGTAGGGTGGACAAGCGATAGCGCAGTCCACCGATTCCCCCGCCGCCGCTGGTGGACTGCGCTGCGCTTGTCCACCCTACGATGTCCGATCCCGGGGGCCGCCACGCGCCGCCCATCAATAAATCGTCGTGCTCATATTGAGCTCGCCCCAGATCTCTTTGACGGTCAGTGTCATCGCCAGGCTGCGGTCGCTGTACCAGGTGTGCAGCAACTGGTGCGCCTGCTCCGAAAACGGACTGCCCAGAAAGTCCCGATACAGCGCCTGCACCTGTGGATTGTTGTGCGACTGGCGCACCGGGGTGGCGCGGTCGATGGCGAAGAGCGTGTCGCGGCGCTTGAGCGCATTGCGCCGGTACGCCTTCTTCGAGCGCAGATTGCCGCCGCCGTCGACGCAGCCGCCGGGGCAGGCCATGATCTCGATGAAGTCGAAATCGGCCTCCCCGGCGCGAATGCGCTCGCACAGCACCCGGGCCGGACCCAGCCCATGGGCCATCGCCACCTTCACCGTGCCGACCGCGCCGCCCACCTCGACTGCCGCGGTGCGCAGGCCCTCGAAGCCGCGCAGCGGGACGACCTCGGCGTGGTCCAGTTCGCGACCGTTGACGATCTGGTACATGGTGCGCACCGCTGCTTCCATCACGCCGCCGGTGGTCCCGAAGATGGCGCCCGCGCCGGAGTAGGCGCTCATATAGGGGTTATCGAAGGTGGATGGCGCCAGGCTGCGCAGATCGAGTCCGCGCCGCTTGAGCAGGCGGGCGAATTCGCGGGTCGTCAGGACCAGGTCGACCTCCCGCCGGTCGCCCTCACCCAGTTGCGGCCGGGTGCGCTCGTCCTTCTTTGCGATGCAGGGCATGATCGAGATCACCCGGATGCGTACCGGGTCGATGCCCATGCGCTCGGGCAAGTAGGTCTTGGCGATCGCCCCCAGGCATTGCTGCGGCGACTTGGTGGAGGATAAAAGCGGCAGCAGGTCCGGATAATGCCGCTCGGCGAAGTTGATCCAGGCCGGGCAGCAGGAGGTGAAGGTCGGCCGCTGCCCGCCCTGGAGCCGGCGCAGCAACTCGGCGCTCTCCTCCATGATCACCACATCGGCGGCGAAATTGGTGTCGAGCACGATGTCGGCCCCGAGGCTGCGCAGCGCCGCGATGATCTGCCCCTCCACGTTGGTGCCCGCCGGAAAGCCGAACTCCTCGCCGAAACCGACCCGCACCGCCGGGGCAAACTGGAAAACGGTCACGATCTCGGGATCGAACAGATAGTCCAGCACCCGGTCGGTCTCGTCGCGCTCGCCCAAGGCCCCCGTGGGGCAGACCAGCACACACTGACCGCAGGTGACGCAAGTCGACTCCGCTTGTGACAGACCGTGACGCAGCCCGACGGCGGTGTCCTGGCCGAACCCGGTGACTTCCAGTGCATCGACCGTCTGGCCATGCCGACAGATCGCGATACAGCGCTGGCAGCGCACGCATTTGGTCATATCGCGGATCATCGCGGATGACGAGCGATCCACCGCGCGCGCCAATGCGCGTTCCCGGTCGAAGAAACGATTGGTATGGAGCCCGACGAATTGCGCAACGTCCTGCAGCTCGCAATTGCCGTGGCGCACGCAGGTCGCGCAGTCCTGGTTGTGATCGGCCAGCAGCAGTTCGACTTGTAGGCGCTGTGCCTCGCGCGCCCGGCGCGAGCGGGTCTGGACGGTCATCCCCGCCTGCGCCGGGGTGACGCACGCGGCGGCCAGCAGCGGTTGCTCCGCGGGCGCCGGGCTCTCGACCTCGACCAGGCAGACGCGGCAGGTGCCGGGCGCATGGTCGATGTCGTTGAGTTCGCACAGACTGGGGATGTAGAGACCATGGCGGCGGGCACAGGCGAGGATGGTCTCCTCGGGCAAGGCCTCGACGGTCTGCCCGTCGATCGACAGGAGCAGCAGCGGATCGGTGTCGGTCGGCTGAGTCATGTCAGGCCGCTCCTTCCGGAATCGGTTGGGCGGTGATCACCGAATAGATGCGATAGCAGCGCAGGCAGCGCCGCGCCTCGCGATAGGCTTCGGCGTCGCTGATCGTCGACTCGACTTCCTCGAACATGGTGCGGCGTACCTCCGGATCGAGCTCAGGGTGATGCACCCGGTATTCCAGCCGCACCGGCAGCTCGTCGCAGTCGGCGGCCAACAGCTTGTGGGTGTGCAGGAGCGCACGCATCCGGGTCCGCGGGAAGAAACAGGTGTGGCCCAGTTGGATCCAGTCGTCGATGCTGCGCGCCGCCTGCAGCCCGTTGGCCATCGCATGGATCAGCGTCGAGGGGCCCGAGGCACAGTCGCCGCCGCCGAAAACCCCTGGCCGGGAAGTGGCGAGGTCGAACGGGTTCACCTCCAGCCAGCCCCAGCGCGTCAGGTTCAATCCGTCCTGCGGGCGGATGGCGCCGCCCTGCACCTGCTGGCCGATCGCCGCGATCAGGGTGGTGCAGGCCATGAAGTGCTCGCTGCCCGGCACCGGCTCGACACCGCGCCGGCCCTTGGCGTCCACCTCGGTCTGGCGCATGGTGACCAAGTCGAGCCCGGTTACCCGCCCGCCCTCGGTCACGACTTGGGCCGGGTTGACCAGCAGGTGGAAGATCACCCCTTCCGCCTCGGCCGCCTCGACCTCGGTGGGATCGGCCGGCATGTCGGCGCGGGTGCGGCGATAGACCAGATGCACCCGCTCCGCCCCCATCCGCAGCGCCGAGCGGGCGCAATCCATCGCGACGTTTCCGCCGCCCACCACGACGACGTCGCCGGTGAGCGGGGTCAGGCGGGTCCCGGCGATGTGGTCGTGCACCTTGAGCAGGAAGCTGATGCCGGTTTCATAGCCGGGGGCGGAGCGATCCTCGCCGGCGACCCCCATCAGCGACCCCTGCTGGCAGCCCAGGGCCAGGAAGACCGCGCGATAACCGCGGGCGAACAGATCGTCGATGCCGAAGTCGCGGCCCATCGCCTGATTGAACAGGAAGCGCCCGCCCAGTTCCGTGATGATGTCGGTCTCGGCGTGCAGCACGTCCTTGGGCAATCGATAGCTCGGAATGCCGATCGCCGCCATCCCGCCGGCCTCGTCCAGCGCTTCCAGGATATCGACGTGATACCCGTGCAGCAGCAGGTGATAGGCGCAGGCGACCCCGGCCGGTCCGGCGCCGACCACCGCCACCCGCATGTCCGGCGGCAGCGGGCGGGCGATCAGATCGCGGGTGAAGCGCAGCGCGTCCGGCCCCTTCTGGTGGTCGGCGACATAGCGCTTCAACGTCTTGATGCCCACCGCCTCGTCGACCAGCGAGCGGCGGCAGGCCATCTCGCAGAAGCGCACGCAGACCCGCCCGCAGGTCGCGGCCATCGGGTATTTCTGGAGGATGACGCCGAGCGAATGCTCGGGCTTGCCGTCCCGGATGTAGTCGATGTAGCGCGGGACATTGATCTTGGAGGGACAGGCCTCGATGCAGGGCGCCGTCATGTAGTCCATGCCCGGCTGCTGCGGCAGCGGGCGTCCGGTCGCGATCTCAGCCTCCAAGTCCGCGCGGAAATGCGTCAATGCGCCCAGCAGCGCCACCGGGGCGGTGCGGCCGAGTCCGCACAGCGAGCTGTCGGCGATCTGGCGCGCCAATTGCCCGACCCCCTCGAGATCGATGGCGCTCGGCCGCGCCTGCGCATAGGCGGCAAGGGCATCGCGGATCAGCGGCACCCCGGCCCGGCAGGGCGTACATTTGCCGCAGGACTGGCTGGCCGCCATCTCCATCTGTCGGCGGAAGGCGTCGACCAGGCTGACCGAGTCATCGAAGACCAGGAAGCCACGATCGCCGATGAAGGCACGAATCGGGTTTCCCTTATTGAAATAGTCGAAACCGTCGAGCTTGGACAGCTCGACCGGCAACGGTGCGTCGGCGGCGCGCTGATCGACCACCTGCCCATCCCAAACACCATAGGCGATCCGTGTCATTGTTCCCCCCGGAATATGAAGCCCCCCGGTCGGTCGTCTTCCGAGGAAGCGGCATGATACGCCCGATTGCCCATCTCACATCCGACAGGCAGCCATTGCGGTCTTCTTGCATCTCAATAAGAAAATAAATATGTAATAAATTACTCTCGTTGTCGGTGGATCTCGCGGGTGAATGGTGTCTCAATTCCGATGACAAAACAACGCACTGGCGTAGAGGGTTTTAGAACGTCGGAACGTCGCTACCCCGCGGGCACCCGCCGCGCGCGGCCTGACCGCAACCGTTTCGGTGCGCGTGGTCGTGTGGACCGTGCTCACCGGTGTGGTCATGGTCGTGGGCGCCATGATCACCCTCGTTTGGGTGTGGCTTGGTGTCTTCATGCGCGTGCGGGTGGACATGGGTATGGGTGTGCGGATGGTGTGCGAGCCGCTCCCGGGGTGTTCATGTTCGTGCGCATGTTCATGCTGGTGCTCATGGACGTGATCCTGATCGTGTTCCGGTTGCTGATTGCCGGTCATCGCTGGTTCCTCACGGTGGTGCGTCCCCTGGGGACGGGTTTCGGGGTGAATCTTTAGGATCGATCGCTTGACGGATGCGTTCCGCGAACTTTGTATCCGGGCGATCAGGGCGGCGGGTCGCATCGCCAGCACCCCGGCGATGGCGACCCGCTTTTTCTGGCCGAAGCTCAGGGAATGGGTCGGACGCTCGGCCAATGCGGCGATGCGCAGGGTCGCCAACGACTCGGCGACCCGTGCGCGCACAGCCGCCTCCGACTGTATTCCAGCCCCCGTGCAGACAGGATGACCGGGGTCATGCCAGGCCCCGATCCAGCAGGACGGATCCCAGGGCGACCGCCAGCAGCAGACTCCCAATCCCCGCCAGCCGGCGCCGGGACAGGGGACGCTCCGGGGTCAGGACGCGCAGTTCGCCGACGTACCCGCGGGCGGCGAGCCCGAGCGGCGCGCCCGCTCCAGTGCCCGTTGGAACAGGGTCGCGATCAGGAGTCCCAGTGACTTGAGGCTGCGGCCTTTGGTGCTACACCCCTGGCGCGCGGCCTGCGCCTGCTGACCCGCCAGTGCCCGCTCCGCGAAGATGAAGATCAACCGATAGATCAGAAGCGCGATCTCGACCACGGCGGCCGGCACCCCCAAGCGGCGCAGCCAGAGAACCAGTTCCGCGACCGGGGTGGTCAAGGCCAGAAAGGCCAGACAGGACAGTGCCCCGAGAGAACGCAGGGTCACCTCCAGGGCGAGCGTCATCCCGGCGGGGGAGTAGGCAAGGTGTAGTCCATCACGCAAGTCGAGTGAGAGCGCCAGAGAAGGCGCGCTGGTGAGCAGAAACCCGGTCGGCAGGGCCATGACCCCCAGTAAGGCGCGGATGGGAACTCCGGCCCCAACCACCGTCGCACCGGCCATGAGGATGCACAGCAGGGGTCCGGCGGTCAGGGGCGGCAGCGTCAGGGCCAGGACCAGCCCCCCGCCGGCGAGCAACAACTGCTCGCCGGGGTGGTGACGGCGCCAGCGATTGGTCCAGGCGTGCCGGTCAATCGCGAGCATCGACGGCCTGCGCGTCGAGCCGGGCCGGATCTGCGTCCGATTTGCGCCGCTGCGACTCCCCGCGCCGCAGGCCGAGGTAATAGCCGAGCAGACCCGCCCCCAGGGCCGCCTGCAGGGCAAACAGCAGGCTTTCGATCTCTCCGCTCGGCGGCTCCCACAGGGGCCTGAACCAGGGCTGGTAGTCCGGATTCGCCGCGGTGATCGCGGCCTGGGCTTGGGCATCGGCCCCGGCGAAGGGCTCGGCAAGCCCGCCGGGCAGCGGGAGGATCAGCGGCAGGACGGCGATGACCACCACCGCCGCCAGCAGCAACAGATTGGTGCGTTTCATCGCACCACCCCCGGGGCGAAGGCCAGTTCGTCAAGGTCGTCCCGGCTGAACTGGATCAGCAGGTTGACCACCAGCACGGTGAGCAGCCCCTCGATGATGGCCAACGGGATCTGGGTCAGCGCAAAGACGCTCCCGAACTTGGTCACGGCGCCCAGGAAGCCGCTGACCGGATCGGGGAAGGCGAGCGCGAGCTGCACCGAGGTCACCAGATAGGTGGCCAGGTTACCCAGGGCGGCGGCCAGAAACACGGCCAGCGCCAGTGCGCCGCCCAGGGTGCGGGCGAGCCGGAACACCCCATAGGCGACCCAGGGACCGGCGATGGCCATGGAGAAGATGTTGGCGCCCAGGGTGGTCAGGCCGCCATGCGCCAGCAGCAGGGCCTGGAACAGCAGCACGATGGCCCCCAGCACCGCCATCACCGCGGGGCCGAAGAGGATGGCCCCCAGCCCCGTGCCGGTGGGATGCGAACAACTCCCGGTCACCGATGGAATTTTGAGTGCGGACAGCACGAAGGCGAAGGCGCCGGCGCTGGCCAGGAGCAGCTTGGCCCGCGGATGCTCGCGGGTGACCCGCGCGACGCTGCGCGCGCCCATGACCAGAAACGGCAGGGACACAAGGCCCCAGGCGGCAGCATGAACCGGGGGTAGGAACCCCTCCATGTTCCCTTTTATCCCTCGGGGCGTGACCGCGGGGAACCGGTATCGTTCGCTTCTTACTTTAAGACCTTCCTGTTCGGCTGGTCAAATCGGCCTCCGGGTCGGCCAACAGTTCGGCGATACCGGGCCGGGCGATCCCACTTGCATGTTCCGCTGCCTCGCGTCTGTCATCCTGTGTGAGCCCAGTACCCCGTTCCACCTTAAGCTGCGACGTCATTCCGACAGGATGCCGGAATCCAGTGCCATGGATGGTAGCTCGCAGGCACTACGGATTCGCAGGATTAGCTGGAACGGGGTATTAGGAGCACCGGAAAATATGAGACTCGCTTCTCATTTACGACACATGATACTCTATTCTCAGTTCTGGTCAACGGGAGCACGGGCGTGAGCTACTCCACGCGGCAACGCGAGGCGATTCTGAACACCTTGCGGCGGGCGGATCGACCGCTGACGCCGCAGGAAATTCGGGAGGGGGCGAACGCGGACAGCGCGGGGATCGGGTTGGCAACGGTGTACCGCGCCCTGAAGACGTTCATGGCGCGCAAAGAGGTCCTGCTGGTCGAGATTCCAGGCAACCCGCCCTGTTACGAACCCGCCGACCGGGGTCATCACCATCATTTTATGTGCGACTGCTGTCGCCATATTTTTGATCTGCACGGCTGCGTGCAGGACCTGGACACGCTGGTTCCTCGCGATTTCAGCGTCCGGCGACACGACATCACGCTATACGGAGTCTGCGCCGCATGCGGCACGGAGGTCGCCGAATGAACGCGCTGTCAGCGTCGTTGCGTGATGTCTCGCTAAGTATCCGATCAGGGCTCATGCTCCCGGAGTCGCAGATGCAGACCCACACTCAACACCCCGCACAGCTGGGGATTATCCCGCCGCGGCCCGCTTACGAGCCGGCCGCGCTGACAGAGGTCCAGGACCCGGCCAGGAACCTGACCCTGTGGCAACGCACCCTCGAGCCGGAACTCGTTGCCGAGCTTGCGCGCCTGCCCCGGCTCCCGGCCCAGGCCGCCCGTCACCGCCTGGCACCCGGGGCTGGCTGGGACGCACGGCGGCGGGCCGTCGTCACCCTGCTCGCGGACCATGGCCTGGACACGCTGGACCTGCCCGTCTGGACGGCCGATCTCCTGGACCTGCTCGACCGCTTCCTGCACCTGGCCCCGAACTGGCCGACGGAGCTGCGGCTGGAGCTGGTCAGCGATGACGCGTGCCGCCGTTTCCATGTCGACCGCACCCGTCTGCGCCTCGTCTGCACCTATCGAGGACCGGGCACCGAATGGCTCGATGACGGCCAGGTGGACCGGGAGGCCTTGATGAATCATCTGCCCAATGAGTCCATCCTCCGCCACGGGCACCCGGGGCGCATGGCGACCGGCTGGGTGGGCCTCATGAAGGGCGCGATCTATCCGGAAGACCGAGCCTTGGGGCTGGTACATCGCTCGCCCCCCATCGCCGGCACCGGTGAGACCAGGATACTCTATTGCCTGGACGCCTGACGCTCGGCGGCCTGATCGACTCACTCCATCAATGCGCTCCACCGGCCGACATACGGCCGTGGCGTCGAATGATGGGTTCATTGGCTCTACCTGCCTCACTCAGCCAACCACGGAGACTGCCATGATCTTGATCCATCGCTACCGTCCGCTGACCTCGCCGCTGCTGGTCGTTGCCCTGACCGTCGCCGCGGGCGGGCTGGCCCCGCACACGGCTTATGCCGCAGATGTCGCCAAGATGGAAGCCGAGCACACGACCTGGGCCGACGACCACGCCCGCTGGAGTGCCGAGATTGCCGACACCGAGACCGCGCATCGTGCCGCCGAAGCGGCGGCCTACAAGCTGTTATGGCTGATCAGCCGGCACCGCAGTGAGATCGCCGCAGAGGCCACCGAAATGCGCGCACACGGTGACGTGATCGCCGCCCATGAACAGGCGCTCGCTGCCGGCACGGACACGGTTGCGCTCGACGCGCAACATGTGCAGATGGCCGCCAAGCATGCCGCACATGCCGCGGCACATGCCGGCGAAGCCGACCTGCACGGGAAAATTGCGGCCATTGTCCGCCAGATCGAGGCACTGCCACCGACAGCACCGGGCCACCCGAGCGCCGACGGCCCGGCAATTCACCCTGCCGGGTCCCCATCGGCCGGCCAGTGAGGGCACCCGCGCCCGGCCCGCGGCGGACCGTCTTTTGGCATCAAAAGGGCGGCACCGGCAAGACCACGCTGGCCATTGCCTATGCCATCCGGCTGGCCATGGACGGCCACCGGGTCCTGCTGATCGACACCGATCCCCAGGGCACCGCCACCGCCTGGGGTGAGCGCTTTGCCGCGCGCTGGGGCCTGGTCGTGCGCGGCGCGTGCGGCACCGCGATCTGGCGCAGTCTCGCCGACCGGATGCCGGGTTTCGACCACCTGGTGCTCGACTGCCCCCCAACCATCACGAACGCGACCATGGACACCCTCATCGGCGCCGATCACCTGATCATCCCGGTGCGTCCCGCCCTGCCGGACCTTTGGGCACTGGAAGACGTGGCACAGATCCTCGCCGATCTGCGCGCCGGCGCCGCGGCACCCCGCACCCGTGTCGTCTTCAATCAGCATCGCCGTGAGGATCTGACGCCGCTCATCGCCGTCGTTGTCGGGCTCGGCCTTCAGGCCTTGCCCGCACCCATCCCGGCGGCACAGGCTTGGTCGGCCATGTTTTCCGGGGGCGTGCCGCCGGCCGAAATCGCCGCCTTGTTCGACCCGACGAGCGGATGACGGCGTCCCGCACCGCCGCCTGACGCGCAGTAAAAGGGGCCAGGCTCGAATGGCGCTAAATTTATGAAGCGCTTAACGGTTTCCCCACGCGTATAGCCATCGGACGTGATAAACGGACGTAGGGGCGGGTTTCAAACCCGCCCCTCCACCAAGGGTCTGTCCGGATATCAGGTAAGAAGGCTATAGCACCGCTCCGCGGTGCTACGCACTCTTCGGCGCTCGGCGCCGCGCCCTTTCCAGCCGCGCGCCGTCGGAGTTGTCGGCAAGCTCGGGGGCACCGAGCGCCCACGAGCGCGACACCATAGGGATCGGTGTCGCGAAACTCTGCGCTCGGGTTAAGTCCGACAGACTGCTAAACTGCTGCCCAGATTGATCGGACCCCGAGCCGCCGATGACCGACCACAACCAGGCCGCAGCATCCAGCGACCACGACAGCCCCTGGAAGGAGGCGCTGGAGCGCTATTTCCCCGACTTCCTTGCGCTCTTGTTCCCGCACATCCATGCCGAGATCGACTGGACGCGCGGACATAGCTTCCTGGACAAGGAGTTGCAGCGGATCGTGCGCGATGCCGAGACCGGCCGACGCTACGCGGACAAACTGGTCGCGGTCGCGCGCTGCGACGGCAGCCCCGCTTGCGTCCTGGTGCATGTCGAGGTGCAGGGCGAGCCGGAGGCGGCGCAACGCCCAGCGCATGTTCGTGTACAACCATCGGCTGCGCGATGCCCGCGGCGTACCGGTGGCGAGCCTCGCGGTCCTCGCCGATACCAGCCCGCGCTTCCGCCCCAAGCGCTACCGAGATAGCCTCTGGGGCTGCTCCATCGACTTTCGCTTTCCAGTCGCCAAGCTGCTGGACTGGGACCGGCCCGCGCGCTGGGCGGAGTTGGAGCAGAGCGACAACCGCTTCGCGCTGGTGGTCATGGCCCAGATTCGCGCCAAGGACCGGGGCGATGCCGACCAGCGCCAGGCCTGGAAGCTGCGGTTGATCCGGCTGATGTATGATCGCGGCTATGACCGCGGCACAATCCTGGAGCTGTTTCGGGTCATCGACTGGATGATCCGGTTACCCGCGGAGGCCGAAGCCGCCTTTCGCAAAGACCTCTACGACTTCGAGGCGAGCAAGCAGATGCCTTATATCACGACTGTCGAACGTGCGGGAATCAAGAAAGGCCTTCGGCGGGGGCTCCAGCGGGGGCGCCAGCAAGGGGTCCGCCAGGGGGTCCAGCAGGGGGTCCAGCAAGGCGAGGCCGCATTGCTCCTGTGGCTGATCGAGAAAAAGTTCGGCGCGGACGTCGCGCAGCGCTGTCGCGGCCGGGTGGAGACCGCCGACAGCGACGACCTGCGGATTTGGTCGGAGCGCATCCTGACGGCGGACAGCATTGCGCAGGTGCTCGATTGAGCGAGCAAGTGGTCTGAGAGGTTGTGAAAGAAGATAAGGCAGAAGATAATGGACTAGGCTCAATTAAATTCTCTTCCGCCTTCAAATTTAATTGAGCCTGGCCCTTATCCCATGGGGCGGTGGCCCGCGTTTCATTCGACGGGAATTAAGTAAACTGTCCCCAGAATTCGAAGCTGCATTTTCCGTATGACGCGGTACGATTGAGCTTGACTTGACTCACTCCAGATCTTTCGCCTGGATGGCGTTCTGCAGGCCTTGATCATTGTTTCGGCCGTAGGGTGGACAAGCGCTAGCGCAGTCCACCGAATCCCGCGCCGTCGCTGGTGGACTGCGCTGCGCTTGTCCACCCTACGATGTCCCGTGGCCGGAACCGTGATCAAGGCCGTCCTGCGCAATCCGGGCAACTGACTTAAAAAGCAATCAGGTTGATGAGCACGCCGGTGGATCCATCGCGGATCTCGGCAGTCATTTGTTGCGTCGCCTGTTGCTTGCGCCAGCGCACCAGTTCGGAACTTCCGTTATCATTGAGATCAGCAATTTTGCCGAATCCAACTGTCGAATCCTCTTGTGCGAACACAATCGTATTGATGATCGCACCTGTCGAACTGTCGTAAACTTCGGCCTGAATTTGCCCATCTGAAGCGCGTTTACCTAATAAGGCCAACCGCGTATCGCTGTAGGTATCCGCTTGAGTTCCGAGGAAATACGGCTTGGTTAACGCTGTGCCGATGGTGTTGAGGTCGGCGCCGGTTCGACTATCGAATACCACCATTTGCGGGACGTCCGACTGCAACACGGCTAATTCATTGCCGTCATCGTGGTTCAGATCGGGCAGCTTAATCATTGACCCCACCGACTGGCCGGCGGTAAAGCCAATGGTGCGAATCAACGCGCCCGTCTTGCTGTCGCGAATCTCAATGTTATGCGCCACGCCGGGTCCTCGGATGTCGGCTAGCAGTGCCAATTCCCGTCGATGATTGCCGTTCAAGTCGGCGATGTCGGCTAATCCATTACCGACATAACCGCTGCTGAAGGAGATATTACCAATCAATGCGGTGGTCAGCGGATCTTTGATTTGCACCCGCAGCTTCGTCGGATTCTGTTGCAGCAGCGCTAAGCACGCTTTGCCACTGCACCGAGCATCGCGCAACACCGTAAGGCTTTGCGGCGTAAACGCCTTGGGAAACGCGACAGCACTGAGTTGAACGCCGCTGAGGCTGTCGCGGATTTCCACCTGCACCGCTTGATCGCTGCCACGCACACCGAGCACCGCCATTTCCGGGGCTCCGTTGCCGTTCAGATCGGGAACATTGACAATCTTCTTCGGTACGAACTGGCCATCGAAGCTGATTCGCGTGACGAGCGCCCCGGTACTTGCATTTTTCACCTGAACGGTGGTTTGCGGGAGAACGCTATTGTGGGCCAGCACGGCAATTTCCGGGCCGCCGTCGCCGTCAACGTCGGAGAGTGTCGTTTTCAGAAAGAGAGTATCCGAATCACTCTTGGTATTCATCTTGTAGACAAGTGCCGCGTTGGACCCGGCGTCACGCTCAGTACCAAGAAAAAGGGTTGATCCTTCCAAATGAAGCGAAGTGATTTTGGGACTGGGGAAAGGCGCCACTTGAGTCCAGATCAGACCCAGATCACTGGATTGATACAAGCCAGGTGACACATCGCCGGGCAACTGCCCGACGTTGAAGATGATCCCTTCTTCGGTGCCCGCCGGCCTGACTCTCCACGTGTTGATCAAAGGGTTCACGCCGATGTTCTGCCAGGCGCTACCGGTCCATCGATAGATAAAATTATTGGTAGGCGAGCTACCAACGGTAAAGGCAACGAGCTGATTTCCGGCAATGACTAGCCAGTAGACTTGCTGACAAGACCCCATGCCGCTCGTCGCGGTCCAGGCCGTTCCATCGGATGAGATGTAGACGGGTACGGTACCGGAACAACTGCCCGGCCCAATGATACCGGTGCCAACGAAAAGTCGGCCCTGATATCCAGTCATCGTATGGGCGACGGTGCGCGGCTTACCGAACTGAAATACACGCTCCCAAGTGCCGCGACCCAGCCAGCGGTAAACTTCGCCGAGCCAGGGATCGTAGCCAGTGCCGGCGTAAACCTTGCCATCGAGTTCGGCATACGCGAATGTAGAATTAGGCGGGCTGACGCCCACATTCGCCGTAGTCCAACGTTCGCCCCGATCGGTGGAGTAATACGGCGGCTTATAGCCGCACCACCCGCCGCCTGTAAACAGGGTCCCGTCGGCGCTTTCAAAGAGTGAGCTTCGCACATTCTGAATCTGAGAGAGGGACTGTTTGAGCACGGCGTCAACCACTGTACCCGACTGTTGCGTCATCTTCCAAATCGCGGCGGGTGTGCCGCCCCCGCAACCGGCCCCGATGTTGCGAACCGCCAGAACCACTTCATTCGGGTTGGTGTCAAGCACCTGAACCGCTTCAATATAATCGATTCCGCTTCCCGGTACTCTGCCGATCAGTTGCGGGGTCAATGTCGCGCTGACCGCGGCTTGAGTCGCAACGGAGCCGAGTAGGAATGTAAAGAACACCATCCGAGCGGCAACGCCTGCCGGTCGGCTTTCCCTCCTGCGCATTTGCACATCCATGAGGCCCAGTATGGACGTTAGCTTGTTCATGACCTGATCTCCTGTTGTAGGTTGCTGAGTCACAATGGAACGAAAAGCTGGTGCGATGACCTGCGATACTCCCTCGCATGACTTCGGCGGCCTTGATCGTCGTTGTGGCCGCAAGCTGACGTTTCCTACTTTTAATTACTGAGAAATACACAGTATGCGACGCAAAAAAATACACGTCTCGCGTATTTTATTAGTGGTAGCTAATATACTTATAGGCCGCTCGACAGCCTCACTGAGGGCGCGGAATAGCGACCTATTGCGATTACATTTCAGCGACTTAACGGTGAATGCGGACTCCATTCAGCGTATCATCGAGGGTGACTAAACCATTGATAAAAAACTAAACGAGCCCGCATTCCATGGCGATCTTACCCGCTCTTGCCGTGCAGTTTCAAGCCCTCTTTCCGGCGACCGCGCATGGCCAACGGTGCAGTCGCTGGTTCATCCTGAGACACCCGGGTACGGATTTTAAGCTTGCTCGGAAGACTCCTGGGGTTGTTCGGCGGCCGCAGCGGTGGCGGCCGGCGGGTTGATCCTTATGGCGCGCGCTGGAAAATTGAAGCCGGTTTTCGCGAGATCAAGCAGGAGATCGGTAGTGCCGAGACGCAAACCCGCAACCCCGATGCGGTGACAAATCACCAGTAAATGGGGCCACAGTAAATGGGGCCAGGCTCGAATGGCACTCAGTTAAGGGCGAGACCTTAATATATCAGTGGCTTGCACTGGCCGGTCGCCGTCAAGATTCTGACTTCTCAGAAGCGGCACGCCCGGCTTTCGTGCATCTGCGGAAATCCGGGGACCGGAGATCCGGGGACAATTTACTTATCTCTCCGCTGGCCACGCCGACCGAATTGAGTAAACTGTCTCCGGAATTCGCGACCGTAGCGATCAAGATCGTCGCCACCGCGCCCAGTGACGGTGCAAGCCGGACCGCAGCAGGACCTACACCGTTTCCAGGTCAAACAGCGCGTCGGCCCAGTGGCATATAGCGAACCCGTCAGGCTTACAGGGCAAGGAAGTCCTCAAGCTTGCCCAGTTTCTGGTTGTCGGGCATGAGCCAGACGCTAAATCGCTTGCCGTCCGTCCGTTCGACCACCGTACCTTCTAGGTCGGGCCGGGTCGGCACCGGGAAACTCTCGCCGGATAACAGGTCGCATACCGACTGCCACCGACGTTCGGGTGCGAAGTCCGCATCTAGGACGATCCCGACCCGGCGATAGGAAGGCAGTCAACGCGATGATCGACCACTGATCGTCCCGCCCCTCGACGATCAATCGATGGGGCGCGCTCGACCTCACCCTCGGTGCGCTCATCCCCGCACCTCGATGTGATGGCGTGCGGCGATCTCGATGTCCGCGGCCGAATAGCGCACCGCCGCGGGCTCGGTCCGGTCGATGCGGTGCACCGAGACCTCCGCCGCCAGATCGGGTGCGTCGGTTTGGAGCCAGGCCAAGGCGCGAATGCAATCGCCGCTATGGGATGTGGCGAAGACCTGCACATCGAGCCGCCGGGCGGACTCGATGACGAAGCGCCACATGGACTCCAGCGTGGTGTAGTGGAGTCCGGTATCGATCTCGTCGATCAGTAGTACGCCCTTGGCCGAGAAGGTCATGTAGATCGCTTGGGCAAGCAGTCGCTTCATCCCATCGCCCAGACTGCCGAGGGGCATCCGTTGCTCTTCACCCATCAACTTCACAAAGGCGGTGCTTTGCGAGCCTTGCCCGATGAACGCGAGCCGCTGGATGGCGGGCTCGATGATCTGCAATGCCGAGATGACCTTG
>Ga0247836_1000559_pt1 | contig 68615 bp, 53 predicted proteins | sample LaCruzMarch2015__4_FD_187116 | JGI IMG/M metagenome (GOLD analysis project Ga0247836, IMG submission 187116) | Freshwater microbial communities from meromictic Lake La Cruz, Castile-La Mancha, Spain - LaCruzMarch2015_14m | ecosystem: Environmental > Aquatic > Freshwater > Lake | place: Spain... | reverse complement strand
GCAGTTGGGTGGTGGCTTTGGGAATACCGGCGCTTTGTGCAAAATCAGACAGTTTGATTTCACCCACCATTTTGCCTTTTTTATAGTCGATGATGCTGATCAGGTCGTTGGTGGCATTGGAAACGTAGGCAAATTGGCTGCCTACCGCAACGGAATTCGGACTGGCGCCGCCTACAATTTCGGCGTCTTCTATCTTTTCGCCGATCTGGTAGCCGGTTTTGAATTTGTTAACTACCTGGTTTTGAGCCAAATCCACGACCCAAACCGACATTGCCTCCTCTGCCAAAGCATTGCCGAGACCCGGAATCACGCGACCATCGGGCAAGGTTACGCCAATTTCGGCTTCTTTCGTGAGCGCGCCATATGCGGGAAACTGGAGCATCATGGTGTCTTTGTTGGTGGCTGTTACGCCGGGCAACACGGGGTAGTCGTACAAGCCGACATTGGCCACAAACGCGTATTTGCCATCGGGCGAAAGGGATACGCCAAACGGAATACGGCCCACTGGAATGCTGCTGGTGATTTTGCTGTCGCTGAGGCTATAGCGCACCAGGCGGTTGTTGCCGCGATCGAGCACCAGCAATTCATTGCGGTTATGGTCGATGGCGATATCGGAGGTAAAGGAATCTTCATATTTGCGGCCCATGTAGTCGCCATCAATAGAGATTTCGCTTTTTTTGAGCAAAGTTGCGGGATCAATCACCAAAATAGTGCCTTTATCGCCGCCGCTGAGGTAGGCCGTTTTGCCATCTTTGGCATACACGACGCCGAGAAAGGTAGCCGGTCCGACCGCAGGAATTTTACCATCCTGGCTGGGGGCGTACAGGATTTCGTCTGGTTTGCGCGGATCCACCACGGTTACAATGGCGTTGTGGTGCAAAATCAGCACTTGTTGTTCGTCGGGCGCAAGGGCCAGGCCATACGGTCCGCGGGCGATGCGGGTGGTATGGCCAGCGGGTGTCACAAAACGGCCGCTGGGCAATACGCTGTATGTTTTGGGAGCGATGCGGCAATAGGCATCACCGGCAGGAACGGTTTGAATGGAGACCGTTTTTTGCGCAATTAATGCGCATTGGGGCAAAAAGGCAATTAGAAGGAGGGTAATCAGACGCATATCGCTAAGTTGTTTTTTTTACCAATGAAAAACGCCGGTGAGCCAAACCGAACGGCCCACGCCATTGATGCCCGAACCGTGGGTGCGGTAATCGGCATTTCCGAGGTTGAGCAGGGAGGTGCGGATGGATACCCGTTTCCCGTTCCAGCTGCCGTGCAGGTTGAGCACTTGCCAGCCGGGTGTACCGCCTTTTGGAATGCGGTTATCTTCGGTGTCGCCTTTGGCCAACCGGTCTTGTTTGCCCGCAGCGAGACATTCTGCCGAAAATTTCCAGTGTGCCTGGGTGTATTGGAGCGCGAGGCGGCCATTGACGGGCGGAATACGGCGCATCGGCTCGTTTTTGGTCTCGTTTTGTCCGTACGCGTACGTCACTTGTCCGCTTACCTCCAACGAAGGCACAATGGAATAAGCAAAATTGGCTTCAACCCCTTGCACGTAAGTCACTTCCACATTCTCTTTTTGATACAGCGGGTAGCCCTGAATCGAATCGCTGCCTACGCGGGTGCGGGCAATGAGGTCGCGCAAATCGAGGCGGAACAAATATAATTCAGACTGCCAGCGTTTGCTGCGGTGTTTCCAGCCGAGTTGTATTTGCTGGGAATGTTCGGGTTTTAAGTTGAAATTGGGTTGTTCGTAGCGAAAATCGACGATACCGAGGGTACCCAGATCATCCACATTGGGCGCTCTGAAACCGCTGTTGGCAGACACAAACAGGTGGTCGGTTTTGCTTAAAAAGCGCGAGAGGCCAATATTCCACACCAAAGCGGAAGGCGTAATTTCCGCAGTGCCCACCGCCTCGTCTTTTACCTTAATTTGATAGGTGTTAAAACGCAAGCCTGCATTTACCTGCCATTTTTGCCAGCTAAAATCCTGCAACAAAAACAGGCCTGCAAAGCTGAAACGGGAATCATCAGGGTATAAACCGCGCTTGGGCGTAACTACGTTGGTTATTGTATTCTTATCTTCCCGGATACTGTTGACCAGGTCAGAATAACCTTCAGCACCCACACTCATATTCCATTTTGGAAGCAATTGCCAGTCCGTTTGCAGGTTCAGGCCATAACTTGCTACTTTATCTTGTTCATGGCGCAAGGTGGTGGAGCCATTTTTTTGGGAATTTCGGCCTTCTACGGTGGCCTGGCGGGAAACCAGCAGACTTATTTTTTGCAAATATTTGCCATAAAAATGGTGTTCGGCGCGCGCGTAGGTAAGTTGGCGCTCCTGCGGCTCCATTTCATTCAGGGCAAAATCTTCCAATTGCACTTTATGATACACGGGTACATTGCGTTGGCGGAAGTACTGGTGGGCTACCGTGAGCAAGGTGTTGTTGGTCAACTGAAATTTTGTTTTGAGGTCAAAAGCGGTTTCTTCATAACCGCTGGGGGTTTGGCGACCAGTATTTTTACCGCCTATTAAATCGCCAAAATCGCGGCCGGTTGCGCCTGCCAGGATGGCCCATTTTTTTCCGGAAAATGCCAATTCTGCGCGACCGGTGGTTTCCATGCCCTGGGTGGCCACCCGTCCGAGTACCCGTCCGTGCAAGCTGGTTTTTTCGGAAAATACAGGATCTTTCGAAAAAGCCTGGATTACCCCACCCAAAGCGTCGGAGCCGTATTGTACCGAACCACTGCCGCGCAGGTTTTCTACCCGATCGAGGCTAAAAGGGTCAATGGTGTTGAAATACTGGTTCGGACCGTACCGAAACGTGGCATTGGAAAGGCGCACCCCGTCGATCATCAACAGGGTTTGATTGCCCGTAAGTCCACGCATAAACGGTGAACCGCCGCCATGGTTTGTTTTTTGTAAAAAAATACCGGGTGCTCCGAATAAAATCTCGGGCGTAGAGCGATCCTGTTGTAGCTCCCAATCGCCAGATTTCAGCACTCCGATGGCATCCGAAATCCGAAAAGCATCAGCAGGTTTGCGGCTGGCAGAAACGACAATCTCTGCAAGTCGGGTGCTATCGGTGATATCTGTATTTGAAACGGTTTGGGATTGGAGGCTGCTTACACAAAGCAGCAGGCTGGCAATAAAAACGGAGGATTTTATCATTTTCAGTACAATTTTGCCGAAAAGTAACTGATCCTGGCGTTTGGAGACATTAAGATTGGGTTAAGTATATAGCCAAAACTACTTAATGTACTATACAGCAATGTTTTATAAAATATAAAAAATAAGATTAAATGCTTTTTACCCGTTTTAGCGCGTCAAAACCACATAATCGCGCAGTACGGTTTTTAAAAAATCGAGGCGGTTGGCAGGCGGGCGGTCCAGGCCCAGCAAGGGCATGAGGTGGGAAACCAAATCAATGATCACTTCTTCATGGGCCTGGTTGGGATATTGGCCATGCCGTGTCAGCACCGTTTTAATAAAAATCATATCCTGCTCCGAAAGGACCCGCACCTGTGGGTACACGGGGGTGTAATTTTGCAGGGAGGAAATGTTGAGAATATCCTCCAGGCGGTATTGGTATTGGGTGCTGAGCAATTTGATGATGGTGGTATTGGCAGCCATATCACCCATGCGCTGGGCTTTGGGGCTGGTTTTAATCAACACAGACCCCAGCACACCCAGGCTCAAAAAGGCATCCATCAAGTACAAAATAGCCCGGAGCACGACATCGCCCCACTCCGGTTCTTTTCCGTCCAGCCGTACTACTTTGATGCCCAATACTTTTTTTCCGGGTGTCTGCCCGGCATTCCAGATTTCAAAAAAGATGAAATAAAGGAAAAAACCTACTGTAAAAACAATCATTATTAAGGTCAGCGCCACCTCGCCCATTTGACCGAATAATGCTTGTACCAATTGCATCAGGATAAAAGCACCAAAGCATACCAGCAAGAAATCCAACACCCACGCCAGCAAACGCTCGCGCAGGGAGGCCAGCTCGTATTCTATGGTAACATTTTGTGTGGTGGTGATGTCAATTGTTTTTTGCATCCTGTTTTAACCGGCTACCTGAAAATCGCGCAAAGCATCGTTCAGCGACACTTTTTTATCGGTGCTTTCCTGGCGTTGTCCAATAATCAGGGCACAGGCTACCTGATACGAGCCAGCAGGATATTCGCGGGTGTAACTTCCCGGAATCACCACCGAACGCGCCGGAACACGGCCTTTCAGTATTTTGGGTTCCGAACCGGTTACATCTATAATATGGGTGCTTTGCGTCAGGACCACATTGGCACCCAATACGGCTTCCCGTTCTACATGTACGCCTTCCACCACAATGCAGCGAGAGCCGATAAAACACTCGTCTTCAATGATGGTCGGACTAGCCTGGGGTGGTTCCAACACGCCCCCGATGCCCACGCCGCCTGCCAAGTGTACATTGCGGCCAATTTGTGCGCAAGATCCGACGGTAGCCCAGGTGTCCACCATGGTGCCACTGCCTACCCAGGCGCCAATATTGACATAAGAAGGCATCAAGATCGCGCCGCGCTCTATAAACGCCCCATACCGCGCCACAGCAGGCGGTACCACCCGCACACCTTTCTGGGCATAACCGGTTTTGAGCGGAATTTTATCGTGGTATTCGTACGGACCTACCTCAATGGTGTGCATTTCCTGGATGGGGAAATACAACAACACCGCTTTTTTAATCCATTCATGCGTTTTCCAGCTGCCATCAGGCAAAGGCTCTGCTACCCGCAATTCGCCGGCATCCAGCAATCCTACCACTTCCCGAATCGCCTTTTTTGTTTCCCAATGGGTCAGCAGCGCGCGGTCGTTCCAGGCGGTTTCTATCAAGGTTTGTAAATTGCTCATATCGTTGTTGGTAATCGTTTTTTTTAAATTTTAAGTCGTCAGCAAAATCGCAATCAGGTAATCGGCCAGCAAAATCAAAATGTCGCTGTACACCACCGCGCGGGTGCTTGCCTGCCCCAATTCGATGCTGCCACCTTTCACATTGTAGCCTTGGTAACAGGATACGGAGGTCAAAATATAGGCAAAAACAAATGATTTTACATACATCATGAACACATTGTACGGGGCAAAATACGAACGCACCCCTTGAATATACTCTGCATCGGTAATCAAACCCGCTGGCACGCTGGCTAAGTAACCACCAACCACGGCAACAAATGCCGAAAAGGTAACCAGCAACGGAATCACCACTACCGCGGCGATGATCTTTGGCATAATCAGGTATGCGGCGGTATTGACGCCCATTACTTCCATGGCATCAATGTGCTCTTTTTGACGCATGCCCCCTATTTCGGCGGCCATGTTGGAACCAACTTTACCCGCCAAAACCAGGCACGTAATCGTCGGCGATAATTCAATCAAAGCCAAGTCGCGCACAATGTAGCCAATGTAATAACGCGGCACCAATTGCCCGTCCAACTGATAAGCAAACTGAATGGCTGCCACCGCACCAATAAATACCGAAATGAGGCAAACGATAATCAGGGACCCAACCCCGATATCATTCATTTGCCGCATGGTTTCTTTCCAATACATGGAAAATTTTTCAGGCCGTCCGAAAGCCTGTTTCATCATGAGCAGGTAGCGCCCTAAGTGGACGAGGTAATTGTATCGATCCAGAGATTCGTTCATATACGCAGTAGGTAGTAAGCAGTGCAAGGTCCATAAACGCAGGAAATTACACAGTGTTTTGCCAAATTTGAAAACAGGCACCAAAGGTTCGAGGTTTTTTGCAAAACTTTGCGCCGTCGCATGGTTTTTTTTGCCACCTTTTCGTCGTTTCTATCATTCGGTGTACAAACGGGGGCTAAAAAACACGGCGGACTGCCAAATCGGCTCCATTTTTGTTTCCACCACACACAAACTACGTTCCAACACTTATGAAATTTGCCACCAAAGTAATTCACGCCGGCATTGAGCCCGATCCGTCTACCGGCGCGGTCATGACACCTATTTTCCAAACGTCCACGTATGCCCAAACAGCGCCGGGCGAACACAAAGGCTACGAGTACGCACGCACGCAAAACCCTACACGCAGCACCCTCGAGAAAAACCTGGCCGCGCTGGAAAATGGCGTGGATGCCATTTGTTTCGGTTCTGGTTTGGCTGCGCAAGACGCGGTAACTAAATTGCTCCAGGCGGGCGATGAAATTGTAGCCGTTAATGACTTGTACGGCGGTTCTTACCGTCAAATGGTGCGGGTATATGGTCCCTGGGGACTCAAAAGCAGATTTGTAGACCTATACACGGCCGAAAACTTAGAACAAGAAATTGGCCCGGATACCAAATTGATCTGGATTGAAACCCCTACCAATCCGATGCTCAATATTGTGGATATCGAAGCGATCTGTACGATTGCCCGCAAACACGGCATACTTACCTGTGTGGATAACACTTTTGCATCACCTTACTTACAAAATCCACTCGATTTGGGCGCTGATATTGTGCTGCATTCGGCGACTAAATACATTGGCGGACACTCAGATGTGGTACACGGCTGTTTGGTGGTAAAAGATGCAGAACTGGCGCAAAGACTACACTTTATCCAAAACGCAAGCGGTGCCGTACCGGGTCCCATGGATTGTTTTTTGGTATTGCGCGGCATCAAAACCCTGCATTTGCGGGTACAACGCGCCTGCGAAAATGCGGAAATCATTGCCCGGCACCTGGCGCAACACCCGAAAGTGGCCAAAGTGTTCTGGCCAGGATTTGAAAACCATCCGAATCACGCCATCGCGAAAAAGCAAATGCGCCTATTTGGCGGCATGGTATCTTTTGATTTGAAGGAAAATACGCTTGAAAATGCTACAAAAGTGCTGAGCGGCACCCATTTGTTTACCCTGGCCGAATCCTTGGGCGGTGTAGAATCCCTGATTGGTCATCCGGCCAGCATGACCCACGCCAGCATTCCACGGGAAGCGCGTTTGAAAGTAGGCTTGACCGATTCCTTGATTCGCCTGAGCATTGGCGTGGAAGATGTGACCGATTTGATTGCCGATCTGGATGCGGCGTTGGAATTGGTGTAAATTAAAATTGCGTGTAAATACACGTATCATTATGCCTTACCATGTAGCGTAAATTGTATTGACGGGGCGACTTTTTCAGTCACCCCGCCAATACAATTTACACGTTACCACAAATCCTTGATAAAATTTCAAGCATCAAAAAATCGCGTGTAAATGCGTAACTACAACATCGTTTCAATGATGTTTTCCTCCGTAACCCCTTCCGCTTCTGCCTTATAGTTGCGTACAATACGGTGGCGCAACACCAAACTGGCAATCGCTTTTACATCTTCGATATCCGGCGAATACTTGCCGTGGATGGCTGCATGGCATTTGGCACCCAAAACCAGGTATTGGCTTGCACGTGGACCAGCGCCCCAACCCAGGTAATTGTTTGCTTCTTTGGTAGCGCGGGTAGTGCCCGGACGGGTTTTAGAAACCAGCCCCACGGCATACTCCAATAAATTATCGGCTACCGGAATTTTGCGAATTAATTGCTGATACTCCAAAATTTGCTCCGTGTTGAGGATATGGCGCAACTGAACGGTGCGGGAGGAAGTGGTATTTTTCACTACTTCAACCTCTTGCTCGTACGTAGGGTACGTCAGCGGAATATTCAACATAAAACGGTCGAGCTGGGCTTCCGGCAACGGATACGTGCCCTCCTGCTCAATCGGGTTTTGGGTAGCCAGTACAAAAAAGGGCGCTGGCAAGGCGTGCCGAACCCCATTTACTGTAACAGACCGCTCCTGCATGGCCTCCAACAACGCCGCCTGTGTTTTGGGTGGTGTCCGGTTGATCTCATCCGCCAACACAATATTGGCAAAAATAGGTCCACGGGTAAAACGGAACTTCCGGTCTTCATCCAAAATTTCAGAACCCGTAATGTCAGAAGGCATCAAGTCGGGCGTAAATTGAATCCGTTTAAAATCGAGGTCCAACACCTCTGCAATGGTACTAACCAACAAGGTTTTCGCCAAACCAGGCACACCTACCAACAAGGAGTGGCCATTGGAAAACAGGGAAATGATAACTGCGCGGACTACATCGTCTTGGCCTACAATCACTTTGCCGATTTCGGCTGAAAGGGTCTGGTAGGTTTGAGCAAGGGCATCTACCGCTTCTACGTCCGATTTGAAATTTGACATTTTGTGGATGGTGGTATGGATGGTTTGTGAATATTTGCTTGTTTATAACTGGGCACTTTTCAGGTGAAATAAACGCCAAGTGCCGCGTTTTGTTTCGTTTTGAACAGCGCAAAAGTACGTCTTGGTATGATTACGGACGGTTTATGGTCGTAATCAGGCCCCATTTATTTTTTCGGCACACTGCTGGTTTCGCGCTTTCCGTGCTTTTTTGACCATTCGAACATTTCAGCCAATACGTGCAACACGCTCTCGCGGGCACGGTATCCATGCGATTCGAATGGCAATAACACCAGCCGCGCCGTGCCGCCATTGCCTTTAATAGCCTGAAACAAACGCTCCGATTGTATCGTATAGGTACCCGGATTGTTGTCGGCTTCTCCGTGGATCATCAACAACGGTGTTTTGATCTTATTGGCATAGGTGAAGGGCGAGAGGTTGTGGTAAATTTCGGGCGCTTCCCAATAAGAACGGCGCTCGCTTTGAAAACCAAAGGGGGTCAGTGTACGGTTGTAAGCGCCTGAACGCGCAATACCATAGGCATAGTCATCGGAATGTGCCAACAAATTCGCGGTCATAAAGGCGCCGTAAGAGTGTCCGCCCACACCAACCTGATTGCGGTCAATGATGCCCAGGGAATCGAGGTAATCAATGGCCGCGCGACCAGAACTGGTGATTTGCTCCACAAACGTGTTGTTCATCAATTCTGGTGTACCCACTACCGGCATGGTGGCATCCATCAACACGGCATAACCCTGCATTACAAAAAACAAAGGCGAGTCTCCGCGGTAATAGGTGAATTTATTGTCCGAATTGCGCACCTGTCCCGCCGTGCTCGCATCGCCGTATTCGAGCGGATAAGCCCAGATGAACAAGGGAACGCGCTGGCCCTTTTTATAATCCAAAGGCAAATACAAAGTGCCATTAAGCGGCACGCCATCTTTGCGGGTGTATTTGATCAAACGTTTTTCAATGCCCGTAAGCAAGGGCGCCGGATCCCGGAAGTCTGTCAGGGCCCGTTGCATCGCACTTTCTGTATAGCGCAAAATGTAATTGGGCGGGGTTGTTTTATTCTGGTACCGGGTAATAAACCGGCTGCGGTCTTTGCCCACAAAAGAAATAAACTCATCAAAAGCATTCGCCGGACAAGTGTACACGGGTTCGCGCTCTTTGGTTTTCAAATTAAACCGATCGAGGCGTGGAAACTGGCCCTTGGGTGAAGCACCCTCATTGGTAAAATACACCCAATTGCTGTCTTGCAACAGGACATTATCGCCATTGGTCAGGCGGTCATATACAGGCTCGCCCGGTGCGTTATAATCGTCGTTGATGCTCACATCAAACAAGGTATCTTTCGCTGCCGGGTTGCTCAAATTTACTTTATACGAGGTTGCCCAGCGCCGATCGCGGTCGTATTCCGCAACAATGGCCTGATCGGGGGTATTTAGCCATTCAAAACCGGCAAAACGAAACTTTAATTTTGTCAGTTCTTTCGGTTCGGCGCTAAATGGTGCGTCTTGTGCCATCATTTTATCGCGGAAATCGGCCTTTTTAACCGGATCGCCACCGTCCAATGCCTCTACCCACAACAAGCGGGCTGGAAACAAGGGCTGCCATTCGAACTCGCGTGGTCCCGTTACGACTCCTTGGCGAGGAATATCGTCCGTAACCGGAAATTCTACCACACTGCGCACCATTTTGCCTGTTTTATCCCAAATTTCTGTTTTACGGGCAAAATTGGCATACTGTACCCGGTACGAGAACGGACGGCGCAAGGTGGTTACCAATAAATAATTTTCATCGGGCGAAAAACCTGCACTCATATACAAACCAGGCGCTCCCAGGTTTTGAACAGCACCCGTGGACTGATTAACAATCGCCAATTGCGATTGCGCATAATATTCGAATAATTTGGCGTCGTTGTCGTTGCGCAACAAATCCTGGTACGTCATTACCTGGGCTGCTTTGCCATTTACTTCTTCTACCGCCGGACCACTGGGCACGTTGGAAATAACCGGCGCAGCGCCCCGACCCGATGGAATGGCGCGCACCAACAAGCGCTCGCTGTCTTCCAACCAACGCATGGGGCTACCCAAAATATCATTCACGACAAAGGTGCCGACCCGTTTGGATTTTCCGGTCATCGCATCAGCAGTCCACAACTGAACGCCTTCTGCTGCATCTACCAAGAAAGCAATTTTTTTGCCATCGGGCGACCAGGCGCTGGCGTTCAGCCGACCTGCACCAGGCAATTCAATGGATACCTTTTTTTGTTCATTGATCCAAATTACGGTCAATGCCGTATATTCTGTGATCCGTTGGCGCGCATTCAAATTAGGGTTGATGCGTACACCGGCCAATTTCAAAAAAGGCTCAGCCAAAACGGCAATGCTTGGATTCGGGTTGTAATCGGTGAGCAACAGGGCCTCTTTGGTTGGGCTAATGCTTACACCGGGGGTAGCTTTGGCCTCTACAATACGCACTACATCATCGGCAGGGCGTTTGTAGGTCGATTGGGCCATTGTAAAATTTGCCGAAAGCAATACAGCAAGAAAAAGAAGTGCAATTAAACGCATGGAAAGTCTATGTTAAGCGGCGAAGTTATGGTTTTTCATCTATCAAAACGCTCATACCGCACCCGATGCAGGATGGAATTGCCAAAAATCGACAAACCCGCGTTGAAAACACATAAAGCGAAGGTTCCATACAGCACCCAACTGCCGCCCAACTGCTTTACGGTGGCCGCATCCGATACCAAACAAAGCCCGGCGCCCGTGAGTACGAGCCCCAAGGGCGCTTGTATTAACCATTGGCGGTGATGATAACGCGCATCTTTTACCTTAACCATATTTTATTTTTACTACTCTATTTTTAAAGATTTAACCTCCCCATTGGGTGTTACAAGTATAAATTCCTTTTTCATTTCCGTCTTCACTGGCAGCTTGCGCTCGCGTAACGTGTAGCGCACGACCAAATTGTAAGAAAACTGCACGGCCGGTTCCAGTATTTCGGGATTGATCACAATATCATAATCGTTGGCAGGCACGGCATTGTAAAAACGGGCGCTGGGCTTGTCTACGTTATTGACAATAATGTTGTTTTTATCATCCGTATCAATTCGTTCTGAACTGAATGCCTGATACCGTTCGTAGCGGTTGATGGGATAAGCCACCCAGGCGTTTTCGGCCGTAACCAGGTAAGCCGAATCCAGTTGAATTCCAATGGCCTTGTACTGGTTTTTTATTTTGTTCAGGTATTGAAAACTTACTTCGCGCAAGTCGGCATATACGTTTTGAGGCTCTTTCACAAAATAATCTACCTTAATAATATCGTATATTTCCTGGTGGGCCGCAGCGCTTACAATTTTATCAAGTAAAGCCGGGGTGGCATAGCGTATGTGCACGTTTTTTTGCAGCTCGAACCCTTTCGGAATTTCGGTATAGGTCTTTTTTGAAAACAACTTTTTGCTCACATCATATTCATATTTGGGCAAAAAATTGACCATATCGACATAAATCGCGTCGGCAGGAATACCCAGGTTCTTCAGTTCATTCAAAAAACCATCCAGCCGGGCATTGAACAGGGTGTTGGTTTCGTCGGCTGTTTTACCCGTTTGGATGAGGTTAAAAATCACCGTGTACGAACTAGCCTTCTGGTTGGAAAGGGCATTGATGGTAATTTCAAGCTGATTGTTCTCCAGGATTGCCGCCGCCTTAGGCAACGCGCGGTACTGGGCATTATACTGGATGTTCTGGTAACTCTGTTGTTGGGTACCGTAATTGCCCATTACCTGTGCAGAGGCCTGCACGGTAACGAAAAGCAGCAAAACCAGGCAAAATGTAGTTCGGATCATGGTGTTATTGTTTTATAATTTGAACGGTGTTTCCTTCCAATTCCATGCCCGCCTCGAATGTCTTAACGCAAACGATCCATGGAACGCACCAGGTTTTCGTCTTTTTTAATAGCGCGTTGTGCCAAAAACTGGAAAACCACACTGCCCAAGGGCAAGCCCAGGCCCAAACCAAAGTGCCCGGCATTGGCATTAAATACGGACATCAATTGACTGAAAACCACACCGATGAGGGCCAGGAGTAAAATTGAAATCACCACCGACAAGCCGGTAATTTGTGCCTGCAACTTGCGGTTTTTGAACAAAAAGATCGCTACAAAGGACAAAACCGCGCCTAAAATGGTCAGTCCCATCAGCCCAATATTATCCGTAGGGGTCAGGACGCCATCGGTCAAACTTGCGGGCACTTCGGCCGTTTGATTCGTTATGGAACCATAGGGCAAGGCAAACTGACCGCCCAGCAAACCTGCGGCCAAAAACAGAAACACCGATTGAATACGTTGGATCATCGAATAGAAAAATTTTGTGCAAAAGTAGACGCTTTATACTAATTCAACAAAACGCATTCCACCCTTCGGTTTTTTTGCCGACCACTTTCCTCTGCATTATCTGCAACAGGCCGGGTTTTGCCGAAACCTTTCCAGTTAATCTGTGCAGCGGACACCCCATGGTCCAACAAATATTGATGCACCGCTCTTGCGCGCCGATCTGATAATTCCTGGTTGTAAACATCCGATCCCACCGAATCGGTGTGCCCACTGATGCCGATCCGTTTGCCGGGATATTTTTGCAAAAACTGCACCAGCGCATCTAATTGCGGTTTTGCGATGGGTTTCAGGTCCGATTTGCCCGAGTCAAACAATAATTCGGCACTAAACGTAAATTTACGTTCTTTCAAAATCCGGTTTTCGAGCGTCATGGGCTGGGTGTCCTGCGCCGGGCCTTCCAGCGGTGTGATGCTAATGTCATCCATACAAATATAGGCCGCCCGAATTATTTTTTCAAACTTGCCGGATTTCCGGGTATTCAAACTGTCTATTTTGTGGCTTTGGGCAGGGCTCAAATCGGTGCTAATTTTCATTTCCGGCATAAAATTGCCGATGGCGAAGTACATAAATGGCTGATCGGGCACAAAATCGGCACTCAACTGTACCCACGCGCCCTTGGTTGCAAGCACCTGGTTAAAATTGACTTGCGGTTTTCCCTGCAGGTAGGAAATATCCAGTCCGTACCGACCATCCAATCCGGCAACCGTAAAATACACGCCTAAGTTATTCGCGCGCACAGGCAGAATCGGCGTTTGGGGGCTGTACACTTTTTTCAAATGTTCTTTCATCAACGCAGGGTCTTCTTTTACCCACACACTGAATTGGTATCGTTGTCCGGGTTTTAAAGGCCGCGTTAATTGCCCCTGAATAGCCTCGCGATATCCTCCTTTTTGTCCGGCATCGATCGCAGGCAAATAGAAAATGATGCCCGCGCAATAATTGCCGGTATGGACCGCTGGCAGCCAGGGGCAATTTTCGGCAGCCGCTAGTAAATCGGGGGTCATGTCCCTAAAAGTAGTCCAGGTTTCGGCGCATTCTGTAAACCGACCCGTGTAGCTCATAAATTCGCATGGAACGACCACGGCGTCCGGCTTGGTTTGTTCAAAAGAGGGGTTTTGGACCAGATTTTGGGTAAAAACAGCGTATGTTTTTAAAAAAAGGCCAACGAGGAGAATTAGTAGTCGCATAAAAAGGTGTTGTAGGCTTGCGGTGTGGTGATATATAGTGGGTGCTTGGTTTTGGTATTTTGTTGCAGAAACCATGCAAAAGTTAAAAATGTTAAAAAAATTGGCCCCAACAAATATTCCCCGGACATTACAATTTTGGCGGCAAAACCCGTCCATCTACCCAACGCTTATGCACTTTCAACCCAACATTAAAAAAACAAACCGTCGCGCATTTCCAGTCAAAATGCTCTATGCGTTTGTATATCCTTTTAGTTCGGGCATTGTGATTTACGCCGGACTGATGACCTTCTCTGTGGTGGTGACCAATGTAACCGGATTGTTGCCGCAAATCGCCAAGGATCTTTATGAAGGGCAGTTAAATACGGCAGGTTCCATTTTTTTATGGCTATTTGCCTTTTTTATGGGCGGTTTTTTTGCGGGCTGGTGTGTTGAGCGTGAAAAACTGCTCAAATGGCGCTATCTACACCTCCTGCCCCTGCTTGCGGTTGCGTGTATGTTTGTCGTCGTGGCCATTTCAGGCACCAATTCGGACACCCTGCACCCGGTCATCTTTCCGGCGCTGGTGCTCTTTTCCATTGGTATCCAAAATGCCATGGTGAGCCTGACGACCTCCTCCCTCATCAAAGCCAGCCAAATGACCGGGGTGGTCAATGAACTGGGCGTAGACATTGCCGAAATATTTCACTCAGTAGGCGAACAACGGCGCGTCATCCAACGGGAGGCCTTGCTACGCGTAATCGTCATGGTGAGCTTTTTAATGGGTGCCATGTTCAGTGTCGCCGTGTTCCCCAGTTTGCACACTGCCATTTTCTTTTTTCCAGCGGGCATCATCATCGCCGTTATGTTGCACGATATTGTGCGTTTTTAGGCAAAAAATCCGGTTTTTCTACAATTAAGCCCGCTGTTCAAAACTCGTCGCCATTTTGTGCGCATGAATCCATAGTTTTGCAGCCTCCTTTCCCACATAACTTCCTCAACCATTCTGGTGCGCAGTTGTTGGAGGGAAGAGGTTTTGACCTGTACACAAAAATACTTTTTACGCCACCACTCAATTGATCTACCATGCAAGATAAAAACATGCAACAACCGGCTGTCAACATCGAAATCTCGGAAGAAACAGCAGAAGGCATCTACTCCAACCTGGCGATCATTTCGCATTCCAACGCGGAGTTTGTAGTCGATTTTATCCGTTTGATGCCTAATGTACCCAAGGCAAAGGTGAAAGCCCGCATCATTATTACCCCACAACACGCCAAGCGTTTGTTGTTTGCCTTGAAAGATAATGTGCAAAAATACGAGCAGCAATTTGGTAAAATTGACGAGCAGGAACAACAGTTGCCGCCGATGAATTTCAATACGCCGCCAGCGCAAGCCTAACAGCGGCCCTTTTTTCCTTGTTGGGCGCAAGGTTGCAACCGCCCCTGTATGGTTATGGAAAAACGCTTTTCGTTGTTGCTCGCGCTCGAACTACTGTGGTGGATCATCACAGCAGGTATTGTACTGATTGTGCTTTATCCTATTCATAAAGCAATGAATGTGTGGACATTTGAGCGGTATAATATATTCTTTGTCGTAACGCTGGTCACGGTGACGCGCTATATTTTCTTGCTCAAACATACCTTGATTGCCAAAAGGCAGGTATTCAAAATTGTGATCATGCTTGCCATGTTTCCCCTGGTGTTTATGCTGGTTGATAACCTGCACAACTTCATGGTATCCATCGAAAACTATACCTGGGATCCTTTAACGGGCCATTTACCCGCCGCGCAAAAAAAGTCGATCGAGTCCTATTTGTGGGTAGAAATGCTCTTTTTCGGCGCAGGCAGCATTTTTGCAGCGCCCGTGCTGGCCGTTCGACTCTTTATGTCGGTGTGGCGCACCCGCAATTATGGCACGGTTTAACAGAAGTAGAACCTGCTTATGCTTAAATTACTGTTCCCTACCAGCCTGATTCTCTTGTTGTTGTGCAACGCATGTACACCAACGGCCGCACCCAAGGCCACGCTCATCCTGTATAATGGCGTGTTTTTTACCGCCGATTCGAGCCAACAAGCTTACAGCGCCATCGCCATCGCACAGGATCGCATTCTTGCACTTGGTTCCGATGCCGAAATCCAAAAACTGGCCAACACCAGCACCGAGCGGATCGATTTAAACGGCGCTTTTGTCATGCCGGGCCTCATCGAAGGACACGGCCATTTTTCCAGCCTGGGCCGCAGTTTGCAGAATATCAATCTTTTACACACCCAAAGTTGGCGTGAAGTGGTTGCGCAGGTAGCAGAAAAGGCTAAAATTACGCCCCCGGAAACTTGGATCGAAGGCCGCGGCTGGCATCAGGAAAAATGGACCGAATCGCCCGGTCTGACGGTGCAGGGTTACCCTTTCCACGATGCATTAAGTGCAGTTTCGACCGAACATCCGGTTATTTTATACCACGCCAGTGGACATGCCCTGATTGCAAATGCAAAAGCCTTGGCCTTAGCGGGCATCAGCAGCGAAACACCCGACCCCCTGGGCGGCCATATTGTACGCGATGCGACAGGTCGTCTTACCGGTGTACTGGAGGAAAATGCGATGGATCTGATCGAACAGCCCTACACCGCCTGGAAAAACAAACGCCCGGAAACTGAAAAAATAGCCGCTTTCGAAAAAACCGTTGAATTGGCCACCCAACATTGCCTGCAACAGGGTATTACCTCATTTCAGGATGCAGGCAGCGATTTTTGGGAACTCGCACAATACAAACGCCTTGCCGAAAACGGTAAATTGGGCGTTCGGCTCTGGGCCATGATTGCCCAACCCCATGCCAGCGATTTTGATAAATTGCGTAATTTCCCACAAATTGGCATCGGAAATGGCTTTTTCACAGCCCGCGCCGTAAAAGCCTATTTTGACGGGGCCCTGGGCTCTTACGGGGCCTGGCTGTTGGCGCCCTATACCGACAAACCAGGTGCTTACGGCCAAAATACAACGCCCATCGACACCATCCGTGCCCTCGCCGAACAATGCCGCCAGCATCAATTGCAGTTTTGCGTACATGCCATCGGCGACCGTGCCAACCGGGAAGTGTTGAATGTTTTTGATGCCTTTTTACCCCAAATCCCCGAAGGGAAAGCCCCTTATGGCGCCACACGCGGCGCGTTACGCTGGCGGGTAGAGCACGCACAACATATTGACTTGCAGGATATTCCGCGCTTTGGGCAGCTCGGCGTTATTGCCTCCATGCAGGCCATCCATTGTACCAGTGATGCGCCTTTTGTAGCAAAACGCCTTGGGCTGGAGCGTGCACGTACGGGCGCATACGCATGGAGGCGCCTGCTCGATGCGGGCGCGCGCATGGCCAACGGCACCGATACGCCCGTAGAAGAAATTGACCCATTTGCCTGTTTGTATGCCAGTGTAAGCCGCAAAAGGGTGGATTCTGGACTGGAATTTTTCCCGGAACAGGCCCTGCAACGCGCTGAAGCCTTGCGTTCTTACACTACCTGGAATGCCTTTGCGGCCTTTGAAGAACAGGAAAAAGGGGTGTTGGCCCCAGGCAAATTGGCCGATCTGGTGGTGCTCTCAAACAACCTCCTAACCTGCCCGCCAACAGAAATACGGTCAACTAAAGTACTCAAAACCATTATTGCTGGGAAAGTAGTGTATATGCAATAGATTTTATACCAAAACGTTGCACTTGTTTAAAAGGAAAATCTACCTTAGCTGGCAATTATTCAACTTTTATATTTTCACAAAACAATTTTGAAAGGTGGAATACGGGAATTTTAAACGGAGAGATGGGAATTTTCGGGATCGCGATCGTACGAACGACAATCGGGACCGGGGTGGCGATCGGGGTGGCTTCAATCGTGAGCGGGGTGGCGGTGAGTTCCGCGATCGTGGTGGCGACAGAGGCGGCGACCGAGGCGGCTTTAACCGCGACAGAGGTGGATTCCGCGAGCGCAGTGATTCGCGCGAACGGGGCGAACGCAGTGATCGGGAACCGGAAGAAAGTGTATTTTCCAAACGGGTGCGTGCCGGCAAACGCCGTACGTACTTCTTTGATGTACGCAAAACAAAAGGTAGCGACTTTTTCATCACCATTACGGAAAGTACCCGTCGTGAAGATGGCTTTGGCTACAAAAGACACAAAATTTTCCTCTACAAAGAAGATTTTAACCGCTTTGTTGCTTCCTTGACAGAAGTAGTAAACCACGTTAAAACGGATCTGATGCCCGACTTCGATTACGAAGAATTCGATCGTCGCCAGGCAGAATGGGAAGCGCAAAACAAAGACTTCGACGAAGACGAAGACGGCGGGAATGACGAACCAGCAGACCGTGAAGTACGCGAAGTGCGCAATGCACAAGCAGAAGAAACGGACGAAGCCGATGAAACCGACGACAAAAAATCGCCGTTCCGCAAAGACGACGACGAAATGTCCTGGTAGTTTTTTAGGACTAATCTTTATACTCCCAGTCTTCACCCAGATCTTCTACCGGGTGCCAAAACAGGGATTTAAACTGCACCACTTTATCTTCTTTTATTTCAACGCCTTCAGCCTCTAATAATTCCTGCATCAGCGTTGGTGTGGGAAAATGGTGCCGTCCACTCAGTTCACCCTTCCGATTTACTACCCGATGCGCAGGCACTCCGTCCTGCGCAAACGAATGATTGAGCGCCCAACCGACCATCCGGGAAGCGCCCAAGGCTAAAAAATCGGCAATGGCACCATATGTGGTGATACGCCCCTTGGGTACCGCTTTTACCACGGCATACACCAAATCGAAATAAGTAGGCTGCGCTTTGTTCATATCGGCTTGATCAAATTGGCCAAACGTACATATTCTTCCCAGCCCAGGGTTTCCGGCCTTTTTTCATAAAATGGATCGCTCATCAGTACTTCCTGGGCTATAAATGGCTTGAGGGTATTGCGCAACATTTTTCTGCGCTGGTTAAACGCCGTTTTTACCACCCGCCGAAACACCGCTTCGTCACAGCCCAATTCAAAATTATCTTTCCGGGTTAAACGGATTACCGCCGATTGCACCTTGGGCGGCGGATTGAACGAACCGGGCGCTACCGAAAACAAGTACTCTACTTTGTAAAATGCCTGCATCAATACACTGGTGATGCCATACACCTTCCCCCCTTCTTTCGAAACAACCCGATCGGCCACCTCTTTTTGAAACATCCCCACCATTTCGGGGATCAAGCCGCGGTAATCGAGCATTTTAAACAAAATCTGCGTCGATATATTATACGGGAAGTTACCAATCAAACTAAAAGGATCTTGCCCAAAAACGGTAGTCGGATCAAAATCCAGGAAATCCTTCAAAATTAAACGCGGCGTGAGCGCGGGGTAGTTTTTTTGCAAATATTCCACCATGTCACGGTCGGCCTCCACCGCATAGGTTTCATAATCGGTATGCGCCAATAAATGTTTGGTCAACATACCCATCCCTGGGCCTACCTCCAACACCCGACCAGATTCGCCGGTGCGTTGCAAACTGTCGGCAATGCGCAGCGCTATATGGTCATCTTTAAGAAAATGCTGTCCGTACGATTTTTTGGCTTGCATGCCTGGTATTTTAGGAAGTTAAGAAGATTTGGCCGTTTTTTCCGCAGCTAAGGCTTGGCCCAACTGCATGAACCAGAGGGTAAAAAACAGGTAAAAAGCAACACCAATGGCCGTTTCGAGGGTATATTCTACCAAAAATGAAACAAACATCATGATCTGGAAGACCGCAAACAAATAAAATCGCCGCGCCGCACGCACCGTGAGCGGCGCAAACAAGGCGATCAAACTCAGGCACAAACCCAACAAGCCCGTGCCGCAAAGGATATAGATAAATTGATTGTGGGGCAATCGCGGATCTAAAGAATAACTCGGATATTGGTCGTTGGCCATCATTTGCACTTCAATTGGCAAATCACCGGCCCCAATACCCAAAAGCGGGTCACGCAACCACAAACGAATCCCAATTTCGAGCGATACCCACCGCTGTGCGTCCGAATAAGTGCCGCCTTGGTTTTGCCGATATTTTTCCCAGTCGTACCGCATATAACCGATGCGCTGTTGCAAACTGGGCATGGTTTGGTACGCAATCACGGGCGCGGCCAACACCACCACCAGGGCCAGTATACTCAAACGCCGGTTTCCTGCCGACACAATCCCCAAGGCAATGGTGTAAAACAAAGCAATGTACAATGCCGCCAACCCGCTGCGTACACTCAACAAATGAATCATTACAAACAAGGAAAGCACCGTAAGAGCCAATACCGTGCGCTCCCAAGGATACCGCCAATAAAAACCGCGTTTCCACAACCAACCACCCGATAAAATCGCTGTGACTAATAAAAGATTGAAGCGAATGTGGTTGCGCGGCACCGGCACCGGACGACCATGAATCAAATCGGCAATGATCGTGTCGTAATGCAGGATAAAATTAATACCCACCCCAATACTCAACAACAACATGACCCATACCAATAAATATAGGACGGATTGGTACTGCCGACTGGAAAGGGCCGGTAAATTGGCAAAAGCCAGCGGAAGTACAAAAAATGGAATTCTGACCCGCACCTGACTGGCCCAGAAAGCGGTATTTTCCGACCAAAAGTAGCTGATTGCCGGTGCCAGTAATAAAAAGGAAAGGGCCAGATAAACGGGGCTCCGAAAAAACTGTACAAAGGCGAACCGCAAGCCATGCAGTAAATGCGCCTGCGGACGAACATTACGGGCCGATACCGTCGCCTGCCATAAGCCCGCTGCGACCAACAGCCACATACTCACGGACAGCAAAAACGGAGAAGTCATCAAGCTGCTCACCAACAGGGCAGCAGCTAGAAGGGTAAGGCCCGAAGGCGTGAGCAGTTGTTTGTAATTCCGGGTTTCCAATGATTCTGATGCTGAGATAGTCGAGCGAAGGTCCGCAACCGGCATGGAGCGATAACGGGCAAAGATAAGGCAGGGGACGGGAATTTTTCTTTTCCAAAACTTGTTCCTCGAACTTCCCTACTTTTGTGTTGTTCTATATACCTGATCATGAAACATTGCTTTTACCCGTATTGCTTTGCTGCATTAATGCTGATCGTTTCCGCCTGCCGACAAGATACCCCGGCCAGCCAGGAACAGCAGCCCCCGCTCATGATGGGCAAACCCACGCCAACCAACAACCCATCGGGCGAACCCCTGACTTTGCCCAAAACGGGGACAGGGAATTTTGAAAACCTGGTGGCCGACTTTGAACGAAAAGACCGCGGTATTTGGCAAAAACCGGATATGGTCATTTCGCTTTTGGGCAACCTGGAAGGCAAAACGGTAGCAGATATTGGGGCCGGAACCGGTTATTTTACCTTTCGCATGGTGCCTACTGCCAAAAAAGTAATCGGCATTGACATTGATCAGCGCTTCATCCAGTTTATGGATAGTGTAAAAGTACGCATGCCTGAAGTGTATCGCAAACGATTTGAAACACGCCTGGCCAAACCCGACAATCCCTTGCTCGCACCCGGGGAGGCCGATGCCGTGGTGATTGTCAATACCTATGGATACATCGAACACCGCGTACAATATTTCAAAACTGTGTGGAAAGGCATGTCGCCCGGCGCAAAAATGTTGATTATTGACTTTAAAAAGAACAATTTACCCATTGGCCCGCCCGACGAATTCAAGGTTGCGCTCAGCCAGGTGGAACAAGAACTGGTGGGTGCAGGATTTAAGATTGATAAAGTAGACCGTGAATCGCTCGACTACCAGTATATTATCATTGCATCCAAGCCTACCCTCTCACAATAATCATTTGATGATACACAGGGCGCCCATTTGGGTAGTGCTGTATTTTATTACTACTTCTTTATGCGCAGTTCTCTGAAACTTTTTACCTGGTTTGGTATACCCGTGCACTTGCACTGGTCGTTTGGTCTGATTTTTTTGTACGCTTTTTATATCGGAAATGCACAAGGCGCTGGTTGGATCGGCATTTTGTGGATTATGGGCTTGTTTATTGCTTTATTTGGTTGCGTCTTGTTGCACGAATTTGGCCATTCCCTTACCGCAAAACGATACGGGGTGAATACCCAGGATATCATTCTTACGCCCATTGGGGGTATTGCGCGGCTGGAAAGAATGCCCGAAAAACCCATCCAGGAATTTTTTGTGGCCATTATGGGGCCTATGGTAAATGTCGTGATTGCCTTAATCCTGTTTATTGTTGGGAGAATCATGTTTTCCGGGCCAGATTGGGCCTTTTTTACCGCAACCATTGTGGACTATTTTAGCGGCATTCTTGGCTTTTTTGCCGATGCCAAAGCATTGTTGTTGGGTAACTTGAGCGTCCTCGATTTTTGGGATAATCTTTCCCGCGGCTGGAGTTCCAACGAGGCGGCAGATGTAGCGATCGAAGCAGAACTAAATGTCAGTAGTTTTCTGTTTTTTATGCCCGTTTTGCTTTCTGTAAACTTATGGCTGGTGGTATTCAACATGATTCCGGCTTTTCCAATGGATGGCGGCCGGGTGTTTCGGGCGCTGCTGGCCATGCGTCTGGGTAGGGTGACGGCTACACGTTGGGCATCCCGGGTAGGTCAGTTCATCGCGCTAATTTTTGTACTTTTTGGTTTGGCAAAAGGCGGCATTACCCTGATTTTGATCGGATTTTTTGTCTTTTCGATGGCGCGTACCGAAAACAACATGGTACAACTCAGCGATTTATTGAGTCGATTCAATGCCTCAGACATTATACGTGTTGCTTTTACCCGACTTTCCTCCAACGATTGGATGCAAACGCCCATTGATTTGCTAAAGGGCAGTTTGGAACGACACTTTTTGGTATTCAACATCAATGACCAATTGGTGGGTGCCCTGGCGGAAGAACAAATCTTAGCGGCTCAAAAAAAGAACGATTTTAGCGTTTCCGTAGAAAATTACATGCAAACCGTAGAAGTGGTGCACCCAAAGGAATCCATGGGATACGTGTATCAGCTGCTCATGCAATCGGGCGAACCAATCATTGCAGTAGCCGATGCACAAGGGGTGCTGGGGGTCATTGACCGCGAGGGATTCCGAAATTTTATGCGTTTACAAAATGCAAAGTAAAGCCGTGCCGACTATTTCTTTTTAAAATCGCCATTTTTCCAGGCTTTAAAGAACTGTCCCCAAGCCAGCGGGCTGAAAATGTTCATGGGGGGCGTTTGACCAATATAAACATACTCGCGCGATTGCTGGCGCAGGTAAAAATTGGCGCTTTCTCGTCCGCTGTGCGGTACAATATCCGGATTTTTCCGTGCTTCGGTTAAATATTCGTTGGCGAGGTTTTTCGTTGCCTGGCGTTGAAGCTCAGGCGTAACATCCATTTTCAGGAATTCAATTTTGAAGTGATCCTTAGAGGGCCACGGAAAAATAACCGTCATGGGCAGGTTGATGGTATCCTGCGACAACAACTGAACAATAGAGTAGCGGTCCTGCGTAAGGGTATCGGGAATCGTGATGGTAACCGGTTCAAAACCGATGCAATTAAAACGCACCTTATCGCCTTTTTCAACTACGATGGAGAAAAACCCACGGTAGTCAGAATAACTGCCCCGACTTTTTTTAGGTAAATGCACCGTAGCGTACGGTACCGGCAAAAGGCGACCATCTGCTTCTGTGATTAACATACCAGAAAACTGGATGAGTTGCTCCTCTTTTTTAGCCGATTGTGGATCCTGCGCATGTAGGAAGGAGCAACAAAGGATACCGATGATAAATGCGATACTTTTTTTCACGCTATAAAATTTTAAATTCAGGACTCTTATAACCAGCTACCTTGGCTATAAAACAAAGGTACGCGAAAGAATTGACTGTAAGAACGATTAAAAACGGCTGTTGTGCAAAAGGTTAACGCAAGTTTAACTTAGCCAAAATCACCGATGTTTGCATCATTTGCCCACTTTAAAACGTTTTAAGCACAACATTCGCTGGCTTTGCATTTTTTTGCATGCCTTTCTCCACGAAAGAATGGATAAAACTTCCACTTAGCAACGCGTGTTTTTGTTACCTTTGCCGACGTTTTGCGTTTCTTTATTTAAAAACACCTCTTTACACACGATGTCTCGTTCGATCAATTTCTTTTTTCTGCTCGCCTTTTTGTCAGGCGCCGTTACTATGCAAGCGCAAACCGCGCCAAAATACGGACATATGAACCTTGGCAATTTGCTGGAATCGCTTCCCGAAACCAAAACAGCAAATGACCAATTGAAACTGTACACCGATCAATTAACGGCAAAAGACGATTCGCTGACCAAAGCGTTTCAGGCCGCTTACACCAAACTGGAAACCGAATACAACTCAGGCGTACTTACGCCGGTGCAATCTCAAGAGCGTCAGGCTGAATTACAAAAACAACAAGAGTTTATTCAAAAATTTGAACAGGAAGCACAGCAAAAAGTTGCTGAACGCCGGGAACAATTATTGAAACCTATTTTGGCCAAAATCGATACCGCGATCAAGGCGGTTGCTACCGAATTGGGCTACCTGATGATTTTTGACACCAGCTCGGGTGTTATGTTGTTCGCCAACGATACCGACGACGTGACGGCCACGGTGAAGAAAAAATTGGGCCTCTAAAATTTATATTGCGTATTTTTTCTGCACGGTCAGGCAACTTTATTGCCTGACCGTGCTCTTTTTAGCGGGATTGTATGAAAATGAATAGGTCGATAGTCGGACTTTATTAGTTTTGCGCTTTCTGTGGTGGTGCAAGCAGCCTGCCACGTTCTATGTTACCCACTTTGCCCATCAGCAAATCAGATCGTTTTATCATGAATGCATCTTTCAAGACACTCAACAACCTAACCGGCTGGCTCACGTTTGCCATCACCGGAATCGTGCTGGCATTAGCCGCCCAGCCTACCGGTAGTTTGTGGGACTGCGGCGAATTTATTTCTGGCGCGTTTAAACTTCAAGTTGTGCATCCGCCTGGTGCGCCGGTATTTTTGTTGGTTGGCCGCTTGTTTGCCTGGGTCGCCACGTTGTTTTCGAACGACCCATCCAATATAGCCTATGCCGTCAACCTGTTATCGGCCTTAAGCACGGCCTTTGGCGCTATGTTTATTTGTTGGAGCACCACCATTTTGGTACGCCTCACGCTCACCGGCCGCGATGCGGAACCCGCAAGCGCACAAACGATCGCCATTTTGAGTGCTGGCTTAATCGCAGGTTTGGTTACCGCCTTTACTTCCTCCGTTTGGTTTTCAGCGGTAGAAGGTGAGGTGTACGCTATGTCTACCTTTTTTACCTGTATGACGCTGTGGGCGGTACTCAAATGGTACAATTTGCCTGATGAGGCCAACGCAGATCGTTGGTTGGTGTTCGCCATTTACTCAATCGCATTGTCTATCGGGGTCCATTTGCTCAGCTTGCTGACCTTCCCGGCCCTTGCGATGTTTTATTATTTTAAAAAGGCAAAAAAAGTATCTTTTCTGGGTGCTTTAACCTCGGCAATCGTAGGGGTTGTATTTATTGTTGTTATTCAAAAAGTGGTTATTGCAGGTATTCCGAATATGTGGGCCTGGTTTGACATGATGATGGTAAACAACTTTGGCTTGCCTTTTTACAGCGGTATCATTCCGGTTATTTTGTTGTTTACGGCCGGCATTTGGTATGGCTTGCATTATGCCCGCAAAACCAACAATGGCCTGATGCAGCGCCTGGTTGTTTCGTTTGCTGTAATTGTAATTGCCTATAGCTGTTATGGTATGGTGATCCTGCGCGCGATCGCCAGCCCACCCATTAATATGAATGATCCTTCTGATCCGATGCGTTTGTTGCCTTACCTCAACCGCGAGCAGTATGGCGAACGTCCGTTGTTGAGCGGCCCGGATTTTGATGCACAACCCGTGGGCGTCGAGTCTACAGAACGCTACGGCCGCGTCGGCAACCGCTATGAAGTGGTAGACGAAAAAGTGGATTATGAGTTCTCGCCCAATGATAAAACCTTGTTCCCTCGGATGGGCGACTATTCGCAGGATCGTCCGCGGCTGTACCGACAATGGATCGACAAGCCAACCGGAAAACCCACTTTTTCCGATAATATTGAGTTTTTCTGGAAATATCAGATCGGCTGGATGTATTGGCGTTACTTTATGTGGAACTTCTCCGGCCGTCAAAATGGCGAACAGGGCTATTACTCCTGGGATCCCACCGCCGGCAACTGGATTACGGGTTTCAGCGCATTGGACGAACGCCGTATTGGCAACCAACGCGAAATTCCCGATTTCCAGAAATACAACCAGGCCAACAATAAGTACTATTTGATTCCTTTCCTGTTGGGCTTGCTGGGTATGTTTTTCCATTATAGCCGCCGTCGCAACGACTTCTTTGCTTTATTTGCCCTGTTTATCATCACCGGCGTGGGTATCATTGTATATTCCAACCAGCCACCGAATGAGCCGCGCGAACGCGATTATGTATTGGCAGGTTCTTTCTTTACCTATGCCATCTGGATCGGGATGGGGGCCTTTGCCCTCTTCGACCTGCTCGTTGCACGCCTAAAACTGGCGGGCAATATTGCAGCACCCGTGGCAGGTTTGATCGGTTTGGTAGCACCCTTATTGATGGTTACCCAAAACTGGGACGACCACAGCCGCGCCAAACAGTATGCCAGCCGCGATTATGCACGCAACTTCCTCGAATCTTGCGAGCCCAACGCCATCATTTTCACCTATGGCGATAATGATACCTACCCGCTGTGGTATTGTCAGGAAACGGAAGGCATTCGTACAGATGTACGGGTGGTAAACCTTTCGCTGATTGCCGTAGACTGGTACATTGGCCAATTGCGTCGGGCGGTAAATAACTCCCCGGCCATTGAAATGAGCATCCCGCAAGAAAAGATTCAAGGCTTTAAACGGGTACAAATTCCTTACGGCGGCGGTCAAGGCCCTGAAAAGGAAATGAGCCTCGATCAGGTGATGAAATTCCTGGGCGAAGACCATCCACAGCAACAAGGCAGTGGACGTGGCTTTGATACCTACCTGCCTACGCGCAAAATGTTTATTCCGGTAAATAAAGAAGCGGGTATTGCCAATAAAATCCTTTCGCCGAATGATAGCACCATTGTGGACACCATTCACTTTAATATTGGGGAGAAAAAGACCTATATTATTAAAGACGATTTGGCCATCATGGACATCATTGCTTCCAATATTTGGAAACGCCCCATTTACTGGGCCGTTACCTGCCGCGATGAAAAACTCCTGGGCTTACAAGATTACCTCCAATTGGAAGGCCTTGGCTTGCGTTTGATTGCTTCTAAAAACAAAAGCAATACCGAAAGTTATGGCATCATCGGTTGCGGCCGGGTGGATACTGAATTGGCTTACCGCAACATCATGGAAAAGTGGACTTGGGGTAACTTTGATAAAGAGCGCCTGTACGTTGACCGCTCATACCTGCCAAGCCTCCAAACCATGCGTGTAACCATGATCCGGGTAGCCCGCCAATTGGTGTTTGAAAAACAAAACGAAAAAGCCATGGCACTGGCCGATCGCTATTTTGAAGCATTCCCGCAATACAACTTCAACTACGATCAGTTTACCGCCTTTATGGCCGATATTTATGCTCGGGCCGGCAACAAGGAAAAGGCAGCAGCCAAAATCCGCGAAATTGCCAAAACGATCGAACAACAGTTGCGTTTTGTTAAATCACAAACGCCTACGTTCCAACGCGGCTACCAGCAAGACGGACAGTATGCCATGGGTACGGCACAAACCATCCTGCGTATTGCAGAAGATATGGACGACAAGGCCCTGCTGAAAGAATTGGAAGATCAATTCACACCTTATATTCCAAACCAGAATGCGCCGAACAGCCTCCCAGGCTTCCGGCAGTAATTGGAAAGGTGGGTTGAAATATGAATTATCCCGAATTTTGGTGAAAACTAAAATTCGGGATTTTTTTATATATGATTGAACACCCAGCAAAGTGGAAACATTTGGGTAAGATATTCGACCTCTAGCGAGGTCGTGCGGAAAAAATACCATTTGGCGTTGCTACAAATATTTGACCTCCAAGGAGGTCAGTGGTCAGTGCCTTGCCTTTGAGATTCCAGGAAATGGTTTTAAATCAATAAATCATTGGGCAACGCGACGACCTCGCGAGCGGTCGAACATTTGTAGAAAAGATACAATGTCCGAAACTACGCACGACTTCGGAGAGGTCGAGCATTTGTAGAAAAGATACAATGTCCGAACCCGCTTACGACTTTGGAGAAGTCGCACATTTGTAGGCCTAACAAAAAGAACAGCGCCATTCCGAATTTAGTTTTCACCAAAATTCGGGATGATGCAGGTTTTAATTAGATATCAAAACCTTTGCAGGCGCAATGGGCAAGCCTGGAAAAGCCAGCCAATAAGCACCCGGCGCCAATGGAGCAATATCCATCATTACCTGATTAAGGCCTGGCGTGAGGAGCATCGAATTTTCCTGCACCACCCGGCCCAGCGCATCAATCCATTGCGCGCGCACCGTTTGTTCGGTAAGTACCTGAAGTTCCGCCACAACCGTTTGCCTGGCTGGATTCGGATATAGCAATACCTTATCTTGTAGCGTGGCAATGCTGGCAGGATCTTCATCGCGGAAAATATTTCCAGCCGAACGATAGAAAAAGGTATTCATTCCCTGCGCTGCCAGGGTGCCTCCTGTGGCCACATAATAGCCGCCAAACTTGTGCATGATCGGCGTAACATTGTAACCCGTAATACCCAAATCGAGGGAATCAAGCACAATTCCTTGCAAGTTGAGGCGATACACTTTGCTATTGCCCGATTCGGCACCCGCAAACAGGATATTTTTCGAATTGGGCAAATAGGTACAGGAAAAACCCTCGCTGTAATCAAATCCCGTATTCTTATCATTGTAAAAATTGGTCCAGTGTACCTGACCAGATTCGTCCCATAACGCGGCATAATAAGCAGAGTACAAGGTGGTTACCTGATCGCTGTACACATTGCCCGCCAGTACAAACTGACCGTTGGCGGTAGGCACCAGGTCATTTACAGCGAAAAATGAATATCCTTCGCCAAATTTATAATTAGGGTCGTCGATCACCTTATTCCATATCGTCAGACCATTTGATGTTCGAATTTTTGAAACACTGTTGCCTGCTAATACCAAAAAAGCGCCACCACCCTGGGTAATGTACATGCGTTTGGGGCTGGAGGCTGGATAGTTGTTTTTCCAGACAATCTCGCCATTTTCCGAAAGGCGCATCGCCACCAGGGCACCCAATGCGGGTGATGGGCCTACCACGATATACCCGCCTTCGGGCAAAGGTGCGATGTCGGAGAAGTAAGCAACACCTGGAATTTTTTTGCTCCAAAGTTCCATTCCTGCCGAATTTAGCCGCAGCAAATAGCCTTGATTGGCGCTTCCAGCCGCCAAAAGCCAGCCGCCATCGGGCATTTGAAGTACCCCACGTCCCATCGACTCAGAGGTAGTTGCCGTACCATAATATTTCAGGCTCAGTTGATTGCCCAGTGGGTCGACCTGAAGCATAAACAGGTCTTGCAGGGACGTACTGTTGTTTTGGAATCCATAGCCAAACAGGGTGTAACCGGATGCACTGGGAAACACGGCACGCCCTACATCATATCCATTGGAAACCGGATAGTTTTTTTGAATAATGCCCGTGTTTTGCGCAGATAAAAACAAAGGGAAAAGTACGAAAAGTAAAAAATGTTGTTTTTTCATTGGGTGTTATTTTTAAATACGGAATTTGCTTTAAAATTACGGGAATCGATACCTTAGTTAAAATCTAAATGGCTTTTTGTCGGACGCATGTCTAATAGGCTGGTTGCAGAAGACATTAAAATATAGCAAATAGCATACAAAACACCATATTAGCGCCCGCTGAAAAATAAGTTTGCCGTAACATTACCCTTATCCTAAAATTTTAAAAATCGCACAATGAAAATTTTTACATCCCTATTACTTGCCTTGTTTGCTTTCGCCCCGCTTGCTTTCACGCAGGCGACCTTTTCCCTGACACCGCAAAATGTGAGTGTGGTGGTAGCAGATTCGACCAAAGACGCTGAAGCAATCAACACCATCCAGAACCTTCAGAACGTTTCAAAAACAATTCGCTGGACTCGTACGGTCATTTGCATTGATCCGAATAATGGTTTGACCCAAATTTGTGATTTGGTTACCTGCTATTTTGCAACGGTTTCTACGCGGACGTTTACCCTGGCCGCTTCGGCAAGCGGCCCGATCATCACACACTTTCTGAAAGACGCTGGCGTACCCGGTTCGGCCATCATAGCACTGCACTTTGAAAATGTAGCCAACCCGGCGGATAGTGTTACCAGTATTTATACCTTCAATGCCTGCGGTGTTTCTGGCACGGCGGAGCAACTTCCAGAAGCAAACGTACAGTTGTTTCCGAATCCGGTTACTGAATATTTTACCCTGCAAAACGCGGATGCTGTGGCTAATATCCGTGTTTATGCGACAGATGGACGGCAGGTTGCCAATTTTGAAGCAACACCGGGCGCGCAATATCCACTCACGGCCCTGACCGCAGGAAACTATTATGTTGCGCTCCTGGACCAATACCAGCGGGTGTTCCAGGCGCTGCAAATTGAGAAGCGATAAGGGTAAGGTCGGAAGCGATTCCCGACGCTTCCGACCTTGTCATTTACCGTAAACAGATACCCAACGGTCGAGAATTTAAAAGCAACTTATATGCAACTGCATAGGATTCGCAACAATTTCGCCAATTTTGCGTCCTTATTCGCTGCAAGGTGTTTTAAAAGTTGAACCTTGCACTTCGATATTTCCACAATATGGCCAATTTATCCTTTCAATACCCGGCATGGTTCCTGATCCTTTGTGTTTTACTGGGGCTGGGTTATGCATTATTGCTTTATTTCCGCGATACCACGTTTCAGGAACGCGCACCACGCCTGCCCCTGGTGCTTGGGATCATGCGCTGGCTCACCGTTACGATCCTGAGCGCTTTGTTGTTGTCCCCCCTGCTAAAATCGATCATCACCGATACGAAAAAGCCGGTTATTGTACTGGCACAAGACCAATCTGAAAGCATCGGTGCAACCTTGCAAGGGCCCGCACTCGAACAATACAAGCAAGACTGGCAATCGCTGCGCACGGCACTGGAAGAAAACTATGAGGTACACGAACTAGCCTTGGGCGACGATGTACGCGAAGGAGTAGATTTTAATTTTCAGGATAAGGTGAGCAATCTTTCGCAGGCAATGCAATCCATTTACGATATGTATGGCACCCAAAACCTGGGGGCTGTCGTCATCGCATCCGATGGTATTTACAACGAAGGCAGCAACCCGGCTTACAGCGGTGCACAACTTACTGCCCCCGTTTATACGATTGCCCTGGGGGATACCGTACCCAAAAAAGACCTGTTGATCAAGCGGGTTTTTAATAATAAAATTGCCTATTTGGGGGATAAATTCACCGTACAAATTGATGTGAGCGCGACCAATTGTGCGGGTGCGACTTCTGTCCTAACCGTTGGAAAAGTGTCGGGCGACCAAACGCGCATATTGCAATCCATTCCGGTAAGCATTACCAACAACGACTTTTTTGCCACCAAAGAAGTGGTGATTGAAGCCGATCAGGCGGGCGTGGCACAATACGTCGTGCGCCTTGCGAACATTCCAGGAGAGGCATCCACCGTCAATAATAAAAAAGAACTGTTTATTGACGTGTTAGATGCCCGTCAAAAAATCCTGTTTCTGGCCAATAGTCCGAACCCCGACCTCAGCGCCCTGCGACAAACCCTGGAGTCGAATAAAAACTACCAGGTTTTTCTGTCCTACATCACCGATCCGGGACTGGATGTTTCGAAATATGATTTTGTAGTGCTGCACAATTTGCCATCTGTGAGCAATGATATTTCGGGAATCCTAAAAACGATGAATGAAAAGCGCATTCCACGCCTGTTCATTGCAGGTTTGCAAACGGGCTTTACCAGTCTTTCGAAAGAACAAGGGCTTGTTAATATCCAAAATGTGAGCCAGCAAACCGACGATGTGCAAGGCAAGGTTTCGCCGCAATTTGCTGCTTTTGCGCTCGATCCGAGGGTGGGTGAAGAATTGCCCAAATTCAATCCCGTTACATCGGCATTCGGAAGTTTTGGCGCAACCGCGCAGGCACAGGTAATTCTTTGGAAACGCATCGGCATGGTGGACACCGACCAACCTTTGCTGGCAGTAGGCGAAACAAATGGGGTCAAAACCGGCATATTTGTCGGAGAAGGTTTGTGGAAATGGCGCCTGTTTGATTTCCTCCAACACAACAACCACGAAATATTTGACGATTTGATCGGCAAAACCGTGCAATACCTTTCCCTTAAAGCCGATAAACGCAAATTCCGGATCAACCTGGATAAAAGCATTTTTGATGAAAATGAAGCCGTTACGTTTGGCGCAGAATTGTACAACGACAATTACGAACTGACCAATGAACCGGACATCAACATCGTGGTACGCAACAAGGACGGAAAGGATTTTAATTATAATTTTAATAAACTCGGAAAGGCTTACACGCTGAATGCCGGTATTTTACCTACCGGAAACTACACATTCAAAGCCAATACGAACTTTAACGGACAGGCCCTGAGTTTTGAAGGCAAATTCAGTGTGCGCCCAATTGAATTGGAATTGTTTGAAACCACCGCAAATCATGCCGTATTGCGTCAATTGAGCAGCCAATATGGCGGTGAAACCGTGTATACGAATCAAATTTCCAGCATTGGTGAAAAAATAAAAGCCAATCAAACCGTAAAACCCGTTATTTACCAAACAACCAAAACGAATCCGTTAATCAACCTGAAATGGATTTTTGCGTTGCTGGCAGGTTTGCTGGCAGCCGAATGGTTCCTAAGGCGTTATTATGGCGCCTATTGATTTTGATTACCTTTGTGTATGAATCTTACTGCGCTTTCCATCCGCCGCCCCTCGCTGATTATTGTGGTTTTTGCTGTGTTGACCTTCATGGGGGTAGCGAGCTATTATCGTCTTCCGATTGAATTGGTGCCCAAATTCAATGCACCCATCATTACGATTATTACCGTTTATCCCGGCGCATCGCCTTCCGAAGTAGAAAATGCGGTCAGCAAACCCATTGAAGATGCCATTTCTTCCTTGGAGGGGATCGATCAAATTCAGATTAGCTCCAACGAAAACACCTCCTTTGTGGTCGTTGAAATGGATCAGGCGGTCGACATTGACAAGACGGTACAGGAGCTTACCCGCAAGATCAACCAAATTCAGGCGACTTTTCCCAAAGAAGTGCGCACGCCGGTGGTCAATAAATTTGCACTCGACGAATTACCCATTGTACGCTTAGGGACTTCTGCCAATATTACCGGGACCGCTTTTAATGACTTGATCAAAAACCGCATACTGCCCGATATTGCGCAGGTAAAAGGCGTAGCGCAGGTGAATATCCTGGGCGGCGAAGAGCGTGAAATAAAAATCAACATCAACAGTGAACGCCTGGAACAATACGGACTTTCGCTGTTGCAGGTTTCGCAGGCCATTCAAATGGCCAACCTGGATTTCCCTACCGGAAAAGTAACCGATGCCGCCGGGCAAATGCGTATTCGACTGGCTGGAAAATTCCACAGCCTCGATGAAATTCGCAACCTGGTCATTGGCAAAAGCCGGTTTGGTTCTTCGATTTATATTCGGGATATTGCTGAGGTGCAGGATGGCGCACGCGATCAGGAAGTAATTTGCCGGACCGATGGGCGGCCTTCCCTGGGTATCACTGTTCGGAAACAAAGCGATGCCAATGCCGTGGAAATGGCCGATTTAGTGATTAAAAAAGTACAAGACCTCGAAAAACGTTACGCCAAAGAAGGCCTCAAATTTCAGGTTGTAGCCAATAGCAGTAAATTTACCAAACGCGCCACCGATGCGGTAATTCATGATTTGTTTACCGCCGTTTTGCTGGTTGGCCTGGTTATGTTGCTGTTTCTGCACAGTTTGCGCAACGCTGCTATTGTATTGGTGTCTATCCCTACTTCGATTGTGAGCACCTTCGTGATGATGCAGTTGTTCGGCTATTCACTCAACCTGATGTCCTTGTTGGGTTTGTCGCTCGCCATTGGTATTTTGGTCGACGACGCAATTGTCGTGATTGAAAACATTTATCGGCACCTGGAAATGGGGAAAAACAGGGTGCAAGCCAGTTACGATGGCCGGATGGAAATTGGTTTTACGGCCATTAGTATCACCCTGATTGACGTTGTTATCTTTTTGCCCATCATTTTCACCGTTGGGATTGTACCAAACTTGTTGCGGCAGTTTTGCATGACGGTTTTGACCTCCACCCTGATGTCGTTGTTTGTTTCCTTTACCCTGGTGCCTTGGCTTACCTCGCGTTTGGCAAAAGCACACCGGTTTAAAGGAAAATCCATGGTGGGCCGTATGGTTTTGCAATTTGAAGCTTTTTTGGAATGGCTGGCGGAAGGTTTCGTAACCGCCCTGCGTTGGGCCTTGCACAACTGGTGGACACGCATCGCAACCCTTTTAATTGCGACGGGCACTTTTGCGGCTTCTTTTTTACTGATTTACTTTGGCTTTATTGGAAATGCCTTTTTTGATCCGGGGGATCGTGGCGAATTTTTAGTACAAGTTGACCTGCCCAAAGATGCATCCCTGACCCAAACAGACGCCGTATGCAAATCGGTGGAAGACTGGCTTCGACAACAGCCCGATGTGGTGAGCACTTTTACCTCAGTGGGCACCAACAACAAGTCTTTTGGGCTTACGCTCGCGCACGTGGGCGAGATTTTGGTGTTTTTACGGTCAAAAGATGAAGGTCGTACACTAGCCGCAGACATTTTTGCCCGACAAACCAAAGTAAAACTGGAAGAAGTGATCGCCGGGGCCAGAATCAAAACTTCCCCTATTGATATTCTTGGACTTTCCTTTTTGCCCATTGAAATCATGCTTAATGGCCCCAATCTGGATAGTTTACTCGTCGCTGCCGATACAATTAAAAAAATAATGGGCCAGGTGCCTGGTTGCGTAGAGGTAGAAAGCTCCGTGGAAGGCGGCAACCCGGAAGTAAAAGTAGATGTGAACCGGCAACGGATGGCCGATTATGGCCTGACAATGGCACAGGTTGGCCTTACCCTACAAACCGCCTTTAGTGGAAATACAGATGCCCGATACCGGGAAGGTGATTATGAATACCCCATTCGAATTGCATTGGATGCCTTTGATCGGCGCAGTGCGGGCGATATCAACCAATTATCGTTTGTAAATCCGCTGGGGAATACTTTTTACCTCAAGCAATTTGCTGAAGTAGCCGAAAGTTCGGCGCCTACCCGATTGGAACGCCGCGACCGACTCCCATCCTTGTTGCTTAGTGCACAGGTAATTGGACGACCCAATGGTTCGGTAGGCCGGGATATCAAAAAACAGCTGGATGCGCTTGATTTACCGACGGGTTCCTACATCAAATACGGTGGTGACCTCAAGCGGCAACAACAAGGCATTGGCACCATGGGATTTGCCTTATGGGTTTCGCTGGCCCTGGTTTATCTGATCCTGGTAGCCTTGTATGACAGCTGGGTGTATCCTTTTGTTGTATTGGTGTCTATTCCGCTGTCCATGATTGGTGCTTTCCTGGCACTGGCACTGGCGTCGGAAAACCTGACCGTATTTACAGGCCTTGGTTTGTTGATGCTGATTGGCCTGGTGGGTAAAAATGCCATTTTGGTGGTCGACTTTGCCAACCAGCTGCGGGAGGAGGGCTATACGATGAAAGATGCCTTGTTGCGCGCCACCAAGTTGCGTTTCCGACCCGTACTGATGACAAACATTGCGATGGTCATTGGACTTTTGCCCCTGGCATTCGCGGAAGGTGCTGGCGCGCAATGGAAAAACGGCTTGGCCTGGGCCATTATTGGTGGCCTCAATTCTTCCATGTTTTTATCGCTGATCGTAGTGCCCGTGGTGTACTGGAACTTCGAAAAGCTGTTGGTTTTGTTGAAATTGGATAAGAAAAAGAAAGTTGACTTAATAGAGTAACAGGCGTCATCCCGAATTTTAGTTTTCACCAAAATTCGGGATGACTCCTGTTATTGTTGCGGAAAAAAGTCTACTGGTTAATTGCGATGGTAATAACCCGTGCATCCGGGCTTAATTTTTGCACATCCACCGGAGGTGTGACGCCTTCGGTGCCCAACACAAAATGCCAACCATGGAGGCCTTGCGCCAACGTAACCCGGCCTTGACTGTTTACACTGCGCACATTTAATTCGGGATAGGCTTTCAACAAATCTTCGAGGCGGCTGCTGATCCCAATGCCTTTATCCGTACGGCAAAGGCTACCTTCGTATTCAACCCGTTTTACGCGTTTTACGCCTTTAACTGTTTCAGGAAATACGCGGATTTGTTCGCCATTGGATGCGGTACACACATACACGGGAACTGTTTCTTTCCCAACGGTAATTTTTTCCTGTGTGAAGCCTTTTTTGAAACGTTTTCCCAAAGAATCTACTTCGGCGCCGATATTTACCCCCATTAAATACCCGTTGCTTAGGGTACATTCGTAGGCCGTTACCTTGGTTTTGCTTCTATGCCCGAGCTCAAATTGGCCTTTTTCATCCTCCGTTTTAGGGGGGGCAGGATCATTCTTACATGCTCCGAGCGCAAAAACGATGATACTTACCAAAAACCAACAATACTTGATCATGTTTTAAATTATTTGAACGTTAGAAACGAAAAGGCAAAGAACCAGATTTTTTTAAACATACACTTTGGATTAATCGGTTTAAATTTCTTTCAGCCCGCGTTTTTAGTCGGATTTATATGTCCTAAAACCCGATCAATTTTATCTTTGGCCGAAAAAAAGTACAACGTCTACTGGAAAGCACCGACTTTTCGGGCACACAACCAATTTGCATTTCTAACACTCCGTCCATAGCCTATGATACTTTCAATACAAAACGTCGTAAAACGCTACGATAAATACACCGCCGTTGATCACGTCAGCTTTGATGTGCCCAAAGGAAGCGTTTTTGGCTTGCTTGGCCCCAATGGCGCTGGCAAAACCTCGCTGATCCGCATGATTACCACCATCACCGGTCCCGACGAAGGCCAAATTTTTCTGGATGGTGAAAAACTCAATGCCAATAGCCCCGAACACATTGGATACATGCCCGAAGAACGCGGCCTGTACAAAAAAATGAAGGTCGGTGAACACCTGTTGTACCTGGCCCAATTGAAAGGACTGTCTGAAGCAAATGCCCGTAAGGAAATTGCCCACTGGTTCGAAAAATTTGAAATTCAGGACTGGGCTTCCAAAAAAATTGAAGACCTCTCCAAAGGGATGCAGCAGAAAATCCAGTTTATCGCAACGGTGATCCACAAACCCAAACTGCTGATCCTCGACGAACCTTTTACGGGCCTCGACCCCATTAACACCACCCTGATCAAAGAAGAAATTGCTCAATTGAACCAATCTGGCATTAGCATTATCTTTTCAACCCACCGCATGGAGCAAGTTGAAGAAATGTGCGACCACATTGTACTCATCAACCGCGGCCGCAATGTGCTTTATGGCGAGGTGCAGAGTATCAAAAACGAGTACAAACAAAACCTGTATCGCGTAGAAACGCAAACAGATTTGCCCGCCGACTTTAGTAGCCATTTTGAAATCAAAAACCTGGAACCCAAAGCAGCAACCATTCAGTTGGCCGACGAATCTCAAAGCAATCAGGTGCTGCAATATTTGTTGCAACAAGGCCTGCGTATTGTACGCTTTGAAGAAATTCTGCCCACTTTTAATGAGATTTTCATCCGCACTGTTGGCGAAACCGGCGTACAATAAACAACCCACACACCCTTTCAACTTCAAAAGTTTATGTCCAAACTTTCACTCATAGTCAAACGCGAATACCTGACCCGCGTGCGCAAAAGATCCTTTATCATTGGCACCTTGCTTGCGCCGCTGGGCTTGCTCATCTATATGTTGGTCATCATTGGGCTCACCAGCTACGAAACAGGCGGAAAACTCGAGGTTGCTGTACTCGACGAAGCCAATATGATCAAACAACTGCCCGACGATAAAGGCATCCACTACATCCTTTCGTCTGGAAAGAGCCTCGATGCCCTCAAACAAGAGGTAAAAGACGGCAAAATCAATGGCATCTTGCGGGTTCCCCCCATTAGCAGCATGCAGAAAAAAGACCACACGGTGTTCTATTACGCCGACAGCAAATTGGCCCCTGAAAAAAGCGGCGCCATGGAGCGGAAAATTTCAGAAAAAATACGCGATTTCAAAATTGACTCCCTGCACATCAACCGCGGTAGCCTGGAAATGCTCGACACCGATGTTTCCATCGATCCGGAAAGCATCAGCAATGTGGGCGAGGATGAAAGTAAATATACCGCAGGCGTGGGCCTGGCCATTGGCGGCATCATGGCATTTATCATGTTTTTCATGGTGCTGATGTACGGCCAAATGGTGATGCGCTCGGTGATGGAAGAAAAAACCAACCGCATTGTAGAGGTTATGATGTCGTCGGTACGTCCATTCGACCTGATGTTGGGTAAAATTATCGGTGCGGGTGCTGTTGGACTTACGCAAGTGCTTGCCTGGGTGATTTTGAGCGGTGCGGTTACCTTCCTGATCCCATTGCTTATGAACGTGGATCCGGCTCAAATGCAAAGTTCGATGCCACAAGGGCCTGGCGCGATTGATCCCGAACAGGCACAAGGGGATGCTTTGCGTATTTTCTCAGAATTGAGCAAACAAAACTGGCCCCTGATCGTGGGTTCCTTTATCATCTTCTTCCTGGGGGGCTACTTTATTTATGCTTCCATGTTTGCCGCAATCGGCTCTGCCATGGGCGACGATATGGGAGAGGGTCAATCGCTTACCCTGCCTGTAACGATTCCGATTATCCTGGCATTTTACATCACGGCTTTTGTCGGGGTGCGTAATCCCGACTCGGGTTTGATGGTATTTGCCTCGCTGTTTCCCTTGTTTTCGCCCATTGTGATGCCCTTCCGCATGGCATTCAACCCGCCGTGGTGGCAGGTAGGACTTTCGCTGGTGCTGGTAGTCGCTTCGGCTTACTTCTTTGTATGGCTTGCTGGCCGGATTTACCGGGTCGGAATCCTGCTTTACGGCAAAAAAGTAACGCTAAAGGAAATTGGCAAATGGATGTTTTATAATTAATTGCCTGACAGCGGCGGTTGCGATGGAAGTATACTTTAAACTTCCATCGCAATAAGGCTACTGTTTTACCAGTCGTTTTTCGGCGATTCCTTGCGGCGTGTGCACTCTTAGGGTGTACACGCCGTTTTGCATGGTTTGGGTATCGATCCGGGTCAGGTGTTGGGTGGGGGAAATACTGGAAATTTTTTGGCCCAGGGTATTGAGTACTTCAATGGTTTCCACCTCCAGATTGCCCGTGTAAAGTGCAGTTTGGTCGGTAGCCGGATTGGGGTACAACTGCAACTGCGCATCGAGGGCCGCCTGGTCATGGGTTTTTACTACCGGTTCTAAAACTTTAATCCAAACCGTATCCAACTGAAGTGGCACTGAAATTTCTTTAATGTTGCCGTTTGCGTCTATCCCTCTAATTCCAGTGATCGGAATAACCAAAGGCACTTTATTATCGCTACCCGACCGATCTGCAATATCAATGATGATGATATAATCGGAGCGCAAGGTCATTTTACCAATCAGGCCATAACCATTGGCGGCTATTTTATTTTTCCGCACCAGGCCCATGTCAATTTGCCTGCGACTGTAGATGTCTTTGGTAATGGGCAAAATATTGATCAGCGAACCAAAATAATCGCTGGAGTAAAAAATATCCGGATCATGCTTCACAAACTCCGGATACTGCATCGTAAAGGCCAATCCGTACAAGCCCAGGGCAGGCTGTACCGCCGTCCCAATTTCAATATTGGCTGTAATTTCCAATACACTCGGCGGCGCAGCGGGATCAATCGTGATGGTATCCTGCTCAAATGTAACCCGCAACTTGGGCGCACTGGCCTTATACGGCACCGAAAGGGTATCCAGCGGCGCATAATGTTCCAAAATAATACCCGCGTCAAAATCATCCACCGAGCCATTGCCATCACAATCCACGTGTTTGTAATTGACCGCATTGATGTGCTCCTCCCAATTGGGGCCAAACTGCGGTTTCCAGAACGTGGAGGCATGAGGCCGTGGAATGCCATCCGTATAATAAGCCACGCCAATGTTCAGCAAATCGTACACATTGGCACTTTTATCGCCATTGGCATCACCAGGCATTACATAATCGGTTCCGTCTGGCAACTGTTCAGGATCCATGCTCGCTGCATCGGTTACCACAATTTTGGTGATCGACGAAACGGAATTTTCATTTTGCCAAACAGAAAGGTTGGTTCTGTAAATACCGGCCTTTGCATAAACATGGGTGATCGTATCCCATTGAGTAACGGTCACAAAGGGCGTGCCGTCGCCAAAATCTAATTGCTCAAAAGCATAATCACCTGAAGCCAGGTTGCGAAATTGCGCAGTATAACCGTTCGTAAAATCACCCTGGATAATTTCCACCTCCATGTCCGCTGTGCAAGTATTCGCAAACACCGTTGCACAGTCACCCGCCCACCAACTCACCAAACCCGCACCCATGGCTTCACACTCGCTGTCGTAACTTTGACCATTGCAACCACAAACGGGCACATTCAGCGGCACACAAATGCTGCTTAGATCTGCCATAGCAGGTAGATAGCAATCGTTTGTTTCGGCAACCACCAAATCGACGCAAGCACTGGAAGCACAAAAAGTACCTTCCTGCACATTGCCTACTTCATAATTGACACAAACTTTATAAGTACCGTATTCGGGTAAGGTGGTTTTAAAGTTTTGCGATTCGCTCAGCTTTTTGGTGCCTTTATTGGAATACCATTGTATAGAGGCAAGCGGAAGGGAAGTAGCATCGTCTGCTTCCAAAACACCCGTCATTTGTAAACCAACCGCCGTTACCTTGGGGGTGTAACCGCAATTGAGGTTGGGCAAATTGACCGATATGGTTTTACACAATTGATCAGAACAGCCGCTTGCATCGGAAACGGTCAGGCAAACCGCATAGTTGCCCGCTTTCGGAAAATGATGCTTGGGATCTTTTGTGGTGGCCGTTGTGCCATCCCCAAATTCCCAAAAATAAGTTTGTGTAACCGCACCACCTATAGATGCTGCATTAAAATCAACCTGAAAAACACCCGCATTATTGATCGCATGGGTAAATACCGCCGTGCAGGGCAACACCGAAGAAACACAAGTAAGACCCACGACCGGCAAATTGTCGGATACACACCCATTGGGCAATGCAACGGTTTCAGCCTTGAAAGAATAATATTGACCACCACTCAGGGTATCGGCCCCAACCACAGCCCGCAATACCGAACCGTCGTTGACATCCACCAGCGTTACACCACAACCTGGATATACGGAAGTCACCTTTCCAACACGGTCGCATTGTGCTGAAAGCGATGGCCCTGCCAAAAGCAAAAACAGGAAAAGGAAGACGCGTACCTGAAGTAAGCCGGACTGCGGTAGAATGCGTAAAAAACTGCGCATGGGTCGTATTTTTGTTTGTTTTGATGCTCCATCACCCAATCAACCAAAGAGTCTGTGCCAGACCCTTTTTTCCACGATACAAAGATTCAATTTTTTATTGACTACACTTTGTACAAATTGCTTAACTTGCCGGACGTTTTTTCTCATTGACATTGGTTTAATAAAATGATAATCAACTATTTAAAATGCCCAGCAAGAAGCTAATTTCACTTTTAAATGAATTTTCAAAAACCGAATTGAATCGCCTACGCAAGTTTTTATCCTCCCCCTACTACAATGATCAGGAGGATGTGCTGCGCTTGTTTGAATGGCTAAACAACCAATTGCGCAAAGGTGTTTTGGAAGCCGACCAGAAAACCAAGCAGCAGGTCTGGAAAAACCTGTACGGAAACGCCCCCTTGGATGATGCACACTTGCGGCGCTTAAGCTCCGACCTAAATCTCCTGGCCCTACAGTTTATGGTAGCCGAAGCCAGGCAAAAAAACGAGGTAGCCGAAGCACTGGAACTACAAAAAGTGCTCGAAAAGCCAGCGTACAAAGCCCACCTCAATTCGGTTGAACGTCAATTACAAAAACAACTGGAAGCAACAACAGCGCCTTCCGCAGAAACATATCTTGCTGGTTTTCAATTACATTGGAGCATTTTTAACCGCGCATCAACGGTACTGTCCACCACAAATTATATCGATAAATTACTGCCAGCCGACCATTACCTGGAGCGTTTTTATGTGGTGCAAAAACTCAAGATGTACATCGCCTGGCTTTCTTTTCGCAACTTTCGCGCCACCGAGGAGGCATTTCTCCTGCCTCCCGGATTTTGGGAATATATTCGGCAACCCCTTTTTTCGGAAGTGCCCATCATCGCGATTAATTGCAAGGTGGTAGATTGCCTGTTGGATCCAAACGACGAAACCCATTTCCAATCGCTCATGACCGATCTAGAAGCCCTCGGTGATGCGCTCAGCAAAGAAGACCTGCGCGAATGCTACCATATTGCCCAAAATTACTGCGCGTTAAAAATTAATCAGGGCAAAACAGAATATTACCGCGCAGTTTTTACGATATTTAAAAGTCTGATTATTAATGATATTTTATTAACAGACACCCATCTTTCTGAAGGCATGTATAAAAATATTATTACAGTAAGCTTGCGTGTTGGCGAATTCGGTTGGGCTGAAAATTTTGTACGCGAATACTCCGGGTTTTTACCGGCCGATATTCGCGACAATGCCCAGACCTTTAATTTGGCCAATTTGTACTCGCATCAAAAAAAACACGATAAGGTGATTGAACTGCTGCGCAATGTGGAATACAGCGATTTGGTGTACGCCCTTAGTGCGAAGTTGATTTTGGTGCGCACCTACTACGAAACGGACGAATTTATGGCGCTCGACTCTTTGATCGATAGTTTCAGAATTTTCCTGCGACGCAACAAACAAGTGTCAAAAAGTGTAAAACTGGAATACAATAACTTCCTGGGCTTTGTTAAAAAACTATCCACCTTGCCCCCTTCCAACCCCAAAATGGTGGAAAACCTGAAGATTAAGATCGAACGTTGCAATGCCGTGGTTTCAAAAAAATGGTTACTCGAAAAAATAGTTGAGTTTTAAGCACAAAAACCTATATTTTTGCCCTCTTTTTAAAAATTATGGCAACTCCTCGTACGGTCGCATTTCATACCCTTGGCTGCAAGCTCAATTATTCGGAAACCTCCGCCATTGCGCGGCTTTTCGAAAGTAGCGGCTATTTGCCCGTCAAATTTGAAGACGGCGCCGATATATATGTCATCAATACCTGCTCGGTTACCGAACAAGCCGACCGCGAGTGCAAAAAGATTGTACGCTCGGCGCTGCGCAACCAACCCGATGCATTTGTGGTGGTTACGGGTTGCTATGCCCAACTGAAACCCCAGGAAATTGCCGAAATCCCCGGCGTCGACCTCGTGTTGGGGGCGGGTGAAAAGTTTAAAATACTCCAATACGTCGATGACCTTTCCAAAGCACAAGGCAAAGGCATGGTGTATGCCGGCGATGTGAAGGATGTCAATACGTTTACCGCCTCTTTTTCTTTTGGCGACCGCACCCGTTCCTTCCTGAAGGTACAAGATGGCTGCGATTATAAATGTACTTTTTGCACCATTCCGCAAGCGCGGGGTGCCAGCCGATCTGATACGGTAGAGCAGGTTGTGCAAAATGCGCGTGAAATTGCCAGCCTGGGCGCGCGCGAAATTGTGCTCACCGGCGTAAATATTGGCGATTTTGGCAATGGTACGGCGGTCATTGAAGGCGAACGCATCAAAAAAGAAGCGTTGTTTATTGATCTGATTCAGGCTTTGGACCAGGTGGATACCGTAGCGCGTTTTCGTATTTCGAGCATTGAGCCCAATTTGCTCACTGACGAAATTATCGGGTTTGTTGCCAAAAGTGCCCGCTTTATGCCCCATTTTCACGTACCCCTACAATCGGGCAACGACAAACAACTCAAAGAAATGCGCCGTCGGTATCGGCGGGATTTGTACGCTGCCAGAGTCGAATACATCAAAAAAGTAATGCCGCATGCCTGTATTGGCTGTGATGTGATTGTTGGTTTCCCAGGCGAAACGGAAGCAGATTTTTTAGAAACCTATCAGTTTTTGCAGGCCTTGGATATTTCCTACTTGCATGTTTTTACCTATTCCGAACGCGCCAATACCCCGGCCGCAAGCATGGCTGGCACCGTGCCGATGGACGAACGCAAACGCCGCAACCAGGCCCTGCGCGGTTTGTCGGAAATGAAACGACGGGCATTTTACACCCAGTTTTTGGATATGACCCGACCCGTTTTATTCGAACAGCATAAAAACGCGCAATACTTGACCGGTTTTACCGACAACTACATCAAGGTGGAACTTCCTTTTGCACCAGATTTGTTGAATACCCTGGGCATGGTCCATTTGCAATCTCTTAATGCAGATGGCGATATGCTGGCACAATTTCAGACACAATCAGAACCGCTGTTCGTTTAAAATGCTCGAACTCGATTTGTTGCAATATCAGCCCAAACTGCGGCTTTCGCTCGAGAACGGGACCCAGTATGTGTATGATCCGATTCGACGCAAAGACCTCGTGCTCCAGCCGGAAGAATGGGTGCGCCAGCTGATTTTACAATATTTGCTGGAAGACTTGGGCTATCCAACGCACCGAATCCGGGTTGAAATAGGCATTGAATACAACGGACTCAAAAAACGCTGCGATATTGTGGTTTATGATACACATATACAACCTTGGTTGCTGATTGAATGCAAATCCCCCAAAGTTCCCGTCGATCAAAAAGTATTTGAACAAGCCGCCCGATACAACCTGCAATTGAAAGCGCCTTATATGGTGGTAACCAATGGTTTGGCGACGTATTGCGCCCAACTCGATTTTGAACAAAGCAGTTTTGCCCATTTGGCCGCTTTCCCTAGTTTTCCAAATCCATGAAGATCCTGATTATCAATGGCCCCAACCTGAATTTGTTGGGCAAACGCGAACCTGAAATTTATGGGAACCGCCCTTTTGAAGACTATCTGCACGATTTGCAGGCGGCTTTTCCGAACGACCAAATCACGTATTTTCAAAGCAACCATGAAGGGGCTTTGATCGATCGAATACAGGAAGCGGGTTATGAAGCAGACGGAATTGTGCTCAATGCCGGCGCTTATACCCACAGCTCCATAGCCATTGCAGATGCCATTGGGGCCATTCCTGCGCCGGTACTCGAAGTGCATATCAGCAATATTCACCAGCGGGAAAGTTTCCGGCAGCATTCGTTTTTGGCGGCAAAATGCGTGGGGAGCATCGTTGGCTTGGGCCTGGATGGGTACCGACTGGCCCTTTTATACTTTCAACAAATACTAGATCAGCGCTAGCTGGTATATTTAAACCTGCATCCATTACCTTTGCGGCGTTTTTAACCACCTTGCGCAGCAGCATCCGGAATTTTATGTCAGATATTTTCGAAACCGTACGCCTTACCCTCCAAGCCATCGAATCGGCCGCACCCGATACCTCCGATGCGCTGGAGCAATTCCGTATTCAATATTTGGGCACCAAAGGCGAAATCAAGGCCTTAATGGAGGAAATGCGCACGATTCCGAATGAGCGCAAAAAAGAATTTGGTCAATTGATCAACGCACTCAAGCAAGGTGCCGAAGAAAAATACCAACACCTCAAAGCAATCCAGGACGCCCTGGCAGAAAATGCTGCTGCGGCACAGTTCGACCTGACCGCCCCGGGAGAGCCCTTGGCACTGGGTTCGCGGCATCCCGTGGCCGTTACGCTCAACCGCATTGTGGACATCTTTACCCGCATCGGCTTTTCAGTGGCCGATGGTCCTGAAATTGAAGACGATTGGCACAATTTCACGTCCATGAACACCCCGGAAGACCATCCGGCCCGCGATATGCAGGACACCTTTTATGTGGTGGATGCACCTGGTATGCTCCTGCGCACCCACACATCGCCCGTGCAGGCCCGCGTGATGGAAAACCGCAAACCGCCCATTCGAATTATTGCGCCAGGCCGGGTGTACCGCAACGAAACCATTTCTACCCGCTCCCATTGCCAGTTTCACCAGGTAGAAGGTTTGTATATTGATGAGGGCGTTTCTTTTGCCGATTTGAAACAAACCTTGTTGTATTTCGCACAGGAAATGTTTGGCGCGCCGAAAATCCGCCTGCGCCCGTCTTTTTTCCCATTCACCGAACCTTCGGCAGAAATGGACATCTGGCTGGGCACCGATACAGAAAAAAATTACCGACTCACCAAAGGCACGGGATGGCTCGAAATTCTGGGTTGCGGCATGGTCGACCCACAAGTGCTGGAAAATTGCGGCATTGACGCCACCAAATACAGCGGGTTCGCTTTTGGCATGGGCATCGAGCGCCAAACGCTGCGTTTGTACGAAATCGGGGATATTCGCCTGGTTTTTGAAAATGATGTGCGCTTTTTGCGACAGTTTTCTGCTGCACTCTAAAAAATTACGAAAAAGGTAAATAACTTCACCGGGAGAAGTTTGTGTTTAGCCGTTTTTCCAAACAGATTGATCGAAAGTTCGGTAGTATCTGGTGGGAAGACACCCAAATTTCGCTTGTCAAACACTCCAAGTAGTTGGGGCAACCGAATTTAACCAAATACACATACCATGTTTCTGATCTTTTTGGGCATTTTTTTGCTCGTAGGAACGCTTTTCGTCCCTAAAACCAATTCCAGTTTTTCTTCTTTTACCCGCATTGGCCGCATCCTTGCTATTTTTATGATGGTGCTGGGCTTGAGCACTTCCTGTTTTGTTCAAATAGAACCCGGCCAGGTGGGGGTACAAACGCTGTTCGGTAAAGTGCAGGCCGGGCTGCTTACGGAAGGTTTGAATTTTATCAATCCACTCGTGGATGTTGTAAAATTTGATGTACGCACCCAGAATTACACCATGTCGGCCGTACACGATGAAGGCGACCAGGCGGGCGATGATGCCATCCGGGTACTCACTGCCGATGGGTTGGAAGTGGTGATCGACCTGTCTGTGTTGTACCACATCATTCCGGAGAAGGCGCCCGATATTTTGCGCAGCATTGGTCTTGAAATCAAAGACGTTATTGTGCGCCCGGTATCGCGTACCAAAATTCGGGACAATGCCGTGTTTTATGACGCGGTGGCGCTTTACTCCTCTAAACGGGAAGAGTTTCAGCAGAAAATTTTTCAAACCATCGAAAAAGAATTCGCTGAACGCGGTTTGGTGCTGGAAAACTTGTTGATTCGCAACATTCAATTGCCGGAATCAGTAAAAACCACCATTGAGAGTAAAATCAATGCCGAGCAAGAATCGCAAAAAATGAAATTCGTCCTGGAAAAAGAACGCCAGGAAGCCGATCGTAAACGCGTAGAAGCGCAGGGTATTTCGGATTATCAGCGCATTCTTACTTCGACGCTTACCGACAAACTGTTGCAATACGAACAAATCAAGGCGCAAAAAGAAATTGCTACTTCGCCTAATGCCAAGGTGATCATCATGAATGGCAAGAATAGCAATCCCTTGTTGATCGGTCAATAAACATTCAAGTATTCCAGATTGTGCAGCGCATGTCTTTTCTTTGTGCAAACATTGTATAAAGAAAAGACATGCGCTTTTTTCAGAACCTCCGCCTTTCCTTGCTGCTGGGCACCTTTTGCCTTCCTATATCAGCATTTACCCAAACCGATACGCTGCACTTGATTTTTGCCGGCGATATCATGGGCCATTCCCCGCAAATTATCAGCGCCGAAAAAGTAAAAAACAAGGAATACGACTACACGCCTTGTTTTCAATATGTAAAACCTTTTTTGGAACGCGCCGATTTGGCCATCGGAAATCTGGAACTAACGCTCCCGGGCAAACCACCCTACACCGGCTACCCCATGTTCCGCAGCCCGGATGCCCTGGCCTCTGCCCTCAAATCGGCCGGATTCGACATTTTAGTGACCGCCAACAACCATTCAAATGATAGTCGCGCACTGGGTGTACGCAATACCGCTCAAACCCTCCGCGATTTAGGCTTTTTACAAACGGGTACGTTCAAAGATCAACGCGACCGCGATGCTTTTTATCCCTTAATGGTGTACAAAAAGGGCTTCAAACTGGCCATGCTGAATTATACCTTCAGTACCAATGGCATCCCTACCGAAGCGCCAACCATTGTTAACCTGATTGATACGGCACAAATAAAGGCCGATTTGAAAGAGGCCAGGGCCCGTAAACCCCATTTTATCATTGTGTTCATGCACTGGGGCGTGGAGTATCAATTGCAGGAAAACGCCGAACAGCGCAACCTTGCCCGCTTGTTGATTCAAAACGGTGCCGATCTGGTCATTGGGGCACACCCGCATGTGGTGCAACCCATCAAGCAGGAGCGTGTAAAAATGCCCGATGGGTCGCAAAAGGAAGTGATTGTGGCGTATTCGCTGGGTAATTTTATCTCCAACCAAAAACAGCCCAATACGGAAGGCGGCATTCTTTTCCAGGTAGATTTGGTGAAAAACAAAGGCGCTTCGGAAACCTGGGTGGGTAAAAACGGCTACATTCCGGTTTTTCGGTACATTCACAAAGCAGCAAGTGGCAAATCGACCTACTTGGCCGTACCTGCTGCCAAAGCTGAGCGCAACCCCGATTGGGTAGAAGATATGTCCCCCGTTGCCCGCGCGGCCATGTTGAAGTTTGCGGCTGGCCTGCGGAAAAGACTTACCTACAACGAACTTAAATATTAATGGCTTTCGGCCCACCTTATGACGAAACGTATTCTTCAAACCGCTGTTTTGATCGCCGTTTTTGCTGCCGGCGTCTGGCTGAGTTACCAGTATTTTGCACCTAAAAACCATGCGGTCGAATCCTCGAGTGTGCTCCTGGAAAAAATTCAGGCCGTTGCGAAACTGGTTACGGTGGAAGGCCAGTTTTCTGAAATTTATAATTACAGCGAGTACCAGGGGTATTTTACTTTTTTTTGGGATAAAAAAATCCTGGTGCGGGTGCGCGCAACGGTTTCTGCCGGTTACGACCTGAATAACCTGCACCTGGAAGCCGATCCTGCCAATAAAATCATTCGCATGAATGCCTTGGGGGCGCCCCAAATCCTGGGGATAGACCATACCCTCGATTATTACGATATATCGCAAGGCTTGTTTAGCACATTCACGCCGGAAGACTATACCCGCATCAACCAGCGGGCCAAAGACCTGATTCGAGACCAGGCCACAAAAAGCAATTTGCTGCCCGCTGCCCAGGAACAAGCGGCCAAAATCATCGACTTAATTCGGTTTATGGTAGAAAATGCGGGTTGGAAACTCGAAATTAAGAACGGGATGAACGGCTAGTGCACCGAAAAAAACTGGAACGTTTGTTCGTTATCGAAAGTTTTAGGACGGGCATAACCATCTGTACCTGACTCATACCGCAGCCGGAAGGAAGAATCACTGCTCCATTCTACAATACCAAATACCATTTTGCCCACATAGGGCCCCGATTCGAAGCGGTGCATGTCGATTTCAACCGGCGATTTTTTACAATCGGTTTGATACAGGAAATGAGCTGTATCATAGCTACTTCCAAATTTGACCAGCCACATGGCCTTTCCATCTGCTTGAAATACAAAATCCTGACCCTCATGGTTGGTCCAGCGTCCTGCTAATTCCGGACAACGCGGCGTAGAGACGCAAGCGAGTGCACCTACAGCACACAGGACTGCAAGTGCATAAAGTGCATAAAGTTGGTTCATTTTTCCTGCTGTGATCAAGTTTGCCGGGCAAGCGATTCAAAAAACTGCCCATTCTACCCTTACAGCGTGTAGTATAGAAGACAAACTAATTTTGCAAAGGTTGTTGATGTTTGGGCAAAGTTTCAGCTTTTGAGGAAAATCTTGCCATTCCACCAGCCTTTTTCGATCGTCGCTTCGTTTTTTTCATAAAACCGAAGGGCGGGCTCATTCCAGTCCAACACCTGCCACTTCACCAGTCGACAACCCAGCCGATCTGCTTCTGCTAAAAAAGCATCAAACAACAATTGCCCCACACCAAAGCGCCGGAAATCTTCTGTTACAATAAAGTCTTCCAAATAAAGCATCTTCCCTTTCCAGGTAGAATATGCCATGTAATACAACACCAAACCCACTACTTCATTTTCGTGCTCCGCAACGCTGCATTGAAATAACCCGTTTTGAAAATCTTCTAAAAACTCTGCAGGGGTGGTAACCACGGCCTCTGGTTCTTTTTCGTACACCGCCAACGCGTACACCAGTTGATGAATGGCGGGCATATCTGCTGCGGTGGCGGGACGAATTGTAAAATTGGGTTGCATGCTGTTTTTTATCACAAAAGTACAAAGCCGCACCTTTGCACCGATTGAAATTTAAACGGGGGCTTGTTGTGAAAAATCGGCAACGGCTGCCATAAAAGCACCCGCTTTGATCTTTGTTTCCCGCAGTTCATTTTCTGGCACCGATTCGTACAACAAGGTTGCGCCCGCCGAAAAATCGAGCATCCCGTCTTTGATATGGGCGGTACGGATGGTGATGGCCGTATTCACATCTCCGTTGAGCAATAACCAGCCGATACTCCCGCCGTAATATCCGCGGGTGTGTTGCTCAATTTGTTCAATATAGTTCATCGCCGCAATTTTGGGCGCGCCCGTGAGTGTTCCGGCATTCAAACTGGCAATCAGGGCATCAAATCCGGTGTAGGCGTCTTCCAGCACCCCGCTGAGCTGTGCGACCGTGTGCGTTACGTGCGAGTATTTTTCAATGATCCGATAATGGTCAATTTCAATACCGGGTTTGCATATCCGCGAAAGATCATTCCGTCCCAGGTCAATCAGCATATCCAGTTCCGAATTTTCTTTGGGCGAATTGAGCAATTCCATCATCAAATGGTGGTCTTCGATGGGGTCGCCGGAGCGCCGCACGCTGCCTGATATGGGACGCAAGGTGGCCCGCCCGTTCTCGTACCGCAACATCATTTCCGGACTGGCACCCAACAACACCTCCGAACCAAAGTCGAAATAAAACAAATACGGGGAAGGGTTGATGGCTTTGTAGCGGATGTACAACGGAAGTAAATCGCCCTGGATGGGGGCCGTAAATTTGCGGCTCAGCACAATTTCGAGCAATTCACCTTCATAGCATAGTTGTACGCCTTGGGCTACTTGTTGTTTGAAGGTGGCGTCGTCGGGGGTCACCGAAAAAGCGCCTATTTGGAGGTTTTGATTTGTTTCTTGATGCGCGGCGTCGGTAGTCACTGAAAATTCGCCGATGTGCAGGTTTTGCTTTGTTTCTTGAATAGGCTGTTCCAGCAAGTGCAGTATTTCCGCTTTGGCCATTTCCGCCTCTTCCGTGCTCGCACGCGTGACGTACAGGCTCAAATCTTCCGTTAAATGATTGAACAGCAGGATATTATCAAACAAAAACAAGTGAAAATCCGGCTCGGGACAGTCTTTTTGCAAAGGCAAATCTTCAAACAGGTACACAAACTGATAGGAAAGCGCCCCGTAAAAACCCATGAAGTTTTTATCGGCGATATGAAATTCCGCCAACAGCGCGCGCAAGGGCTGCACGATGTTTTGGCGGGCGATCCGGTCTTCCTCCGGGCCGTTAAAAGGAATTTTCGGAATTTCCAGCTGCAGGGTTTCTGCGCTTTGGTGTTGTATAAAAGCGGCGTACTGGGTACGCACAAAATCGAAAAAAGGCAAGGCGCGGGCATCCAACAGCCGCAAAGTGAGCGTCGATTGTTTACCAATCAGTTCCAAAGCGGGCGCCATTCCGATGATGGACAAGCGGCTGGATTTGTCGACCGTGGAGGCTGATTCAAACAAACAGGAAGGCGCAGCGCCCTGGATGCGTTGGTAATGCAGCAGCGGGTCGATGTAAGGCAGGCGGGCGGTTGTGGTATGCATCTGAAATGTATTGGTGTATTAGTACGATGATGCAAAGGTATACGTTTTTTGGTTTTAGTTGCAAGGATTGGGGAAAAGAAGTTTGTGGGATTGAGCTGCGTGGTTATATTTGTACGCGGATTGGTTGAGGTGGTTGGGCGTATGTTAAATAATGCCAAAAGTAAAAAAATAGCAAATGTATAGTATTGCCACTATTTGACAAAGCATTACATTTGTAGTGCTTTTACTCGTAACATCAAGCATCTTAAAAAATTAAACTCATGACCACAACTAAAATTTTTCAACTTAAGGGGGGGGGGGATATTAATATCCGCTCTTCTACTATTTTCCGTAATTGTATATGGCTGTTTGAAAGAAGATCCAACAAATAATGATCTTCCAAAGGCCCAAAATGAAGGTATCTCTACTGAAAGAGATGGAGAAGGAGAAGTATTTCAAGTGCGCTACTTTGTTGACACGCTTTTGGTAAGCAAAGATGTATACGACAGTAAGGATTCAACGAACTATTTCCATGATGTAACCACACAATCGGGTTCTGTTTTACAAACAGAAAGTCACTGTTTTACGAGCAAAGCTTTGTATGAATACTGGGGAACTACCCAAGCAATCCCGGTAGCAAAAAGCAATCAACTGGATGATCGAATTCAAAAAATTTCGGATAGTTTAGGTATTACCAGCATCGTAAAAGGTGGTGGAACTCCCGATAGTGTATTGTCGGCGAATTATAATGCATTGGTTACTTCAACTTACAATGCTTTGTTTCCGTCTTCTGTTGTGCCTTCTTATACAGGATGTGTTTGGTATACCAATTACTCAAATGGATCTGCGACTGGTGGGCATGGATTTTTACCAACATTCTTAGTGTTGCCAAGCTGGTTTTCTTCTATTTATCCATGGTGTGAAGATAACACAGAAGCCGTACGTTTCAATCGATCATCTAACTTTGCTGGTTATTCGGTTACGTTGAAAGCCTGGAGGGCCCCATTTTTTATTACTTGGGGACGTTGGCCAAAAACACATACAGTAAGGTTTGGTTTTGGTGTAAGAACTATTCTGCTCCCATTTGTTGGTGATCTTAGTAGGTGGAACAATAGAATATCATCATGGGTGATTATTCCAGACCTTTCATAATTTCACAAAACACATTTTAATTGTTGCGAGTTAAAAGCGAATTCTAGGGCAGTACCCTTTACATAAAAAAGGGTACTGCTTCATAAATCTAAAATAAACAAATCATGAAAAAACTAATTTCTATTCTCCTCTGCAATTTCTTACTCTTACATATCGGTCTTTCCCAGAACAATTTTTCCTTAATGTTTGCTATAGCCGATACGCAATATGAACAAACTTGTTATGCGGCACAAACCCCTCAAGGTTTTTATTTGGTAGGACATTACCTAACTTATTCAGGCACCGAGGAGGATATCACTGATTTTAACGCTGCTTTTTCTGTTTTTAAATTTGATAAAAACCAGCAATTAGAATGGAAACAGGATGTACATCCGCAAGAAGGTGTAGAAAGTTTTTTGCAGGTCCAATATAATGAGCCAATTAAAGCTATTGATGGTGATCTTTTTATGAATTATTCCTACATTGAATCAACCCCCTCTGATTATTTTGTAGGCACCGGCGTAATTAATTATGCCGACGATGGTACATTATTATGGAAGCAAAAATTTCAAGACCTTGTATCAAGCTTGTCTGTACAAAAGGACTATAGTTTGAAAACAATTGGAGTCGCTTATTACAACGAAAATCCCGACTATTGGCCAGCATATTCCATCACCATGGACCTGGACGGCAATATCTCCGATACAGTTTTAATTCGCTTGCCATTATCTGATAACTATGAAAGGAGTTATGATTATATCGATTATGCCGTTTATACTGAAAAAGGAATCCTTTTCTCCTGTGGCTTTTTTGATTTTTCGATACCTGAAATAAGAGTTGGTAAACTTTTGGTCGCTTTAGACCATACAGGAAATATTCGTTGGCAAAAGGAGTATATCTCACCTGATGGGCCCCAGAGTTTTGATTTTGATAAGGCTTCCAACCGAATCATGCTAGCGAAAGGCAATCCATCTGGTCCCAACGATCCCAACAGTTTGAGTGTAGAAGTACTTGACCTGGATGGCAATTTGGTAGGCTCCTATTATATACCTACCCAGGAAATACCCATCTCCTATGTAAGGCGCGTTTTTGCAGGCAACGATGCTTCTTTTTTTGTTTTAGGCCAGGACATTGCCAATGATAACTGGTTGTCTAAATTTAATACAGATGGCACTTTGATCTGGAAAAGGTATATCAAGGAAACTACGCTGCCCAATATTTTCTTGTCAACACTAGATCATGGGAGCATTTTTACCAATGGCGATATTCTATTGAGCGGGTTTTCAGCGGATACCCTGAACAGCAAATCCGTTGTTGAAAACAAGGTAAATTATTGGGTGGTGCAATTAAATGCAAACGGCTGCTTTAACAACGATTGCAACGACACCATTAAAGTGAATACAACCATTCTCCCGATGGTTAGCACAAAAGCGCAACCTGCACCTAATGATTTCCAAGTGCAGTGTTTCCCGAATCCTGCAACAAACACCCTGAACTGGCAAATATTGAATGGTTCAAATGATGCCTACACCTATAAAATTTACGATGTTGTAGGAAATTTGGTGCTTTCTAGTGGCCTGCAATATGGTGGCCAAGGTGCGGTAAACCTGTCCAAAGTTGCTTCGGGGTTTTATATATTTAGCCTGTTTGATGCGCTTGGCCAGTCGGTACATTCTTCCAAATTTCAAAAGCTTTAAAAACCATGAAAAACCAAACCATCTACCTAGCCCTATCCCTCTTTTTGGCAACATCCTGCATACTCCAGGCGCAAACCACCGAAAAACCCTGGTGCGCCGTCAAAATCGGAGTAAATTATGTGGCAACTAGTTATTATGATCTTCCGAAAATGCTACTTAACCACAAACAACCCATTGGTATTTTAAACCCCACTTTTCAATGGGGCAAAACCAATCGGCGGTGGAATGAATTGTCGATCCCGTTTTTGGTACTGAATCATAACCAGCAAATTACCTACGATTCCTTTCGACACCCGGGTTTCGAGGCGCCTGTCAAAGGCAACCTGAAAACGCTCTATGAAACAGGCATCGGCATCGAGCGCAGCTGGCTCACGGGCCGGAAGTTTCTTAATATCCCCCTCGCTTATGGCGTTGGGGCTTTTTTCATGAATGGTCGCTACACGTTCAATTCAAATGAACCGGGTTTGCTGGATTTTAAATGCCGTGCCCTCGGTTTTCGGCCGTATTTATCCATCAAGTTGATCAAAACGTACAAACACCTGTTTTTTGATTTCCAATCACAGCTGTCTGTCCAAGGGACTCGATTGGCATACGACTATCAGTTGATTGAGAACCAATTACCAGTAGATTCCCAGCGAACCGATATCAATTTTATTTATGCGTTGGGGCTTAGGGTGGGGGTTGGGTATCGTTGGTAAAATTAAACTTTTTACCTATCTGGACAGGAAAAAAGCTCGGAAAACTTCGAGTTCCTTTAATTCTTGCTCCACAAACCGGGAAAAAAGCCGCTCTCCTACCTGATGTTTGAGTGCTGAAATTCCCACATCAATCAAACGAAGACCGCGATTGGTCAAAAATATATTATCGAAACCTTCTCCAGGCATATCCGATGGTCTGCGCAAATCGCGGTGTACAAAACTTTAATCGCCCGAACCCAACACCGGAATATTCGGCACAATCCAACTCGTAAGTTTTTCAGCGACCCACAAAATCGGGAACCAAATCAAAATCAATACCCAAACCGGAAAACTGTGGTACACCAACCACATAAACACATCTATCAACATCACAATCGCAATAATCCAGGTAATGATCAGGAGCATCGCGGCGGCATTTTGATGGGCCGAAACAATCCAGCGACCCACGATAATCCGACCATAACTGCTAATGAGGCTTTCCGAAGCGGCGGTGCGTGCAACGTACCGGCACAATCCGCCCAAACAAATGAGCAACACGATTACACTGTTGAACACCCACATAAAAAAGCCCCAAATTGGGCGTACCGTGTGCCACATGCGGCCTTGCCAGGTATTAATCCGATCCTTTACATCATCAATATTTTCGGCCAGTGCCACCGAATCTGTCGCAAAAAAAGGCTGTGCCGTTGAAACAGCCTGGGGACGGCGTGCATTGGGTCGTACCGGGTCTCTCACAACCGGCGGCGCGGCAGGGGTATCGTCGGCAAGTTCCTCCTGCGCATTGGGTTGTACCGTGGTGGGTTGTCTGCGCGGTTTTTGATTCGGCTTTTCTTTAATAACCACCGGCTTGTCGGGCGCTTCCGGACGAATGGTCGAAACCTGGTCTTTATACAGCACCTGAATGCCAATCAAGTTGCCCGCATTGGCTTCATTGGAAAAATATTGTTCGCCGATAAGCAGTTGCTCATAGGTTTTGGAGCCATCGCCATTGCGCTTCAAAATTGCCTTTTGGAAAATAAACTTGACGATGCCACGCGGGCGATCGTGCTCATAGCGGTACTTGCCTAAGTAACGCTCTACTTGCTGCGTTTTGGTTGCAGCGCAAAGCATGAGTGGCCCGCACACAAACAAGAGCGCGAGCAGTAGTGGAGGGAACTTCATCATGTTTGTGTTAAACTTTTACAACTGCATTTCCAATCTCGTCTACAGCACGTACTTAACACGGGTTTTGCCGCAAATTAGGGGCCAAAAAGTCTTAAATTGTTACAAAACCGTCCTGCTGTTCATTATTAGAACAAAAGTATATAAAATTACCATAAGTCCAAATGTGTCTTTAAAGGAATTATACCATATTTGGGTTTACTTTAGGTATTGATTGATCAAACGCGCCTTTTTTGATTCCAGGGCCAGGAATATTTCATATATGGTAATTTTGCCATCCTTTTGCCGCAATTTGTGAAATATCTGGTTGCGGCCATCCACATCCGGCGCTACGTACCAGCCATCCAAACCATCGTTTTTGTAGTACGACGGATTTTGGTAACCTTGGTACACAATTTTATCGGAAGGCGCGCCAATGAGCACGGGCGCAAACAGGGCAAGGTATAAATCGATGGTGTTGTTGAGCGGCTGCCGACCTGCGCGGATGTATTTATCCACCAAATACAGTTCCGTGAGGTCCATCATAAACGTAATGTCCTTTGAGGCGCAGGCTTGTAACACCTGATCGAAGGTCACTTGTTTGCCATTCAGTTTTAAACCGCCCAAGCCAATGCGCGTAAATTGGATCCAGCCAGCAGCCACCTGGTCGCTGCGCACGGTAAACGGATTCAGGCCACACTCCAGGTAGGCCGCTTCGTAAATGCACAGGGGGATGGACTGGATTTTGGCAGCGATTTCGCGGGTGCGCTGTATAATAATTTGCTTGTGATACGGATCCACCTGTTTTCCCAGCGCATCCTCATAAATGGCCGTTAAATGCTCCTCGGTAAGTCCGTTGAAGGCATTTACATAAACAGGGTGCATATACCGCTGCTCGATATCCTGCATAAAATCGATCAGGTTGTTGCTAAAAAACCACAATACCGTGCCCAGCACCAACAAACCGATCACATTGCGCCGACTCCAGCCAAAAATAAACCGATGGCTATGTACCAGCGCCTGCCAGCTTACCCGCAGGAGTAGCCAAACAATACGCAGCGTTTGTGCCAGCAGAAAAACCAAAATAATGCTTACGATCCAACGCAGCCAAATGTCCTGACTGAGTAAATGCTGTAAAAAATCGGACAAAATTTTTCCTTCTCCGCTGGCACAACTGCTCAGGAAAAGCACAAAAAGGAGCATTAATACGCCTAAAATGCGCATTACAACCCAATCAATTTATTTAACAATTGCTGATCAACGGCCCCGCCGGCAAAATCATCAAAAGCGCGTTCGGTTACCTGTATAATATGTTGCTGAATAAACGGAGCACCTTCTCTGGCGCCTTGGTCCGACGATTTAATACAACATTCCCATTCCAGCACCGCCCAGCCGCGGTAATTGTATTGCGCGAGTTTGGAAAAAATAGATTTAAAATCTACCTGCCCGTCGCCCAAGGAACGGAAACGGCCCGGACGGTCGATCCAGTCCTGAAAACCGCCGTAAACCCCGCTTTTACCCGTTGGATTAAACTCCGCGTCTTTTACATGGAACATTTTGATGCGCTCGTGGTAAAAATCGATAAACTGCAAATAGTCGAGTTGCTGCAACACAAAATGGGAGGGGTCGTATAAAATGTTCACACGGGCATGGTTGCCAGTTGCTTCTAAAAACCGCTCAAAACTCACGCCATCGTGCAAGTCTTCGCCCGGATGAATTTCGTAGCAAATATCCACGCCTTGTTCTTCAAATACATTCAGAATCGGCATCCAGCGTTCGGCCAGGGCGCGAAACCCGGTTTCTACCAATCCTTTGGGGCGCTGTGGCCAGGGATATACCGTATGCCAAAGAAAAGCGCCGGGAAAAGAGGCGTGTACATCGAGCCCCAGGTTACGGCTGGCTTTAGCGGCATTTTTCAGGGTTTGGATGGCCCATTCGGTGCGTGCTTTCGGGTTGCCTTGCAGGTTCGCGGGCGCGAAGCCGTCGAACAATTGGTCATATGCCGGATGTACCGCAACCAATTGGCCTTGCAAATGCGTGCTGAGCTCCGAAATTTGTACGCCACAAGCTTCCACCCGTCCTTTTAAGTCATCGCAATAAGCCTTGCTTTCGGCAGCCTTATCGAGATCAATGAGACGGCTTTCCCAAGTAGGAATTTGCACGGCCTTGTAACCAAGCGATGCAGCCCAACGGCAAATACCTTCCAGGGTATTGAAAGGCGCTTCGTCGGCCATAAATTGTGCTAAAAAGATTGCGGGACCTTGTATGGTAGTCATAATCAGTGTAAAAAATTAAGCGTATCAATTGAATGGAAAATGGCAATGCAGGTCGGGCTAAAATGCGTCGATTGCGGTACAAGGATCTGAAAAAAATGATATATTCTTGTTAATTTAACAAACAAGTTTTTTTTGAGCAGCATTTTTTGATTGTATCGTATCTTTAAAGCCTATACCTTCGGGAAAAATCTCTGAAAAACCAGCCCTTCACACATTGGTACCCAATTATAATCCCCTGATTTGAACGAAACAGAACTCATTCGGGGCTGCATGCGTGGCTCAACGCAATGTCAGCGTCAGTTGTACGAGCGGTTTGCCGGCAAGATGTATGCCGTATGCCTGCGCTATGCCCGTACGCCATCGGATGCGGCTGATATATTGCAGGAAGGGTTTATTAAAGTGTTTACCAAAATGTCGCAATACCAGTTTCAAGGTTCGTTTGAAGGCTGGGTTCGGCGCATTATGGTCAATACGGCCTTGCGTACCTACCAAAGGCAACGCTTTGACCAGGAAAGCTCCGGCTATGAAACTTTGCCCGAATCACCCGTGGAAGCCGACGCTATTGCGAGTTTATCCGAGGCAGAACTGTTGACGCTCATCAATAAGTTGCCAGATGGGTACAAGATTGTGTTTAACATGGTGGCCATTGAAGGCTTTTCCCATGCGGAAGTCGCCGAAACCTTGGGTATTCAGGAAAGCACCTCCCGATCGCAACTAACAAAAGCCCGGCGCTGGCTAACGGAACAGCTGGAAGTACTGCACAAAATGCCGGGTACTTGACAAATTAATCATTTTACATTAAAATAACGCAAACCCAGGCCACGAAAAAGCCCATTACTGAATCTAATTACCAGCATGAACCAATATTCCGACATGGAAGCGCTGATGCGCAAAAAACTATACGACACGGAGGTGGCACCGCCCGCATTCGTGTGGCCCAATGTGGAAGCCGCGCTGCAAAAACGCAAACGCCGTGCTTTCCTCTGGATCTTTAGTGGTATAGGGGTTGCGGTGCTTGGCACAGGAATTTTACTCCGGTTTTATGCAGGCAGCGGCGTACCTGTACCTACTGCGCAAACCCAAGGCATGCAACAACTGCCCTTGGCCCAGACAACCACGCCCATTGCGGACCGAAATATTGCCGAAACAAGCCCCGAAATAACGGTACCTACGCCTAATACAGCAAGTAAGATCAGCGCTGAGCTGGCACTACCCGGCATGGAGCCCACGGTTTCGGCCCATAAAAACGGAATTGTTGGTGGACAAACCAACCACAACAAGACCGACCGTAGCCCTTTTAAGCCAAACACGGCGGTAACCATACAAACCGTTTCGCCCATCACACCAGTTACCTATGGGGCTGTTGCAAGCGATTTGGGGTTGGAAGCTTTTGCGCCGACTGTGGCATCTAATACGTTCGAGCATCCTGCATCGCTTATGTTTTTGCCACAATTGCCAACGGCTTTGTCCCAGGCCATTGCGGTTGCGGATCCAAGCGGATTGAAACGCCCGGTAATACGCAAGAAAAAAGAGCCTAAAAACTGTTACAATTTTACCAAACACCCGAATGCCTGGTTTTTTGATGTGTACGCGGGCCCTTCCTTTGCCTGGAAGGATTTGAGCACCAACAACCCGGAATATAAGGATTATCGGAATAGACGGTTAAATTCCGAGCGACGGGATTGGGCATTTCATAGCGGGGTGCGGGGCACCTTATTGTTTGATGGCCATTTTATGTTGCGCTTGGGATTGCATTACGACCAGATGACGGAGATCTTTGAGTTTATTGATCCGAACTCCATCACCATCAATTACAAGGATGTAATCACCATTGTAAATGGTCAGCAGGTGATTGTACGGGACACCATCGGTATCAGTTACGGCAGCAATTACACAAAAACATACAATCGCTTTGGCATGCTTCAAATTCCGTTGCAGGCCGGGGTAGAATTGCGGAAAGGCCGCAGTGGATTTAGTTTCAATGCTGGCGTATCCTTTAATGTGTGGTTTTGGAAACGCGGGGCAATCCTGTCTGCGCAGGGTATGCCGCGGTATTTTACCCCTGGTGTGGATGTATCTACCCCGACATTTCAAAAGCGCACCAGTTTGAGTGCCATCGGTAGTGTGCAATGGTTTTACCATGTTGATCCGAGCGTGCGGGTGTACATCGAACCTTATTTTAGGCAAATCGTGCAACCTGTCAACCTCAAATCGCATCCGGTAGGTACCCGATATGGCATTGGTGGCATTAGTTTGGGCATGACTAAAATTTTTTAGTCGGAGATACAGCATCAAAATTCATAAAAACGCATCATTAAAGCAGCGAATAAATACAAAACTGCATCTCTTTTAGAGCATTCTTTGAAGACCCATTTAAAGTTTCCATAGCCTGACCCCAAAAAACCGCATTTAAATAAAAATTATGTTGCGCAAAAAAACCAGACATATAATACGGTACGCATTACTAAACGCCTTTTTACTGGCAGGTGTTTGGGGCTGTCGTAAGGATGTAGTCAACGACTTCGATCCTTATCCTGCTACGCTGGCGGATCTGCAACCTTTGTTGTCGCAGGTTCCTGGCCCGTCTGTTCAAACCACTTTTTCGCTCGCAGGATTATCGAAAGATACCATGCTCCTGAGCCCGAGCGGACTTCGGATCTTCCTAACCGATGTTAGTGCGTTGTTGGTAGACGGGAATGGACAAACTGCAGCATTCAACACCTGCCAAAATCCTTCCATGGAACTGCTGGAAGTAATGAAAAAAGGCGATTTGGCAGCGCGGGAAATACCGACCACCAGTGCCGACGGGAATTTATTGGAAACGTCGGGTGTATTTCGTTTGCGTTTTTTTTGTGGAAATGAAGAACTTTTCCTGAAAGCGGGCCGCACCATTAAAATACAAGTGCCTGAAAACAACCGGCGGGATGATTTATTTGTTTACAATGGAATAATTACCCAAAATCAATTGAGTAGTTGGGAAAACAGTGGCGAACCCGTTTATTGGGCCGACTGGCTTTCAGTGGATAACCTGGAAATGATTAATGGATATGAGTTGATTGTGCAACAATTGGGTTGGATTTCGAACAGCCGCAAGGTACCCGGTCCTTATTTCAGTTTTTGTGTAAAGGTGCCAGAAGGTTTTTCGCAGTTAAATACCGTCGTATATATGGTGTTTAAAAACGTAAAAACCGTGGCTGCCATGGTACCAGGATCTAACCCGCAGCAGTTTTGCTCCAACAGCATACCTGCAGGGTACCCCGTAAAGTTGGTAACCGTCAGTAAATATGGCAATCAATATTGGCTGGGCAGTAAAGAAACAGAAACCGGAGCAAACGGGTCTTTGAGCCTCGTTCCGCAAATTGTAACAGAACAACAAGTGTTGGCTGTTTTAAAAAGTTTTTAAGCACAAAACAGGCGTTTAAAGCCTTTTGTGTAAAGATACCCGTGTTTAGTAATTTTGTATTAGGCCGAGCCGGTAAAGACCGGTCTCGGCTTATTCGTTAATATTCTGTTTCTTTTAAAAGAAAATGAACACTTTTGTCGTGATTTTCATTTAAAGGTGAAGATATTCGCACCAACCAAATCAACTCTCACGGACATACGCAAAGGCAATGGAAATTCTGACAACCAATGGCATCACAGTGAGCGTAGAAACGCAATATTTACCCGCACATTCGGATCCGCGCGCTTCCAAATTTATTTTTGGCTATTTTATCACCATCGAAAACGGCAGCCCACATACGGTGCAATTAATGAGCCGGCGCTGGATGATTCATGACGCCAGCACAACGGTGCGCGAAGTGAAAGGCGACGGGGTGGTCGGTCAACAACCCGTTTTGCAACCCGGAGAAAGTTATTCCTACTCTTCTTATTGCGATTTGAGTGCCGAAATCGGGAAAATGCAGGGTGCTTACCTGATGACCCGCATCGAAGATCGTTCGAACTTTGAGGTTATAATTCCCGAATTCAAACTGATTGTGCCCTTCAAACTCAATTAATTTTGGTTTTTAAAGGGTTTGCACGATACCATTTATCAAAAACCGTAGTTTAGCTGTTGACTGAACTACGGTTTTTTTGTGTTTTGTACAAAACAGACAGAATTAACGTTCCTGTTCCGGCAGCGTACAAACACGGTTGGCGTATCTTGGTTACAACTGCGCCCCAATCGCTGTTATCCACCTATTTTTACTCCTTTTCCCAACTAACAAACTGATTCATTCATGAAGAACCGATTGTTACCCGCCTGTATTGCTTTGGCCTTTTATCTAATCCCAATTTTCGTACACGCTCAAACAGATCCTGTTCCTGAGGTAAATATCGTTGGGCCAACGGTCGTGTGCCAGGGCGATTGCGCTACTTTAGGCGCGCTGTTTATGAACGTCCCCCAACCCATCGGTTATATTTGGTCGGGCCCGAATGGTTTCACTTCCAATCAGCCCCAAATTACGGTATGCCCGCAGGCCAACAGTGGCGGGCCTACTACTACGGCCAATATGTATTTTCTTCAAATTGTGGGACCAAATGGCAACGTGGTAGCGGCAGATACGCATGAAATCAAAATACTCCCATTCATCCCAATTAAAATTCTATCCAACAATACGGCGCCTTGTAACTTCGACAGTACCGTTTTTTCGCAAAACCATTGCGAGTTGAACTGCCCGAATAGTACGGTAACCTATTCCATCGAAAACATCGGGCAGGCCGGGACGCAAAGTTTTATCAGCTGGCAGGTTTCCGGCGCCAGCAGTTACACCATTAATAATCCACCATTCAACAGTTCTGTTACGGTTACCTGGGGAAGCGCCGGGACAGGTTTTGTTTCGGTCGTATCGGACGGTATTTCAAACTGCAGTGGAGAAGACGCCCTTTGTATAACCATCATTCCTGAACCCGTTGCAAAATTTACTACAACGCCCTCCAACGGTGTCCCTCTGGTGGTATGTAAAGGACAAACCGTGTATTTTGAAAATCAAAGTACCGGCGCTGACAGTTATGATTGGTACTTTAGCGATGATCTGTCCAGCACCAATGCCACGAATCCTGAACATACTTTTCAAAATCCGGGCTTGTATTTGGTTACCCTCATTGCACGCAGCAGTTGCCTTTGTGCCGATACAACAACCCTGGAAGTGTATGTAATTGATGCGGTTACACCCGCGCTTGATTGTATTGGCACCATTTGCCCCGGCGCTACCGTCACCTACACGGCATCGAATGGATGTGCACCCTTTAACTGGGTAGTTTCGCCCAATGGTACCGTGCTTGGCGGTGGACAAAACAATTCGGATACCATCCAGGTATCGTGGAACAGCGGGCCTTTAGGACAAATCACCCTGAGCGCCCAACCTTGCAGTGGAACAGCGTGCCCAACCCCAACGGTTTTTCAAGTACCGATTATCAGCGATAATGCCGAAATAAGTGGCCCAGAACGGGTTTGTCCGGGCAGCACCGAAACCTATTCCATTGAACCTTACGGCGGCACTGGATTTGTCTGGACGATTTCAGGCGCGGGTACCATCTTGGATGGACAAGGCACCAATCGTATTACGGTCGAATGGAACACCTTCCCAAATCCGAACGTCACCAATTGGATCCAAGTACAATACGACAACTGTTACCTGGGTTGCGGTGGTCAGGATTCAATTGGGGTGTTGATTGTTTCGCCTTTTTCGATTGATGGACCGGTAGAACTTTGTGCGGGCGCGAACGGCAATTTCAATACTTTTTTGAGCGCCACCAACCAGCCAATTCAAGCAAACTGGAGCCTTACTGGCCCGAATGGCGCTGTTATCTGGTCGACCGGTGCGGCTGCAGCCAATGTTGCGGCGCCCTTTGTTGCCGGAAGTGGCATTTATCAAATGGTGGCCACACCTGCCAATCCGAATGAAACCTGCACGGATGCCGCTCGTTGGACGGTGGTTGCATCTGCCTTGCCTAGTAAACCAACCAGTATTACGGGCGCAAAAAACATTTGTCCCGGCACCACCTACAACTACAAAGCCGAAGGACTGCCGAATGACAACAATGTGGTGTGGACGGTACAAAATGGCCCAGGCGCGCCGAGTACCATACAGGGAAATCCGATCAATGTAAACTGGGCCGCCAATGGGCCCCGTTGGTTGTCGGCAGCAGCAGTAAGCACCAATGGACTCAATTGTAGCTCTGACACCCTTCGTTTAGACATTTCCGTGATTAATACCCTGCCCATTACAGGCGATCCGCAAGTGTGTATCAACACCCTTTCCGATTATTCAATTCTGCCGCTTCAAAATGTTGATATACAGTGGAGTATTAGTCCTAGTTCGGCTGCTGCCATTGCAGATGGGCAGGGCACGGAGCAGCTTCGGTTATTTTGGACAGAAGCGGGCGGACATGTTATTTCGGTTTCGGTGTGTGGACAAACGTCCCAGTATCCGGTAACCGTATTGGCATCACCACTCCCCAATGTCCTTTCTCCTGCCGGCCTATGTGTGGGTGCAAGTGCTGTTGTTCAAACCAGCAACAGTTTTGTAGACTACCAATGGTCGGATGTAAACGGGGTGGTTTTGAGTACCCTCGCTACCCCCAGTATGCAAGCAGGAAGTTATAGTTTGCAAGTAACTGACAGCAATGGTTGCGTGGGAACAACTGAATTTACGATCGATCAGCGGCCGCAGCCCAACCTGACCATTTCTACAGCCGATCCTACCGGTTTTTGTAATAATTCGAATTTTATTACCCTGACGGCATTGGGCTCCATCGACGTAGATTATACCTACCAATGGTTTCAGGATGGCAACCCCGTGGGAACCAATAGTCCTACCCATGTAACCAATCAATATGGCAATTACACTGCAACCGTGAGCAACTTTTTTGGATGTAGCGCTACCGCTGGCCCCATTTCGCTGTTTAACTATTGTGGTCCCGGCGGTGGCGGATATGGATTTCCAGCCAATGGCGGTGCTTGTCCACCGAATAGTGTAGATATTGGTATCCTTCCAACGGCAAAATGCGATTCATTTCAGTTTAACCTGATCAACAACGGATTGTATGTTGCCGGTACAGCTAATTGGCTATTTGGGCAATCGGGCGCGTTGCTGAGCGGCACTTCCAACCAAGATAACCCGTCCTTTTATTTTAACAATGCCGGCAAATATTTAGCAATCCTAACCGTGCAGCTCACGAATGGAAGTACTTGTTTTGTCATCGACTCGGTAGACGTGTTGCTGCATGCGCAGTTTGATCCGATCATGGATTGCCCCGGCGCGAATTCGGGTTTCAAAGACGTTTCCACCTTGCTGCCGGGTGCTGCTGTAACCACCTGGGGCTGGGACTTTGGCGACCCCGTGAGTGGCCCAAACAATACATCGTTCTTGCAAGACCCCTCCCATAATTTTATTGCTGGCGGATTCTTTTTAGTTACCCTGACCATCACCGAAGTAAGTGGTTGTATTTCCCAACAAACCCAAATGGTAGAGGTCCCCGCGCCAGCACCCCTCAATTACAGTCCACCAGCAGCAACCTGTGCAGGCAATGCGCTTGAATTCACCGCCATAGGGACACCCGACATCACGATGATCACCTGGGATTTTGGAGATCCGGCAAGTGGCGGGGCCAATACGGCCACCGGTATTCCCGTTTACCACAATTATAGCCCGGCAGGTACATACACCGTTACCGCATTTTCTACCAATACCTACGGCTGTACGGCGAGTTTTGTTAAAAATATTGTGGTTCAACCCAATCCGCTTACCGGTACCATTACACCGAATGCCCCGGCCCCCTTGTGTGAGGGCACAACCCAAACACTTACCGCACCGGCTGGCGCAGTGGCTTATCTTTGGACGGATGGCAGCACCACGCAAAGCATCACCGTAAGCGAAGCCGGAAGCTATCGCGTTACGTTGACCGATGCCAATGGGTGCACCTATGCCACGCCGGCAGTAGATGTGAACATTACCCCGGCACCAGATGCCCTGATCAAAGCGTTCCTGGAAAATGAACTGGGTCAGGTAATTGGCACTTCCTATCCGACCTTGAGTACCTGTGCCGGAGAAGACGTGCACTTGGTAGCGGTTGGTAATGGTGCATACAATTATACCTGGTCGGGAGGAAATGGCACCGGGGCCGATTTGTTTTTCTCCGCGTTCCGTGGCAACTTATTAACGGTTGGAACCCATATTTACACCGTCACGATTACGGATGTCGTAGGAGGCTGCACGGCGGTTTCCGATCCATTTGTCGTGGATGTGCATCCTGTTCCGAGTGGTTTTTCGATCAGTACGAGTGGTATTTGTGCCAATAACCCGAACACACTGACCTACGCAGGACCAACACCCGCCAATTGGCAATTGATCTGGAGCAATGGGGAGGCTGGCCCAACCCTTAGTACAACAGGTTCGGGTGCATATTATATTCGGGTGGTGAATGAATTTGGCTGTGAAGGCCGCAGCAATACCGTCTCTATTTTGCCAGGCCCGCCGGTATCTTCTATTCCGGGAGGTTGCCATACCCGCTGTGCACCCGATACGATTTGTCTGCCTCTTTTGCCCAACATAACCAGCTGGCAATGGTATTTAAATGGCTCCCCAATTCCAGGAGCGACTACGCCAAATTTTGTAGCGCAACAAAGTGGCACCTATTGGGCTGTTTTGAGTGATATTTTTGGCTGTTCGGGACAAAGCGATCCGCTTACCCTCCAATTATTTCAAGGCACCGGCGATATAAATGGACAGGTTTGGTCGGATGTAAATGACAATGGAATCATTGATGCTGCCGATACGCTGATTACAGGCATCCCGGTACAATTGCTTTCTTCGGGCGGTACGGTGCTTAACACCTTGAATTCAGATATAAATGGTGCTGTCGCATTTTCCAATATCCCGTCTACCAATTATTCGATTTATATAGACCCGGCTGCCCTTACTTCTAATTGGGCGGTAGTAATCGGAACCCAACCATTGGGCATTACGGGTTGTGATAACGTTGCATCGGGCGACCTTTTGGTAAAATTTGTATGTACCCCGTCTACTGCAAGCGTAAATTTAATGGCCTGTCCGGGCGAATTTGCCAACTATAATGGCACCCCGGTCGCAACGGGAACCAGCCAGGTATTCACCCTAACCAATGCTTTCGGTTGTGATTCGCTGGTAACCGTGTCCGTGGGTGCTTTGCCCGTTACCGATACCACCTTGAATGTAAAGATTTGTCCAGGGGCAACCTACAATTACGCGGGTACAACCCTGCCTGTTGGCGCAACGCAAATTTTTACCCTGGTCAATTTTAAGGGCTGCGATTCGCTGGTAACCGTTAATGTAGGTGCTTTGGCTACCTCAAGCAGTACGCTCAACGTAAAAGTATGCAATGGCGCCACCTACAATTATTTTGGCTCCCAATTGGGGGTAGGCCAAAGTGCTAATTTTACATTTAGTAATTACCTGGGCTGCGATTCTACCGTAACGATCAACGTGAGCGCTTATGCCTTGGTGACGGGCAGCCTGAATGTCAGTATTTGCCCGAACGACACATTTACTTACTTTGGTACCCCTATGCTGGTCGGCGATGTTGCGGCTTTCACGTTATCGAGCGTGATCACTGGTTGCGATTCGGTGGTAACGGTTACGGTAGGGCCCTTGCCAACCTTTACGAGTACCTTTGAAGCGCAGGTTTGTCCGCGTACCAGTTTTAATTATCAAGGAGAGGACCTTGCCATTGGCACCACCAAAGATTTCACCTTATCGAGTGTAATCACCGGATGCGATTCCACCGTAACGGTCAGCGTGAGCGCTTTGCCCGAATTTACCAGCGCTTTTGTTCAAAAGGTATGTCCAGGCGAAACCTTTACTTATGAAAATTCAACATTGGTAGCGGGCGACATACAAAGTTTCACTTTGGTGAGCACCGGCAATG
>Ga0247836_1000551_pt1 | contig 69341 bp, 62 predicted proteins | sample LaCruzMarch2015__4_FD_187116 | JGI IMG/M metagenome (GOLD analysis project Ga0247836, IMG submission 187116) | Freshwater microbial communities from meromictic Lake La Cruz, Castile-La Mancha, Spain - LaCruzMarch2015_14m | ecosystem: Environmental > Aquatic > Freshwater > Lake | place: Spain... | reverse complement strand
ATAGCTCTTTAAATTTCAAATCTTAAAAATAATAATAATAAAATAGGACCCGACCAAGTGTCGGTTAAATAAAATTTCTCTTTCCAGGAGTGGGAGTAGTAGTTTGTTTTAGTATTCTTTCTAATTCGACTGCAAGGTAATCTACCTATTTGAATTGTACAAATTTTGGTGTCAACGTAATTTGAACAAGCTGTGGATAACTTTGTAAAACGTTATTTTATCAGAGAATAATAAAGGTTAAAAATGTTTAATATGAATTGATTATCAGTACCTTGGATAGAATAAAAAAATAATTTGTTTTGTTAGTAAATAATTTAAAACAAAATGTTGTTGTGGAAAACCTGTATATTTTCCACAACATCATGTTGGTAACCTTAGTTTTCCTTGTTATTCAACAGTTCTACAACGGTGCTGGTAATATCTAAGTTTTTATCTACCATGAGTACGCCTGTACCTGCAGCGTAGTTCAAGATATATTGATATCCTTTCTCTTTTCTTACTTCCTCGAGAATACCTTTAAGTTTACCTTGAATAATACCTTGAAGGGCTTGCTGATCAGCCATAAGACCCTGTCCCAGTCTTTCTTGCTCTGCGGCAAGACTTTGTTGTTTTTGCATAAGACGCTGTTCTTCTTCCTGCACCTGACGTGGCGTCAAGGTACCCGTTTGCACTCTATTTTGGGCCTGGGCAAACTCTCTTTGCAACGCTTGTCCTCTGGCTTGAAGGGATGCTTCGGCTTCTTTTCCTTTTTGTTCCAACTTTGCCGCTTCCTCTTTGAAGAAACCATAATTTGACAATAAGCTATCTGTGTTTATGTACACGATGGAGCCATCGGGAGTATTTGCACTGGCAGCCGAGGTACTTGAAGCAGTTAAACCTTTATTGCCACTGATAAATTTATCAACTAAAAGGAAGGCGACTGCCAAAATCAATAAGATGTTTACGATGGAAAGTTCGTTTTTCATGATGAGTTTGGTGAATGTTTTAAAATTATAACAAACAAAAGTGCTATTTTTTTTCTGCATCACAAAGGAAAAGTACGCCGTTATTTTCTTATATTGATTAAATAAAATTTTTAATTGTCTAACATGCTTATTATTTTCTCCTTTCTTCTGTCCGTTTTATCCATTTTTTTATCCGATAGCTACCCATCTTTATTGGCAAAAAATACGGATAATCCCAATATTATACTCATTTATATGGATGATCTGGGGTTCGGTGATTTGTCTTGTAATGGGGCATTGGGGCATACCACGCCAGCTATTGATAAATTAGCAGCGAAAGGTATGCGCTTTACCAATTTTTTAACCGCTCAAGCTGTATGCAGTGCTTCTCGAGCTGCTCTACTTACAGGTTGTTACCCAAATAGAGTAGGCGTCTCAGGGGCTTATTTCCCGGGTTCAAAAGTTGGACTTAGCGCTGAAGAGGTTACCATAGCAGAACTGTTGAAACAAAAAAATTACAAGACTAGTGCTGTGGGGAAATGGCATTTGGGCGATCACCCCTCATTTATGCCGCTAAATCAGGGTTTCGATTCTTTTTTCGGCTTACCTTATTCAAACGATATGTGGCCAGTCCATTATGATGGTTCTCCCTCTACCGACTGGAAAAAGTCGATTCCAACCCTTCCATTAATCTTAAATAAGGATACTTTTGCTTTGATAAATACTTTGCAGGAACAGGGAAATTTAACAAAGCAATATACCGATCGCGCTGTTTCATTTATAGAATCCAATAAAAAAGAGCCTTTCTTTCTTTATTTGGCGCACTCTATGCCTCATGTGCCCATCGCCGTTTCCAATAGATTTAATAATTATACAGGGAAAGGATTATTTGCTGATCTGATGGCAGAAATCGATTGGTCCATAGATTCGATAGTAAAAACCCTGGATAGATTGGGGCTTTCCAAAAATACGATAATTATTTTTACAAGTGATAATGGTCCATGGCTCAATTATGGTAATCATGCCGGCAGTGCAGGTGGATTCAGGGAAGGAAAAGGAACTACTTTTGAAGGGGGACATCGGGTACCCGCCATTATCTGCTGGCCAGCAGTTATTCCTGCAGGGTTAGTTTGTAATCAGTTGGCTTCGTCAATAGATATATTCCCCACAATCGCTGATATTGTTAAGGTAGCTTTGCCCTCAACTACCCTCGACGGCATTACTTTTCTGCCCTTCCTTCAGGGTAATATTAATCAACCTATACGACGTGAGTTTCTATATTATTACAGGAAAAATTCACTGGAAGCCGTGAGATATGATCAGTGGAAACTAGTATTTAAACATCCGGGTAGGACTTACACAAAACATTTACCCGGAAATGACGGATTTCCAGGTGCTTCTCCGGAAGATTTCCCTTTTCCAGGGGCGCTCTATAATCTGAGTCGGGACCCTTCTGAATTATACGATGTTCAAGAAGCTCATCCTGATATTATGGAAAAATTGGTTCAACAGGCAAATAAGGCGAGGGCCGATTTAGGGGATGAACTTACCGGAGTAAAGGGTAACGGACGGCGTGCAGTGGGTTCGGTGAACTGAAAGTTACCTGAGTTATAAAATTAGGTCTTAGGTAACTCTCCCAACCATTCACTGGCAATTTCTTCATCGGAAAATTCAGGAATAGCAACATTAGTATCAAACTTTTCTTGTATGCCTGATTCCTCTATTTGTATCTCATCCAATTGGGAGACTCTTCTTTGAATGTTTATCGGAATAAGCGAAACTATATTTTTCTGGTACTCGAAAGCTTCCATACTTACATTCGCTTTGGCCACCAGCGTATGGTGTCTTCTGGAATAAAATGCACCTTCCAGTTCAATTTTATTTTGATCGGCATATATAGCCCTGATGCCAATTACTATGGTGTCAGGGAAATTTACAGGCGTTTGATAAATAATACTTTGTTGTTTTACCCTGAATCCTGGTTCTTCGTCGTTGTCAATGATGTCAAGTCCTAATCGAATGAAATATTCTACTCTGGCGACCTCAAACCAACTGAAAAAGCGTGTGCTGTTTACCTGTTGAGATACATCCATGTCACTCCATAATACCTTGATATCAACTTTAACTGCGTACAGATTTAATTCTTCCAACATACCAAAATTTAATTCATGAAATTCAAAGCTAAAGGATAAAATATGATTTTAACCAAAATAATTACTATTTTTGTAAAATTGCTGCCAATTTCATTCAGATACAATCATTTTAACTTATTATGGGACTAATTATTTCGCTATTAAATCATAAAGGAGGTGTCGGAAAAACGACCAGCGCAATTAATATCGGTGCTGGTTTGGTTGAATTGGGAAAGCGGGTTTGTCTTTTAGATTTGGATCCACAGGCTAACTTAACGATTTCTCTTGGTTTACCCAGATTTCCTAATACTATTTATGAGGCATTAAGAGGGGAAAGCCCTTTAGTGCCTTATCCTGCTAAAGATAATCTGGATGTTATTATATCTACCCTCGATTTATCCGGTGCCGAAATGGAGCTGATAAACGAGGCAGGAAGAGAATATATATTAAAGGAATTATTGGATCAGATTAAAGATAATTATGATTTTATTATTATAGATTGCCCTCCTTCTTTAGGTCTGCTCACCCTGAATTCTCTTACTAGTTCAGATTATGTACTTATTCCACTACAAACAGAGTTCCTCGCTATGCAGGGTTTGGCTAAAATAAAACAGGTTATTCAAAAGGTCCAGCTTAGATTAAATAAAGATTTGCAAATTGCCGGAGTTGTGGCTACTATGTATGACCAGAGAAAAGTACTGAATAGAGATGTCGTTGATACCATCAGAAAATATTTTGGAGAGCTTTTGTTTGAAACGCTAATCAGAGATAATGTAGCTCTCGCAGAAGCACCTGCTCAACGCAAAGATATTTTTGCTTACAGTCCTTCTAGTCCGGGGTCCGAAGATTATTTAGCACTTTGTAAAGAATTACTCACCAGAACAGAAGGAGCATGAAAATGATTTCTGTTTTTTTGATTTAAAATGAAATGAGTAAAAAAAGATTCACATCGGGTATGGAGGACCTTCTCCATGAAGCAAATCAAACTAGCCCTGTATTCCATGCTGGAAGTCCGAAAAATCAGCAACCTCTCCTCCCAATGGAAGGAAATATAAGGCCTGTTGAGGGGATTTCCCTCTTGGGAGATCAATCATTAGCTCCTCTAAGGCGCTCGCATGGAAAGAAATTTAGTGAGGATCTGCAAACTTTCCTTCAAGAGGCGTTCGATGATTCATTCGAAAAATATTCCGATCCTAATTTTGTTCAGGATGACTCAAGTAATAAAAAGCGATCCCTAAAGCCTATGGCCGGTCTCGATGCTATTCTGAGAAGTACTGTTGATCCTAAATCTATGAGGCTCGGACCAGGGAACACTCGTAGATTAACGCTCGTTTTTGATGAGAGTAAATTGAATAAACTCAAATCGATAGCTAGATTGGAGCGTTCTTACCTCAAAGATATTATCGACGAAATTGTTGAAGAATTCATAAAGGAATACGAGGTTCAAAAGGGGTTAATAGAATAATTTGTTCTTTCTCGCTAAACTTTTTATTAATTTTTAGCCTTTTAAAGAATAAAACTAGCAAATGTACCCAAGATTGTTGACGTTGTTTTTATTGCTAAACCTCGTTTCATGTAAAAATAATGATGCAGAGGTTCTTCATAACGAAATTATGGACATTCATGATGAGGTTATGCCCAAAACAGGTGAAATAACTTACCTCTATATGTCCTTTAGAAAAAAAGTGGAGACTGATTCGACGATTTCCCCAGACCAGAAAATGGGGCTGCTGAAACAAGCGGATGATCTGGAGAAGGCTGAAGATGAGATGATGGTCTGGATGAATGATTATATTCCACCTCATAAAATGAAGTCTTCAAAAAATGAAAATGAAATTATAGACTATCTCCAGGATCAGAAAAAGATAATATCTAATATCAAAGTTCATACCAATGCCAGCCTGGCTTCAGGTAAAAAATGGAAGGAGATGCTCTCCATAAATAATTAGTGAATGAGTTTTACAAATATATTTTTGATATTTCTATTCATTCTATCCTTATCTCTTAGTTGTAGTAAGGTAGATTCTGCGCCGCTTCCCATTTTAGGCAATAAGGAAACACTGCAAGATGGTACGATAAAATATCACACAATTCCCTCTTTTTCTTTTATTGACCAGGATAGTTTGCCTTTTACCGAAAAGTCGGTGGAGAATAAAATTTATGTGGTAGATTTCTTTTTTATAAGTTGTCCAAGTATCTGCCCAATGGTTAGCAGACAAATGCTAAGAGTCTATGACCAGTTTTTGAAGGAAGATAAATTAATGTTCGTTTCTTATTCTATCGACCCCAAGCGGGATACCGTGGAAAGATTGGCAAATTACGCAAGAAATCTTGGCGTAAATACCGAAAAATGGAAATTTGTAACAGGTGAAAAGGAAGCTATTTTTGATATTGCAAAAGATTACTTTAGTATCGCCATAGAGAATGAAGAGGCACCGGGTGGGTTCGATCATAGTGGGCGGCTCATCTTGGTGGATGAGAAAAAGCATATAAGAAGCTTCTGTGACGGAACAGATCCATTGTCTGTAGATGGCTTCATTAAAGATATTCAAAAATTGTTAAATGAAACTAAAGGAGAGGTAAAAAAGTAGATGTATTCTACGTTTTTTACCTCTCTATTCTATTTATTTAGTCTTGGTTACCCAAAATTAAGGGTAATCCGTCCTTGCCGCTGCCAATAATTATTATCTTTGAATTGGGGGAATTAGCTAGTTTCAACGTAGCTTCAATCCCTTTGTCCTTTAATATTTTATCTGATAAACTCGCCGTAAGAATCTGGTTCGATTCAGCTTTCGCTTTAGCTTCAATTATTTTACGCTCCGATTCCTGCTTCTCCTGGTCAAGGATATATTCAAATTTTAAGGATAATTGCTCAGCTTGTATTTTCTCTTCAATAGCCGTTCTTACCTTTTCAGGTAAGCTGATTTCCCGAATCAACGCTGCTCTTAAAGTAACAAAGTTTTTACTCAGCGTTAATTCCAGATCTTTTTGAATAAGCGTCTGCACTTCCTCCCGTCGGGTAGAATATAATTCCTCTGGAGTAAAACGGCCAATTATTTTTCGAACGGAACTCCTTACCTCCGGTCTAATCAAAGACTGGATGAAATCTTTACCAAACGTTTCGTGAAGTTCAGGGATTTTGTCAAACGATGGGTGTGCTCTAACGGTTACGTCAACTCTTATATTTAATCCATTACTTGACAAAACATCCATCTGTTCCTCCAATTGTTGTTCTCTTACATTGTAAATGTACATGGAGTTCCACGGTGCATATACATGAAATCCAGGACTGTAGATTTTTGTCTTTTCCAGTCCTCCCGAAAATCTTCTGAATAAAACACCTCGCTCACCCGCATCAATGGTGATGAAAGTCGCATTTGAAAAAATGATGACCACAATAGCAATGAGTAAGATAACCCCTAAGGTCCCAAGAAATTTGCCAGAGGGAAATCCCAAGTTTGGTTGGCTCATATTATTTCGTTTTTTGATTGTTAATGTATAAAGATAAGGGATATTTAGTTCAAAATGGTTGGCATTGAATCAAAGGTCAATTGTTAATGATAATTTAATGCTTAGCTCAAGTTTCGTTTTTATTTTATTTAACCTATTTTTGAAAAATAAAATCCAAACACATGAGAAATATTTTAATTTTCACTGCTTTGATTACCTCTATCCTTGTGATGGGTGCTAAAATTTCAGTCGGTGAATCAACGTCAAATGAACCTTCAGCGGTGGACGGAAAAAAGATTTATAAGCAATATTGTGTTACTTGCCATGGTATTTATGGAGATATGGGCGCTAGTGGTGCCGCTAATCTTACCATTTCAAAACTTAAATTAAACGAAAGAATTGAAGTGATTACTAATGGCAGAAAAGCTATGGCCTCTTTTAAAGCTTTACTTGATAAAGAGAAAATTAAGGCCGTTGCTCAATATACAATGACACTCAAGCCTGAGTAATTTTCTTATAGCCTCATAATTAATGCCCAACATTGGAAAATAAAAGTAAACGGATTCTGGTGACTGGTGGAACAGGGTTCCTCGGTTCTTATCTGTTAAGGTTTTTAGTCCAACAAGGCTATACTAATATTCGTGCTATTAAAAGAAAAAATAGTTCCTTCGATTTGGTTGGTGATATAGCCAATCAAATCGATTGGGTGGAAGGAGAGCTGACTGATTGGTTTTTTCTTTCAGATTGCTTTGAAGATATCGATTGGCTTTTTCATGTCGCCGCTCTTGTGTCATTCGATGCCAGAGATTATATGGAGATGCAGCAAATCAATGTAAGGGTAACTGCCGATTTGGTGAACCTTTCACTGGATAATAACATTCAGAAATTTTGCTTCGTCAGTTCTATCGCCGCTTTAGGTAGATCTAAAGTTGGGGAAACATTAGACGAAAACGCTGTTTGGAAACATAGTCCCTACAATTCCCGATACGGTATGTCCAAATTTCTAGGCGAACAAGAAGTCTGGAGAGGTATGGCTGAGGGCTTGTCTGCCGTTATTGTAAATCCTAGCATGATCCTTGGTAGCGGTCGCTGGACTGAAGGCACTTCCCGCTTCTTTTCTCTCATTGATAGCGGATTTCCTTTTATTCCCGATGGGGCAGCTACCTGGGTGGACGTAAGAGATGTAGTAAAAGCTATGTATTATTTAATGCAGTCAGATGTCCATTCCCAACGGTTCATTTTAGTAGCCGGTATTCAATCGTATAATGACTTTTTTAAGACAGCAGCCAGCGCATTAGGAAAAAAAATTACCTGGATTTCAATACCTTCCTTTATTCAATCGCTCATTCTTCCTTTCGCCTGGCTATTGGCTCGATTATCAGGTAAAAGACCATTTATTACCAAAGAATCTTTGAGGCTTTCAAAAAATTCGTTCTTCTACAAAACAGATAAATCCTTGACCATTCCTGGGTTCAGTAAGTATTTACCTGTTCATCAGTCTATTTTAGATACAGTAAATGCTTATCAACAGGAGAAAAAAAATAATATTTTCTCCCCATTAAATTTTTAATAAACCAACCATTTCTATTTTTTATATCTCTTTTTTTTGTATATTCGTTTAATGTTAATAGTAATACTTTTTCATACAGTTAGTAAGTTGATAAACTAGTGAGTGTAGTCAGGATGATCTCTTTTTTAGGGGTCATCTTTTTGTTTTTAGTGCGCTAATGTAACGGTAGTCACATAATTGTTCAGTGCAACGGTCTTATTTTGTGTATCTTTTGCACCTGATCAATGCATATATATGTCTTTGAAAACATTTTTTCCCATTCTGGAATTAGTAAATTCTTACTCCAAAGAGGATTTTAAAAGGGATTTCTATGCCGGCCTAATTGTAGGTATCATTCTGGTCCCCCAAGGAATGGCCTATTCTATGCTGGCCGGTCTGCCTCCTATTCATGGTTTATATGCAGTGACTATTCCCCTTCTCGTTTATGCTATTTTAGGAACTTCCAGGCAATTAGCCGTAGGGCCTGTGGCCATGGATTCAATTCTTACAGCTTCAGCCATACAGGCTTATGCCGTTTTAGGCTCCCACGCCTATGTGGAAGCGGCGTTGACCTTAGCCTTCATTGTCGGCATCATTCAATTTTTGATGGGTATTTTTAGAATGGGTTTCTTAGTGAATTTCCTTTCCCAACCCGTTATTAGTGGTTTTACTTCTGCTGCTGCTTTGATCATTATGGGTTCGCAGTTAAATCATTTAACCGGTATCGATTTTAACCAAAAAGGGCATTTTTTAGTTTCCTTTTCGGAGTGGTATCAGCGTTTCGGAGAGACCAATTTACCAACCTTCTTTTTGGCCGTAGGTGGTGTGTTTTTATTAATAGCTTTTAAGGAGTTCAAAATACCTGTTCCCGGAGCTCTTGTTTTGGTATTGGGTGGTATCTTAATCACAAAATGGGGAAACTTAGATGCTTTGGGCGTTAAAATATTGGGAAAAATTCCCGGGGGCTTGCCTGATCTTTATTTTCCAACCTTCAATTGGACCATGTTTCGGGACTTGCTGCCTGCCGGTTTTGCCATTTCTTTGGTCGGATTTTTAGAGAGTTTTTCTATCGCTAAAACCATGCAGAGAATTCATAATAATTATAAATTGAGAGCAAATCAAGAGTTAATCGCCCTTGGTACCGTAAATATGATGGCTGCTTTCGTTCGGGCATTTCCCGTTACCGGCGGGTTCTCCCGCACCGCCGTAAATCATCAGGCAGGGGCAAAATCGGGTGTGGCGTCCATCGTTTCTTCCCTATTTATCATTATTACCCTGCTCTTTTTGACACCGAATTTCTACTTTTTACCCAAGGCTATCTTAGCCTCCATTATCCTGTTTGCTGTCTATACATTACTCGATGTTAAAGAACCTAAGTTTTTATGGAAAAGTAATCGGCAAGATTTTTTTATGCTGCTGGCTACTTTTATTAGTACTTTATTTTTTGGCATTATAATCGGTATTGGTATTGGCGTACTTTTATCGCTCTCCCTAATGATCTTCAGAGCTTCAAAACCTCATTTTGCTATTTTAGGAAGAGTACCCGATTCTGATGTTTTTAGGAATGTCAATCGTTTCCAGGGATTGGAAATTATTCCTGAAATTTTAATCGTCCGCTTCGATGCCGATCTTTTTTTTGCTAATATCTCTTTCTTCAGAGATAAATTAACAGATTGGATTATTGAAAAAGGCCCAAAGCTTCAATGGCTTATTTTAAATATGGAAAGTGTAAATTATATTGATAGTACGGGTTTGCAGCAGTTACTGGAACTGGTAAACGATTATAAAAAGAAAAATCTCTGTTTTTGCTTTACTTCAGTGAAAGGGCCGGTAAGAGATTTATTGATAAAAGCTAACGTTGTTCCAGATATAGGTGAAAATCATTTCTTCCTTACCGTGCCTGAAGCGCAAAATTTTGCCCTCCAAAACTTGTCTGGCTTTGAAATGAAAAACCCAAACACTTCATTAACTTTGCAGACTAATCATCCTTAAATATCCTATAATGTCTGTATCAAATTTTTTAAAAATGCCGGGCGTTTCCGTCGTCGATGTACGGGAACCCTGGGAATTTAGGGAAGGTCACTTTCCTAATTCTTTAAATATTCCCCTCGGTGAAGTTCCCGCTCGGTTAGATGAACTCATGGCTATGTCCAAACCCCTTATTTTAGTTTGTCGTTCAGGTAATAGAAGCGGTATGGCAACTACCATGCTCATGAATAATGGAGCCACAGAAGTATATAATGGAGGTTCCTGGGATTCCTTAGAGGCTTAATCGCCAAACTAATATTCTAATCTGAATAGGCCAGCATTCTTTTGTTGGCCTGTTTTTGTTTTGAAAGACTTGTTTTACATATTTAAAAAAAATATTATATTTGTAGTTTAATTATTAGGTTGTTCGTTTTTGAAATTATGGAACAATATTTGAATTCTTACCGTTATTAAAGGTTAATGAATACTGATGAGATTATACACTAATTTATTTTTTGTAACAATACTTTGGATAGGCTTGCTTACCCCTCTTAATGGTTTTGCAAAACAAACAGGGCTTTTACCGATTACCTATTATCCTCCCGTGCTTTTACAAAAAATGGATTCATGCAAATTATCTTGCCAGGATATTCAGGTTTACGTAACTAATAATTGTATCTACGAAATTACCCCTGCAGAAATTCTTGGGGAATGTTTTGCCCTATTTCAAGGTTATGTTATCGTTTATGACGGTGTTAATATGACGCCCGTTCGAGGTGGGGTCATTAATCGTTTGGGTATTTTTCCTTTCACTTTATTTAATTCAAAAGGTGGATTAGTTTGCCTCGGACAGGTCTTTGTCAGGGATACTATTGGCCCCGTTTTTAAAGACGATGTGGCTAAAAGAGACTGGGAAAGCAGGGATACCCTGATTCTTTCTGAAAATGATATTCCTTCTGTATTTAATAATAATCTCAATTGGTCCCACTCAGATTCCCCCCTGTTTTTAGGTCTCCCAATAGTGAAAGATGGTTGTAGCCCCAATTTTATTTCGAGAAATGTGAAGGATGAATTAATCTCCTTTCCCTGTGATTCAATTATAAAATTTAAAAATGGTTCTGTTTTCCCTCACCTTATATCTAAAATTAGACGAACCTTTACCTTTACGGATAATTCTAATAATGCCTCAGTCTTTGTGCAGGAAATTTTCTTTAGAAAAATTGGTAATCCCTCTTCCTGTGATGTAACACCTTCTCTTGCTTACGATTATGCGCCGCCAAGTTTATATTCCTTCGGGCCTTTGGGTGATAATCCAAGAATTAAATCGCACCCGAATTTTCCGTCAGGTAAAATAGATCAGAATAATTCTTTTTATAAATGTGAAGCACCTGATGATCTGAGATTTGATGTTTGCTCCATTTCAGATAGCATGGAATTAGATCGTTTGGTAAAATTAGTCTATAGCGCATTTTATACCTGGCCAAATGGCTTTAAGGACACTATCAGTCTTTTTGATAAACAAAATTTATGGAATGTTTCCTATAAATCAAGGGTTTATTCTGCCTGTAATGATGGTAAACGGGTGCGAATCATAGTAACTATTGAAGATATTTGTCAAAATAAAATCATTACTGATACCCTGTGGATTTATTTTTCGCGCACATCAGGCCCCTCTTTTCCTGCACTGACGGGTTCCGGGCAAAATGGTGTATTAGGAAGGGATCCTGCAAAACCTGTGTTTATTCAGCTACCAGGTAATGTATGTAAAAGCAATATTTTACTGCCTTTTACACATGGGACCGATGAACGCGATCTTGGAAAATGGTTCAATTGGACCATAAAAGATGATTGTACGCCCAGGGCCAATTTGTTGCTTTCCTATCAGTTGGAATCTAAAGTGATCTCTGTTTCAGGGAAATTCAAAAGTTCTTCTGTTTGGAATAAAGTAAATTATCCTTTGGTTCACGCGCCTTTGGGTTCGTCTATTAATGATTTGCCAGCTGGCGCGCATAGAATTATTGTGGCTGCAACCGCTGGAGAATGTGAAGCAATAAGCTATGATACGCTCTATTTTGTGCTGCAAGATCAAGTTTTTCCGAGGGTACGTTGTAAACCGTCCGTAACTGTGCCATTATTGTATAGTGCCAATTCAGATTGGTACACTAACGGTAGAACAAACAAGGTTTCAGCAAGGATCAGAACCGATATGGTGAACAGTGGCTCAACGGATAATTGCTCGCTGGACACACTCTATCTAAGAAGGGTGGTCTCCTCTGCTTGCATTTTAGATAACTTTTTGGGGAATCTCGATTATGATAAATATGGAAATAATGATGGGAAAGTGACTATCGCTGACTTTGAAAGAATTAACGTGGGAAAAAATGCAGGCCTTTATTATACCCCTCGCTTTCTTCCTTATATCGAATACTTTTGTTGCGATGCAGGCAAGGAAAATGTGGCTGAACTATGGGCAAGTGATATCGGCTTCGGTAACCTTACAAATAATAGTTATTGCGAATTTCAGGTTGTTTTGCAAGATGTCATGAATCCAATGGTCTTCTCCCCAAATCTAAATCAAGATCCAAATAAAAATGCAAAAAATTGGGTGAGTTGCACCGATACAGCATCTTTGAATGCTCTAAAAGATGAATTTAAATCAAATGAATTGTTTGGTCAGCCGACTATTTATGGTTTAGATTGTACAGGAAAGGTTAACTATAGTACCGTTGATTATGTAAAATGCGGTTCAGGGCACATTACCAGACACTGGATGGTTGAAAAATCAGTGAATAATCAAATCGTAACTGTTCGTGATTCTCAAATGATCATGGTGCGTCCTTCACATACATTTACGATTAATATTCCTCCGGATACGACCGCATTATGTGGGTTAGACCCAGCCTTTTCTTTGTCTGCCACTTCGAATGCCTGCGATCTTTTGGCGATTTCTTTTGTTGACTCCCTGTCAAATGAACAGAAGAATGGGATAACCATTAAAAGAACTTATACCCTGATGAACTGGTGTGATGTTCCCTCTGATGCCATTTGTAAGGACATTACTTCAAATCCTTCAACATTTGCAAGAACCATTTCCCGGAAGTTAAACGCTAATGGAAAGGCCATGCCCTTTTACCATGCACTGGCAAAATTAAATGCAGAAAAGGAAAGATTACTGAATGAAAATACCTTGGTCACCTTTGATTCAGTGAGGATGATGTCTGGGTCAACGCTTTCTACCTTGCTCCCGGTTTCACTGAATGATTATCCTAAAAATAATTCCTTAACCTGCGATAATGATCAGGTTTTTGCCTGGAAATACACCCAAATCCTAAACCTTATTGATACGATTAAGCCGGTTATAATTGTCCCGGATTCATCTTTGGTGATACAAACCAATGGTTCCTGTGGGTTACCCATGTCTTTGACGGTTAAAGTGCTCGAGAATTGTCCCTTTTCTTCAGTTTCACTAGATTCTATAGTCCTATATGAGAAAAACACAAAAACAAGGATTCCATGGGGCGGAAAGATAGATGACGGAGTATATAAAAATGGGTTTCTTACCGCTCGGGTAAATGCTATTCAACCAGGAAATTATGACCTGTGGATAGAAGTGTCTGATTATTGGAAGAATAAATCAAGCGCTGTTTTAGCTGTATCGGTAGTCCCTTCCAGTCTTCAATCCCTGGATTGTGTACAAAAGCTGACTAAAAACTTAACGCCTTTATCCTCTGGTGAAGATGGGTTGGTTAAGGTAAATATAAGTGATGTTTTAAACGATAAAGACTTGGTTTCCAACTTATCCACTTGTTATCCTGGATCATTTTTATCTATTAAGAAAGTGTCAGATTTATATGTAAGTTATTTTCCAGACAACAAAGATTCTGTGTTGAGTTTCGATTGTTCTGAATTAAAAAATTCGGCCATTCCATTGAGGGTTTTTCTTACTGACACTAATGGAATCTCTGTTTCCTGTGATGTTTCCCTCTATTTATCAGATTCTTTAAATACTTGTAGCCCGAAAGTCAAAATAACCGGGACTATAAAAACAGCCACAGGAAAACCAGTAAATCAGGTTACCGTGGGGCTCTCTGGGTTCACCACTTCTTCTGGACAGACCAATGTAGATGGATTGTTTTCCATCCAGAATATTTCAACGGGCGGTCCTTATTTTTTAAAACCACTGAGTCCCAATGACTTTAAAAATGGCGTTTCAACCCTTGATTTAGTGCTTCTTCAAAGACAACTTCTTCAGGGCCAGGTTTTAAAATCACCCTTACAATTTCTTGCCGCTGATATTGATAATTCCGGTACCATTAGCATTAGGGATTTGTTGGAATTGAGGAAATTAGTGATAAATCTTTCGTCAAAATTTGAAAAAAATACAAGTTGGAGATTTATTCCCACTCATTTTATATTTCCTGATTCTTCGAATCCCTGGAAAACACCTTTTCCAGAGGAAATTATTTTCCCTGCTATTTCAAAAGATACCACAGGTTCCTTTACCGCTGTTAAAATTGGCGATCTTTCAGGAGATGCTCCATTAAATCAGGTGCCTGGTGTACAGTATAGAAGAGAAGTTTCCCCTTGGCCATTATATTATTCTGTTACAGAAAATTCTGGCAATGGTGAGTTTAAGGTTTCTTTCTTCTTTAATGAAAAAAATAAACCAGAAGGATTTCAATCGACAATACAGTGGAATCCTCATTTTTCAAACAATGTATCTTTCATTCCAGGTAGTTTAACGGCTGATCATATAAATATCGTAGCTGAAAGAGGTTTATTGAACGTTAGTGCTGAAAAATTAACGGATGATGGCGTACTGTTCTCTTTGCTCTTTTCTGCAGATAATCTGCCTTTTAATGACCTTTATTTAGCTAATAACGTGCTCTCACCTGAAGCATATAAGGAAACTCAAATTTTTCCATTGAATCTGGTTAAACTACCTCTTGAAAAGGAGATGTTTGGAGTCTATCCCGCCGTACCTAATCCGTTTAGTGGAGAAACGGTCATTTCGTTTTATTTGCCGCAATCAACCTTTACGGAAATGGTCATTAGTGATTTATCAGGTAGGATATTGAAAAAGTTGAGTGGAGAGGGTATGAAGGGTTTGAATAACTGGACGCTCAATCTCTCGGAACTTACCTCAGATCTTATTCTCTTTTGTAAAGTTAAAGCAGGGAACGATGAAGGATTTCAGCAGATTATCAAAATAAAATAACCATTTATTTTATATACGTGATTCATATCACAGCTATGCCTGTAATTTTGAATTAGTTTTGCCTTACTAAACTAAAACAAATATGGCAATCAAGAAATCGTTTAATGACCTCATTCATTCAGAAATTCCCGTTTTAATTGATTTTTCAGCTGAATGGTGCGGTCCATGCAAAGCTATGGCTCCTATTTTAAAGGAAGTGGCCGTTAGTGTGGGTGAGCACGCAAAAATTATTAAAATTGATATTGATAAAAATCCTGAAATTGCCCAACAATTAAATATAACGGGGGTTCCAACACTGGCCATTTATAAAAATGGTGAATTAAAATGGAGAGTTTCCGGCATGCAATCAGCATTTTCTTTGGTTTCACAACTAGAATTGTACAAAAATTCTTAAAGTAAGTGTATTTTTGGGTAAAAAATGCTCGACGATTTAATTTACCCTTCCTGGCATTGGTCAATTTCCGGGTTAGCCATTGCCTTCATTCTTTTTTTACTTACCATGGCAGGCCGGTCTTTCGGGGTTTCCACGACTTTCAAAAATATTTGTGGCTTAGTTGGAGCGGGTACAAAAAATGAGTTTTTTAAATTTGATTATAAAGAAGATAGCTGGAGATTATTCTTTATAGGAGGAGCCATAATAGGCGGATTTATTGCCGGGGTTCTTTTTCCAAATCCTTTCGCCGTAAGTCTCGATGCCGATACCATATTCGCCTTGGAGAAACTTGGCATCGTTTATCCCACAGATGATTCTTTAGGTCATGGCTTCTTTCCCGATGAATATTTTCGCTGGGATAGTTTCAAAGCCTGGATTATTGCGCTCGCAGGTGGTTTTCTCATAGGTTTCGGTTCCCGATATGCAGATGGTTGTACCAGTGGTCATGCCATCACCGGGCTTTCCCATTTTCAACTACCTTCTTTGTTAACCGTTATCGGTTTCTTTATCGGAGGCCTGCTAATGACTCATTTTCTAATGCCAATTATCCTATAAATCCTATATAATATGAAAGGAATTACCTTTTTACTTATCGGTATTTTTTTTGGAATCACCATGACCAAATCTGAAGCCTTATCCTGGTTTCGAATCTACGAAATGTTTAGATTTGAAAGTTTTCACATGTACGGTATCATTGGTACCGCGGTGGTAATTGGTGCTATTACTATGACACTGTTGAAAATTTTTAAAGTAAAAGTAGCCGGCGGTGGCTTAGTAACCTATACGCCCCTTCCTCTTAATATAAAAAGGCATTTGATCTCCGGAACCATTTTCGGATTAGGCTGGGCCTTAGTTGGCGCTTGCCCTGGTCCTATGTTCGTTTTGGCAGGGAATGGTTATTTTTTTATTCTGGTGGTCATAGCAGGAGCCGTATTTGGAACATATACTTATGGAATGATAAAAGGTAAATTGCCTCATTAATTTGTGTTATGTCTAAATGGTGGTTTTGCTTAAGCTATGTTATTCTTACATATTATCCTATTGTCGGACAATCTGAATGGGGAAAAGAGAGCAAATTTATGGGAACAGTTAAAATTGATCCAGTCCTTAGCTTTCAATCCTGGGCAACTTATACTCAAAATATGCAGGTGTACAATACCTTGCAGAAACGGTATGAACCCATTGAGGATCGCCTTAATTTTCAATTTAGACGAGCTAGATTTGGGTTTAAAGGACAAATGTCAGATCAATTTCGCTTCACATTTATAGGTGCTTATGATTTAACAGGTAGGGATTTATATTCTGCTTCATCAGGCGGAGTAAATACTGGTTCTCTTCCCGGATTTGGTCTTTGGGATGCTTTCGGAGAATGGAAATTGAGTAGAAAAAAGGAATGGCTTAATTTGACTTTTGGCTGGTTCAGACCCCAGTTAAGTAGGGAAAGTATTACCGGTGCATGGGCAACTTCTTCTTTCGAAAAGGCTATGTCTCAAAATTATATCAGAACACACCTCACAGGGATTGGCTCGGGTAGAGCTTCAGGTCTTAATTTGGGCGGTTTGCTGGTAAATAAAAATGATAAAGTCATTGCTCAATACAATATAGGTGTGTTTAGCCCGCAATGGCTTAAATATTCAGGTAATTCGGCAGGTATTAATAACTCACTGTTAACTTCCGCCAGAATGGTGTTCTTTATAGGAGATCCGGAAATGAAAAAATATGGCATTTCTTACCAAACTAATTATTTTAATAAAAGAAATGGACTTTCTCTGGGTATTTCTTACGCCAATCAAGGCCCAACTGACCTGTTTTACCGTAATTCTGCCGTTCAACCTGATATTTTATTCAACTGGGGAAGCTTTAATTTAGATGCTGAATGGAATTTTATGCAAAGGTCATCACCCAATAATGTAAATAAATATAATGACGGAGCGGGACACATTAGATTTAGTAATAATGTAATTGTCCTGGGCTTATTCTTAGAACCTATTTTTATGTATGTCCGGTATCAGGGCGGTCTAAAACGGGAAGATCAGATACTTGCTAATTCCCTTGCCATGAGTGCAGGAACCGATGAAAATATTAATCTCGGGGTAAATCTATACTTCAATCAGAATAAATTCAAATTAGCTCTTCACCACACTTGGAATAACGGCAATATGGGCGACGCTTCACAGGGCTTTTCGCAAAATCTGTTCTTTAGACAAAATGGTTTAGGTGCCATTCTCAGAGGAAATTACTGGGGTTTAGGTCTGAATGGTATTTTTTAACTTTCTGGAACCTATTTACCTCGCTCTACCTCTATCCCGCGCTCTCTTATAGGCTTTCGTTGCCACAAATAGGGTTATGCCAAAAAGGATTATTCCTCCCAATGCCATTAAGAAATCAAGACTGTTTTTATAAACGGCTAATAATGAAATAGCTACTAAAAATATAGTTGGAACCTCATTTAACATTCTAAATTGAAAGGAGCTAATACCCAGGGTGCGTTTCTCCAGTTTTGGTATTAAAGCTCCACACCAAAAATGGTAAAATGTAAGACCAACCAGGAAAATTAACTTGATAAACATCCAGCTGTTGGCAGATAACCATTCTAAACCATTCAGCCAAAGCATTCCTAAACCAAAAGTCCAGGTGATATACATAGCTGGCTTACAAATAATAGTATATACCCTATGAGCCATCAAATCAAATTGATGACTTAATATGCTTCTGTCGGGTTCGCTTTTTTCCCAGGATTCAACCTGATAGACAAAAATTCTAACTAAATAAAACAGACCGGCAAACCATGAAACGAATCCGACAATATGTAATGATTTGAAGAGAAAATACATGGTATTCTTTGTTTTGAATAAAAATTTGATAGGCGAAAAGTAGGTAGATTTATCCCATGTTCCAAGAGAATAATATTTTTGTTCTAAAATCTAATTTATTTTTCAAAAAAATGTCTTACTTTCCCATTCAATAAACCATTTTTAGTCTTCAACAACGATACTATGCAAACAACGCCTTCTTCTGCCAAATTCTCATTTATCATACTTACTGTTTTATTTTTTCTTTGGGGATTGTTAACCTCCTTAAATGATATTTTAGTGCCGCATTTAAAAGCGGTATTTGATTTAAAGCATTGGCAAGCTCAGCTTATTCAGTTTTTCTTTTTTGGCGCCTATTTTTTAATGAGTATTCCCGCGGGTTATCTGATTAAAAAAATGGGATATAAGGGTGGTATTGTATTAGGATTAACTTTAATGGGCTTTGGTTGTCTTACCTTTTACCCGGCTTCAATCGTCCAGGAATATAGTGTATTTTTACTTGGATTATTCATCTTAGCAAGTGGCATAACTATTTTGCAAGTGGCTGCTAATCCTTATGTTGCCGTACTCGGACCTGAAAATACTGCGGCTAGCCGTCTAAATTTAGCACAGGGTTTTAATTCCCTTGGACACACTATAGCGCCTTTATTAGGAGCATTACTGATTTTGCAAAATACCGATAAAGTAGATGTGTCCACTGTTCGTTTGCCTTACGTTGTCATGTCTATTATTCTATTTATTATCGCCTTTATTTTTAGCAGGCTTTCCTTACCTGCCATTCAGACAGAGGAAACCAATCATAGTCATGGCTTTAGTTTATGGCAATATCCGCAGCTTTATTTGGGTGCTATAGCTATTTTCTGCTATGTTGGTTCAGAAATAGCGGTGGGAAGTTTTATGGTTGAATACCTTAAGCAAGATAGTTTACTCAATTTAGAAATGAAAACCGCTGGTTCCTATGTTGCATTTTATTGGGGCGGTGCCATGGTGGGTCGATTTATGGGCGCTGTTTCTCTATCTAAACAAGGGGATAAAAATAAATTGGGCCTCATGATCCTTTTTCCACTGATTGCCTTCGGTGTTTCCTGGATTGCCTCCACTTCTTACGGGGCTGACCCAATGCTTTCCTTTGGCTTTTTAGCCGTCATGATTCTTAATTTTGTTGCTTTTCAATTTGGAAAAGGCATTCCATCCCGATTACTCTCTGTCTTTGCTCTCATGAATATCATTCTATTGGTCGTAACCATGAATACGCAAGGTCAAGTAGCTCTTTGGTCTATTTTAGGCATTGGTCTCTTTAATTCTATCATGTGGTCAAATATTTTCACACTGGCTATTGAAAAATTAGGCGCTTATACCAGTGTCGGTTCTTCTGTTTTGATTATGATGATTGCAGGAGGAGCCATTATTCCACCATTACAGGGTTTATTTGCTGATATTCCCAGTGTTGGAGTAAAGTATTCTTTCCTTATTCCGGCCATCGCTTATGCATACCTGGTTTTTTATGGAATAAGAATGAAAAAGTTGGGAGAAAATTAGGGTATTTCCGCAGAAGGGTCGTTATATTTCTGTTAATGGAAACTTAATACTTGAATTTTTCGTTTGCCTTTATTATATTTGCAAATATTATGAAAAAAATAAAGGAAGTTCAGGTTATTTTTACATGTCGCGTCCGCAGATTGCCGCGCCCCTAAGGGCGTATTATATTAACTTCCACCCCAGGCAGTGTATTTCTGTCCATTCCCTAACCAAGGTATTAATACTATTTTTTTTAAAACTTAATCTCCTGACATGGATTTAAAGGTTTTAGTGTCGTCGGCAGAACATGTGCAATATGCTGAAAATGTTTGCCTCCTAATAGCGGAATCAGCAAAAGCAAGAGGAACAGGTATCGCAGCTCGTAAACCAGAGTATATTCGCGCCAAAATGGAAGCGGGAAATGCAGTGGTTGCTTTCGATGGCGATGTGCTGGTAGGTTTTTGTTATGTGGAGGTTTGGAGTCATAATAGGTATGTCGTTAATTCAGGCCTTGTAGTCCATCCGGATTATCGTAAATCGGGACTTGCCAGAGAAATCAAACGTAAAGTTTTCAATCTTGCCAGAGATAAATATTCTGAAGCTAAAGTCTTTGGTATTACTACAAGCCTGGCTGTAATGAAAATTAACACGGAATTGGGCTACAAACCCGTTACTTTCTCTGAACTAACTCAAGATGATGCATTTTGGGCTGGATGTAAAAGTTGTCCAAATTATGATATTCTGGAAAGAAATGAGAGGAGAATGTGCTTGTGTACAGCTATGTTAGCACCCTCAAAGGTGGAAGAAGAGCAAATGACGCTCAATTTAACACATCTAATCGTCGAAAATAAATGAGTAAAAAAAAGGTCGTTTTAGCCTACAGTGGTGGTTTGGATACTTCTTTCTGTATTCCATGGCTAACAAGAGAAAATAATTGTGAGGTGCATGCCATTACAGTTAATACTGGCGGATTTACGCCCGAAGATGTCGCACGCTTAGAAGATAGAGCTTTTCAGTTGGGGGCAGCTTCGTTTAAAATAGTTGATGCTCAGCAGGATTTTTATACTCAATGTATTCGATTTCTCATTTATGGTAATGTATTGAGAAATAATACTTATCCGCTGTCAGTAAGTGCTGAAAGAATGTTTCAAGCCATCGAAACAGCTAAATATGCTACTGAAATAAACGCTCAGGCGGTCGCTCATGGTTCAACAGGAGCGGGAAATGATCAGGTGCGCTTTGATATTGCTTTTCAAATTCTGGGTCATGATCTTGAAATCATTACTCCTATTAGAGATATGAAATTGGCAAGGCAAACCGAAATAGATAAATTAATAGCCTGGGGTTTTAATTGGAATTGGGAAAAAGCCAAATATTCCGTTAATAAAGGTCTTTGGGGTACCAGTGTCGGTGGGGTGGAAACCCTAACCTCCCATAAAGGATTACCAGAGGAGGCTTATCCATCTCCGTTAACCGCTTCCAATCCTGTTTCTGTATCCTTGCAATTTGCTAAAGGTGAATTGGTTGGCGTCGATGGTAAGGTTTTTGACGCTCCTCTCGAAGCTATCAATGCCCTGCAAATCATCGCAGAACCTTTTGCTATCGGAAGAGATATTCACGTCGGTGATACCATAATAGGTATAAAAGGTCGCGTTGGCTTTGAAGCAGCCGCTCCACTTATCATTTTGAAAAGTCATCACTTGCTGGAAAAACATACCCTCACCAAATGGCAACAATATTGGAAGGAACAATTGGCAAATTGGTATGGTATGCTCCTGCATGAAGGTCAGTTTTTAGATCCCGTTATGAGAAATATTGAACACTTCCTCGAAGATACTCAGTCGCATGTTTCCGGTACCGTAACCCTTACACTTTACCCTTATCGCTTCGTACTCGAAGGCATTCATTCCGATTTTGATCTGATGAACCCTGAGTTTGGACACTATGGCGAAATGAATAAAGGTTGGTCCGGCGAAGATGTAAAGGGCTTTACCAAAATTGCAGGTAATCAATCAAGAATTTTTTTCGAGGTGCTCTCAAAACAACAAAAGCCTTCTTAAACCATGATTAACGTTGGAATTATAGGTGGGGGAGGATATACCGGTGGTGAACTCTTGCGATTGCTTTCTTTTCACCCAAAAGTAAATATTGCGTTCGTTCAAAGTAATTCCCAGGCAGGTAAATCGGTCGCCACGGTCCATGATGATCTCTTTCAACTGAAAGATCTATACTTTTTGGCCAATCCCCCGTTATTGGCTGATGTCATTTTCTTATGTATGGGGCATGGCAAATCGTCTATTTTCATGCAAGAAAATGTGATTCCCAGTGGCGTAAAATGTATCGATCTGGGAAATGATTTCAGACTGGATGAGTCTTTTATTTATGGTTTGCCTGAGCTGAATCATGAACCTATTAAAAAGGCAGATAGAATCGCTAATCCCGGTTGCTTTGCCTCGGCTATTCAACTCGCTTTATTGCCTTTTGCCGAAAATCATCTCCTGAATAATTCCATCCATATTCATGCCATTACTGGCTCTACTGGTGCCGGTCAGGCGCTAAGTGATACCACTCATTTTAGTTGGCGTTCTTCAAATATTTCAGTTTATAAGGCTTTCGATCATCAACATATTCCAGAAATAGTAAGAAGCCTCAAGCAATTACAACCCGATTTTAATCAGGATCTTCATTTTATTCCCATGAGAGGTGATTTTACCAGAGGTATACTCGCCTCTATTTATTTTGAATCGGATATATCGCAATCAGATTTGGATAATCTGTTTTCCACCTATTATAAAAACCATCTTTTTACAAAGGTTACGGACCTTAACCCTCACCTGAAAATGGTCGTTAACACCAATAATTGTGTTGTCCAAGTAAAAAAACAGGGTAAATGTGTTCATATTATCTCCGTTCTTGATAATTTACTCAAAGGTGCCTCAGGTCAGGCAGTGCAAAATATGAATCTTATGTTTGGCTACTCTGAATATGAAGGCCTGAATCTTAAATCTACCGCCTTTTAAATCTTTTAATTTTTAGATATGAAATTATTCGATGTTTATCCTCTCTATGATATTTGCCCGGTGAAAGGTCTTGGATCTTATGTTTGGGATGAAAAAGGGACCAAATATCTCGATTTCTATGGCGGTCATGCTGTCATTTCTATCGGCCATTCCCATCCGCATTATATCTCAAAAATTACAGAACAACTTAATGCTATAGCTTTTTATTCTAATTCTATCCTCAATCCTTTGCAAAATGAGTTGGCTGATTTATTAGGAGAAATAAGTGGATGTCACGATTATCAGTTGTTCCTTTGTAATTCTGGTGCCGAGGCGAATGAGAATGCCCTTAAAATGGCCTCTTTCGAAAATGGAAGAAAAAAAATCATCTCTTTTAAAAAGGCTTTCCATGGCAGAACGTCAGCTGCCGTTAATGTAACAGACAGTAAAGGTATCCAGGCACCTATAAATAGTACTTTTGAGGTGGTTTATCTGCCGTTAAATGATTTTGATGCGCTCGATAATGCCTTTTTAGATAATGATATCGCCGCCGTTATCATCGAGGGCATTCAAGGCATTGGAGGTATTCACATTCCTGAGGTAGCTTTCTTACAAAAAATATCATCACTTTGCCAAGCTTCAAATACTATACTGATCCTCGATGAAATACAATCGGGCTATGGTAGAAGTGGTTCATTCTTCGCTTTCCAAAAATCAGGTATTCAACCCGATATAATTAGTATGGCAAAAGGTATGGGAAATGGTTTTCCTATCGGAGGTATATTGTTACACCCCCGTTTTAAAGCAAAACATGGCCTTTTAGGCACTACCTTTGGCGGAAGTCACCTGGCTTGCGCTGCTGGGATTGCCGTTCTGGAAGTTATTCGCGATGAACAATTGATGGAAAATGCCGCAGCTTCAGGCCAGTTATTAATAAACGAATTGAAAAATAGTGCCCTGCCCGGTGTTGTTGAGGTGCGTGGTGAGGGTCTCATGATCGGTATCGAATTCGATTATAATACCGCCGCCCTTAGAAAGAAATTACTGATGGAAAATCATATTTTTACAGGCTCCTCCTCTGACCCGAATACCATACGACTTCTTCCTTCTTTATCTGTTGGCGAGAATGAAATAGATCAATTATTAGACGGATTTAAATCTGTTCTGTATTCTGCCCCTCAATCTGTTCCCGTATGAAGTCATTTATAGCCGCTCCAGAGGTAAACGAAATTAATCGATTATTGGCTCTGGCAAAAGATATAAAGGGATCACCTGAAAATTATAGACAGTTCGGAGTTAATAAAACACTGGTCCTCCTTTTTTTTAATCCCAGTTTGAGAACCCGCCTTAGTACAGAAAAGGCTGGTCTGAATCTTGGCATGCAGGTGATTAGCATGAATGCTGACAATGGTTGGAAAATTGAGTTTGAGGAAGGAGCCATTATGGACGGAAATAGTGCAGAACATGTAAAAGAGGCCGCTGCTGTCGTCAGTCAGTACGCATCTATTATTGGCATTCGCAGTTTTCCTTCTTTAGTTCAACGCGATAAAGATTATCAGGAGGAAGTGATTTCTGCCTTTGTAAAATATGCATCGGTTCCTGTAGTTAGTTTGGAATCAGCTACCCGTCATCCTCTTCAATCGTTCGCCGATTTGCTTACGATTGAGGAATTTAAACAAAAAGACAGGCCTAAGGTAGTCCTTTCCTGGGCTCCTCATCCCCGCGCCTTGCCGCAGGCTGTTCCCAATTCTTTTGTGGAATGGATGAGACGGGCAAACGTCGATTTAGTCGTCACCCATCCTGAAGGGTATCATCTTTCACCCGATTTTATGGGCGACGCTTATGTTACGACTAATCAAAATGAGGCCTTCGATGGTGCCGATTTTATTTATGCAAAAAATTGGTCCTCATTTGAAAACTATGGCGCTATTCTGTCAAAAGATCCTTCCTGGACCATCACTGCCGAAAAAATGGCGCTCACTTCTAAGGCAAAATTTATGCACTGCCTTCCCGTTAGAAGAAATGTTATCGTCGCCGACGAAGTAATCGATGGTCCCGATTCCATCGTTATCGCCCAGGCAAATAATAGAACCTGGGCTGCACAAGCCGTTTTGCACGATTTATTAAAAGGTTAAACGTCTTGCTGAATGAAGGAAATGCTCCATATTCTTAAAATAGGTGGAAATGTATTAAGCAATGACCTTGTCCTGGCGTCGGTTTTAAGTGCATTTTCAGAAAAAGAGGGAAGAAAAATTATCGTTCACGGAGGAGGCAAAAAAGCAACCGTTCTTGCTGAAAAATTGGGTATTCCCTTCATTTTTGTTGAAGGAAGACGAATTACTGATACCGATTCTCTCGAAATTGCCGTGATGACGTATGCTGGTTGGTATAATAAAAAAATAGTGGCGCATTGTCATTCAATAGGTTTATCCGCGCTTGGATTGTCCGGGGCAGATGCCAATGCCATTCTTTCGGTAAAGCGTCCCGTAAAAGAGGTAGATTTTGGTTGGGTAGGAGATCCGGTAAAGGTAAATATTCAAACCTTGTCCCATTTCATGAATATTGATTTGACTCTGGTCTTTTGCGCCGTTACCCACGATGGACAGGGGCAATTGCTAAATACTAACGCCGATACCATTGCTTCTACCCTGGCTACCGCTCTTTCCAATATCTATTCGGTAAACCTCACCTATTGTCTGGAATTACCTGGCGTCCTTGAAGATGTTTCTGACCCTAATACCGTCATTTCCTCTCTTAATCGTTCCTCCTTCATCGAGGGGCGCGAAAAGGGTGTTTTTCATGCTGGAATGATTCCAAAATTGGAAAATGCCTTCAATGCCATTGAAAATGGTGTGACAAAAGTCGTTATTTGTGGTCCTGATTCTTTTCTTACCAACGGCGGTACTCATATTTGTTAATAATGAATAGCTCCAATGCTGAATTGCTTGAAAATGCCGTAAAATGGTTGTCTGAAATCATTCAAATTCCTTCTTTTTCAAAAGATGAAGATCAAACTGCTCAATGGTTTTTTGATTGCCTTGAAAATCAGGGAGCTAAGCCATTGCGTTCCGGTAATAATGTTTGGGCTCTTTCATCGGTTTGGGACCCAAATAAGCCAACGCTCTTACTCAATTCTCATCATGATACCGTTAAACCTGTTTCCGGCTGGACTTTTTCTCCTTTTGAAACAACGAGGGTAGAGGATAGGATTTTTGGATTAGGTAGTAATGACGCGGGCGCTTCACTCATTTGTCTGCTTTGCACTTTCCTTCAGTTGAGGACTTCAGAGCATTTAGAGGTTAATCTCGTTTTTGCAGCCACGGCGGAGGAAGAAATTTCTGGAAGTGGGGGCATTGCCTCTATTTTACCCCTTTTACCTCCCATAGACATGGCCATTGTAGGGGAACCCACTACCATGCAGCTGGCCGTGGCGGAAAAAGGCCTAATGGTGGTCGATGCAGTGTCAAAAGGAATCTCCGGACATGCAGCAAGAAATGAAGGGGTCAATGCCATCTATGAAGCGATGAAGGATATTGAAAGTATTCATTCTTTCGCATTCCCTAAAATTTCTGACTTTTTGGGGCCAGTTAAAATGTCCGTTACCCAGATAAATGCAGGTACGCAACATAATGTGGTGCCTGACAAATGCTCCTTTGTCATAGATATTCGAACCAACGAACTTTATACCAATGAGGAGGTATTTGAAATACTCAAACCACTGGTGAAAGCAGATTTGAAGGCACGTTCCTTCAGACTCAAATCGTCGGGTATTTCCTTAGATCATCCACTGGTTCTTTCCGGGCTTCATTTAAACTTGATTCCATTTGGATCACCAACCCTTTCCGACCAGGCTTTGATGCCTTTCCCGTCTTTAAAGCTAGGCGTAGGTGATTCAGCCCGATCTCATACGGCCGATGAGTTTATTAAAATAAAAGAAATAGAGAATGGCCTCTCTCTTTATCATGCCATCATTACCGGCATTCATATATCTAAAAACTGAAGGATGAAACTTTGGGAAAAAGACTTCTTGGTTCAACCGCAAATTGATGCCTTTACCGTAGGAAAAGATAGAGAAATGGATCTTCTTTTGGCAAAATATGACGTTCTTGGCTCTTTAGCTCATATCCAGATGCTGGAATCAATTCAGCTGATTTCAAAAAATGAATTGGAGGTACTCTCCGCGTCCTTGAAAAATATTTATCAGGACATTGAGAAAGGTCTTTTCAAAATGGATGACGACGTAGAGGATGTCCATTCTCAAATTGAGCTGTTGCTCACTAAATCTTTGGGCGATATTGGAAAAAAAATACACAGTGGCAGATCAAGGAACGATCAGGTGCTGGTGGATTTAAGACTTTTCTTTCGAGCTGAATTACAAGAAATAGTGCGTCTCATGGAACTCGTTTTTCATGGATTTCAAGAGCAAAGCGAACAACATAAGGATGTACTAATGCCTGGTTATACCCATTTTCAGGTTGCTATGGTATCTTCTTTTGGTCTTTGGTTTGGCGCTTATGCTGAATCGTTAACTGAAGATTTGTCGTTGCTGGAAAGTGTTTATAATATTGTAAACCATAATCCATTAGGTTCTGCCGCAGGTTATGGTTCTTCTTTTCCACTGAATAGAAAAATGACAACGGAATTGCTGGGTTTTGAAGACCTTAGCTATAACGTGATTCATGCCCAGATGGGTAGAGGTAAATCGGAATTATTTATCGCCTTTGCGTTGGCTTCTCTCGCCACTACCTTAGGTAAATTTTCAATGGATGTCGTGCTTTATTCCAGCCAAAATTACCATTTTCTTACCCTCCCAAAAGAATATACCACAGGCTCAAGTATCATGCCGCACAAAAAAAATCCAGACGTATTTGAATTGTTAAGAGGTAAATGTAATCTTTTACAGGCGCTGCCAGGGCAAGTTAGTATGTTAATAAATAATCTTCCCGCTGGCTATCACAGAGATTTTCAATTACTAAAGGAGGTTATTTTTCCAGCTATTTATAACTTGAAAGAATGCCTGGAAATGATTGCCTTTGTTTTGCCACAGTTGAAAATTCACGATAACCTTTTGGATGACCCCAAATATGCCTATTTATTTACGGTTGAAAAAGTTAATGAGCTCGTTTTAGAGGGGGTGCCATTTAGAGATGCCTATAAACAGGTGGGTGAAATGGTGGAAAAAAATGAGTTTGTGCCAGGGAATAAAATTTCTCATGTCCATGAAGGCTCTATCGGACAACTCTGTAATAAGGAGATTTTTCAGAAATGGAAATTGGTTAAGGATAGATTTCCATTCGGAAAAATTGAAGAAAAATATAGTGCCCTTACACGTATTCGCTAACTTTTAAATCATAAATCATTATGCCAAAATCATGGACCGAAAAGCTCAATGTGAAGAAGGAACCCAAAGTGGTGAAGCTTCAGGAATCATTTTCTGATATTCCCGCCGATAGCCTGATGTTGGTCGCTACACCTAAATTGGTGGACGATTATATGAAACAGGTGCCTAAAGGAAGTCTTGTGGATATGAAAACGCTGCGAAAAGATCTGGCATCCAATTTTCATGCCGATAATTCATGTCCGTTAAGTACTGCAATCTTCGTTAGAGTAGCTGCTGAAGCTGCTTTCGAACAATATAAATTGGGTAAAAACCTCTCAGAAATTACGCCTTTCTGGAGGGTAATCGCTCCTGGATCCAAAATGGCTGCAAGGTTAACCTTTGGGGAGGATTTTTTGAAAGAACAAATAAAAGCTGAAATGGCTTAACTTTGATTCCTTTAGGTTGGAATTTTAAAATAACTGAATGATTGCCATTTATATTCATGTCCCTTTTTGCAAACAAGCCTGCCATTATTGTAATTTTCATTTTTCAACCAATCAGTCTGGGAAACCTCTTTTTGTTAAGGCGCTCCTGAAGGAAATAAGCTTGCGGAAAGACGAATTTCAAAACCAACCCGTCGCATCCATTTATTTCGGTGGCGGAACACCTTCCTTATTGAATAAATCTGAGTTAGAGGAAATATTTTACCACCTGAATACTACTTTCGATATTTCTCCCTCGGCAGAAATAACCCTGGAAGCTAATCCAGATGATATAAATACAAGCTTGTTACAGGTGTGGAGAAATTTATCTATTAATAGAATTAGTCTGGGTATTCAGTCTTTTCAACCTCATGCACTTACCTGGATGAATAGGGCGCATAATAATCAGGATGCTTTAAATGCTTTGAGTTTGATTGCAGAAGCTGGTTTCGATAATATGACAGCTGATCTCATTTATGGTGTGCCTGGCGTTTCGGACGATCAATGGATGAGTGATATTCTTGCATTGACAGATCGAAAAATACCTCATATTTCTGCCTATTGTCTGACTGTTGAAGACGAGACTGCGCTCGCTCATTTTGTAAAAAAAGGGACCTCTCCTCCCGTTCAGGAAGAACAGGCTAATAGACAGTTTGACCTATTGATTAAAATATTGACGGAAAAAGGGTATCAACATTACGAAATTTCGAACTTTGCACTGCCGGGTATGGAGGCAAACCACAACAGTTCCTATTGGTTAGGCCGTCACTATATGGGCTTTGGACCTTCAGCTCATTCGTATAATGGCAGCTCAAGATATTGGAATGTGGCAAATAATAAAAAATATACAGATGCTTTAAATGCAGGAATTTTGCCTCCAAATGAAATAGAAATACTGTCGGAAACACAAAAATTTAATGAATATATCCTTACAAGGCTCAGAACACATTGGGGAGTTAATCCTAATGATATGTCCGATCCATTCAAATCTACTTTTTTAGAGGAAGTAAAAGAATTTATACCCGATATGATTTTTGAATCAGACGGCTCTTATTTCTTAACAACGCAAGGAAAAATGTGGGCCGATCATATATCCAGCCAATTATTTGCCTCTGAAGAATAAAGAAGCCAGGTATCTTATGTAAATACCTGGCTTTCACACATTTATTTTTTCTCGAAGGCTACAGAAATGATGATTTCCTGTTCTTCGTCATGTCTTTTCTTAAATCCTGTGGCAGGTGATGCTGCTCTTCTCCTTGATATTAATCGGAAAGGGATATCAGGTAAAGAGAAGGAGACGTGTCTCCAGGCTCCCATGTTTACTGGTTCTTCCTGGACCCAGCAAATTTCCATGGCTCCTGTATATTTTTTCTCCAAAAGTTCGCGAATCTGTTTCTCAGGAAGAGGATAGAGCTGCTCTAATCTGATAATGGCTATGTCGTCTCTTTTTTCCTCTTTCTTCCTTGCGGCTAAATCGTAGTAAATTTTTCCAGAACAAAATAATACCCTAAATACCTTTTTACCATTTTTTGCGGAGATTTCAGGGTCATCAATCAATTCTTTGAACTTCGTTGCTCCTACAAAATCTTTGAGTGGAGAAACACATTCAGGATGTCTTAGCATAGATTTAGGAGACATAACCACTAAAGGCTTACGGAAAGGAAAGGCTAATTGTCTTCTAAGTAGGTGGAAAAAATTGGCGGGTTGAGTTACATTGGCAATAATCCAATTCATCTCGGCACAGTTTTGAAGAAAGCGCTCCAATCTGGCACTGGAATGTTCAGGACCTTGCCCTTCATAACCATGAGGTAATAAAAGTACGAGTCCACTTTGTCTGTTCCATTTACTCTCGGCAGACATAATATATTGGTCAATAATAGTTTGTGCACCATTATAGAAATCACCAAATTGTGCTTCCCAGATGTTTAATGCGTGAGGCGTTGCGAGGGAAAAACCATATTCAAAGCCTAAAACGGCAAATTCTGATAGTAAGGAATTGAAAATTCTGAAAGTGCCCTGTTCGTTCGATAACTTACTAAGTCTGTTATATTGAGCATTCGTCTCGGAGTCAAAAAGAACGGCGTGTCTATGGGAAAAAGTACCCCTTTTCACATCCTGTCCGCTCATTCTAACATCTTTTCCTTCGTTAAGAATCGAGCCATAAGCAAGTAATTCACCAATAGACCAGTCCAATTTATCCGCTTCAACCAACTTGATTTTATCCTCGATCAGACGCTTCATTTTTGGTAGCGGCTTGAAGGAAGAGGGAATTTCATGCATTTTGTCCAAAAGATCCTGGAGAACACTTTTATCAAGACCAGTTACTGGAGTATTTTCAAAATTAGCATACGTTGAGCGAATCATTTCCTTCCACGCTTGCTCTGGTTCCTGCATAATATAAGGCAGATTGTGTTCTTTTACCTCATTGAGCCTTTCTTGCAACATATTCCAAAAGTCTGCTTCTAATTCATCGGCAATCTTTTTCTCGAGTTCTCCTCTTTCCACCAGTCTTTTCAAATAAATCTCCCGGGGATTTGGGTGATTATTTATGATGGAATACATGTCGGGTTGGGTGAATTTCGGGTCGTCCCCTTCATTGTGCCCGTGGCGGCGATAACAAACCATGTCTATAAACACGTCCTCGTGGAAAGTCTGCCGATATTCTGTTGCCAGTTCAGCAGCAAAGACAATCGCTTCAGGATCGTCACCATTTACGTGAAATACAGGGGCTCCAATGGCATTGGCCGCTGCCGTACAATAAGTAGAAGAGCGGGCCTCTTCCCAGTCAGTGGTAAATCCAACCTGGTTATTTATAACGAAATGTAAAGTTCCTCCCGTGTAATAACCGGGAAGTTTACTCATTTGAACGGTTTCATAAACAACACCTTGTCCGGCCACGGCGGCATCACCATGTATCAATAAAGGCAATATACAATCGTAATTTTCTTTGTAAAGTACATTGGCCTTCGCTCTTGCAAAACCTTCAACCACAGGGTTTACCGATTCTAAATGCGATGGATTCGGCGCAAGTTCAAGATGAACGGTAATGCCATCAGGTGTTTTTACCTGAGAGGAATACCCCAAATGATATTTTACGTCGCCATCACCAAAACTTTGATCAGGAATCGCAATACCCTCAAATTCATTGAAAATATGTGTATAAGTCTTACCTAAAATATTGGCAAGCACATTTAATCTTCCTCTGTGCGCCATACCCATAATGACCTCCTTGGTACCGTGGGAAGCTGCGTAGTTAATAATGGCATCTAAAGCAGCAATCGTGGCTTCACCTCCCTCTAAGGAAAATCGCTTCTGTCCGATATATTTGGTGTGAAGAAATTTTTCAAAAATGACGGCGCCATTTAATTTTTCTAATATCCTTTTCTTTTTTTCAATGGATAATCCATATTGGTGTTCAGGACGGTGATTTTCAATCCTATCCCTTAACCATCTTCGTTTGTCCCGGTCCTGAATATGCTGGAACTCAAAACCAATATGACCGCAGTAAATTCTATTCAGGTGTGTTAAAATTTCCGATAAGGTAGCCTGAGCAGGTAAACCACATTCTGTTCCCGCTGCAAATGGAGTGGAAAGATCGCTCTCAGAAAGATTGAAATCCTCAATGTGTAATTTTGGATGACGGTCTCTTCGCTGCTTGATGGGATTGGTCTTGGAGAGTAAATGTCCGCGAGATCTGTAGGCGTTAATTAATGCAACTACCTGAAACTCTTTAGTTGAAAAATTCGTCCCGGGAGACCTTTTTTCTATGGTTGAGGATTCTGCAAATTCAAAACCTTTGAAAAAATGATACCATTCCGGATCTATCGATGTAGGATTTTCTAAAAATCGTACATACATCGATTCAATGTATGCTGGGTGGGCATTGCTTATAAATGAAAAATCACTCATTTTATATTTGCACTTTAAACGTTTTTAATCATCATGCAAATAAAAGGTACTTTTAGTCAAATATCAACTTTTCAAGCATATATAATTGGGGATTATTTTTCTTTTGCTCAAACTTTTTTAGTGTTATTATTTTAATTATTTGGATTTATTAAGTGTTTTGTTTACTTTTGCCCTTCGATTAAAATGTTAAAAAAATATAGCCATGGCAAATCATAAATCTGCTGCAAAACGCATACGTCAAAATGCTAAGCGCCGTTTACAAAACAGGTACTATAAGAAGTCCGCTCGTTCTGCTATAAAGAAGCTTCGTCACATGTCCGAATCAGCTGAAGCTGGTTCTTTCCTAGGCAAAGTAGTGCAGATGATTGATAAATTATCGAAATCAAATACCTGGCACAAAAATAAAGCGGCGAACCTGAAAGGTAAGTTAACTCGTTTCGTAAACGGTTTAGCTAAATAGTATTTTAGTTTCTTAGAGTGAATAAAAAAGTTCTGATATCAAGTTATATCAGAACTTTTTTTCATTTTTTACCATTTTATATGAATTAAATAGGCAATATTGACGCTGGGCCTTTCGTTAAATCATTACTTTTTTTAACTTAGCACTGCCTAAGAATTATCAATCTTTAAAAATATATTAATGGCCATAAATTCAGCAAACTCTGGGGTGCAGAGATATATCCGCGGAGTGGTTGTAGTTGTGTTGTGCTTTGTGGTGTTTAACCTGAATAGCCAGGATATTCACTTCTCCCAGTTCTATATGTCCCCTCTGAATTTGAATCCTGCCATGACCGGTGTCATGAATGGCAATGTTCGACTTACAGGAAATTATAGAAACCAGTGGGCCAGTGTTTTAAGAGATAAATCGTTTCGTACCTATTCCGTTTCTTATGACCAGCGATTTGCCGTTGGACGAAATGATTTCTTTGGTGTGGGTGGCACCGTTTGGGGAGATAAGGCGGGCGATGCCGGCTTCGCTACCCAAACAGGTAAGTTATCCTTTTCCTATAGTAAAAAAATTGGGGGCTATCGCGATAAAGCAAGTTATGTGGTGGTCGGCGCAGAAGGTGGAGCAGCTCAACGAAGTATAGATTTCTTGAATCTACGTTGGGGTACCCAGCACAATGGTTCCGGTGGTTTTGATCCGACAATAAGTTCAAACGAAACCGGTTTCAATATAGATAATTTTATATTTGCCGACATGGCCGCTGGTCTCCTTTGGTTTAATGTTTTAAATAAAAATACAAATTATTATATCGGGGGAGCTTACCACCATTTAAATAGACCAAATCAGGCATTTTCAAGCACTAATGTCGCAGGTGTTAATGTTAGAAATACCGATTTGATTTTTACCAGAATTACAGTTCATGCAGGAGGAGAATTTCCCGTTGCTCAAAATTTAGGCGTTCTTCCGGGTATCATTTATATGAAACAGGGTCCCGCTTTTCAGGTGAATGGAGGTAATAGTTTTCGTTTTACCCTAAATGATAATCCCGGGGAATATCAGGCTTTTCAATTAGGTGTCTGGGCTCGTATCTCTTCCAAAGATAATGGAACAACTGGTAACGTTGCCGCAACGGCAGGAGGTGTACTCGTCGATGCAGCCATTCTCTCTGCACGTTTCGATTTCAATGATATGAGTCTTGGTTTCAGTTACGATGTTAACGTTTCACCACTAAGAGCTGCTTCAAATGGTCAGGGTGCCTTCGAATTTAGTCTGCAATACAAAATACTCGGAAATACTAAAAAATCAGTGTATTGTCCCGATTTCTAATCTCTAAAATCTACTCATCGTGTTCTCATCAAAAAACAAAACAGAAGAAAAATCTAACATCTCCGCTATTCCTTCCCCGAATGCTTTTAATACGCTCGCAGTGGGTACCGTAATTGATGGGAATGTTAGTTCTGCCAGCGATATTCGGGTAGATGGTTCGATTTTTGGGAATTTAACCTGCGATTCTAAGGTAATTATTGGCCCAAGTGGTATTATTGAAGGGGATGTCAGTTGTGCCAGCGCGCACATCGAAGGCAAATATAAAGGTAAATTAACCGTTGCTGATGTGTTGAATATTAGAGAAAATGCCGTGGTTACCGGTGATATTATTACCCAAAAATTAATCGTTCAGGCGGGTGCTTCTTTTAATGGTTCCTGTGTTATGAAAAATAAATAGTATCCCCTGACCTTAAAATGAAAAGAATATCAAGTACGCATTTTATGAAATATGCCGGAATGGCTTTTCAAATGGGTGCTGTTATTTTACTCTCCGTGCTTTTAGGGCAATATTTGGATAAGGTCTTGATTCTTTCTTTCCCTTTGTTTACCCTCATTTTTGTTCTGTTCGGTACCTTCGCATCACTCTATCTGTCCCTAAAAGACTTTGTTACGCCTAAAAAAGGTAAATAGATTATGACACGTCAATACCGTGATGCTTTTTCCTCCTTTTTTGCACTGTTTGTGGTTACTGAACTTGCCGTCTGTTCACTTATCCTCTTCTTTTCAAAACATTATTTGCCCAACTCGAACGTCGGTTGGGTGGCTAATATATACTTCGCCCTGTTTTCTGTGGTTATCTATCTGTCAGCTTTTAAAAATCTTTCCCGATCTTCCGGAAATGCCTTTATTAGAATCGTTATGGGGGGAAGTGGGATCAAAATTGGCGGCGCTATATTAGTTCTCCTCTTAGTACATCTTTTATTACAACCTCTGGAAAAACCCGAAATTATTTTGTTCCTTCTTATCTACGTCGTTTTCACTATATTTGAAACCTATACTTTGACGAAGTTGAATAATCATTAATATTTTATTTATGGATAATAAATTGCCTTTTTTATTAGACGTTAATGCCAGTCAATACTCATTTCAACTTACCGATGCGGATAATATTACCCTAAATGATTCCGATGTAAATAATCAAATTATTCTGGATAATAATAAGTCAAAGTTAGTATCGGTAAAGGAGGTAAACCATGAGCTAAAAAGGTACCAAATTCAAATTGATGGACGTGCCTACCAGGTTCAAATATCAGATGCTGTGGACCAGCAGATATTAAAAATGAATCTGAAATCTAAAAAATCAAATCAATTAAAAGAATTAAGAGCACCAATGCCCGGATTGGTCAGACAAGTTAATGTCAATGTGGGTGATCAGGTGGATTCAGGTGATTCCCTGTTTATTCTGGAGGCTATGAAAATGGAGAATGTGTTGAAATCTCCGGTAAATGGTATTGTTTCTGAAATATTCGTAAAGCCGGGAGAATCCGTTGAAAAAAACCAAATTCTCCTCAGCTTTAGTTGAATTTTTTTTATTCCTATTTCTTGTTTTGTACCTTGCTGAACGCGTCTAAGCCACAGCGTAAAAAGTTTGCGTAGGTTTCAACATCTGGCGTGTATGCCGCAGGTTTATTTAACAGCTCTCCCGATGGAGAAAGTAAAGCGTAGTAAGGTTGACTATTTGTGTTGAAATAACTGGTTTGAAGATTAGACCATTTGTTTCCAACAGTCCTCAATTTCCTGGTGCTTCCACTCGCTTGTGTAACCGTTATTTGCTCATCCTCAGGTAATAACGTTTTATCGTCAACATATAAGGAAATAATAACATATTTGTCGTTAAGTAAAGAATATACGGTGGGGTCAGGCCATACATGTTCTTCCATTTTTCTACAGTTCACACATGCATATCCCGTGAAATCAATAATTACGGGTTTATTTACTGATTTTGCAAAAGCTAAGCCCGCTTCTAAATCCTTAAAACAATTTAAATTATGTGGGCAGTCACAATCAAATATCAAACTGTAACAGGTAGGTGGTGCCATGCCACTTAAAGCGGTTAAAGATTTATAAGTTCCTGCCCGTTCGTCAAATCGAAAACCTGACACTAAATACGCTACAAATAATATACTCACAAAGCCTAAAATTTTATGAGTGAGGCTTCTTTTATCCTTTTTTGATTCGTGGCCAATACGGATAACACCAAATAAATAAAGAGCGAGGGCACTAAAAATAATAATCCAAAGTCCTAGAAAAATTTCGATTTTCACCAATCCCCAGTGTTTTACCAAGTCGGCATTCGAAAGGAATTTGAGGGCAAGGGCTAATTCTAAAAATCCTAAAACGACCTTTACGCTGTTCATCCAGCCACCTGATTTTGGTAATCTGTTTAATAGGCCCGGGAATGCTGCGAATAGTCCAAAAGGCAAAGCTAAAGCTAAGCCAAATCCACCCATTCCTACCGTTAATTGCATAGCTCCGGATGATGATGACATCGTTCCCGCCAAAAGAGATCCCAATATTGGACCTGTACAGGAAAACGATACTAAAGCCAGGGTCAGGGCCATGAAAAATATGCCTAATATACCTCCAACGCCTTCGGCTGAACTTGCTTTATTTGTCCATGATTCCGGTAGGGCCAACTCGAAATAACCAAAAAATGAAATGGCAAATACGATGAATATAACAAAAAAGAATACGTTTAGTCCTACATTCGTTGATATGTCATTGAGTATGTCAGGCTGTATGCTGTCCATTAAATGGAATGGAATACTTAGCAAAACATAAACCATGAAAATGAAAAAGCCATATAGAAATGCATTGATTATACCTTTCTTTCTATCTCCGGATCCCTTGGTAAAATAACTTACCGTAAGCGGAATCATAGGGAAGACACAGGGAGTTAATAAGGCTAATAATCCACCTAAAAAGCCCAGAAAAAAAATATTGAAATAAGAATCTGTTTCAGCTGATACGGTGGTTTCATCTGTTGAACATTCATTAATGGGCTTGCCTGGCTTTTTTATAGAGAAAATACCCGGTTTTTCAGCTTGGTTGGGCGCTTGATCTGTTTCTAGGATAGACGGAACAGCCGATGTTTCGTTTTCCTCAGTTTCTGAATTTGTTTTTTTTTCCTCACCATCAGTGGCTTCTTCCTTCGATGCCGTTACCTGAAATGAAAAATTAGCTTCCCCCGGAGGAAGGCATCGCTCTTTATCGCAGGCCATGAATTCTACATACCCAGTGATTGGTTTTGTTGGATCAGTTACCCTTATTTTTTGTTTGAAAATGATTTTACCGGATAACTTTATTACGTTCATTCCGAAAATATCATCGAAACCCTTGTATATGTTTCCCTCTTCCAATGCTTTACCCACTAAAGTGTAATGAGAACCTTTGTCCCAAATGATACTCGTCCGTATTGGGCCATCATCACTTTCCAGATATTGGGAATAAATATTCCAGCCTTCATCTATCTGAGCGATAAATTGAAGCTCATACTCATTTTTAGCTGTGTTTTTCCATTGGTAATTCCAACTTACCGGATTGAATATCTGTCCATGTAAGTTAATGATCAAGCCTAAAACAAAAGCTAAGGATATAGATAGTTTCATTGAACGCGTAAATTTAAAAATGAATGAATGGTAGGTTTCATAACGCAAAATTACAAAACAAATTATTAGACAAAAGTAACCTCGGTTACAAACATTAAAATGAAACAAACGCTTTTAAAACCTAAAAGGTTAAGAAAATATCCTGGAACTCGTTAACAGTGACTCAAATAACTTAAGCCCGTCTGTGTTGCCCACCATTTCATTTGCCGCCCGTTCCGGGTGAGGCATCATGCCAAACACATTTCGTTTGAGATTACATATTCCAGCTATATTATCAATAGATCCATTTGGATTCGATGGTGCATCTACATTTCCTGAAGCATCGCAGTAGCGAAATAAGATCTGGTCGTTTTGTTTCAAACCTGCTAAGGTAGCTTCATCAGCAAAATAGCGCCCCTCTGCATGGGCAATAGGAATTTTTAAGGCCACATTAGGCGTCAATTGGGCTGTTATAACACTTTGATTGCTTGCAGGAATAATATGAACATTCTTACAAATAAATTGCTGATTTTCATTCCTTAGTAAGGCACCTGGCAATAGACCAGCTTCACATAATATTTGAAAACCATTACATATCCCCCAAACTAATCCTCCCTTTTCTGCAAACGAAATAACGGACTTCATTATAGGCGAAAATCGGGCAATAGCGCCTGATCTTAAATAATCCCCGTATGAAAATCCACCAGGTAGAATAATACAATCTCCCAGTTCAAGTCCTTTTAAATCTTCATCCTTATGCCACAATTTGATGGTTTCCATGCCCAGATAGCTTGAAAAAACTTCAAAAACGTCCTCGTCACAATTGGAACCAGGAAAAACAACAACGCCAAATTTCATACAGATAAGAGTTGATTTTATAAAAATAATCCTACATAATGGCTAACTAATAACCCCAGAATCAATACAAAATGAAAAATTTCAGCCAATTTAGGCCTCATAGATATAAATCCTAAAGAGGTTAATAATCCTAAAGGTAAGGAAAGTAAAAGATAAACATCTTTACCTTGCTTTGGTAGTATAAATAGTGTAACAAAGGTAATACCTAAAATCCAATACATTATGTTTATTCGTTTCCTCGATTGTATAATTCTTCGGTAGGCAATCTTGTTATAAGAAAAAACCAAAAATATAACAAGACAAATAAAAACAAAGTAAAGCAACAAATTTATATACTCATAAGGTGTCACCAGATAAGTGGGTTTATTGAATATATGGATAAACTGAAGTTTGTAGAATAAGTCAAAACTGTTTTGCCAGTAATAATAAACGCCAGCTAAAAATGGAGGAATAACAAAACCGCAGATGACCATAATCCTTTCCTTGATACTGTAAGTCCTTAAAATGCTTAATGCTATGAATATGAACAAAATAAGGTAGATTGCTGGAGGAAAGAATAAGAAGGAAATACCCGCTAATAGTCCTACATTGAAAATATGATCAGCTGCTTTAGGCTGATTGTAAGTGCCAAGTAAAATATATAAAATAAGAATTAATAAGGTATTAATAAAATGAAAGGTGGATAAAAATAAAAAATAGGGAGAATAACAACTGAGTAAAATAATAAATAAGCCTGGGAATACAGTTAATGCATCGGCTAATCTATATTTATTTACTATCTGATTTCCCAGCGCAACCTGTATAGCCAGCAACAATAATACAGTAATTCTTGCCCCAATGCCCGAGTGACCGATTAGATGGCTTATTTCGTTCATTAAAATGCCGCTCTGGCTGGGTTCCCAAACGGGAACATGTATGTATATACTGGAATGCCAAATAAATGCAAAGGAAAATCCTAAGACGCTTGCTAATATTTGGTTCGTTCTGAAAAGTTGCAGCACTGCAAATGTTTTAATTTGTTTTAAGTCCGCGAAATATAAGAAATTTATAGCGCATTGACCTAAAAACATCGCAGTTTTCATATCAAAGCGTCTTTTCTTTTAGGTTACTTGCATAGCAAAGGTAATATTTTTCAATGCCTCCAGGCGGTAAAGGATAATCAACACAGTCTGACATAGGTTTGACAACACCCTCTTTGGTCAAAATTTTAATTTCTTCCTGCGCATAAGAATACGCCCGATTACTCTCCTTGCCACTAAAAAGTAAAAAGGACATTTCTTCGTCAGAACCCTTCCACCAGCTTTTTAGATTAGATTCTTCCACCAATAATCTTTCCCTTGATATGGGCACGTCAGAAAATTTTAATTTAAATAATTCTCTGTTTAAAAGGGCTTTACATATAAACGCAAGCAAACGGTCTTCCTCATTTTGCCATTCTTTGATGGCAGAAAAAATATCAATGTCATCTAATGCCGCAAATTTATCTAATAAAAACAAAGTGTTTCCCGATAAATGATGTTCCGTTATATCATTGTCCATGAAATATTTTAAAGAAGACGGAATATATTGTAACAGCTTTCTTTTATGTAAAATGCGAGCTCTTTCAATGATTTTTATTAACATATTTTCAGCAGCTAACACGGTCTTATGTAAATAAACCTGCCAATACATTAATCTTCTGGCAATAAGAAATTTTTCTAAACTATAAATGGCTTTTTCCTCAACAACGAGCGCTCCATCTGAAACAGATAACATTTTTATAATTCTGCTATACCCAACAACCCCTTCCGTAACTCCCGTAAAGAAGCTATCCCTGCTTAAATAATCCAGCCTATCTACATCGAATTGACCGGAAACAAGTTGTGAAAGAAAATATTTTGGATGGGTACGCCGGAATATCGAAATGGCTTCCGTTAATTTCCCCTCAAAGGTAATATTCAAAGCTTCCATAAAGGCAATAGAGAGCTTTTCATGGGAAACTTTAATCAATGTGTTTTCTAAAGTATGAGAAAATGGTCCATGCCCAATATCATGTAATAAAATGGCAATGCAAGCGGACGTTTGCTCGGAAGGGGAAATTTCTACCCCCTTCGATGTTAATATAGACAGCGCTTCCTGCATTAGATGCAAAGCGCCTAAAGCATGGTGAAATCGGGTATGATGCGCACCTGGATAAACATAATGGGCCAGACTTACTTGTTTTATTCTGGATAACCTTTGGAAATAGGGATGATTTATCAAATCAAGTAGAATACCCTCAGGGATTTGAATGAACCCGTAAACAGGATCATTGATTATTTTTGACTTTTGCATAAGTCGATGAAATTTTTTAAAGCAATATTTAATTGCCCACAGCCGTTTTAATCCGTATTTTAACGGGAAATTACTTATAATTGTTTCATTCTTATTATTTACTTACTTTAGCTATTATGGATAAAATTAGAATTCTTTGGGCAGACGATGAAATTGATTTGTTGAAACCTCAGGTTATGTTTCTTGAATCAAAAGGTTATGAGGTGGTTATGGTCACAAATGGCCATGATGCCGTCGATGAATGTGCCACAGGAAATGAGTTTGATGTGGTCTTTCTGGACGAAAGTATGCCTGGAATCAATGGGCTGGAAACCCTGACCCGTATAAAACAGATTAATCCTAATCTGCCTATTGTGATGATTACTAAAAATGAGGCGGAAACCGTTATGGAGGAGGCCCTGGGTTCCCAAATTACCGACTATTTGATTAAACCCGTTAACCCAAATCAAATTTGGTTGACCTTAAAGAAAATTTTAGATAATAAACGATTGGTTCGGGAAAAAACATCCTCTGATTACCAACAAGAGTTCAGACAAATTTTCATGCAACTCCAAAGTGGTATGGATTATATAGAATGGGCTGAGATTTATCAAAAAATTATTTCCTGGGAACTCAAAATTGATCATTCTAATTCTAACGAAATGGCTGATATTTTGTCTCAACAGAAAAAAGAGGCAAATGCTGCATTTTGTAAATATATATCGGGTATTTATCCGCATTGGATGAAAAATCCTTCGGAAGGTCCGGTAAAATCATTTAATCTTCTCAGGGAAAAGGTTTTTTCACATATTCAACCAGAATGTCCAACGATTTTACTCATCCTGGATAATCTTAGATTTGATCAATGGAAAGTGATCGAACCTATTTTATTGGAAAGATTTAAATTGCAAAATGAAGATTATTTCTTTAGTATTTTGCCAACCGCTACGCAGTATAGCAGAAATGCTATTTTCGCCGGTATGATGCCCGCGGACATCGAAAAGCAATTTCCACAGTATTGGGTCGGGGATATTGAAGAAGGGGGTAAAAATAATTTTGAAGCCGAATTGCTGGCCGCGCAAATAAAAAAGGTGTTCAGAAGGGACATTAAACACGAGTATTTTAAAATTACTCAAGTTCAGGCCGCCAGACAACTTCAGGACAATATCTTTAATTGCCTGAATAATGACCTTACTGTTATTGTATATAATTTTATAGATATGCTCTCCCATGCAAGGACTGAAATGGAGGTTTTAAAAGAATTGGCAGGGGATGAAAAGGCTTACCGGTCTCTTACCAGATCATGGTTCGCTAATTCTCCGCTCTGGGCTGCCTTAGAACGGGTGTCCGAAAAAGATGTGAAGCTCATTATCACCACCGACCATGGTACCATTCGGGTAAATACGCCTGTCAAAGTGGTGGGAGACAGAGAAACTACCAGTAATCTGAGATATAAAGTTGGAAAGAACCTTCAATATGATAAAAAGAACGTACTGGAACTAAAGGATCCAGGTCAGGCTGGTTTGCCTCGCCCTAATGTTAGTTCCACTTATATATTTGCTAAGGAAGATGGCTTCTTCTTATACCCAAATAATTATAATCACTATTTGAATTATTATAAGAACACATTTCAACACGGTGGAATATCTCTGGAGGAAATGATTTGTCCCATTATGCATCTACGCTCTAAGGCTTAAGGCTTTAGCCATTCAGGATAGGCAGCGTGTAATTGGTTGATGACTTTTTTATCGCCTAAAAAAAGAATTCTTTGTCCGAATATTCCCTTGGCATGAAGGTGAAAAATGCCAAGGGAAAGACCAAACCATCGGCGCCATTCTAAATAGGATACGGCGTCGATGGGATATCTTGCGGTCTTGAAATAATTAGTTATGTATAGGGAATCAGCGGTCATTTCAACTCTTCTCAAACGTAGAAAAGTAAAATAAATAACCGCTAAACCGGTTAGATAGAAAAATAAAGTAGCCCACCTGAAGGAGGCGTAAGGTAAAAATCCAAAATAAATTTCATCGGCCAAAAAGACACCTAGAGTAAACGCTCCGAAAAATACACTCCAGAAAACAGGTAGGAATATATTCAGAAACAGGGTGGCATTTGATGATAATCTTTCCATGAATAAACAGATTATGAGTTCATTTCTTGACGGTCAGCTTCTTCTTCCTCTAATTCTTTCTTCTCCCTTCTGGCCGTTACCCGTGCTGCAACTAATATGCTAACTTCGTACAGACCATACAACGGAATAGCAATGAGGCACTGACTTACCGCATCAGGTGGAGTAATAACGGCCGCAACAATGAGAACAACAACAATAGCATGTCGTCGAAAATCACGCATTGATTGTGGGCCCAATATACCTAAATGAGCTAAAAAATAAGCCACAACAGGTAACTCAAAAACCAATCCTGTAGGTAAAGTGAACATAATGATATAGTTCAGATAGGAATCTAGGGTAGGTGTATTTTCAACGCCAGGTATGGTAAATCCAGTCAGGAAATTAACGGCAAATGGCGCGATAACAAAATATCCAAAACTTACACCTAATAAAAATAAAAAAGAGCAAATAAAAACAACGCCCCGTGCTGCATTCTTTTCATGTTTGTATAAACCAGGACTGATAAATCGCCAGAATTCCCAAAAAACGTAGGGAAAGGCTACGATAAAGCCAGCAATAAATGATACGGATATACTTGTGGTAAATGCTTCTGCAAAGCCAATTGCCTGCTTTTTAATGTATGGAGGGGAAAAACAAATGCTTTCTCCCAACCCAATCGCATTACCCATATCGCAAAACCATCGGTAAGATATAAACGAGGGTTTTGTAGGTCCAAATAAAACAACATCAAAAAACCAGGCATTATTGATAAATAGAACAATTCCAATGGTTATTATTACTACTAAAGACCTGATGATATGCCACCTTAACTCTTCAAGATGGTCGAAAAAAGACATGTCTTTCTCTTCTTGTTTTTTTTTCACTGTGGTATTTTTGTTTCGCAATCACAAATCTATTAAAATTTGCCCTAAAGTTTCGCATTAATTATGTTGATTACATTAAAATTGAAATAACTTCGTTTAACATTTATACAGTAGAAGCCCAAAATGGTTGAAGGTTGACTTTAATTACTGTACATTGTGGTTATTATTAAATAAAACAAATTATGTCAAAGCTAATATTTGATGAGATGATGGAGGTGCAGCAGTCTGTACTTGAAAATTTAAGTAATATTGCGATCGTAGCCATCTCCGACAATCAAATGATTGAAGTGTCTGCCGATGGAAATAGAAATATAACAAACATTCACATCAATGAGGAAATGATGAAGGAAGCGTCATTATCAGAACTCGAAAGCCTTTTAACTCTGACGGTAAATAAAGCACTCGAAATGTCTATGGAAGCGGAGGAAAGAGAAACTACCCGAATGATGGATGCTTTCTCACCTGCCATTTTTGATTCCCTAAAATAATTGTCAATCCGTAACGATTTCCTCTATGCGTCTTTTTGTAGGCTTGCTTGTGATATGTTTTTTTACTAATATTTCGGCTCAAACGAGAGCTGGTCTCGTCGCTTATTACCCTTTTAACAAAAATCTGAAAGATGATACAGGTAATCTTTCGAATGATGCTATTGGAAATAATGGCGTTGATTATGTTTGTGGGCCGCTCAATGAGGCGATTCGCTTTTCGGGAAATGCCAGCCTCGTAAATATTATTGGAGCGGTAAATTCTGAATTCGATACAGAAGATTTTACCGTTAGTTTTTATTTTAAAGTGGGGAATGATAAGGGTATTCAATACCTTCTGTCAAAAAAACGCAGCGACTGTCTGGTGGATAATTCTCTGGTAGTTCGTTTTAGACCCCTTACCGGAAATCTTAATGTCGCTCTCACAGAAGGGATTAATAAACAGGTCAATATCATTTATGAATTACCAAAAGGTCAATGCTGGCATCATATAACTATTGCTAGGAATGCGTCAAAAATAAGACTCTATTATAATGGCAATCTTGTGTCAGAGCAAACCTCTGTATCTCGTGTGAATGTCCTCAATAATGGAAATTTAGTCGTAGGCGGAAGTACTTGTTACGGTGCCAATGAAATTGGTTTCAATGGCCTTATGGACGATTTACGCTTCTATAACCGCGCACTCCTGGAATCTGAAATCGGAAAATTATATCAACCCGTTGATAATATTGTTAACACTAATGATATAGTTTATGTGGGAGACGAGGTTGTAACTAAGCTGTCCCCAACCTGTGCTACTAATTTTACATGGTCCCCCAGTTTTTGGGTGAGTGACCCCACCATTAAAGAACCTGTCATTTCGCCACTGGCATCAGGGAATTATACCTACAAACTGGACCTTAAAGATGCCTCTACCCCCTGCATTGCCACCGACTCTTTTAGAATAGTGGTCATCGATCCCAATGATTTGAAATGTGATGAAGCATTTTTACCAAAAGCTTTTACGCCAAACGGGGACGGACTGAATGATTCCTTTGGTTTAAGTAATCCAAGAATTATAACGTCACTGATCTCTTTTGAAATTTGGGATAGATGGGGGAATAAAATCTTTTCTACCACTAAATCAGGTGATCAATGGGACGGTACGTATAACGGGCAGACGGTTCAGGCCGGAGTATATCGTGTGCTGGTGCTCCATCAGTGCAAAGGGGACACAATAACCAAATCAACCACGGTGTTAGTCATGAACTAAGGTTAAACTTTTAAATACCTGAAATTTTGAGTTAAGTAGTTCTACTTATAAGGTTGAATCGGTATATTTATTTCTGGCAAGTCCTTTTTATTTAATACGCCAACAGCGAATAAGCTCTTCAATAATATGGATGTTGCTGAGCACAAACACTTTGTATAGTGCCTGATAAACTGGCCTATAATGTGAAGAATAGCACGAGTATTGATTTTACGGTGAGATAGCATGTTCAGGCGAAAGTAATAATTTCTATAAAGTGGGAACAGATTACTATTTAATGGCAGCAAAACCAGCTTTAAAATAATGGAGAATATTACCTGGTATCTAATAAGAAAAATATATCTGACTAAGAACCGGAACTCATATGATTTAAATCATCATTTAAAAGTGTGAGATTGTAAAGAAAATGGGCTTGAAATAAATATGCACATAGCAAAATGGAGCGTTGGAACATATTTATCGTTCCAACACTCCATTCAATTTCTTTATTCGCGGAAAAATACCAGTATATTATTTTATGATAACGAAGTCGCCGGAATAAGGGCGCCTGTAGCCATCAAGAAATAATACTTCAAAGGTATAAACGTAACTACCCACGTTGGCCGCTCTCGTTGTATAAATCCCATCCCATAATATAGTCCCTCCGTCACAATCAATGGGCACCGTATTTATCGACTTTATAAGGTTCCCCCAACGGTCAAATATCCTGAAATTGGTTACTGCTTTGACGCCTAAACAAGAATGTATCCTCAATTCATCATTAATACCATCCCCGTTAGGTGAAAAAACATTGGGTATGAATACAGAATAATTCCGATCTACCAATACCTGAATGTTTCCATTGCTCTTGCAACCATTTATATCGGTAACTTCCAGATTAAATCTTTGATCCCCGTATAAGTCCCGAATGGTCGGATTGGCTATGCTGGCGGAAGATAATCCCGCACTTGGCGTCCATTTATAGGTTCTTATGGGGTTAGACGTTTGAATGGCAGGCTTAAGCTGTGTTGAGGTGTCACCCAATGGAATGTTTATACTGGCTGGGTTAAATTCTACGAGTAAGGGTAGGGGAGAGCTCACATCAATGGTTTCTGTATAAGTACATCCAAGGTAGTCCTCAACTTGTATAATAGTCCTGCCAGCAAAAATTTGTATGTTCTGGTCCACAGGAAAGCTAATACCACTGTTGTTTACACTGAATACGTAATCTGATAATTTTAATCCGTTACCACCACTAACGCTTTTTACCGATAACGTGGTAGTGGTACCATGGCATAAAGGCGGATTCACCGGATTGAAAAAAGCAATGATTGGATCGGGTGTGGTAAATATATGTTGGATTTGATCTTGACATCCTTTACTGTCTGTCACCGTTACACGATAGGTGCCGGCAGGTAATTTATCCTTGCTGTTACTGGCACTCGCTACTCCCGCGTCGGTGGACCATTGGTAGGGAGTAGCTCCTAAAGGATTGATTCCCGTTTCATTGGTTAACTTAAACACTAAAACACCATCTGATAAGCCAGGGCAACTGACGTTTTTTGTTTTGGCCGCATCTAAAGCCAATAATAATTGAGCTGGTTCAGTAACGATTACTTTTTCTTCTATTGTACATTTATTACCGTCAGTAATGGTTACCATATAGTCACCATTTTTCATATTGTTAATGGACGATGAAGTCGAGCCTGTATTCCATACAAAAGTAAATGTACCTCTTCCTCCCGCTGGTGCCAGATCTACGGCACCATCACCTAATCCAAAACAAGTAACTGGTTTAACCGTTGCATTAGCAAAGATAATGGGCGGTAAGGGTATATTTAAAAAGGTATCTTTTTTACATAAATTATTATCTGTTACCGTCAAGGTATTAAGATTTGACCTTAATTTTATGGCGGTGCTGCTGTTTGAAGCCGCCTGGCTTTCCCCGCTGCTCCATTCAAAATCGAAGGTTCCGACTTTCCCGTCACTGTAACTCGCTGTAGCTGTTGCTTTTCCGTCTTGCGTTCCGGTATAACAACTGACTTCCGCTAAATCGCTCATCGTAATGAGTATCTCAGGGGCATCGACTAATACAATATTCTGACTAAAGGTAGGACAGTTGTTAGCATCGACGAGATTAAACCGGTAAGTTCCCTTACCTATGTTAACAAGTGAGGTACCCGTTTGTGTACTATTTTCCCAGGTTATTTTATACGGAGCTGTTCCACCAGCAGGCGTTATGACGATGCGGCCGTCTGCCTTGCCTACACAGGTTGGTTCAAATGTTTTGGTATCTGATAGCTTGAATGGGTCAGGATTTAAAACCTGAACGGAACTATCCACAGAGCATCCATCACTACCCGTTACGGTAACTTTATAAGTTCCAACCGCTAAAGCATTAAGAAATTGACCACTCACGCCATTACTCCAGGTATAGGTGCTTATGGGTGAGTCGCCGGCCGTGGCCTTTATCGATAATTTTCCGTCTGTATTTCCAATACAACTGACAAAAGCAGTATTCAATTCAGTGATTTTAGGCGGAGTGCGGGAAGTTATGTCAAATGCAAAGGGAACTTCACAGCCAGCACCGTCTTTTACAGTGACGGTATAGGTTCCTTTGGTCAGATTTACCACAGCAGAACTATCCGATAAATTACTGGTCGTTACACCTGCCCAATTATAGGCATAAGGACTTACACCACCTTTTGCAGCTACTTTAATTTTGCCATCCTTACCGCCGCCCGCAGTACAAGATTCTTGAGTAAAGGTTATCGTATCTATTTTCAATACCTCAGGATCGGTAATGATCACCGTTTTTTGAATGGAACATTGTTTCCCAGCTTCAGAACTCAACATGGTAACGTTATAACTGCCTGAACATAATCCAGAAAATTGGTAGTTGATCCCGCTACCAGATATTACAGGGAAATTAATCCCGTTATTAGTAATTTCCCATTGAGGAGCAGCCGTAATTGGCGAAGCGACTACAATAATAGCCTTTCCATCGCATTTTCCTAAGCAACTGGCATTTACACCAGTGATATCAAAGTCCAGTTTTTTATCAGCGTCAATGATAACGGGATAAGATTTTGGACAACCCCTTGCATCCACTACAGAAATAGAATAAGTGCCAGGTAACAGATTAGGTCTATATGCGGTATCTTGTTGAAAAGAAGTTGCTTGATCCGCCCATTTTAAAGTGTATCCTGTAGGTGATTTTATCCCTCCATTCACAGCGATTACAGCTTCCCCGTCTGCAACTCCAGAACAGGTAGCTTTTACAAGGGATACTTGGGTGAAAGTAATTTTACTGGGGTTTGTCAAGGTTTTTAGTGCTGGCGTTGCCACACAGCCCAGATTATCCCTAACTGTTACGGAATATGTTGCAGGTGGAAGGTCTTGCTGAAAAGAAGCCTTAAGATTTGGATCGTTGCTCCATGTGAAATTATAGTTGGTTAGATCCGTTTCTTCCTGAGCATCAATAAATATTCTCGCTTTTAGTTCTCCATTACTTTCATTATTACACATGATATCTTTTATAATATCTAATTGCACCACAAAATCTTTGGCTGCTGGTATTTCGTATTCTTTTGGTGATGGGCTGTTTGGAGTTGGCGCGGAATCTGTAATGGTTAAAAGATAATTTCCCGCTTTTAAACCTGGAATAATGGTTTTGCCATCCAAACTATTGAAATTAGTAAATCCAGTGGAATTGTCATCTTTATTTAGCCAGGTTACCTTATAAGGCGCAGTCCCTCCTGTTATGTTTACCTCGAAACCTCCTGTATTATTTCCCACATTCTGGCAAGGAATACTATCTACTTTAACGTCAACAAATAAAATTTCATTAGTAACATTTACCTGTCCATTTGAATATTGAAAACCCATTGGCTTCCCGTTACAATCGTCTTCAATAGGATAGGTTGTAATGCCGGATTTCAAAAAAGTTAATGGACTGCTGCTTCCATTTAAACCAATTACTTCAAAACATATATTGAATAGTAGATCTCCGTCATTCAATGAAAAATTACTACCTGGATTGAAATAAGAAACTTTGATTTCATTTAGTGTGGGACTGTAACTAATGTCACTTGTTCCAATGCCAATTAATTTTGTTCCATTAGTATTATTAGTTTCGTATTTTAAAACGGTTTTGTCCCACGTTACCCCTAAATTTAAAGCAATAGCATCTTTAACTTTGGTGGCGGTTACTGGAACACATATTTTATCTCCAAACTTTGCATTTTGTTTAGGTAAATTAAAGGTTGTAGATGAACAGCTGGTGAAATCTAAAGTTAAATTTCCATCGCAACTGTAATCATCGGAAACGGTTATGTTATACTCGCCTGGTATGGGAACAAATATTTCCAAAGTATCGCTAGGTTTAGTGATATTCGATATTATTTTCCCTTTTATAGCTGCATTATCTTTCTTTGTAATCTGGATTTTATATCTTGTACTTGCATCCAGTTCTGGTAGTCCACCTTTTATTACCACTCTGTTAATGCACTGGTTGGCAGGACAATTTTTAGTAACCTCTTCAATTATAATCGGATTAAGATAAGTAACCCGAATGGCTTCCGTTATATTTACATTAACACAAGCTCCTGCCACCGTTGAACCAGTAGCTGTCTCATACTTTTTTCCACTAAAATCATCTAAAGTAGCTGGTGCAAACCAATAGCTTATTGGTCCTCCCGAATTAAAAGAAGCCTGTAGTTGACCTTGATTGAAAAAAGTCAGGTCTCCATTTATTTTTTCCTTCACCATCCAAAGTCCTTCCGTTTTTGAGGTAAAAGTACCACCAACGGCTACTTGTGTTAATAAACATAAATCTGTTAAAATATTTGATAAGGCTGGCCCGGTTGGCCCTTTAGGTTCACATTTATACATAATATAGCCAATACCTGCAGGCGTTAGTGGTTTTGGGTCACCTGAAAGCCTGGAATCACCATTATGTATGATGGATACTGAGTCGTTTTTACATAGATAAATATGCTTTCTGTCCGAAGTAGCCGTGCTTTTATTGGTCGGCGCACTGTTTCCTAGACGAAAAGTACCAGCAAAATTGTCGCAGGCCATTCGTAAACCAGAAATACTACTTTGTGATTTGTTAAAGTCAACAGGCAGAAAGGTAGGTGATTGACCTAAAAGGATTATTGGCAGGGCAATCAAAAGTAAAATGGAAGTAATGCGCATGGATTCAATTTTCCTGATTAAGCCTTTTAGCTTAATTTGGTTTTGTGAAATGAATGAATGTATTTGAAACGATGATTTAAGGGGCAAAAGTACGTCATAACTTAGCTTTTTAGCAATTATGATTGTTTTTTTGACTTCATAATTTTATTATCTCTCCACTGATATTTAACATTCTCAGTTTTGGTAAGTAAGCTCTCGCTTCTTCCATAGATGAAAAATTTTTAACGATAATCTGATACTGTTTAATTTCATTAGTTATATCCTTTTGTGTTATGGTAACTTTTTTTTCTACCTGCCTCTGAAATTGTTGCATATATTGAAGCGCTTGGTCGTGTTCATGAAAATATTTTATGACTATGCCGTAATAAATGGTCTCACTATTTTCTGATATATTGGGTTGATTGGGTAGTAACGCAGGCCTGTTTAAATGTTGTAAACTTTGATAACCACTTTTGTCACTCACATTTCCTGTTAGTGACCGTTTGTTTTCTTCCAAATTCCATGTGTTTAGTTTCGATAGCAGATTATTGGCATTCATGGCTTCGTCTATACGAACAAGCTGGTTTCCCGAGGCGTCAAATAAAATCATCGTTGGCAATGCGTTTACTTTGAAAAATTGTTTTTCAGCATTTCCTATCGAGGTTTCTATATTAAGTTCAAGCAATAAGGCATTTTCATTTAAAAACCGGGCTAACCCCGGATCTGTAAAGGTATTTGTTTTCATCCACTGACAAAGTTGTACCCATTCAGCATGGAAATATATAAATAATAATTTGCCTTCCGAACTACTCTGTTTCATAGCGTCGGCCACAGTTCTGTTGCTGCTTATAACAGGATTTTTTACCTGTCCTTCGACAAAATAGGATGACAGTAAAAAAACAAGGACAATTAATCGGCGCATAATATAGATGGAGATATATGTATTGTTAAAATGTAAAAAGGGGATTTTTTTTGGTTAAGGTCTAATGACAATCAGCGATTGAGGTTTGAATTTATTACCTGAAGCATCGGATAGTTCGTACCAGTAATAACCTCTTTTTAACGCCGTTAAATCAATCTTGTCCATAAAATATCTATCTTTAATTACATAAGATTTTCTAAATTGTTCGCCGCCTAATTGATTCCAAATAATGAGTTTGTAGTTTCCTGGTGGCAGTGAAATAAAATCAAATCGCACCATGCCTAAGGTAGGATTCGGGGTCGGATAAGCATTAGGTTTTATTTGTCCCATGGGAAAAATATTTCTTTCGGGAGATGGTGTTCTGAAACTTATTTTTTCAGCTTTCAGATTGTTTTCAGTGGGGTCCATTTTTACTATAACCACCGTCTCCCGATAATCGGGACTATGAAAATGATAAGAAATACGCTGCGAACTTTTTAACGGGATATTCAGTATTTGCCATGATCGTCGTCCAATTTTTGTTTCAATCCTCACAGGGATATATTTATCCACTCTTTTTTCCCGAAGTACATCCATTATTTCGCCAGGCAGAACCATTTTGCCGTACCCATCTAAAATAGTTTGCCGTTCTATGGTATATTTAATACGGATAGAATCGGGCTGTAGTGTAAATAGCTTTAAGAAACTTGGATCGGCATTCAGTTTTGAAAAGGTAACAAAACAAGTGGCCTCATCGTAAAAACCGCTGCCATATTTTAAATTAGCCTTCTTTTCGACCAAGGGGTCTGTGAAAACCCATTGAGAAAATTTAGCATACCCCAGAAAATCAGGCCCATTCCCAGCAAGCCAGAGTAATTCGGACTTATCTTTAGTGAAAAATCCTTCTATATTTTCTTCTACCTGAACTTTCAGTATGGCACCAGAAGATTGCCAGTTAACTTTTTGTGTCACAGGGGAGAGCAAAGAACTGAAATCCCATCTTTTATTGGTACCACCTTCCCAGTTTAATATGGCTGGGGATTTTTCAACTTCGTAGTGGAATACGTCGCCTGCCTCGGGTAGCATCACAGGAGTACTTAAATTACTCTGTGCCATGATCTCTAAATGGAAAAGGACAAAAATTAAAACATATATCTTAACGAATTTTTCATTAGCAGGCATAGAAAAAAAAAGATTGTTTGTCTTGTTCATAGGCACACTTTTTCGAAAAGGGAATTTGGCGATCCTCGTTCAACAATTTTCCCTTCTTGTATAACTAAAATTTCGTCAACGTGTTGTATTGAATTAGACCTATGTGCGATAATTAAGAGCGTTTTATTTTCAAGATAGGGGGAAATGTCAGTTTGAATAGCGTTTTCCGCTTTGGTGTCCACCGCAGAGGTAGCTTCGTCCATTATCATGATGGGCGCATTCCTTAACAATGCTCTTGCTAAGGCAAGACGTTGTCTTTGTCCCCCACTTAACATCAGTCCCCGGTCACCAATGTGCGTATTATAACCCTCCTGCGTGTCCATTATAAATTCGTGCGCCTGTGCTATGCGCGCCGCTTCGATAACTTCTTCCATAGGTATATCCTCTCTTCCTAAAGTTATATTCCCTAAAATAGTGTCGTAAAATAAGGTGGTTTCCTGACTTATGACGGAAAATGTAGATCGAAGATCTAACAGGGATATATTTTTTATGTCTATGCCATCTATCGTTATTCTTCCCTCAGTAACATCATAGAACCGCGCCATTAATTCACAAATGGTCGTTTTACCTGCGCCAGATGGTCCTATTAAGGCTATCTTTTTTCCTTTAGGTAAACTAAAGGAAACATTATCTAAAACCTTTTGCGTTGTACCCGGATAATGGAAACTAACCCTGTCGAAAGTTATTTCCTTCTCAAAAGTGGTAAATGGAATAGGGTGCGATGGGGGAATGACCTCTGACGTATAATGCAGTATTTCTTCTACCCTTGACAAGGCTGCCATCCCTTTTCGTATATCAAAATAAGCGCGCGAAAATGATTTTGCTGGGTCAATTACGTTGAAAAAGGCAAATAAAAACGCAAAAAAAGTACCGGCTTCTATTTGTTTTTCAAAAACCTGCTGAGCACCTATCCATAAAAGTACCGTAATGACTGAAATACCTAAAAATTCTGCCAAAGGGGAGGAGAGGTCTCTCCTTTGTAACATCCGTATGGTTTTTATTCTGTAAAAGTTATTTTCTATGTCGAATTGTTGCTCCTTATATCGTTCAGCATTAAATGATTGTATCGTTTTTATCCCACCAAGAGATTCCTCCCATCGTGATAAAATGATGCCGAGGGCCTGTTGAACCTCATGAGAACTTTGTTTCAGTTTTTTACCTATTCCCCCTATTACAAAAGTAGTAAACGCAAGCATAAGTAAAACAATACCTGTTAAAGGAGGACTAATGTAAATCATCAATCCAATGCTTAGCAAAATAATGAGGGGTTCCCGAAAAATGGTTTCTAAGACCTGCAATATACTGGTCTCAATTTCTTGAACATCGGTACTCACCCTGGCAATGAGATCTCCTTTTCTTTCTCTGGTATAAAAAGAAGGAGAAAAGGATAAGGCTTTAGTAAATAGTTTATTCCTGATATCTTTTACCACGCCATTCCTCACTGGGGCCATAAAAAAAAGAGCAAAATATCTACTTACGTTTTTAAGTAAAAATACCCCCAGTATAGCAAAACAGACATACTGTAAAGCCTTCATTTTTCCATTTTGGGCTATGAAATATAATAATTGTTGCTTAAACCACTTTTCCTGTTGTAGTATTGCACCCTCTGTATAATTAGACGCCTGGGAAGAATCTAAAAATAAAATATCTAAAAAAGGGCTTATTAATGGCGCACTCAATACCGTGAAAATAGCGGTTAGTATATTGAATAAAATAGCAAGAGTTACCTCTTTTTTATAATTAAAGAGGTAACTCATTAAGCGCCAAAAAGGATTATTATTCATCCGGTATTTTTCCGGTTACTATTCGGTCATCTTGAAATCATTCAGGAATCCGGTATGGAAATTACCACTTCGGAAATCTTCATTCTTCATTAACTTTTGGTGAAAGGGAACCGTTGTTTTAACCCCTTCTATGATAAATTCATCTAATGCTCTCTCCATTTTTAATATACATTCTTCTCGCGTATGTGCCCTGCATATTAGTTTGGCTATCATGGAATCATAATATGGAGGAATGCCATATCCCGCATAAACATGAGTGTCAACTCGCACTCCGTGTCCTTTCGAACTATGGAAAGAGGAAATACGACCCGGGCTTGGGCGGAAATTGTTGTAAACGTCCTCCGCATTTATCCTGCACTCCATCGCATGAGCCTGCGGATATTGATTTTCCATGGTTAAAGGATAACCAGCCGCTACTCTAATTTGCTCTTTAATTAAATCGTGGTCAATAACCTCTTCAGTTACAGGATGTTCTACCTGAATACGGGTATTCATCTCCATAAAATAAAAGTTACGATATTTATCTACCAAAAATTCAATAGTACCTACTCCCTCGTAATTTATGGCTTCAGCTGCTTTTATAGCTGAATTGCCCATAGCTTCACGAAGGGCGTCAGTCATAAAAGGGGAGGGACTTTCTTCCACTAATTTTTGGTGACGTCGTTGTATAGAACAATCTCTTTCTGATAAGTGTATAACTTTTCCAAATTGATCACCTATAATCTGAAATTCAATATGTCGCGGATCTTCAATGTATTTTTCTATGTAAATGCCGTCGTTTCCAAAAGAAGCTTTAGCCTCTTTCCTCGCCGCATCCCAGGATGAATCAAAATCTTTTTCATCCCATATAACCCGCATACCCTTGCCACCACCGCCGGCAGTAGCTTTAATAATTACAGGATAACCAATAGATGCTGAAACCAGCTTTCCTTCGTCAGTGTCTTGTATCAACCCTTCAGAACCAGGAATAACAGGAACGCCAGAGGCTATCATAGTCTCCTTCGCTGTTATTTTGTCACCCATTTTCCTGATTTGATTGGGTTTAGGACCAATGAATTTAATGCCGTATTCAGCACACACTTCAGCAAAATCAGCATTCTCAGCTAAAAAACCATAACCAGGATGAATGGCATCGGCGTTGGTTATCTCAACAGCCGCCATAATTCTGGGCACACTTAAGTATGACTCAGAAGATTGAGGTGGTCCAATACAAACCGCTTCATCAGCGAAACGGACATGCAAACTCTCTCTGTCTGCCGTTGAATAAACAGCTACCGTTTTGATACCCATCTCCCGACAAGTGCGTATTACCCGAAGGGCAATTTCTCCACGATTTGCAATTAATATTTTACTAAACATAATTAACCCTTCGGATTGAGTAGAAAAAGCACCTGATCGTATTCAACAGGTTGAGCATCTTCTACAAGAATTTTTTCAATGGTACCAGAAAATTCGCTTTCTATTTCATTGAAGAGTTTCATCGCTTCAACAACACAAACAACATCGCCGGCAGAAATAGTATCTCCTACCTTCACAAATGCTGGCTTGTCAGGTGATGAAGATCTGTAAAACGTACCAACAATAGGTGATTTTACAGCGATGAGGTGATCAGTAACTTTTTCCGATGTATTACCAGAAACAGGTGCGGCAGTGGTTAAAGTTCCCGCAGCAGACGTTGCCACTGAAGGACTTGCAGCAACAGTTATCGGTTGAGGAGCTGGGTAAGTTTCTTGTATTACCCCCTGATAACCTTGATTTCTGCCCCTTTCGTAATTCTTTGTTCTTATAGATAGCTCAAATTCGCCATCTTTCATTTTGAACTCGGAAAGGTCTAATCTATTAATGAGTTTTAACAACTCCTGTATTTCTTTGAAATCCATATAGTTATTGTTTTACACGTTCCATGTATGCGCCAGAGGCAGTATCAATTTTTATAAAATCCCCTTCCCCAACAAATAAAGGTACTCTAACCTCCGCACCCGATTCAACGGTAGCAGGTTTTAAAGTATTGGTTGCCGTATCACCACGTAAACCAGGTTCAGTATAAGTGATTTGCATAACAACATACTGAGGCATTTCCAGCGTCAAAGGAGTTTCCTTTTCAGCATGAAATAAGATATCAACTTCCATGCCTTCCTTCAATAACTTAGGACTGGAAATCAATTTTTCATCAATAGATACTTGATCAAAAGTATCGTTATTCATAAAGTTATATCCCATTTCATCTGCATACAGAAATTGGAATTTTCTTCGTTCTATCCGTACTTCATTAATTTTATGACCTGAAGTAAAAGTGTATTCCAGAACCCGGCCTGTGGTCATGCTTCGAATTTTAGTTTTTACATGGGCGGCACCTCTGCCTACCTGTGCATGCTGGAATTCGATAATTTGAAAAATGTCATCATTGAACTCAATACATAGACCATTTCGTATGTCTGCAGTTGTTGCCATATTGGTTTTTTGGTAAAAAGTTATATCTAAATTTGTTTTAAGCCTCAAATATAATCAAAAATTCGCACCGTGTATCATGAAGGTGTGTCGTAAGCCCACTTAAGATAGAGGGCGCCCCAGGTAAAGCCTCCACCAAAGGCAGTTAATATGAGATTGTCCCCTTTATGAAGCCTCTTCTCCCAGTCAAAAAGACATAAAGGCAAGGTCGCCGCCGTTGTGTTCCCATATTTTTGAATGTTTACCATTACTTTTTCAATTGGAAAATCTGCCATGGACGCTACCGTTTGTATGATTCTCTTATTTGCCTGATGGGGTACAAGCCAGGCCACACTGTCATTGGTTAATCCATTCCTTGCCATCACTTTACTAACAACATCACTCATTCCACTTACCGCCGCTTTGAATACAGGCTTCCCGTCCTGAACAATGAAGTGTTCTTTATTTGCAATGGTCTCTGCTGACGGTGGATGAAAAGATCCACCTCCTTTCATATATAAATAATGTTGACCTTGCCCATCAGAATGTAATTGTTGATCCATTACACCATATTCACCGGACGGTTCAAGTAAAACTGCTCCAGCGCCATCTCCAAATAAAATACAAGTGGAGCGGTCTGTATAATCTACAATCGCTGACATTTTATCCGCGCCTACCACAATGACTTTCTTATGGGTACCAGCAGCAATAAATTGTGAGGCGGTGGTTAAGGCAAATAGAAATCCTGAACAGGCTGCCGACAAGTCAAATGTGTAGGCCTTTGTTAATCCCGTTGCAGCGGCAATTAAATTGGCAGTATCAGGAAAATGCATATCGGCAGTGACCGTTGCACATATAAGTAATTCAATATCTTCCGGATTAGTACCCGTTTTCTCTAAAAGCCCCTTTACCGCTTCAATGCCAAGTACAGAAGTTCCTTTTTCTGAACCTTTTAATATTCTCCGTTCTTTTATTCCCGTGCGGGATGTTATCCATTCATCAGAGGTATCAACCATTTTTTCTAATTCCTCATTGGTAAGAACATAATCTGGTACGTATCCGTGAACACCTGTTATAGCAGCAAAAGTTTTAGACATTGTTAATAGTTTAATATGGATAATGATTTACCATAAAGCGCCGCAAATGTAGGAATAAGTGCAAACTTTAATAGGAATATTTATAAATAAATGCCTATTGAACCACTTTATAAACCCTTTCACTAGCCAAAAGTAATCCTAAAAACGTCAAAGTACCGTTTATGGCTAATATTAAAAAGCCAAAGGTGAAGCCTTGAAATAATTCCTTTGAGTAGGTGTCCAGTAACCACGAAATGATAGGCGATAAAACACAAATGGGAATAATCCATTGACTCTTTACCTTGAATTGCGTCAATATTCCAAAGGCAAATAATCCCAATAAAGGTCCATAAGTGAATCCAGCCCACCTAAAAAGTTCATTGATGATTCCGTCCTTTGATATGGTTTTGAAAATGATTATCATAAGAAACATTAATACGCTATATCCTATGTGTACCATAAATCGTACCTTCTTTTTTTGCTCTTCCGATGCCTCCCATTTCTCAAAGTTCAAAAAGTCTATACAAAAAGAGGTGGTCATAGCGGCTAATGCCGAATCGGCGCTGGAATAGGCAGCTGCAATTAATCCTAGTATAAACAGCATTCCTATGAATGGTGATAAATGGTTTAATGCCAAAAATGGATATACCTGGTCTGTCTTTTCAGGTAATGTGATGCCAAGTTCCGATGCATATATATATAGCATAGCTCCCATCGTTAAAAATAATAAATTAGCAATAACTAAGATGAAACTGAAGGTAAACATGTTTTTCTGGGCGTCCTTTAATGTTCTACAGGTCAGATTTTTCTGCATCATGTCCTGGTCAAGTCCTGTCATGGTGAGGGTGATTAATGCCCCACTCAAGAATTGCTTGAAAAAATTATTGGGGTCACTCCAGCCACCTTCAAAAAAGAAAACTTTGGAATATCCACTATTATTTACCGCTCTTACCATGTCGCCAAAGCCCATATTCAGATTTTGACAAATTAGGATAATAGTAAGAAATACTGCGCCTAACATGAAAAAAGTTTGAATGGTATCCGTAACAACGATCGTTTTAATCCCTCCCTTAAATGTGTAAACCCAAATTAAAAATATCGTTAGAAAAACAGAGAATGCAAAAGATATTTGATAAGGTGCAAAAACAAATTGATGTAGTATCGTTGCTACCAAAAATAATCGCAAGGCAGATCCCGTGGTCCGACTTAATTGAAAATATATAGCTCCCATCTTATAAGCATGCCATCCGAATCTTTTTTCTAAATAAGTATAAATTGAGGTTAAATTCATTTTATAGTACAATGGGAGCAAAACCAGAGCAATAACCGCATAGCCTAACATATAACCTAAAACAATCTGCATGTAAGAAAATGCCTGGTTCAAACCTCCTCCACCGACAACTCCAGGAATGGATATGAAGGTCACTCCAGAAAGGGACGCTCCTATCATGCCAATAGCCACCAGATACCAAGGGGAATTTCTTCCCGCATTAAAAAAATCCTGATTGTTTGCATTTCTACTGGTAAAGATTGAAACAAGAATGAGCATTAGAAAATACCCTAATATGATACCTAATAATATCCCTGGAGATAATGCTTTCATGCGTTTTATTTAAAATTTTTCCTAAATGAGTTTTTTAAAATATTACTCTCCTTTATTTTCTTTGTCTGGTTCTTTTGTCTCTTCTTCTGTCTCTTCTTCTGCTACTTTTATTTCAGCATTTTCATTAGCATTTTCTCCTTCGGCGGAGACTGATTCCTGCTTTTTAGGTGTAGACGATTTAAATGCCATGGGTAATATAAGGAAAAGTCCCGCCATTATAGCCATATCTGCTATATTAAAAATGCCAGATCGTAATTCTCCAATACCGATATTCAAAAAATCAACCACTTTTCCCTCTAAAATCCGGTCTATGATATTACTTCCGCCACCCGCAATAATAAAGGCAAAAGCTATTCTCTGCCAGGGGCCAACCTCATTATTGAAAAAAAGAGTGAAGCCAAAATAACCCAAAGCTAAAATAGGTATAATGGCCAAAACCCAGAATCTAACGTTTTCTGGTAGGTCTGAACCTAAACTTAAAAAAGCACCCTCGTTTTCAGCATAAATAATACGAAAACTATCACCCAGGTAGGATTGAGAAGGGTACCCTTTTAGCGTTTCAACCGCCCACACTTTGGTCATCCTATCAGATAAAATAACCAAAACCATGATAACTAAGGGTAAAACAAACTTTTTATAATTCATAAAAATTACTTTAATTTTTCCCAATATTTGAGTTCCCACCTTGTAATTAAGCGTTTTTTTCTATATTGAGGGGTTAAAAAAGAACAAATATAATGATGCAACCTTACTTTACCAATGATGCCATCGTATTAGGACTATTATTGTCTGTACTTTCTTTCGTTTTTTTTACCTCTTCAAGTAAAAATAAATGGATTCAAAAGTTTTATACCATTTTTCCTCCCTTATTGTTGTGCTATTTTTTACCAGCGCTCCTGCATTGGCCACTGAATCTTATTTCAGGTGAAAACTCGGTGCTTTATAAGGTTTCATCTCAGTATTTATTACCAGCTTCTCTTATTTTGCTATGCTTAAGCATTGATTTAAAGGGAGTTTGGAATTTAGGACCTAAAGCACTTATTATGTTTTTAACTGGCTCTTTGGGTGTTATTATAGGAGGGCCTATTGCTTTAATAACCGTTAAATTTCTTTTCCCCGACTTAATTCAGACAAATCCTGAAGATTTATGGAAAGGACTTTCCACTATCGCCGGTTCATGGATTGGGGGTGGGGCAAATCAAACAGCCATGAAAGAAATTTTTTCAGTAAATGAAAATCTTTTTGCTGTTATGATTGTCGTAGATGTCGTTGTAGCCAATGTATGGATGGGCATGCTCTTGTATGGTGCAAGTATTACTGATAAAATTGACAAATGGTTGAAGGCCGATACATCTGCAATAGTTGATCTTCAAAATAAAATGTCTGCATTCCAAAAGGGGGTTGAAAAAATTCCAGATACCAAATCACTACTCTATCTTCTTACCATTGCATTTGCAGGCGTCGCTCTTTCTCATTGGGGCGCAGATATCATTACCCCATGGTTGGGAAAATATAACGATGTGCTAATTGCCTGGCGCTTGACCGCGCTGAATTCTTCTTTTTTTTGGATAGCCTTCCTGGCAACAACGATTGGCTTATTTATCTCTTTTACACGGTTGCGAAACTTTGAAGGAATAGGTGCTTCTCGCTTGGGTTCCGTATTTTTATATGTTTTAGTGGCAACCATAGGCATGCAGATGAATCTTCAAGAGGTTTTTCAAAATTTAGGCCTCTTCGCCGTTGGATTTATCTGGATGTGCATACACTGTATATTGTTGGTTCTTGTAGCAAGATGGATAAAAGCGCCTTTCTTTTTCCTGGCCGTAGGTTCTCAGGCTAATATAGGTGGTGCCGCCTCAGCACCTATTGTAGCTGCCGCTTTTAGTCCAGCTCTGGCTCCTGTTGGGGTGCTTTTGGCTGTCCTCGGCTATGCTTTGGGAACTTATGGCGCTTTGGTGTGTGCTTTCTTAATGCAATTAATTTGACTTGAAATTAAAAATTTCATAATTTTTTGGAATTATTTTTATAAATCTTGCATAAAAAACAAAGTATTATTATATTTGCATCAACAAAAGTAAGTTTTGTTTAATCATCAAATTGTGAGGTGATGAAATTGGCAGCCATGCCCTCTTGTCTCGGGGGTGAGGATTACGGGATAAACGTAGCATAGGGCCGGTATCGATCCAGGGGTTGACCACCAATCTTCTTGTGCTATGGCTAACTGCCTCTTGGGGGTTCGAATCCTTCTCTCACAGCAAAAAAAATAAGCGGATAACCCTTTCCTGATAAATTTATTGGTTCAGTGAGTGTAGAAAGGAAGGATTATCCGCTTTGTTAGTACAGTTGTAGTATCAAAACTTAGAATGGTATCTTTTCGCTGCCTGTACACGCAATTTTTATTCAATTTTTTCATTCTTATGTAAGTTATTTATTTTTTAACCTTCAATATCCAGGCTCATATACGATAAATGTTACGCTTTTTCCAGCCTTTTACAAGGTCGGGCTCACTTCAAAATTAATAGTCCATGCGTAATTTTTGTTTGTCTGTCGTTCTCCTATTTTCATTTTATTCAAATTCAAGTGCTTTCGTTGGTTGCCTCTCGGGTAATTGTTATGAAGGTTATGGTGTTTATATTTATCCAAGTGGCGGTCGGTATGAAGGTGATTTTCAACGCGCAAACCCCAATGGAAAGGGTAAATTGCATTTTCCAAATGGTGATTTATATGTCGGGGAATGGGTGAATAGTTACAGGCAAGGTGTGGGTAAAATGATTTATAGTAATGGTGATTTATACGAAGGTGGTTTTGTTTACAGTAAGTTTCATGGCATCGGAAAATATACATTTTTTGTCGGCGGAAATTATCAGGGTAGTTGGCAAATGGGTGCACAGCACGGTTTTGGTATTCTGAATAATCCAGATGGTACTTCTTACGAAGGTTCTTTTGTGGCCGGAAAAAAACAGGGGATCGGGAAACTTACACAGCCCGATGGTAAAATTACCATTGGTGTGTGGGAAAATAATCAGCTTAGTACTTCAGCTCCTAAAAGTGCTTCTCCTTCTATAAAGGTCGAAACGATAAAAATTCCTAAAATTCGAGCGCTCATTATCGGTGTATCCGATTATAATCAAATGAAGAAATTAGAATTTAGCGATGATGACGCTCAACATATTTATGATTTTTTACAATCTGAAGCTGGAGGTTCCGTGCCTTCGTCACAAATTATCATATTGAAAGATCAGCAGGCAACGCAAAAAAATGTCATGACGGCTGCTAATCAGCTATTTTCAAAAGCAAATCCTGAAGATTTAATTTTATTTTATTTTTCAGGCCATGGTTTGCCAGGTGCTTTTCTACCCGTGGATAGTGACGGTGTCATGCATCGGATAAATCATGAGGAGGTCAAATCTATTTTGTTACATAGTCCCGCTAAACATAAATTGGTTTTTGCCGATGCTTGTCATTCTGGGAGTTTTCGCTCTATGTCTGAAAATGAAAGTTCCTCTCATCTTCTTTATGAATCTTTAGCCGGTTATTCAGGCGGTTTAGGCCTCCTTTTATCTTCAAGGACAGAGGAATTTTCTCACGAATTCGATGGTATTAAATCAGGGGTTTTTAGCCATTTCCTTATTCGTGGATTAACCGGCGAAGCTGAGAAAAATATGGATGGCCTCGTTTCCGTTAACGAATTATTTGATTACGTGTTTGAAAAGGTTCGTCGGTTTACGCAAAATAAACAATCGCCTGTTTTATATGGTGGAATAGACAAAAATATGCCGGTTTCTGTAGTTCGCTAAATATTATATGTATTATTTTATCATATAAATATTTTATATTTGTTGTATGAAATGGAAGTTGTTTTTTTTTGTTACCCTGTTGTTTAATTGGCCATTGTTCCTCTGGTCGCAATGTAGTTCGGTCAATTGTATAGATGGATTTGGTGTTAAAACATTCCAGGATGGCTCCAGATATATGGGGGCATTTGTTCAGGGAAACAGACAAGGTATCGGAATTTGTTTTTGGAAGAATGGCTCCCGTTTTTTTGGTGAATGGAAGCTGGATAAACCTGAGGGTGTGGGCGTCTTTATCAATGCTCAATCTTTAAAACAACAGGGCCTGTGGAAAAAGGGAAAGCTTTTTGAGGAAAATCCAAATTTGGTTACGGAAAAGTTGTTTTCCGTTTCCAGTCGTATTCAAGGCTGTTTAGCAGGTGATTGTATTGGTGGAAAAGGGGTGCTGATGGTTAATGGAGACATTTATATCGGCGATTTTAAAAACAGTCTTCGCCATGGAATAGGTATTTGTTACTATTTTAATGGCTCGGAGTATAAAGGTGCCTGGCAAGGGGATAAACAACACGGAAATGGTGAGTTAACCTATTCTGACGGCAGAATTAGATCAGGTTTTTGGTCCGAAAATATTTATCAGGGTACTTCTGACTCAGAAATAGCAACACCCACAGGGGGGCCACGACCTCCCACTCCTACAGGAAATAAAAAATTTGAAGGTTGCCAATCGGGGAATTGTAAAAATGGCAGGGGTATCTATTTGTATGCAGATGGAAACAAATATGAAGGTGATTTTCAAAATGGGTTCGCAAATGGAATTGGAAAAATATCTTACTATAACGGAGATGTGTATGAGGGGGAAATAGAAAAGGGCTCATTGCATGGGAAGGGGATAATGATTTTTTCGAATGGAAATAAAGTTCAGGGAGTTTGGGAATCTGGAAAATTTATAAAAACGGCAGTACCGGAGGTGGGCCAAAATATAGGTTCTAAAAATACGTCTTTTTCTTTCTATGAGGGTGAAGTCTATGTTTTATTAGTGGGCGTATCAAACTACGTAAATCATAGAGAACCGCTTCAATACCCTGATAATGATGCATTAAACCTTTTTGCTTTCCTCAGAAGTCCCGAAGGAGGAGCTATTCCTTCAAAGAATATTATAAATTTAGTTGATAAAGTAGCCACACGTAGAAATATTCTCGATTCTCTGGATGCAATGCTAAGTAGGGTGACAAAAAGGGATATGGTGATATTTTACTTCTCAGGTCATGGCATAAAAGGGGCATTTTTACCTATAGATTATGACGGTACCTATGAAAAAGTAGTGTTTCATCATGAAATTTATTCAGCGCTTCAACAATCTAATGCTCAATTTAAAATGTGTATAGCCGATGCCTGTCATGCAGGTAGTATGCAGGAGCAAAAGGGCTTCCTTGGTAGCAGTCAAACTGATTTTTATCAAAATAGCCAGTCTGACCAATCTGATTTTGCTATGCTCCTTTCTTCAACCTCCAGTGAGAATTCAGCGGAAGCTGATAGACTCCAGCAAAGCGTATTTAGCTATTATCTAATTAAAGGCCTCGAGGGGCTGGCTGACACTAATCGGGACAAAAGAATTAGTATTCAGGAATTATTTAATTATGTCGGAGACAATGTTAGGAAATTTACAGAAAACAGGCAGTCACCAACGCTTACAGGACAATTTGACCGGGGTAAAATAATAGGAATTGTCAGATCTAAAGATAAATAACCATTTATTTGTTATAATTAGAAAAATTTTATTACTTTTGCAGCCAATTTTTAACTAAAAATGTCTGATCCAGATGAGAAACTTTGAAGTAACTTTCATAGTCGATCCCGTGCTGTCTAATGATGAAATCAAGGAGACAGCTCAGACCTACGTAAAAAGTATCACCGAAGTAGGTGGTAATATTGTATTCATTAATGAGATGGGCCTTAGACAATTGGCTTATAACATTGCGAAACGTAGCAGCGGGATTTACTATTGTATCGAATTCCAGTTGGAAGATCCTTCCTTTATTGCTGTAATGGAGTTAGCGCTAACCCGTGACGAAAGAGTCTTGCGCTATCTAACCGTTCAGTTGGATAAATTCGGTATAAAATACAATGATGACAAAAGAAAAGGTCTCATTGGAAAGCGTAAGAAACCAGGAACTGATGCTGTACCTCCAGCCGATGGCGTAGCGCCTCAGTCAGAAAATGTGGATTCCGCTAAATAATGCCCGTATATCATTTCTCAAAAAAAAATGTAGCTGATTATGGCAAACAAAGATGATATTAAATTCCTCAGCAATCCTAAAATTGGCCAGAACCGCAAAAAGTATTGCCGTTTTCGCCGCTTTGGTATCAAGCATATAGATTATAAAGATGCTGATTTTTTATTGCAGTTTATCAACGAACAAGGTAAAATTTTGCCTAGACGTATTACAGGTAATTCATTGAAATACCAACGTAAAGTTGCTTCTGCTATAAAAAGAGCCCGTCAGTTAGCTTTGCTACCTTACGTTGCTGACTTACTAAAATGATTTTTATCGTTAACTCACAGTGCTCGACACTGTTCAAATTCCAAAAGCCATGCAAGTAATATTGCTCCGCGATATGGATAAACTGGGAGATCGTTTCGACATTGTAGCCGTTAAAAATGGTTACGGTCGTAATTTTTTGATTCCTCAGGGTATTGCGCAGATTGCCAACAAAATTAACCTGGCCAATCTGGAAGAAATTAAAAAAGTAGAAGAAGCTGAAGAATTACAGCGTTTAGGAGATTATAGAGCTATTGCATCTCTGTTAACCTCTCAAACACTAAAAATTGGTGCCAAAGCTGGTGCCAGTGGTAAAATATTTGGTAGCGTAACTTCTGTACAAATTGCTGCTGCAATTAAAGATCAACTTGGTCTTGAAATTTTACGCAAGAAAATTGAACTTCCCGTAGAGGTTAAAGAACTCGGTACTTATACCGCTATCATTAATTTACATAAAGAAGTGATAGGTAAGGTGGAATTCGAAGTTTCTGCTGAATAAAAAGTATATAACATTCTGTAAAGGGAGGTTAAACCGAGGTTTAATCTCCCTTTTTTTGTCCTATTTAAAACCTAAAAACGGCACACATAGTTATTTTCCTTCAACCATTTTTCTTTTACCGTATAGTTTGGCATAGCTCTTTCAACCAATTTCCAGAATTTATTTGAATGGTTAAATTCAATGAGATGTGACAGCTCGTGTATAATAACATAGTCAATAACATCAAGGGGCGCTAAAAGTAATCTTGAGGAAAGTCTGATTGTGCCCGTTGTAGAACAACTTCCCCATCGGCTATGGGTATTTGTAAGTTTAATATCGACAACGTTGACGTTGAAATGTTGCTTATTTAATTCTGCAACTCTTGCTGCTAACGGAGCTAAATGAACTTTAGACATAAGACCAGCAATTAATTTTCTAACTATGGCACTTGCCTGTTCAGCATCATAATCTTCACCAATCTTTAACTGAATCACCTGATTTGGTAAAATAGATGCTTTTGAAACTTTTAATGTATGGGTTAAAATAACTATCTTATATATTAAGCCTCTAACGACAATAAAATCTCCGTTTTTATATCGTCGTGGAATTAAATGTTGTAAAATGTTTGGTTTGGTTTCGACCAACTGATGAACCCAACGGGTAAACCAAAGCCAGGCATTATCAAATTGAACTTTGTTAAAAGAATTTGGAATCCTTAATAATAGTCCGGATGCACCAACAGATGCACGCAAAGAACGCCTCCGTTCACTGGTAATTTTAACAGGAACGGAGGCATTTATATTTGTAATTGTAATGGTATCAGGAAGTACTATTCCCATAAGGTCTTATCCTCTGGATTGTGCGAAATCTTTCATAACTGAAATGAGTACATCAACGCTTTCTAAAGGAAGTGCATTATACATTGATGCACGGAAACCACCTACAGATCTATGTCCTTTTAAGCCTACAATGCCAGCTTCTTTACATACATCGAGGAAAGGATTTTCGTCATTTGGGTTAACTGGTAAGAAGTTAGCATTCATAAGGGAACGGTCAGCATTGACGGAAACCGCTCCTTTAAACAATGGATTAGCGTCAAGTTCGTCATAGAATCTTTTTCCTTTCTCTTCATTATGTTTAGCCATGCCAGCTAATCCTCCATTATTTTTAATCCATCGCATAGTCAACATACTTACATATATTGGAAAAACAGGAGGTGTATTATATGAAGATTCATTTTCAAAATGAATTTGATAATCTAGCATAGAAGGAATACCACTTGATTTTTTGCCTAATAGTTCTTTTTTGACCACTACAAGGGTTACACCGGCAGGGCCCATGTTCTTTTGTGCCCCTGCATAAATGAGCCCAAATTTTTCAATGGGAAGAGGACGACTGAAGATATCGGATGACATATCACATACAATGGGAACGGGAACCTCTGGCCATTCGTGTATTTGGGTGCCATAAATGGTATTATTACTGGTAAGATGCAAGTATTGTTCTGTAGCATCAACGGTAAAGTCCTTCGGTATGTAACTATAGTTATCTTTTTTTGATGACCCTAATACATTGACGTTACCAAATGCTTTTGCCTCCTTTATTGCTTTTGATGCCCAACTTCCGGAATCAACATAAGCAGCAGATTGGTCGTGAGCAAGAAGATTCATGGGCACCATAAAAAACTGTGAACTGGCACCTCCGGAAAGAAATAGGACAGCGTATGAATCGTCTAAGCCAAGTAACTCAACAACCAGTTGTTGTGCTTCATCCATGACAGCTATAAAAGCTTTGTCTCTATGAGATATCTCAAGGATAGATAGACCACTGTTGTTAAAATCTGTAACAGCAAGAGCTGCCTCTGCCATTACGCTTTGAGGCAGTATAGCAGGTCCGGCATTGAAGTTATGTTTTTTCATTTGCATTATTTTAAATTTTGAAGCAAAAGTAAGGTTTAAAATGATTACAATTTATTGAAATAGTATAATTAAATAACCTCAGGAAAGGTTCATTATATACCTATATATATGGTAGCAAGTAATTAACCGATATTATTTATGTGATTTGAAAAAAGTTTGAAAAATTATTCAATCAGATAGTTTTGATAATGAATTAATTAGTAAACTTTACAATGCTTTAGCATGAATTTTTAAAATAATTTTAAGAAACACTGTATAAAAGCTAAATAAGTTTTCTATATTTGCACTCCCAAAGCGAAAGAGTTGTGGGAAAGAGGAGGAAAGAAAGGGAGGAAAAAGAAAATAAAAAAAAGTTAAAAGAAGTTTGGTTATTAGAAATTAACTTCTTAGTTTTGCGCTCCCGAAGAGAAAGAGCTTAGGGAAAGAGGATAAGAAGCGAGGAAAAAGAAAATTAAAAAAGGGTTTAAAAAGTTTGGTTA
>Ga0247836_1000546_pt1 | contig 69754 bp, 53 predicted proteins | sample LaCruzMarch2015__4_FD_187116 | JGI IMG/M metagenome (GOLD analysis project Ga0247836, IMG submission 187116) | Freshwater microbial communities from meromictic Lake La Cruz, Castile-La Mancha, Spain - LaCruzMarch2015_14m | ecosystem: Environmental > Aquatic > Freshwater > Lake | place: Spain... | reverse complement strand
GGGGAGGCAGCGAGCCGGGGTCGGCTGAAGCTCGACGAGCGTTGGAATTTCGCCCTGTCAATGTCAGCGCCGCCACGACGCCCCACGGCGAAAGTCCCCGCGAAGGAGACTTCTGCCGGCCCGGCGGCAAGGGATAGGGGCGGTGAACAAAGGCCGCCTCGACTCACGGACACGTTAAAAACTTGCCGCCACGAGAAGGCTCACCAACTTACGGACACGTTCCAAACGTGACGCCACGAGATACGGGTGTCGGCATGGCATGGACGAGCGTTTCCATCCATACCCCGTCGGATCTACCGCAGAGTGGAGCCCGAGGCCTCGGCCCGGCTGGCCATCTCGGCGTAGTTCTGCGACTGCGTGTCATCGCCCTGCTCCGCGTACATCGTCGAGAGATTCCCATAGGCGACGGCCAGGGAACGCTCTTCGAGCTGTTTCGCGTCGACGGCGGCCACCATCAGATCGACTCCGCGACGGCTCAGCGCCATGGCGTCGTCACGGCGATCGACCTGCCAGTAGGAGATCGCCATGCTGATGTAGGACTCACCCAGCTGCCCGGCCTGACGGTCGCGTTCCAGACGCGGATTACCGTCCCACATCGGGATCACTCGGTCGAACCAGGTGACGGCGGTGGCATGATCGCCCCGCTGCAGGCTGTGCATGATGCCGATGCGGAAGAGCAGGTCACCGGCATTCTTTCGCTCCTCGTCGGTCAGCTCGCGGCGTTCACCGCCCCGCTCGATGTAGGCCGCGGTGAGCGTTGCGTTGTCGAGCATGTCGGAGGCATCGCCACGGAGCTGTGCGGCGGTCAGGGCATCGAGCAGCCCAAGCCCCACCTCCCAATCGATCTGGCGGCGACGCCACGGATCCTCGACCGATTCACCCATCCGGTCGCGGAGCTCCAAGAGCCGCTTCACCCAGGGCAGGGGCTCGAGCGAATCCGCCGAGCCCGCGGCCACGGCGAGGGCCCCGCGGCAGAGTTGCAGTTCGAGCGTCTGCTGGACTGATGGTTCCGCCTTGCACTCGGCGACAACGGCCTCGCTCCGTGCGATCCACTTGGGGATCACACGGCTCTTCTGCTGCCAGGTGCCTTCGGCAATGGCCTGAGCTGTTCCCAAGTGGGCATCGAGCATGATTTCTCTGGCTGCCTGCTGCACCGCCGGCTGACGCTTGGTCAGCAGGGCTGAGGAGCGGCGGATCGCCTCGGCAAAGTGCTCCACTGCCCGCTGGTGGTCGGGCGTGTCAGAGGCGAGTTCGATGCGGCCGAGCAGACGCTCGATCTGCGCTGCCACGAGCGGGGGGCTGTTGGGAGCGGCTTTCACGTTCTCCACCACGACGCGGGCCTCGTCGGCGCGGTCGAGTGCCAGCAGAATCCCGCCATGCTTCATCTTTGTCCAGACGTCGGCGGGATCGATCTTCTCGGCGGTCTCCGCAAGGTGCAGAGCCTGCTGCCACTTTCCCTGCTCAGCCATGAGCACCATCAGGAGACGGTGGGCACGCAGGTGCCTGGGATCGATTTCCACCGCATACTGCAGGTCGGCCACGGCGAAGGCACTGCAGGCGTCTACTTCGCCCTCCGCCCGCAACACGAACGACTCCGGGTCGAGCGGCTCGATCATGACGGCGGTTGCCGACTGCGTGCCGGGCTTGACGCTGAAGATGACGCCGCGCTCGGGGAAGACCTCGCCGATCGAAACACCTTGTTCATCGAGAATCGACACGGTCCGCAGATCGGCGATCTCCAACTGCTTGGCGAGGTCGCCAACGGCGACAGGCTCGGCCAGCTTGATCCGAATCGCACTGACAACGTCACCGTCGACAGTGACCTCCACCCGCTCGAACGGTTCGATCTTCCAGAAAAATCCGCGGGTGCCGTCTTCGCGGGTGAACGGTTCACCCGGTCCCCAGCTGGCCTGCAATTCTTCGCCGGTCGTCTTGCCGGGGTGGACGCCGCGAAAACTCGCCGGATCGATGGAGAGCGTTGGCATCTCATCCGGCGTCGCCGCCACCGGGGCGGTGACGGTGGTCTTCGGGGAGCGATCGACGGACCGTGCTTCGGCAGCACGCGTGTCGGGCTGCGGTGCGGTCACGACGCCGGCAGGAGCCGCTTCGCCGCTGTCCGTCGTGGCAGCATTCGCTGCGGGGACAGCAGCGGAGTTGGTCGGGGCATCCCCCTTGGCGGTGCCCGCGGCAACGCGTGGGGCGGCGGGCTTCAGAGAAGGCTTCGGCAGCCCTCCCACCGTGTCGGTGATCCAGCGCTTGAGCACGCTCGTCTCCGGACCCAAGCCGGTCTTCGCAGCCGACTCGTCGGCCGCAGCGGTGGTGGTCGGACTGGCCGCTGGCGCCCCTGTGGGCACAAGCTCTGTCCACTCCGCGGTCAGCCTTGCTGCCGGCGGTTCATTCGACCCGGGGCCTGAACGGAGCAGGGCGGGTGCTGGCCTGACCTCAGACCGGAAGGCGGGTTCGGCACGTTCGGCGGACGGCATGGCAGTCCGCTCGGCCACGGGCTGGCTGGAAACCTTTGGCGGCTGAGGGCGGGCCATGGGCTGCGGAACGCCGCCGGCCGCTGGGCGTTCGGTACGAGCCATTGTCTTGGGCATGGGCGCGGGAACCGTCTGTGGCTCCGCCTTCGGCTTGGCGGCCGGTTCACCGATCGCTTCGATCCATCGTGGCAGACGCATGATCGGCCGCGGCGGTTCGGACCGCGCGGACTCCTCGGCACGTACGTCTGCCGAAAAGGCGACGGCGGCCGCGACGGAGAGAAGAGCTCGAGAGACTGAGAGAGGCAGGCACCGCAGCATGGCCACGAAAGAACCCTCCTTGGTTGCGAACAACAGACGCCCGAAGGCGGCGGGAGGGTAGGTGCCGTGATTCGCTGCGTCCAGAGCAGATCGGCCCAAGGCTCAAGTGCCTGAGCCAGAAGGCCTTTTTGGCATCGCTCGGCCGAAATCTGAGCGAAAAACGCCCTCGTGCCCCTTTTGTTTGCAGCCGATCGGAGGCATGCTGGAGTGCATGGAAACCCCTCGTCCACGGCACGTGGTCATTCTCGGTGGCGGAATGGCCGGGCTGGCCGCTGCCGAGACCCTGGTGGCCGCCACGACGTCGGCTCAGGCGTCAGTTCAGACGTCGGCTCAGACGGCACTGCGGGGGCATGCCGGATGCCGGGTGACGCTGATCGAGCCATCGGGACGCTTCGGCGGGGTGTTGGCGACGGAACACCGCGATGGCTGGCTGGTCGAGCGATCCGCGGACAGCTTTCTGGCGGCTCGCCCCGAGGTGGTCGGGCTCGTCGAGCGGCTCGGGTTGGCGGGCGAACTGATCGGCGTCGACCCGCGGGTGCGGCGGGCACTTGTGCTTCACCGGGGCCGCACGCAGCCGGTGCCCAACGGATTCAGGCTTCTCGCCCCCGGACGGGCGCGAAGCATCCTGACGACGCCGCTCCTCTCGCCGCTGGGTCGGCTGCGGCTCTTCGGGGAACGGTTCGTGCCGGCCCGCGGCGTCGGCGTGACGGATGAATCGCTCGAACATTTCGCGTTGCGTCGGCTGGGCCGGGAGGTTTTCGACCGGCTCGTGCAGCCCTTGGCAGCCGGAATCTGGACGGCCGATCCGGCCCGCCTCAGTATGGCAGCAGCCTGCCCGGAGTTCTTCGCCATGGAACGCGCTGCCGGGAGTCTGTGGGCTGGCGAGCAAAGCCGCCTGCGGAGTGCCACCGCCGAAACACAGGCGGCGGGGGCCCGCTACGGTCAGTTTCTGACGCTTGCCACCGGCATGGAAACCCTTCCCAAACGTCTTGCCTCCCAACTGGCAAACCGGGGCGTGCGGTTCGTCACGGCCGCCGCCACGGGCGTGTCGCAACGCACCGACGGTGTCTGGGAAGTATCGCTGAGTGCCACGACGGAATCGCTGCCACACATCCCACGAGCCGACGGATCTGCAGGGCAGCCCTCGGTGATCGAGGCTGACGCCGTCATCGTGGCAGCCCCCGCCACGGCAGCGGCGGCACTCCTACGAGGCTGCGATCCGGGCTTAGCCAACGCATTGGCCACGATTGAGTATGCCGGCTCGGCGATCGTATCGCTGGGGTTCACCCGGAAAAACGTGGCCCATCCCCTCGACGCCGCGGGGGTCGTTGTGCCGCGTTGCGAAGGCCGAAGCATTCTCGCCGTCAGCTTTTCAAGCCAGAAGTTTCCAGGCCGAGCACCTTCGGGCTCTGTGCTGATGCGGACCTTCGTGGGCGGCGCGCTCGACCCCGAGACGGCGGCACTCGAAGACGAGCGGCTCGTGCCGCTGGTTCTCAAGGAGTTGCAAGAGGTGCTCGGGGTCTGCGGCGTGCCTGAGCTGGTGCAGATCGACCGCTGGCAGGGAGCCATGCCGCAATACACCGTTGGGCACCGGGATCGCATGGCGAGCATCCGGAGCCTGGTCGCTGGCCACCGCGGCCTGGCCCTGGCGGGGGCAGCCTACGAGGGTGTCGGCATACCGCAGGTCATCGCCTCCGGTCAGGCGGCCGCAGTCTTGGTGGGCCAACAGGATTCCACGGCCGGCGATTGATACCGCCCGTCGCGGAGAAGACGTCTACTTCTTCTTCCCGCCAGCCGGGGCCTTGGCAGTGGCAGCGTCGCCCTCTTCCTTGGCCTTCTTCTTTTTCTTCATCGACGTCTTCATGACCCGTACCTTGGGGAGTCCCAGGGGGCTGCGGCCGTCCACCCAAAGCTCCTGTTCCTTGAGTTTGATGATTCGCTCGCCGCGAGAGAGCACGCCTCGGGCGCTCGAGGAGCCCTTGCGAACGCGGAGGCTTTTATCCATGGTCATGGGAGTGGATCCTTAACTCGGGAACGGAATCTGTGGGGCGGTGTCATAGGCCGTCCGGGGACGACAACGCACCCCGGGGCGGGGCCACCGGAACCCAGAGAGTAGAAACCGCGTGGCCAGGCTTCAAGTCCTTCCCTGCCAATCCCGGGCGTCAGGGCCGGGAAGAGGGCGGTCGGAGCCGCCAGATCGCCCACGCATCGGCCGTTTTCAGACGGGCCGCATCCCGTTCAAACGGCAACACCCGCGATCCGCTCGAGAAACTTCTCCATGGAGGGGGGCCGGTTTTCCGGCTCCGCCGCGATGCATGCCATGATCGCCGCTGCCAGTGCTGGCGGAATCTCCGGCCAAAACTCGCGGATGTCGCGGGGAGACGAATCGTGCCGCAGGGCCGCCTTGCCCCCCGCGGCCCGCGGCCAGGGCAGATCGAGCGCACAGATCTCATACGCGGTGACACCGAACGAAAAGATATCGAGCCGTTTGTCGATGGGTCGCCGCCGAACGACCTCCGGAGCCATGTAGGTGGGGGTGCCGATACGGTTACCGGCCTGGTGATAGACCGGCTTATCGGGAACAGTGAGGCCAAAATCAAACAGCACCAGACGGCCGTCAGGACACAGCATCAGATTCCGTGGGCAGATGTCCCGGTGGATGAATCCGGCTTTATGCACCACGGCGATCGCCTCGGCCGCCTGCCGCACGAGGTCGAGTCGCTGGGCCGGTGGAAATGGCTCACGGGCCGACAGCACCGTGTGCAGCACGGTACCCCGGATGAATTCCAGCAGGATGTAGGTTTCGCCCGTGGTCGATTCACCCCATTCCAGGGTCTTGGCGATGTTCGGGCCGATGACCAGGCTGCCGATCTCACCCTCGCCCGGCTTGTTCAGCCCTCGATAGCGGCCCTCCACCGGATCGCTCTTCGCGTGATCGATGATCTTCAGCCCGAGCACCTCGCCCGTCTTGATGTCGCGCACCTTGTAAAACTGCGACATCGTGCCTGTCACGCTCTCCCGCATCCGTTCGAAACGGCGCCAGAGGTCGACACGGGGCTTCCCTCCGAAGAACCGGGAGAAGAATCCGGAGAGGGGCATGGGCAGGCATCGATGGTGAAAGGAGGCCGCCTCGGTTCATTGCCGACAGTTCATGCCGCCCGACTCAAGATACCACGTTCCCGTCAGACACGTTCCCGTCAGACACGTTCCCGTCAGACACGTTCCCGTCAGACACGTTGCCGTCTTTGTCAGCTCTTTTTGAGCGTGGCCAGTTCTGCATGGGCGGCGGCGAGTTCCTTTTCGAGTCGCGGCACCTCGGCCGGATCGTCGGGCTGCTTCTTCGCACCAGCCAGAAGTTGCTGCAGTTTGGCGATCTTCTGCTGCAGCACCTCGAGTCGCTTTTTTTCCTTCTTGTCCATCAGCATGACCTCCACGTGCAGCATGACTTCCACCCGCAGGACGACCTCCACCCCCTGAGGCCGGGTAACGACCGAACAAGGCCCGGAGCCCCGAGACTCAGCGAACCGGTTCCGCGGGAGCCGGCGCCGCAGGCTTGGGGTCGTCCGAAGAAGACTCACGAAACACGGCTCCGGCCCGGCCGTCCTGATATCGATTTTCACCCTCTTCGGTGCCTCCGCTCGTTTCACCGCCGCCCCGCGTCGCCGACGGCATGCCGACACCACCGGTGTCAGCCTGATTCGGCCCCGTGTGCAGTTGTCGCATCCAGCCCGAGAGCAGCACCACGGCCAGCGTCAGCCCAAGCGTCACGGAGAGCCATTTGGCCCGTTCGTTTCGCACCCACTGCGTGCCCTGTCCCCGGCCAACGAGTGCACTGGCGAAATAGAAGGCCACAAGTGCCAACAAGAACTTGGCTCCAAACAGGGCGTGGTAGCCGGTCTCGCGCATCCACTGTCCGCCTGCCCAGCCCTCCAGTTTCACGCGGCTGTTGAAAAGCAGAAAGTTTGCCAGTCCGCTCGCCAACAGCACCGTGATCGCGCCGATCACCCAGGGCAGCCAGCGACGGCGAATCGATTCGTGAATTCTGTCCCTCGTAGCGGCGTCGATGTCGGAGAGCGCCGGCACCAGGGCAAAGCGGGCAAAGAACAGGCCGCCCATCGCCACGACGGCGGCAAGCACGTGGGCCCAGCGGAGCAGAAGCAGAGTCGGATCCATCGGGGGCATTTCCTGTGGAGGGAGGGTGTTGCTTCGAGAATACCCGATCGGCAGCGCTCCCCCAAGCAGGCCGGCGCACGAGCCGTTTTCGTCGGCAGTTTGTCGAGCGGTCTGGGTGGGACGTACAGTGCGGATGCCTCCCCACGCACCGCTGGCCCGTGTCACCGCCGGCCCCGTTCACCGCCTCCCATGAGCCCTGCCATGCACCCAGACGAATTCCTCGGCCCTGACGGGTCTTTCCACGATCCGTTGGACGCCTCAGCGGATGATTCGATGGATGACCTTTTGAACGTCTTCGAGCAGGGCCTGCCGGGGGAACTGTCTCATCGCCGCTGGATGCGGCTGGCGCTCGAGGAGGCGCAGTTGGCCGCGGCCGAGGACGAGGTGCCGGTCGGTGCGATCGTGGTGGCGGCGGGTCGGGTGATTGCCAGCGCCCACAACCAGCGGGAGCAGTTGGCCGATCCGACTGCGCATGCCGAGATGATCGCCCTCACCCAGGCGGCGGCGTCGCTGGGCTCGTGGCGGCTGGAGGGATGCACGCTCTACGTGACGCTCGAGCCCTGCCCGATGTGCGCCGGCGCGATCCTGCAGGCCCGCGTGCCCACTGTTGTCTGGGGCGCTGCAGATCCGAAGGCCGGCGCGGTCGAGTCGCTCTACCGCCTCTTCGATGATCCCCGCCTCAATCACCGTGTCGCACACACCGGCCGGGTCTTGGCCGACGAATGCGGCCAGATCCTCAGCGCCTTCTTCCGGGGGAAGCGTGGATAGCCGGGGGAAGCGTGGATAGCCGGGGGAAGCGTGGATAGCCGGGGGAAGCGTGGCTAGCCGCGTTTGGTGATCGGCACGAATTCGCGGAGCGTCGCCCCGGTGTAGACCTGCCGGGGCCGACAGATTTTTTTCGTGGGCGAATGGTGCATCTCGATCCAGTGGGCGATCCAGCCCGGCAGCCGTCCCATCGCGAACAACACCGTAAACATCTGCACAGGAATCCCCATCGCCCGGTAGATGACCCCCGAATAGAAGTCGACGTTGGGATAGAGCTTCCGCTCGATGAAGTAGTCGTCCGCCAACGCGACCTCCTCGAGTTGCTGGGCGATGTCGAAGATCGGATCCCGCAATGAGAGCTTGGCGAGCAGTTTGTCGCACGTGGCCTTGATCAGCTTCGCACGGGGATCGTAGTTCTTGTAGACGCGGTGACCGAAGCCCATCAGACGGAAGCCTGAGTCCTTCTTCTTGGCCAGATCCACATACTTCTTCACATTGCATCCGTCGGCCCCGATCTTCTCGAGCATCTCGACGCAGGCCTGATTGGCACCGCCATGGAGCGGTCCCCACAGGGCGGAGATACCGGCGGAAATGCTGGCGAACAGATTGGCGTCGCTCGACCCCACCATCCGCACCGTGGAGGTCGAGCAGTTCTGCTCGTGGTCGGCATGCACGATCAGCAGCATGTCGAGCGCATCGGCGAAGTCGGGGTCGCAGTGGTATTCCTCGCAGGGCACGGCGAACATCATCTGCAGGAAATTTTCGCAGTAGGTGAGATCGTTCCGCGGATAGATCAGCGGCTGCCCGATCGACTTCTTGTGGCTGTAGGCGGCGATGGTCGGCAGTTTTGCGAGCAGGCGATGCACGCTGATTTCCACCTGCCGCGGGTCACGGACGTCGAGTGAATCCTGGTAGAAGGTGGAGAGCGCGCCCACCACGCTGCCGAGGATGGCCATGGGATGCGCGTCGCGGGGAAAGCCGTTGTAAAAGCTCCGCATGTCCTCGTGGATCATCGTGTGGTGCGAGAGCGACATCCGAAACGCATCGAGTTCGGTGGCCGAGGGAAGCTCGCCGAAGATCAGCAGGTAGGCCACTTCCACAAAGTCGCACTTCTCGGCCAGCACCTCGATGGGATAGCCGCGGTATCGCAGAACTCCCTTCTCACCGTCGAGAAACGTGATCGCGCTGGTCGTGGAACCGGTGTTAACGAAGCCTTCGTCGAGGGTGATGGCGCCGGTTGCACTCCGCAGCTTGGCGATGTCGATGCCCTGCTCCCCCTCGGTGCCCACGACGACGGGAAATTCCGTCGTGCGGCCATTCATCTCCAGGCGGGCTGTCCCAGCCGATATGGCCCCGGGCCAGGGCGGGACAGACGCGGACGACGCCGTGGGGGAGGATGTCGCAGCCGCCGGTGCAGCGGGGCCGGAGGAGGTCGCTGGAACACTCATGGGGACGATTTCCTGGGCGTTTGGGGCAGCCGGCTCGGGGCCGTTCGCCGGAAGCACACAGCCACTCTGCGAGGCAGTCTAGCCCGCGCCGCACGGGTCGGCAATCGCTGCAGATTCAGCTGCCGATCATCAACGCGTCTGGCGAGGCTGGCTCGCGGTCTGGGTCATCGGCTGAGGCGAGCCGGCCTCGGGCTCGTCGTCGAAGATCGTCCAGACGGGCGTGCGGGCACGCACCGCGACCAGATATTCATCCATCTCACGCTTGCGGTGTTCGTCCTGCAGTTTGTCGCGGATGCCCACCTGCGCCTCGATGAACGACGTGCGGCCGGCATCGGTTCTCTCGGTGACCCGCACGATGTGTAGGGCCGGGCCATCTTCGAGGATCGCGCTCAACTGACCGACCGGCAGCGTGAAGACCGCATCGTCGACCATCTTCGACACCAGGCTGCCCTTGGTGGTCCAGTCGTAGGCCCCGCCGTTCGCCGCGGTCGGCCCCTCCGAACGGGCTCGGGCAATGTCCGCGAACGGCTTGCCCTGCATGACCTCGTTACCCATGGCCGCCAGCATGCTCCACGCCTGCCCGCGGGGATGGGCGGCGGTGATTTTCACCGTGAGCTGTTCGAAGCGGGCCTTGGCGGGAAACTCGTATTCATCCAGATGGTTCTGATACCAGGCGATCATTTCCGCATGCGGTATCTCCCCCTCTTCCATCACCTTTTGTTGGATCCACTGCTGGGCAAGGGCCCGTTCGAAGAACGTCTTACGGATTCGATCGAGCGACTGGCCCCGCGATCGAAGTTGTTGGTCATACTCGAGGGCGCTGGCCACTCCGGCATCCTTGACCAGCCGCGGCAGCTGCTGTTGGTCGAAGGCCTCGTTGACCTTCGCCTCGATCTCGGGGAGGCGATCCTCTGGGATCGTGCGGCAGGCATCGACATAGACGATCAACGATTCGACATGCTGCTTGATCACCTGCCGGCAGATCTGTCCTTTCAGCTCCCGGATCTGCTCAGGCGTGAGGCCGCCGGAGACCTTGTCCAGCCACACCAGCGCCGACGGAGTGAGCAGGTCGCCCTCCAGCACGACCTCCGGACCGACCCGGGCCACGACCCGCGCATTGTCGAGCGACTGCAGGCCTGGCTGCTGCCCCGCGGCAGCGGGAACCGTCTCCTCGAAACCGGCCCGGATCACACCGGACTTCTTGGCCCCGGCGTCTTCACCGTCTTTGCCCGGAGATGCGGCTTCAGGGGACACGTCGATCGGTTCTAGCGGGCCGCCGGGATTCGGCAGAATGCTCGACAGAACATGTTTTTCCTGCTTTTCATACTTTTCATGCGCAGATTTCCCATCCAAGACCGGGTTCTTGCCGCCCGGCCAGCCCTCCGGCCGGGAAAGCGGCTTGGGCACGTGGGGCCTTTGTCCTGCGCCGACCATGCTGCGGCCGGCGGGAGCCGCTGCGTCTGAAGCGGCGGCACCGGCCGGAGCTGGCTCGTCGAATGGCTGGGAGGAATCCTCGGCTGCGGCTGCGGCGGCGAGGGCAGCGATCAACGCGACTGCGCAGATTTCCCCGGCGAGACGTGTGCGGACCTGGAAGTGGCGGCCGGCAGGGCTCATCGCGGTCTCTGTCAGTGACGTCCTCGGCCCACCCTGCGTCCCACGCTACAGGCGGGCGGTGGTCGATGCGGGCCGGGGACTATAGGGACGGCCGCGAGGAGGTCGCAAGAGCGTCCTGACCGCCGCCAAAAGCTGGTCCGGATCGTCACAAATCCGCTGTTCCAGCGGGACAACAGCGCTGCGGTCGCCGACGACGCGGAGCGTTTTCCCCCCCGCCTGCCAGGTCACCCGCAGCCGCTGCATCGCCTGTGGGTCGTGGTGGCCGATGACGAGCATGCCGGTCTGACGGGTGATGGAATCGATGCCATGGGCTGCGGCGGCGACGCGAACCCTGGCAAAATCCAGCATGCGGTTCACCTCCGCCGGCAGCGGACCGAACCGATCCGCCAATTCCGCTGCGAGGTCGTCAACCTGCCCTTCGCCCATCACCCGCGACAGCCGCCGATAGACGTCAATCTTGGCGCGGAAGTCGGGAATGAAATCGCGGGGCAGCCAGGCCGCTCCGGGCAGGTCAATGACCACCGGCGGCAGCTCTGCCGGCGGCAGCGACTTGATCCCGCGGACAGCCTGCTCCAGCAGGCGGCAGTAGAGCTCATAGCCGACTGTGGCGATATGGCCGCTCTGCTGGGTGCCGAGCAGGTTGCCGGCGCCACGAATTTCCAGGTCGCGCATCGCGAGCGAGAAGCCTGCACCCATGCTCGAGAATTCCTGGATCGCCCGCAGCCGCTTGGCAGCCGTGCTCGTCAGCGTGGCCGCCTCGTCGACGAGCAGGTGGCAGTAAGCGCGGTGGTGCGACCGGCCGACGCGGCCGCGCAGCTGGTGCAGGTCGGCGAGTCCGTAGGTATCGGCCTCGTCGATGAAGATGGTGTTGGCCCGGGGAATGTCGAGACCGCTCTCGATGATCGTCGTGGCCAGCATGATGTCGGCGCGGCCGGCGACGAAGGTGAGCATGACCTCTTCCAGCTCCGATTCCGACAGCCTGCCGTGGGCGATGACGATCGTTGCCTCGGGCACGATCTGCGACAGCCGGTGTTCCACTTTGTGGATGTCCTGAATGCGGTTGTGCACAAAGAACACCTGCCCGCCCCGCGCGAGTTCCCGGTCGATCGCGCCGCGGATGAGCCGCTCATCCCAGCGGGCCACGCGGGTCTCGACCGCAATGCGGTTGGCCGGAGGGGTGGTGAGGTTGGAGATGTCGCGGATGCCGAGCATCGCCATGTGCAGCGTGCGCGGGATCGGCGTGGCGGTCATCGTCAGCACGTCCACGCTGGCCCGGATCGCCTTCAGCTTTTCCTTGACATCGACGCCGAATCGCTGTTCCTCGTCAACGACCACGAGCCCCAGATTGGCGAAATGGATGTCGGCCTGCGCGAGCCGGTGCGTGCCGATGACGATGTCGACGGTGCCCCGCGCGAGCCCTTCCAGCGTGTCGCGCTCCTCCTTCGTGCCCGTGAGCCGCGAGAGGGCCCGGATCGTGAAGGGGAATTCAGCAAACCGTGCGAGGAACGTGCGTCGATGCTGCTCGGCCAGCACCGTCGTCGGCACGAGCACGGCCACCTGACCGCCCGCCTCCGCCACCTTGAACGCCGCTCGCATGGCCATTTCCGTCTTGCCAAACCCGACATCTCCGCAGAGCAGGCGATCCATCGGCCGCGGCTGCTCGAGGTCGCCGCGGATCGCCTCGATGGCCGTGAGCTGGTCGGGGGTCTCATCGAACGGAAAGGATTCTTCGAAGCTCCGCTGCCAGGGAGTGTCGGGCGGCAAGGCCACTCCGGGGCGGCTCGCCCGCTTCGCCTGCAGCTGGATCATGTCGGCGGCCATGTCCGCGACGGCCCGCTCGACCGCAGCCTTCTGCCGGTCCCAGAGCGTGCCGCCGATCTTTGCCAGCCTGGGGGCGAGCTTGGTGCCGCCGACGTACTTCTGCACCAATTCGATACAGGACGCCGGCACGTAGATCCGCGTGCTCTCCGCAAACTCAACCTCGAGAAACTCCTCCGTGCGACCGTGCTTTTCGAGCAGCTTGAGACCCTTGTAGCGGCCGATGCCGTGGGCGACGTGGACGACATAATCCCCCTCGTGGAGGTCGAGAAAGGTGTCGATGGCCCGCGAGAGCCGCTGCTTGGTGGGCCGCGACGTGGCCACATCCTCACGGCGGAAGAGTTCAGCGCTCGAGATCAACACGATCTTCTCGGGCACGAGCCGAAAACCCCCGGAGAGGTGCCCCTTGGCAAAATGCAGCCGGCCCGATCGCGCCGGCCCGCAGCCGGCCAGCAGTTCCTCCAGCCGCTTCTCCTCCGCCTCGGTCGGGGCGATCACCCAGACCTCCTGATCCTTGCCGACGGTCTCCAACTCATCGCGGACACGATCAAGGACGCCGGTGAAACGCTCCACGCTTTCGATCGCCAACAGGGCGGTCGCCTCCAGGCTCGATGGCGCCACGGCCGAGAGCGTCACCGATGGAAACCGGTAGATCCGGGCGAAGACATCGGCGGGGTCCGAGATCGATCCCGCGATCCCCGCAGCAATGCTGACATCGGCGAGTCGCCGGTGGGCACGCGCCGCCTCCTCGGCCAGTTCTCCGGGCTCGACGAGCGCCCACCAGGAGCCCTCCGGCACGATGTCGGCCAGGTGCGTTCGCCGTGCCGACCGGGCCCCCGACTCCGGTGCGGCACGGGTGAGTGCCGTGAGATCGATGGACGTGAGCGTGTCGACGCTCCGCTGGCTGACGGTATCGAATGTGCGGAGCGATTCGATCTCATCGCCGAACAGCTCCACGCGGACGGGGCGGTCCCAGTCGCTCGCAAACAGATCGAGGATGCCTCCCCGACGGGCGAACGTGCCGGGGGTATCGATGGCGTCGGCCGCCTCCCATCCCCGAGCCGCCAGCCAGTCGGCCAGTTCAGCCGGATCCAGCCTGCCACCCACCGCCAGTTGCCGGGTGCTGGCCTCGATCTCCCGCGGGTCGGCAAGCGGGGCGAGCAGCGCCTGAATGGTGGTGACGATAATTCGCGGATGCCCGGCAGGGGGACCGATCAGACGCTTGACCAGCGCCAGGCGTTCCGCCTCGGTGGGATCGCCTCCGGGAGAGGCTTCGCCGAAGCTTTCCATCGCCGGCAACACGGCGACAGGAAGCGGCGTAAACAACGCGAGGTCGTCGAGAAAGAAGTCAGCGTCGGCGGCATGGGGCAGCAGAACGACAAGTTGGCCCGTCGGCCCGGGCCCTGCCGCCAGCGACTCCGCCAGTGCTGCTACGGTCAGGGCAGACGCCGATCCCCAGGTTCCGCCGATCGTGCCGCCATGTCCCGCCCGGAGACTGGCGACCACTTCGGCGAACCCATTGTGAGAATCGAGCGTATTGGCAAGGCCAAGCAGTCGCCCGGCCGGCCCTGAAACCGTGGAATCAGCCACGCCGACACTATAGTGCTTTTTGTCCAGATAGTTCACTTGGTCCAGAGAGTCGGTGCGGTTGGTCCAGAGAGTCCTCTTTGTTGGGCCAGAAGTTGGGCCAGAAAGCCGTGTGAGGCTCGGATTGCCGTCCGGCCCGCCGGAAAAGGAACAATTTTCGGGAAATTTGCCCCCTGCCGCGGCGGCCCGTTTATCGTGTATTTTTGAGAGACTCCCCGCAGTCGTCTGTCGATCCGTTCTTCGCCCCACCTTCCAAGGAGCCCATCCCATGGCCACAGTCTCCCGACCCCGTACGTCCGAAGCCTTTGTCAGCGGGGCCGACGTGGTCGTAGAGTCGCTGATCCGCCACGGCGTGGACGTCCTTTTCGCCTACCCGGGCGGTGCCAGCATGCCGCTCCACCAGGCGCTCACCCGCGCCGCCGACAAGCTCCGCACAATTCTGCCCCGGCACGAACAGGGGGGCGGCTTCGCGGCCCAGGGCTATGCCCGGACGACCGGCAAGCCGGGCGTCTGCATGGCGACGAGCGGCCCGGGCGCCTTGAACCTCGTCACTGCGATCGCCGACGCAAAAATGGACAGTGTGCCGATGATCGCGCTCACCGGGCAGGTGGGCACCAGCGTCATCGGCACCGACGCCTTTCAGGAGACGCCGATCGTCGAGGTCTGCCGCGGCATCACGAAGCACCACTACTTGGTGACCGATGCCAACGATATCGCCCGCGTGATGCGGGAGGCCTTTCACATCGCCACCACCGGCCGGCCCGGCCCGGTGCTCGTCGATCTGCCGAAGAACGTTCAGCTCACGCAGATCGTCCCCGACTACGACGCGCCGATGAATCTTCCGGGCTATCACCCCGAGGCGCGGAAGCCGCACCCGGAACAGATCGCCCAGGTGGCGGCGGCCATCAAGCGGGCAAAGCGTCCCGTGATCTACGCCGGCGGCGGCGTCATCACGGCGGATGCCTCGGCCGAACTGCGTGAACTCGTTCGGCTGACCGGCATCCCGGTCACGATGACGCTCATGGGGCTCGGAGCGTTTCCAGCCAATGATCCACGGTGCCTCGACATGCTCGGCATGCACGGCAGCGTCTATGCCAATCTAGCCGTCGATCAGGCCGATCTGCTGATCGCGGTGGGGGTGCGATTCGATGACCGGGTGACTGGCAAGGTCTCGGAATTCGCACAGCATGGATTCATCGTGCACATCGACGTCGATCCCTCCGAGATCAACAAGAACAAACTCGTCCACGTGCCGATCGTGGCCGACGTGAAGGAGTCTCTGGCGCAGCTCAACGCAATCGTGGAGCCACCAACGACTCCGCTCGACGCCTGGTGTGCGCAGATCGATGAGTGGAAGCGGGAGGATCCGTTTTCATACGACCGCTCGTTCAAGGGAATTCTGCCGCAGCACGCGATCGCTGAACTCTCCCGCCTCACCGCCGACCGCGACACGATCATCACAGTGGGCGTGGGCCAGCATCAGATGTGGTCGGCGCAGTTCTACAAGTTCCGGCGGCCGCGGACCTGGCTCTCGTCCAGCGGCCTGGGCACCATGGGATTCGGGTTGCCGGCCGCCATGGGGGCCAAGGTGGCACACCCAGAGTCGCTCGTGGTCGACATCGACGGCGATGGCAGCATCCTGATGAATATCCAGGAGCTTGCCACCTGCCACTGTGAGAACATCGGTGTGAAGGTGCTGCTCCTGAACAACCAGCACCTCGGCATGGTCGTGCAGTGGGAGGATCGGTTTTTCAAGGGCAACCGTGCCCACACCTACCTCGGTCCCGTCGGCAATCCCGAGGCCTCGGGCCAGGGCAATGGCATCTCTCCGGCAGCCCGCTATCCCGACTTCGTGCAGATTGCGAAGGGATTCGGTTGGCAGGCCGAAACGGTCGTCGAAGGCTGCGATCTGGAGGCAAGCTTGTTGCGGCTGATCAACGCGCCGGGGCCTGCTCTGCTCGATGTGCAGGTGCCCTATCAGGAGCAGGTGCTGCCGATGATTCCCTCAGGCGGCACGGTCCGGGACCTCATCAAGAAGTAGCCGGTCGCAGAGGAGCCGGCGGCCTAGCGGCCGCTGGCTCCGGCTTCTCGTCCACCGCGGCGGGGGCAGGCGGCTTGAGGTCTCGCTTGAGATCTTGCTTGAGATCTGTGAGCGCCTGACGAAGGGTTGCGTCCTCCGGCGTGGTATCCAGATCCATGGCGGCCCGTCGCAGGCTTTTGGCCAGGCTGGGATCGGCGGGAGCGGGAGCCCCTCCCAGCATCGCAAGACCGCGTTTGGAATCGTCGGTGAGAATCGCGTCGGCAAGCACTGCCAGCCGCCAGGCGGCCCGTCGGCAGACCTCCCGCGGAATGAACTGCTCGGTGAGGGGCATGCCGGATGGATCGCCCGGCATGCCGAAGCCACCGGGTGGCCCAAAACCACCACCGGGCGGGCCAAAGCCGCCCGGCGGAGGATAGCCATCAGGCGAACCAAAGCCACCGGGCGGGCCACCTCCGGGGATCGGCTGTCCGTCAGTGATGCCAAAGGCACGGGCAAGTTTGAGGCGATCTGCGGCCGCGACGTCGACTTCGAGCGCCGCGACGGCAAGCCCGCCGATGGCCTGAATCACAGCCGCCTTTTCAACCTTCGAGTCCGGCCCGGCGGCGGCGGCCAGGGCTGCGGCCGCCCGCACCCGCAGATTGATCGCACGGCTGTCATCACCGATGATCCGCACCACTTCCGCAGCCGTTGTCGCGGCCATCGGCCCCAGCAGCGGCAGCATCGACACGCAGCGTGAAGCCAACCAGGTGTTCTCGACCGCTGTCTCCGGGGTTGCTGCCTGCTTGAGGATCGAAAGAATGGCGGGCGTTGCCAGATCGGCCATGCGTTTCTGTTCCTCGGGCAGTCCCTTGGTGGCCTCGACATGCCTGGCAAGACCGACGCAGGCGGCAACTCGCACGGCCGCGGGCAGATCGGCCTTGGAGAGGGACTTTACAAGCACGGTGGCTGCGGCCGGTGAGGGCTTCCGATCGGCCGACTGCAGTTCACCAATCAGCAGCATGGCGTTGACCCGGACCACCGGATCCGCGTCGTCCTTGCCCGCGAGCGATTCCATGAAGGCCAGAAAGGTTTTACCGGCCTCTTCGGCGGCCTTCTCGTCCGCAATCTCGCCCAGCAGGAATTCCCTCAGGCGCTTGCGTACTCGCTCGATCGTCGGTCGATTTGCCTCGAGCCCCAACTGGGGCAAGAGGATCTGTTCGAGCAACTCCCGTTGCTTCGCATCGAATGCGGCGCCGCTCTTCATGGCCTCTTTGTAGCCACGGGTTTCTGGTGCCGCCTCCGCCTTCGACCACGTCGAGAAGCGGGCATCGTCGTTCTGGCCGAAGGCTCCGCTGGCGAGCGTCAGCGACGCACATGCTGTCACGAAGACAGCATGCCGCAGGCGACCAGCCAGTTGGTGTGAACGGCGGCGTGACAGACTCGGTGCAGAGGTGACGCAATTCATGGTGGCTGCCCGGGGTGGCTGGGAACGTGAGCCGGAAAGCCAGTTGGCTCTTTGACTGGCTCTTTGACTGGCTATTTGGGGGCAAAGGGGTTGCCGAACGGCCCACCGGCGGCCGGCGGCTGACCAGGCCGCTCCCCCGGAGCGGCGGCGTCGTCGGCGGGCAATGTGGAACGATAGCGGTCGAGATCTGGCTGGGACTCGGCCGAGGAGGCCACTTCACACGTGCCGTCCGGCCGCAGGAAGATCATTTCCAAGGGCTCGGGCGGGGGCGTTGGCTTGCCCGGCTTGGTTTCAGCTCGATCCTCCAGAATGCCGCGAACGTCCAACAGCACGCGGTCGGTCACGATCGCATCACCTCTCGATCGGGGATTGCCCCGCTTGTTTTGCAGCGGATCGACATTGACGATCCCACCGGCCTCGATCCACAGGGATCGCAATCCCCAGGCCCCGGCATTCGGCTTTTCGCCGAGAATCATGACCGGGATCATCCCCGCTCTCCCCTTGAGATCCTGCTTCTTCGTCGGCTGCACCAGCAGCCGGGTGCCGTCCGGAACAGCGACCGGGGCGGTGGCGGTGCTGACAGGAGACTCAACCGTGAGTTGTTTGGCAACTGACGTCTCGACAAGGTGTCGGCTCGGCACGTTGAAATTTGGGTTCCAGCAGACCGACTTGACCCGGTAGCGATAGCTGCGGCCCGGCACGACCGCGAGATCGACAAAGCGGAAGAGACGGTATTCCGGCACGTCTGCGACCTGACCGTCCATCCCCGGCGGCATGCCCTGCATACCTGGAGCCGTCATTGAGTCCATGCCCGGCCCCGGCGGAAATCCCGGCGGAAATCCCGGTGGGGAGCCGCCATCAAACGACGGCCCCGCCCCGCCAAAGACCGTCGTATTTGCGGCGGCGGTCTCTTGATCGGCCAGCAGTTTGGCCTTCTGCTCCGCGGCACTCCTCTCGAGAAAGGCGACGAACCAGGGATGCAATGCATTCAAACCCCAGGAACCGTCCGCCAGTTGCGGCAGCGGACTGCAGAAGGGGATGGGCGACACGGCCGGATCCCGTCGCTCCTGTTCCACCGGCAGCAGCAGTCGGGGCAGAAATGGCTCCGGAAAAAGCCCCGACCAGTCTGCGGAATACCGACGAGCCACCGCCTTCATGTCGACAGGGGTCCATTTCTCCGCCGTGCCCGGCAGCACTTCCGTCTTTTCAATCTGGTAGCCGTTCCAACTCGGCGTGTCGAGCGTTGCATCGCGAAAGCTGGCAGTATCGAAACGTCGCGCATACTCCTCCTGCTGTTTCTCGATGGGGATCAGTCCCGTGACGAGCACGTAGGGAATGATCTTTCCCTGCGGCAGCGCCTGCTCGGGGCCGGGGGGCATCATTCCCATGTCCTGCGGAATCTGTGGCCCGGGTGGCATCGGCCGACCCCGAACACCTCGGGGCGGCTTGGCTGGCTTTTCGGCCTGGGCCGCATCCAGATTCAGGGGTTTTTCCGGAGCCTGACGATCGCCGACAGCTTTGGGCTTCATTGCCAAAACAGCGACTCCGGCAACCGCCCGCAATTCCTCGATCGGGAGAATGTCCGGACTGCTCCGCCGCGCCAGTTCGGCGAACAGCGGTTTGTCGAGCAGAACAATGGCCGGCGGCGGCTCCACTTTCGGCGCGAGCCATTGCGCTACCGTCGCGGCCAGCCCCTTTTCGCTGGTCAGTTCGTCATCGGGCGCGATCTTCACCGCCTCGATGTGCTCAGCCGTCACCGCCGCATCGGCGATGATCGCCTCTGGCTGCTGCTCCGCGGTGGGTCGCATGCTCCGCAGCGCGGAAACACCGTTGAGGGCCAGGGCACACGCCGCCAGGCCGACCACGGCGGCGATCATCTTCTCGCCATGCTGCAGCAGGAACGTCAGCAAGGCATCCTTGTTGAATGCGATCCGGGGAGCTTTCACGAGGCGATCCTCCGCAGAACAGGCCGCACATCAGTCCACAGACGAGGCGGCAAAAGAGGCCGGCCGAAAATGGCTGCTGCAGGAACCGCAGCCGGCTTCGGGGCGTCACCCGGCTTTTCACCGGCTTCGGCTGGGGCGGCCTCGTCACCCTCGCCCGGCTCCAGTCCGACAATCTTCTCGTCCGGCGGGGTAGCCAGGCCGACCGTACCTCGAAGTTCGAGCGTCACGTCATAAAACCGGCCAGAGCCGGCACCCCCAGGAACCATCGCCCCGGAGTCGGGAAGTCCAGACCGCATGGACTGCCCGGCAGCCGGGCTCGACGCTCCCGCATTGATTCGTATCTGACGCACGTCGATCGGGAGCATTGCGGTCGACAGATCGACAAGAAGGGCGTCGATTTTTCTCTGATCGATCACCACACGCAGCACGAACGGCATGCGGTGAACCATCTGGCAGTCGACTGCCGCGGCCAGTTGCGTGGCGTTCATGGGCTGTCCGGAAAAGTCTACATAGACCCAGTTCCGCAGCAGGCTGTCGGGGTCTGCAACCGCCGCCCCCTCTTCGGCACCGGGCTGCATTATCGGCCCGGCCGTCTGTCCGCCTCCAAAGCGGGGATTTGGCGGCCTCCCGACGGCGGCGGCCTCAGCGCCGGGCGGCGGCATGTCCATCGGCATCTCCATGCCGGCTCCCGCTCCGAGAGCCGTACGAACAATCCGCCCTCCAGCGACTCCACCCGGATTGTCTTCCGCGGCCGGATACCCGACGAACAGCTCATCCACGCTGGCAATCGCGGCATTGTGGGGGCCGGTGGCCGTCTTGTTGATGCGGGCCACGGTGTCACACAGCACCCCGTAGACCCAGAGTTCTTCCTGGGCCAGGAGAACCCTCGCGGTCGACGGGGCCTTGGTCCAGGTGAAAGAGTCGGCAATCCGCTGCTGATTCTCACCGTTCCAGATGCTCGCGTAGGGTGACACCTCCGTCGCAGCTCCCGCTGGCCCGAGGCCGGGCCGCATCGTTTCCGGACGGAACACGGGCTGCGATGGGCCTGCCTCGTTCGGATCGAGCATTCTGTCTTCGACCGCCATCCGTGCCGGCAACACCCGCACCAGCGTCCGGACATTATTTTGATACCGCTCGAGCCGATTCCGCGAGAGCTTGCCTTCGGGCTTCAGTGCTTGAACCTCCTTGACGAAGTCGGGGCCGAGGGATTCCGGCCAGACCCGCAACGGCCGCTGGCTCTCCCAGAACTTCCGCCATTCCGCATAGGTTTCCCGTTTGACCCGCATGGTGCTGGTATCGATGTCATTTTCCCAGAATTTGTTGGGGTGCTGGGGAATCTGCCGGACGTTCTGCAACGCTGAAATATGTCCTTTGATCTGCGTCCGAACAGCCTCGATTTCCTTGGCAAGGTGTCCTTGGGCCAAAAAAAGCAGCGGCACCAGAACGAGCGGCATAACCACCGCCAACAGCCAGAAGTGGTGTTTGGCAAGCAGTGCCACCCAGGGACGGGCCTGATCTGAAATCGCAGTCTTGGCCATGGTGGAGTCGGGGGTGGTCGGGATGAACGGGCTTCAGAGAAACGGGCTTGAAAGGCGGCTCGGAGATCAGGTTTTACGGCGAAGCGGAGGTTTGCGGCGTCGCGGAATTATTCCGCAGCCGCGGGCTGGGACGGAGAGGATGGCGAAGCCTGCCCTGCCGGCCGGGGCTGCCAGCAGAATTGCACCACGAAGTCATACCGTTTGAGCGATAGTTCCTGCGGCTCTGTTGACTCGGGCAACTCCCCGCCGGGCTGCTGGAAAGCACCTGCAGGCCGGCCGCTGCCCTCGCTCAGATTCGCGACCGGTATCCGCAGCGTTCGGACGGGAGACGATTCGACGATCACAGGAAAGCCGATGCCCAATTCGGAAATGTTCACCTTCTGCCCCGCCAGCGGGCCAGCCGACACAATTACTTCACTTCCCTTGCCGAGCAGGCTCTTGATCAGCGTGTCTCGCAGAAACTGCGCCCCCTCCGAGGGCTTGTGGCGTTGTTCGTTGTGGAAGTGATGGCCTTGCAGTTCAACAACCCAGCCGGCCCCGGTAGGACCTGTGACTTCTGTTGTCTTCGCCGCCTCACCCCCTTCGACGGCCGCCGCATCCGGCGGCGGAGCCGGGGATTCGGACCCCTGCCCGTCCCCTGTCGCCGCCGCTCCGCTGCCCGGTGGCTGGGCTTCGTTGTCGTTGGCCGCAGAATCGTCGCCGATGTGGGTCTCCGCCCACTGCTGTTTGAGCCCTCCGAACCATAAAGAGAGATCGGGGAAAAACTGGCAGTCCATCCGCGCAATGTGCAATTCATTCCGGTCGGCCGGATTCTCAGGGACCACGTCCCCTTCGTCGTGCGGCAACAGCGACTGCACTGCCCGCAGCATGTCGAGCGACTCAAACCGCTCGTTCTGAACCCTTGCCAGCCACTGTTGCTGCGAGATCGCGGCGGCCTGCCGGTCGCGGACCTGTCCGATGGCGGCCGTGGCGGCCGCGGACTTCAATTTCACCTCATCCGCCTTACCGAATGCCGTGGCATAGAGATCTGGTGCATACGCCGTCCAGGCGGCAAACATTCCGGAGAAGTTGATCAGTGCGGCAGCGAGCAGCCCGACCAACGCTCCCACTGCCCACGGCTTTTTCGATTCGATGATGCGATCCCGGACGATCTCGTCTGGCAGCAGATTGGTGCTGATAGCCGCCGCGCCTGCCGCCTGAAGGGCCAGCCCGTAGGCGGTCCCGAATGCCAGCTGGTGCTCCCGAAAAGCCGGGCTCGACAAGACCGCGGCCCCCTCCAGCCCATTGAACTTGTCCAGTCGCTGCACGTCGAGTTGGAGTTGCTGTGCGACGAAGTCGGTCAGCCCGCGGAGCTTGGTGGCGTTGCCCATCAGCAAGACCTTGCTGATCGTCGCCGTCTTGTCGGTGCCGGTGAAATAGTTGAGGGATCGCTGCAGTTCGGAGGCAAACTCGTTGAACACCGGCTTCATCGTCTTGAAGACGGCCTTCGGATCCTCCGCCTTGACGGCATTCCGCTTGAGAGTCTCGGCCCTGGAAAACGTCAGCTTCATCCCCTGCACGAGCGACCTGGTAAAATTGCTGCCACCGGCCGGAATGCTCCGCTGCCAGATGCGTCGTCCGTTGGTGACGACAAGGTCAGTGGAATCCACCCCCACCGACACAAGCGCGACAGAGGGGGCATGCTGGTCGGGGTCGAGGGTCGACGGATCGGGCAGTTGGTCGAAGATCGCCATATTCGCCAAGGCGATCGGCGTCAGTTGCAAAACATCGACATGGATGCCGGCCTGCTCAAGCGGCGCCAGAGCCTTGAACACCTGCTCGCGTTTCATCGCGAACAGTGCCACCTCGGCGTCGAACACAAAACCGCTCTCCTCCACCATCCCGCCGGCCAGCCGCTGCCACCGCCAGACCACCTGCTCGAGCGGAAAGGGGATCTGCTGCCGAGCCTCGTATTTCACGATGTCGGGAATTTTCTTGGTCTCGATCGGCGGCAGTTTGATGAACTTCGAGAGTCCGAGATTGCCCGGCACCGACACCGCCACCATGTCGCCCTTCAGGTCGTGGCGGCCGATGAACTGCTCGAGCGCCGACCGGACCAGCTCCACAGGGTCGGCCTCCGCCTGCGTGAGAATCATCGGGTATTCGATGTACTCAAAGGCCACGGCCTCGAGCTTCTTGGGGTCGTCGGACGTGCGGCAGCGCAACGCCTTGAGGGCGGATTTGCCGACATCGATTCCCCAGACGTAAGAGCCGCGGGCCATGGCAGTTTCCAGTGGATCCTTCGGGAGCGTTCAGCCGGGATGCTGCCGGGATTCTGCCGGGTTTCACGGAGGCATCAAACGCTTCCCGTACTTCACTTTAGAAGTGATGTGCGAGGGGTGTCAAACGGGCCTTATTCCGACCGTCCACTGCTGAGCAGAACCCCGTGGTTCGCCCCCCGGGTCAAACCACGCCGCCTTCCGCGCTTCTCGCTCCGCTTTCTGTAAACTCCCTCCCATGAAACCTGACCAGATCACCGTCTTTCTACCCTGCCACTCCCTCCACGATTTTCCCACGTGGTTGGACGAAACCGAGGCCGACGCCCTGCTCTCGGCCTGGACGTCGGCCTGGCACCCATGGCTCATCGCCACCGTGAAAGCCGCGCCACGCTGGGCGAGCGTCGACTTGCCGCCGTCTGACCGTGCGACTGTGGGGATCGTGCCCGCACCGTGGGACGATCGCTTCGCCGCACAGGCCGATGGCGTCTGCACCGCTGGATCCCATTGGGTCCGCGGCGCGACGGGCCGCGCGGCCATTGTGGCAGCGGCGGCAGCCGCCGTGGCGGACGGGCAGCCGCTGGCGGAGCCACTCCCGGGCGGCGGCCTCGTCGAGGAGTTTTATGCTCTTGGCCTGGCCACGCTGCTGGCGGAACTCCTTGCACAGCGGATGCGTTCGTCAACCGGGCTCGAGGGCACCGGCTTCGCCGAGGCGGCGGTGAAGGCGGCTCGGGCCGCGATCGACGGCGACCAAGAGTCGGCCCGGGCTGGGCTCCGGGAGTGTTACGGCTCCCTCGAGGCGACGCGGGCTCAATACTACCCCGTCGACGTCTGGCTGCTTGACCTGATCCTGCTGGCCGAGACGACACTCGGCGAATCGCTCGATCGGGAACTCGACACCACCGTGCCGGCGGCGGTGGTCGCCACGGGCCGCGTCATTGAAAAGCTCGCTGCAGACAATCCCGGTGGGCTCGCGCGGCTGCGCGAACGATGTGCGGCTGGCACGCTGGCACCGGCCGGCGGCCGTTACGACTCGCAGCCGATTGACGCATGCACGCCGGAGGAGATCGTCGGCTTGTTCGAACGCGGCCTTGGGGCCTGGCGCGAGCATGTTGGTCTGGCCCCGGTCACGTATGCACAAGCCACGGGGGGATCATCGGCGATCCTGCCCCAGGCGCTCACCGGCCTGGGCTTCACGGGCGCCGTCTGGACGCTGTTCGACGGTTCACCGCTGCCCGATCCAGGCGGTAGCCGGATCCGCTGGGAGGGCACCGGCGGCGGCTGCATCGACTGCGTCGCCCGCCCTCCGCTCGATGCTCGTTCCGCCCAGACGTTTCTCTCGCTCCCCGAGCGGATCGGCGACGCCATGGATCACGACCACACCGCCGTCATCCAGTTTGCCCATTACCCAGGCACCGCCAGCCAATGGTTCGATGCCCTGCGGCGGATCGGTGCCGCTAGCACGGTGCTGGGCACGTTCATCACGCCTCCTGACTTTTTCAGCCGGACAGCCGGTGCGGGCACGGTGGTCTCCTTTGCGCCAGACGCTTTTCCGGTCGGGCTGCCCGCCGCGGCTGCTGGCATCCCCACGCCGCCCGGCATCCCCGCGCCGTTTGGCGACGACCCCGTCGCCGCCCGCGTGGCCGCCGCCCGCGTTGAGGCCCACCGCCTGATGACCGCACGCGAGCCGCTTCGTGAATGGCTGACCGGATCGGTGGTGTCGGCCGCCCCACCTTCCGCGGTCATCCCTGGCCAGGGTGGTCACTCCGGCCAGGGTGCACGCTCCGGCCTAGGCCTCCCCGCCGGCTGGAGCCTTGGCGGACTGTTCACCACCGGCCGGGGTTCCGACCGTGCACTCGTACTCGAACACGGCTCGCTCCGGGTCCAAGTCAACCGCCAGACCGGCGGCCTGCTCTCGGTGCGGCGTCCCGATGACCGTGGCAATCGTCTCTCGCAGCGGCTGGCCCTGCGGACAACCCGTCCCGCGCCGGCGCCGGGCCAGCCGTGGGAAGACGCGAGCGAACGAGCCGTCTATTCCGGCATGGAGGCCGACTCGATCGAACGCACTCCCGCCACCGACGGCCGGGGCGAGACAATCATCAGCCGCGGACGATTGGTCTCGAGCGAGAACCGCGAGGTGGGCTCGTTCACACAGCGAGTCGAACTCGTCGACGGAATGCCCCTGGCGCTCATCGACATCGGGGTGCGGCTGGCCACCGCCCCACGGGGCCCGCTCTTGGAGCACCACGCCGCCTGCCGCTTCGCATGGAGCGAAAACGAAGACTTCGATCTCCACCGCAGTCTGCACACGCAGTCGGTCGCCACCGAACGAGGACGGTTCTCCGCCCCGTGGTTCATGGAACTCCGCAGCCCGGATGATCGCGGCAGCCATGTGACGATCCTCACCGGCGGCCTTCCCTGGCACCTGCGATCGAGCCCCCACATGCTCGACTCGATCCTGCCCAGCCTGTCGCAGACGGCCCCCGCGGACGACTCGCTGTGCCGGCTGGCCGTGGGGATCGGGGTCGAGCGGCCGTGGGATCTGGCGGCTTCCATCCTGGCAGGCGCGAGACCGGAGACACTGCGAGCGGAGGTCGGCCAGCCTACGGTGCCGGCGAATGTGCGGCTCACGGTGGGGCCGGTGCAGCGATCCGGTGCCAGGGTCGTGGCCGCCCGGATCGGACTGCTCGAGTCGGCCGGCCGCTCGGGAGAGGTGCGACTGGAGTGGGTCGGAGACGTTGCCCGCTGCCATGTCTGCGGCATGGACGGCCGGCCCCTGACCGCCGATGCGATCACGACGACGCCGGTCCCCGACATCAACGGGCGGGTGGTCACCCTGTTTCTGAAGCGGTATCAATGGCTGCATCTCGACGTGGAGTTTTCCCAATGATCGTCACGCTCGACGGACCTGCCGGCGCCGGGAAGAGTTCTGCCGCCCGCGGTCTGGCCGCCAGACTGGGCTGGTGCTACATGGACACCGGCGCGATGTACCGCGCCGTGGCCCTGACGGCACTGGATCGCGGCATCCCGCTCGAGGATTCGGCCCGCATCGCGGTGCTCGCTGAGGCGGTGCAAATCGAATTCTGCGAGGGCTGCGTCATGGTCGACGGCCGCGACGTCTCCGTTGAAATACGCAGCGAGCGGATCACCGCGGCGACCCGACCGGTGGCCGATGCGCCGCCGGTGCGTGACGCGATGAAGCGGATCCAGCGACGCATGGCGGAGGGGCTCGATGTCGTCACCGAAGGACGCGATCAGGGGTCGGTCGTGTTTCCGCGGGCGGAGCTCAAAATATTCCTCACCGCCTCGCCCGAGGAACGGGCCCGCCGGCGGCAGCGGGAGGAAATCGGTCGCGGCCATGCGCCGTCACTGGAGTCGGTGCTGGAATCGCAGTCTCGCCGGGACGATGCCGACTCCGCCCGGCCGGTGGGCGCCATGAAGCAGGCCGACGATGCCGTTCTCCTCGAGACAGACGGCCTCGCGGCGGAGGAGGTGCTGCAGCGATTGGTCGAGATGGTCGAGTCGCGCCGCCCACGCGAGGCCCGCCATGACCCGTGATCGTGACACCGACGACGACGCGTCGCGGGAGCCAGCGGCAGCCTCCGCAGCGGTCGGCGGACATCACGGCCTCGGACGCTGCCTGTATGACTGCCTCTGGGTGCTCAGCCGGACGCTTGCAGTCTGCCTGTTCGGGTTCCGTATGCGTTGTGCCGAACCGCTCCCTCGGCGGGGAGGCCTGATCGTGCTCTCGAGCCACCAGAGCCATCTGGATCCGCTCCTGCTCGGGCTGGCAGCCAACCGCAGACTGTCGAGCCTTGCCCGCAGTTCGCTCTTTCGTTTCAGGCCGTTCGCTGCCGTGATCACCGCGCTCGATGCCGTGCCCATCGATCGCAATGCCTCGATGGTCAAGGCGATGCGGGCCGTGATCGACAGGCTCCGCGATGGCTTCGCGGTGGTCATTTTCCCGGAGGGCACGCGGACCACTACGGGGCGGCTGGGAGAAATCAAGGGGGGCTTCTCCCTGATCGCAAAGAAGGCCAACGTTCCGATCATGCCCGTGGCGATCGTTGGCGCCTATGAGTGCTGGCCCCGCCCACGGCTGTTTCCTGGTCTGGGTCGGATCCGGCTTGAGTTTGGTCGCGTGATTCCTGCCGCCGAGATTGCCCGCCTCGACGAGCAGGCTCTTACCGCGCTCTGCGCATCACGCCTCCACGAACTCGATGCCACCGCCCGTCGGCTCCGCGACGGCCGCGGGGTCCAGTAACCGCCGGGTGCTTAGGAACCGCCGGGCCGCGGGGCCCGACTGAACGCTACGCCCACCTGTGCCAGGGACGGCGGCATGGAGAAATCGATCTGTGGCACGGTCGTAATCGCATGGCGGAGGGCCTGCTCCCAACAGGAGCGGATCTCACCCAGTTCGGGATCGCTGGCGTCGAGCCGGCGATAACGAGTGACGGCAAGATCGTCGTTGGCATAGACGAGCAGATCGATCGGTGGCCCGACGGCAACGTTCGACCGCATCGTCGAATCGAGTGAGATAATGGCGTAGGTGACCGCCTGATCCAGCGTGGTTTCGCCAAACCGGATACCCCGGTCAAGAATCGGACGCCCGTACTTGCTCTCCCCGATCTGCAGGAAGGGGGACAGCCGCGTGCAACGGAGCGGATTGCCCTGGGCATAAATCAGGTAGAGCTGTGGCGCCTCGCCCCGGATCTGTCCCCCGATCAGGAGGCTGACGGAGAAGTTGATGTTGTCCCGTTCCATGAATTCGCGGTCGAGCGCACCGACCGCCCGCACCTCCCGGCCCACGCAACGGGCGGCTTCGTAAAAGTTGGCGGCGCTAGCCAGCCCATCGCCAGCATGGAAATCCTGCTCGAGTCGCGTCATCACCGACTGCGTCAGGGAGAGGCTGCCGCTCGAAAGAATCGTGAACATCCGCTCGCCAGGGATCACGAAGGTGTGCATTTTTCGGCATACCTCGACCTGATCAATCCCCGAATTGGTCCGCGAGTCCGAGGCCAACACGAGCCCCTGATGGGTCCGAATTCCGACACAGTAGGTCATCGAATCCCCTGCTTCTGAAAATGTGGCGCACAAGTTGCTCTGTGAAGGCGGTCGAGGATCGCAGACTAGCGGACATGCTGCTTTCGTCAAGGAATCAGGCGGATGACTACAGACTATGTCGAGGGCACTGCCCTGCGTTCGGGCACGGACTGCGCACCTTCTGGGCAGGACAGCCTGTTCGCCGGCTATGAACTCGGTGCGGCCTATGACGAAATGTTTGGCGGAATGGTCGCAGGCGAGCCCTCGCCGAGGGCCCACTACCAGCCGCTCCACGAACGGCTGTGCCAGACCAGTCCGGAGGATTTCCGTCGCCGCAAGGCGATGACTGATCTTTCGATGCGGCAGGACGGCGTGGGGTTTACGGTCTACCGTGCCGACGAGGGAATCGAACGGGTCTGGCCGATGGACCCGGTGCCGCGGATCATTCCTGCCGCGGAATGGCGGCAGATCGAAGAGGGTCTGACCCAGCGGATCAATGCCCTGAACCTCTTTCTCTGGGACATTTACCACGACCAGCACATCCTGAGGGACGGCGTGGTGCCCGCGCGGTTGGTGCTGCAGGGGGCCTCGTTCCGCCGGGAGTTCGTCGGCGTCAACGTGCCGCGACGGATCTACATCCACATCTGCGGCACCGACCTGATCCGCGCGGCCAACGGCGAGTATCTCGTGCTGGAGGACAACGCCCGCACGCCGTCGGGCGTCAGCTACATGCTGCAGAACAGGCAGGTCATCAAGCGGGTCTTCCCGTCGCTCTTCAACGACTACGACGTGCTGCCCAACGACGACTACCCGGCGGCCCTGCTCGACGTGCTTCAGTACATCGCGCCGGAATCGGCCTCGCAGCCGACGGTGGTTCTGCTCAGCCCGGGCATGTACAACTCCGCCTACTTCGAGCACAGCTTCCTCGCCCAACGGATGGGCGTTGAACTGGTCGAGGGGCGGGATCTGCTGGTCGACGGCAACCGCGTCTTCATGCGGACCACGCGGGGCCGTCAGCGGGTCGATGTCATCTACAGGCGGATCGACGACGACTTCCTCGATCCGCTCACGTTCCGTCCCGATACGGCGCTTGGCGTGCCCGGTCTTGTGAACGCCTATCGAGCCGGCAGCGTGGCACTCGCCAACAGCATCGGCACGGGGATCGCCGACGACAAGGGGGTCTATCCGTTCGTGCCCGACATGATCCGCTACTACCTCAAGCAGGATCCATTGCTCAACAACGTCGAGACCTTCCGGCCCGAGATCCCGTCCCATCTCAGCCACATCCTCGAAACGCTCGAAACGCTCGTCGTGAAGCGGGTGAATGAGTCGGGCGGCTACGGGATGCTCATCGGCCCGGCTTCCACGAAGCAGCAGCGGGAGGAATTCCGCCGCCTGATCATCGCACACCCACGGGACTTCATCGCGCAGCCCACGATCCAACTCTCGACCCATCCCACATTCGTCGACGGACGTCTCGAGGGCCGTCATCTCGACCTGCGACCGTTTGTGCTCTGTGGCGAGCGGGTGACGGTCACGCCCGGTGGCCTGACTCGCGTGGCCCTGCCGAAGGGCAGCCTGGTCGTCAACAGCTCCCAGGGGGGCGGCAGTAAGGACACCTGGATCCTCGCTGAAAAGACGCCCGCCAATGGCCAGAGGAAGTGAGGCCCCAGATGCTCAGCCGGGTCGCCGATGCACTGTTTTGGATGAGCCGCTACCTCGAGCGGGCCGATCACCTTGCGCGGGCGGTGGATGTCACGTTTCAACTCGACCTCGACCTGCATGGCGTGCTGGCCAATCCGGTGGAGTTCGAGTGGAACGCCCTGCTGTCACTGCTACGACAGCCGCCCCCGCAGCTCCGCGACGGCGAGCATCCCGTCGGTGCCGTGCAACGCTGGCTCCTGCTCGACAACACGAATGCCGGGAGCGTGATGGCATGCGTCAACCGTTCCCGCAGCAATGCCCGCAGCATTCGGGGCTCGATCAGCCCGGCAATGTGGCGGGAGCTTAACAAGCTCTACTGGAGGCTTTCCGATGCCGCCCTCCCGGCACGCGTCGCGGAGTCGCCGCACGATTTCTGCGAGGAGGCGCAGATCGGCGTGCTGCTGTTTCACGGCGTCTGCGAGGCGACGCTGATGCATGACGAAGGCTGGCACTTCATCCAGCTTGGCCGCTACCTGGAGCGGGCCGAAAAGGTGTTGCGGATACTCGACTCGAAATTCGGACTCCTCGAGCGGGCCGAGTCAGCCGACCTGCCGATCAGCAATCTTCAGTGGGGCGCCGTGCTCAAAAACTGCGCGGCCTACGAGGCCTACCAACGGCTCTACATCAGCCGCGTCGAGCCCGAGCGGGTGGTGGAATTCCTGCTTGCCAATCCAGACTTTCCGCACTCGGTGCGGTTTTGCCTGTCGCGGATCCAGCAGTCCCTCACCGAGATCAGCGGCCGATTTCCCGAACGTTGCGACGACGCGGTTGTTAGGACGGTCGGCCGGCTGCTCAACGACCTGGTGTATCTCGACGGCGAGTCACTCGATGGGGAGCGGCTGCACTCGTTCCTCGGCGACGCTCTCGCCCGCTGCGCGCGGATTGGCAACCTCCTTCAACAACAATACGCCCTGCATTAGCAGCCGGTGGGCTGATTGGCCCGGAGACGCTTCGATGATCCTCGAAATCCAGCACGAAACCACGATCGAGTATTCGCAGCCCGTGGGTGAATGGCTCTGTGAACTGCGGATGGAGCCGGTCAGCGACGCCACCCAGCGTTGCCACTCGTTCCAGATCAGCGTCGGCCAGCCGGTCCACCTCTGCAATTACCTCGACGGCTTCGGCAACCGCGTGCACCACTTCAACATCCTCAAGCCGCCCACGACGCTGCTGATTCTCGCCGCCAGCGTCGTCGAGACGGAGGAGAGCGGCATCGGGCCGATGGCCAGCCAGACCACCTTTCCGGCAGATGCCTCCGGCGACATGTGGCAGTTGCCGCTCGAGACGCTCGCCTACCTCGCACTGCTCGGGCCGGTGCGGCACTCACCGCTGCTGGAACCTGTGCTGGCAGACCTGCGGCCGATGCCGCGGATGCGGATCGGCATGTGGGTCTGCCAGGTCGCGGAATATATCCGTGGGCGTTTCGAGTATGCCCGCTACGTCACCGATGCCAGTTCGCCGATCGATCACCTGTTGTCGGGTGGGAAGGGAGTCTGCCAGGATTTCACCCACCTGATGATCGCCGTCCTCCGCTCATGCGGCGTGCCGGCCCGGTATGTCAGCGGCTACATCCACCGGGAAAACAAGGAATCGCAGAGCCATGCCTGGTGTGAGGTCTGGCTGCCCGATGTCGGCTGGACGGGGTTTGATCCGACCAACGGCTGCCCCGTGAACGGTCATTTCGTGAAGACGGCGGTGGGCAGGGATTTCACCGACGTGCCGCCCAACAAGGGCATCTACCGCGGGGCGTGCGACGAACGGGTCAATGTCCGGGTCGCCACCCGTACGCTCGATCGCCTGCCATCACTGTCCTGGTATGACCAACTCGCTCCACTCGACGTGCCTGTTCATTCCGTGGTCCGCACAGCGCCGGTGTCTGCCGATGATGAAGAGGCCCAGCAGCAGTGAGCAGGGCCACGGTCACGTCACGGCCGGCCACACCACGACCGGGCATGATCAGGCATGGTCAGGCATGTGCCAACAGGACGAGGCGTTCGGCGATGTCGGCCCGCGTGGCCGCGATGATCGGCATCGGCCGCCGGATGTCGTAGGGCGTGCCGTCGATCCCCCAGAAAACGCCTCCCCGTTCCTCGACCCAGAGCTTGGCCGGCAGCACGTCCCACGCCATCTGTTTGGGAAACTCCGCCGAGTTGTCGTGGACCACGGCCAGCCGTCTTCTGGTGCCCAGCGCCAGGCTGGCCATCGAGTGGGGGATCCGGCTCTCGATTGCCATCGCATGGGCCCCGGTTCTCACCGCATCGTGCAGTCTGACAAACGCCGGATGCGACCGGCCGCTGTCGCTCTGCGGATTGAAGAGCAGACAGCCCTCCTTGAGCGTGCCGATCGCGGCGAAGCCGTCATTCGGCAACCAGCCACTCCCGCCGTCCGAGACCCGGAACACGGCCGCCCCGGCCCCCCGCTCGGCGACACCCAAGGTCTGCCCGTCGAGCGAGAGCATCACGGACATCCACGGCTGCCCGTGTTCGAGACAGGCCACCATCGGGCCGCAGAGTCCCATCTCGCCACACAGGGAGGCCGTTGTGCCATCAAGCGGATCGACGAGCCACGCCTGGGGGATGGCATGCAGATCCGCCGGGGCCGGCCCCTCCTCGGAGACGATCGGTAGAGCCTTGACGGCCGCGAGGGCCCGGCCCAGATGGTGGTCGAGGCTGAGGTCGAGCGCCGTCACGTAATCCCCGACCGATTTCTCCTTAAACTTTTCCTTCCACTCAAACCCGTCCGCTTCCCCCAGCGACGGCAGCCCGAGAGCGTCGCGGTTCTCGCCGTGCGTCTCACTCTCACGCAACGCCTGATCGGTGGCGTCAATCACGGTGCGGGCAAGTTCCAGCACGGCAGCCGACATCGGCCGCTTCATCCGCGCCGCGGCTTCGAGACCGCTGAGCAGTTCGGATCGGCACCGCAGACCAGTGAGCATGGCAGGACATTCCTGAGAGGATGGAAAATCGGGCAAATAGAAAACGGGCAAATAGAAAGTCAGATCCGTGAACCGGCGTTGCGGGGGCCTGTGAATGAGGGCGTTCCGCCGAGGCACCGGCGGCACGCCCGGGGGAGTGCTGCCGACGCACTCTATCGTTCATCGGGTGGAATGAACCAGTCAGGGGGCAGGATTGGCCCGCCATCCAGACCGTGGCACCGTCACTCTGCCGCGGGCAGCGCTGGCCGGGCCCGCTTGAACGGATCGATCGTGCCGCCCCCGGGGCCCGGCGGCGGCGCGTTGGACGACTGCCCAAATGGAATCAGCTTCGGCCATTCAAGATTCATGCCGGGCCACTGCGGCTTGACCTCCCCCGGCGGGATCGACGGGCTGACTGGGGCTAGCGGGCTGACGAGGGGACTGATTGCGGCGGCCGGGGGCGTCGATGTGGCGGCCGGCAGCCCGCTGCCCGACTCGGCGAGCAGGTCGCTCGGCTGCGGGAATCCCGCGCTGGCGGCTCCGTCGGCGGACCCGTTTGACACGATGGTGGCGGGCATGCCCACGGTGGCCCGATCCAGCACGCGGATCGACACATCGTCGATCCGCGCCTCTCCCATGCCCGTGAGGGCGAACGTCACCGTGAGTGGTTCGTCGCCGGCATCGGCGGGCACGATGCGGTAGAGCACGAGCCGTCTCCAGGCCGGCGTCTTGCCGACTCGTTCAGCGAGTGCGGGACCGCCGAGGGAGTCGAAGACGAGCAGGCCATCCACGCTCCCCTTGATGGGACGCGGCACCCAGACGCGGGCCTGAATCTGCAGCAGCCTGCCGGCCGGAGCGCGAATGGCCGGCGTTGTGACCCAGACCGGCGGCGTTTCTACTACCACCGGCGCTTCGCTTCCAGCGATCGGTTCCGCTTTCATCGTCAGGCTGCCGGTGCCGACGGCGGGCTGAATGCGGTCGATTTCCACGGTCGTGCGGAGCGATTGCTGCTCGATTGCAAAGTGTCGCCAACCGGCCTCGGCGAGATCCTCGACGCGGTCCATGCCGCCGCCGGCCAGGAGCTCCTCGGCTGGCACGGTGGCTGTGAGCGCCTCGATGAATCGCCAGTGTTCCGCCAGGGTTGCGTCGGACGTGGAGAGTGGACTGGCCACCATCGAGCCGGTCGCCAGCACGCCACGCTCCCACGCCAGCCGCTCGATCTGCCCCCCGATGGCGGCAGCCCGCCGCATCCCTTCGATCGCCACCGCGGGATCGGCAACCGCTGCTTCGGACTGCAATACGTCACGCTGCGCCTCGGCCATCATGGCGGCCACCGGCAGGTTGCCCAGCGCCGCCGGCGGCAGCCGCGCGAGAAGGCTGGCGTTGTCGGTCAGCACCGTCGTGGCCAGCGTCCGGGCCGACGCCATCTCGGACGGAATGATGCCGCGAACGCGTTCCTGCACGTGCGCCGTCACCGCCGGATCACCGCTGAGCAGCACCAGCGAATGCGCCCTGAACGATTCGAGCGTGATTGAGATTCCACCGGTCACCCGCTTGTGCCGCAGTGGCCGAAGTCCCCCGGGAGACATCTCCCAGGCCTGATGCGCCTCCGGCACGCCGGGCACCAGCAGCGTGAGTGGCTGGGCATTGCGGGGAATGTCGCCGTGATAATGCCGAGCCACGATCTGCGATCCTTGCACGCATCGCCACGCAACCACCATCCTGGCGCGGGCCGCCTCCAGCACCACCGCCTGCACTTCCGGGTCGCTCGACTGCGCCGTGGCCGCGAAGCGTCCCGCGGCGGCCCAAGGCTCGAGCAGCGACAACTGCAGGTTCATCGACAGCGAGGCCGCCGCCCGGGCCCGCGACTCGTGATCGTCGCCATCGATGCGGCGGGTCGATGAAAAGAGAAGGCCGCGGGTGCCCGCTGACACCGCTGTCAGGGAGGCCAGGCAGAGGCTCTCCGGATCGACCGACAATCCCTGTCCGCCGATGCCGGACAGCGCAGCGGCCTGCCGTGATGCCCGCGGATCGATTTCGGTTGAGAGTGCGGCCAGAATCGGTGTCCCCGGTCTGGTGAGCCGCGGTCGTTCGCGAAGCCAGGCCAGGTAATCGAGCAATTCGAGGCTGGTGCCCAGCACCGTGCGGCGGGCGACCAGCATGTCGACGTGCCGCGAGATGGAGCGGAGGCCGGAGTCGGCGGCGGCGATCAGCGGCCGACCGCCCCGGGAATCGCACGTCCGCACCCGTCGTACCCGTTCTGCAAGGGTCTCAACGTCGTTCTCCGCCAGCCCACTGCCCATGTCCCAGAACAGAACCCTGTCCCAGCGTGCGGAAAAGCTGGGAAGCGATTCCGCATCGCGAATATCAACGTCGGGCAGGTCGGGGGGGGGAGAGATCAGCCAGATGCCGGCCTGCTGTGCCTCGGCGAGCAGGTCGCTGGTGGCGGGCGCGGTCAGCCGCACGCAGTTGAAGCCGAGCCGTGAGATCACCTCGAGTGGCTCGCCGTTGTGGTCCAGGCTGCGAGGAAAGAAGGGAAGGCCCCCGACTTCGAGCACACCCCGCGTGAGTCCTGCGGTCGGAGCCGCCGGTGCGGTGAAAGCCGCCTGCCGCACTGCAGACTCGGGCGCAACGCCGCCTGACATGACTGCCGGGACGCCGCCTGACATCACCGCCGGCACGCCGCCTGACATGACCGTCGGGACGCCGCCTGGCATGACCGTCGGCACGCCGGCCGCCGTCGCAGGGATGACTCCCTGCATGCGGAGATCGTCGACCGACAGATCGTAGTGCCCCGGCACGGAGAAGATTTCGAGCACAAGATGGGTGGCCACGGCGGCCGCGAGATCACCGGCTGGACCGTGCTCGGCATGGAGCGCAGGGAGCTGTTGTTCCAATCCAGCTGCGATGTCGTTTGCCTCCAGCAATTCCCAGCGATCTGGGCTACGGGAGGAGCTGCCCTGCACCACGACATCGATCGGGCGGCCGGTCTGCGGAGCAGGAAAGTGTGGCAGCACGATCCGCACGCCGAGTCGGATGCCGGGGCGATTGGCCTTCACCCAGACCGACGCCTTGAGTTCGTCGATCACGCAGGCGTTGCCGATCGGGAACTGCAGCTGCAGTGTTGAGCCCGCCGCAGCGGCCAGAACGATCTGTTCACCGGCATCACCGCGGTGAGCGGCGTCACGTGTGATCGCATGCCTGGCCACACGCGGGCTGCAGTCGGCGTTGGCCAGAGACCATCGGGGCCGTCCGGCCTCAAATCCCTCCTCGACGTCGGCGGCATGGCCTCCCACCGCCTGCACCGCAAGCAGGCAGCACCACGCCGCCAGCAGGGCGTGACGGGCTGGCGGCAGCGGCAGACGCGGGCAGGGCATGGAAACTCCATGGCGGCCGTCACGGAGAGGGGCGGTCGCACGCAGGGCCGAGGATTCGGGGCCGCGGGTTGTACCAGCCGGGGCGTTGCAGGCTCCAGAGCGTTCCCCGGCCTCCGGCGCGGTAGACCGGTTTTTCCGGCTGTGACGGAGGATCGCCCGCCGTCTGGAGAAAAGCCCGGTTTGAGACACCGGCCCGCCTTGACTTGATCTCCGGCAGGGGCATGAACATTGAGTTAGTATGAGCGTAGTCACTTCGGAGCGGCTCGGTTTCGGCCGTTCGACTGCGGGCTGACCGTTCCGGAGTGGTCATCGGCCGCATGTGGCCTGCCCTGCTCGCCACCGCTCGCCTGCCCCGCCTCCGCTCGCCTGCCCCGCCTCCGCTCGCCTGCCCCGCCTCCGCTCGCCTGCCTACCCCCAGGGCTTCTGTCTTCCGCATCCTGCCAGGTTTCCCCACATCATGAAGCCGTCGACGGCTGACGAACTCGCCGAGCGGCTCGAACAGTTGGACCTCGTGCCTCAATCGCACCTGGATTCCGTCTGGAGCGAACTCGGCGGCCACAACATTCCGGTGACGGACTTTGGTGCTGCGCTGGTCCGCCGGGAACTGTTGACCGGCTACCAGCTCGAAAGACTGCTGCGAGGAGACGTCGAGGGTTACTTTTTCGGGAGAGCCAAGATTCTCTACCAGATCGGGGCCGGCTCCTTCTCGCGGGTCTACCGGGCCATGCACGCCGACAACGGCCGCATTCTGGCCGTGAAGGTGCTGCGGAGCCGCTTCAGCTCCGATGCCGAAAAGTGCATGTCGTTCCAGCGTGAGGGGGAGATGGGCCGGCTGCTGAGGCACCCGAACATCGTCGCCATCGAGGATGTCGGCCGGGAGCACAATTCCAGTTACATCACGATGGAGTTTGTCGAGGGGCAGACCCTGCGGGAACTGGTGCGGGTTCGTGGAGCCATCGACCACTCGCGGGCACTCGGGATCATTCTGCAACTGGTGGAGGGGCTCGAATACGCCCATCGACTGGGGGTGACCCACCGCGACATCAAGGCCTCCAACGTGCTCATCTCGTTTGCGGGGCAGGCAAAACTCGTCGACTTCGGTCTCGCCGGAGGCGATACGACCGCCAGCAAGGCCCTGCGCCGCACTGGACAGCCGCGAACGGTCGACTACGCCACGCTCGAGAGCATCGGGAAGGTGAAAGACGACAGCGTCCGCAGTGACATCTATTTTCTCGGCACGATCGCCTACCTGGCACTCTGCGGCGTGTCGGCCCTGAAGGAATCGCGGGATCGCGCCGTCCGCACCGATCCGCGACGGTTCACCGGTGCCGAGCCACTCGCGTGGAGGGCACCCGAACTTCCTCGCGACGTCGTGGGCATCGTCACGCGGATGATGCACCTCAACCCCGAGGAACGCTTCCAGACCGCCGCAGACGTTCGACGGGCACTGGAGCCGCTGGTGGCCAGATACCCGGTGGACGGCGGCACGCCGATGGCTGGTGCACGGGCTGGCGGGAGCCCAGGCGGGGCGGAGCGAGCAGCCGCCAAAGTGGTTGCCGCACCGCTGACCGTGAAGGGCACGCTGATGCTTGCGGAAGCCTCGCCGCAGGACCAAGCAGAGCTCCGCGGTGTGTTCAAAAACCTTGGCTACAAGGTGCTCTTAACGGAGAACCTGCAGCGGGCGCTGGTGCGTTGTTCGGCAACGCCACGGGCCGCCGACTGCCTCGTGATCAGCGCCGCGTCATTCGGTGAGCCCGGAGTGGAGGTGTTCAACACGTTGGCCCAGGATCCTTTCATGAGAGACGTGCCGGCCGTTCTGCTCGTCGATCCTACGCAGCGAGAGTTGGCCGACCGCGTTCAGGTCGACGATCGCCGCAGGATGGTGCAGGTGCCACTGCAGACCGCTGAACTGACCGAGGTTCTCGATGCGCTCCTCGGCCAGAGCGAGCCGGGCCGACTGCCGGGCGGTGGGAGGTAGGCGGGCCGCGTCAACTCACGGACACGTTAAAAACTTGCCGCCACGAGAGAGGGAGAGAGAATCGTGGGGGGAGTGTTGTCGGCTCACGGACACGTTCAAAACTTGCCGCCACGAGGAAGGGAGAGGGCTTCGAAGAGCTAGATGTAATACATCGGCTCGTTCGAGATGCGGGAGCGTTCTACGAGGTCGGCGAACGTGATGCCTCGCATGGTCTCGGTCTCCGCCCGGGCGACCTTTCGCCACGCGTCGAGCAGAACGTTCACGGTCCGCGACCGTCCCGCAAGGTCGGCCGTGACAGCCGTGAGCAGTTCGTCCGGCCCGTCGATCACCCGAAACACATCCTCGATCGTGATCGAGGCGGGCGGACGAGCCAGTTGGTAGCCTCCCGCGGCGCCACGGGTGCTGACGACGATTCCCGCTCCCTTCAACTGCAGCAGAATCTGCACCAGAAACCGGGCGGGCACTCCATGCGCATCACAGATCGAGCGGATCCGCACCGGTTCGCCGGAAGTCCACTGCCGCGCCAGTTCGAGGACGGCGATCGCAGCGTATTCTGTCTTCGCGGAAAGTCTCATCCCGGTCCTTCTGGAGGCGATCGAGCGGTGATCTGCACACGATCTGGAAACACAGGTTTGAGTCAGTGATCGCGGGAGTGGAGACCGCACTCCGTCTTGGCCGTGCCACTCCAGCGACCGGCACGCTCGTCCTCGCCGAATGTCACGGCCCGGGTGCATGGCCAGCAGCCGATGGAGATGTAGCCCTGGTCGTGCAGCGGGTTATAGGGAACGTCCTCGCGCACAATCGCGTCCCAGACCTGTGCCTTCGTCCAAGTGGCCAGCGGCGAGATCTTCGCCACATTGAATTTCTGATCCCATGCAACGATCGGCGCGGCGGCGCGATCCGGACTCTGGTCCCGGCGGATGCCGCTCATCCAGGCGTCGAATCGTGTTAGCACGCGACGGATGACGGCAATCTTGCGGTCTCCACAGCACCGGTTGGGGTCAGTCTGATACAGCGGCCCGCCGTTGAGTTGCTCGTACTCCTCGACCGTCGTGTCTGGCCGTTCCAGCGACACCTCGATGCCGTACCGGCGGGCGAGGCGATCGCGGAGTTCGAGTGTCTCTTTGAACTGGTAGCCGGTTTCGAGGTTGAAGACAAAGGTTTGCGGCGCGACCGTGGCCAGCCAATGAATGATCAGGCAGCCCTCGGGCCCGAAGGCGGTGGCCATTGTCAGCCGCTCGCCATACCGGGCCGCCGCCCAGGCGATGACCTCGTGAGGCTCGACGCCTTCGAGGGAGCGACTCGCATCGGCGAACTCCTCGTGCCTCTCTGACGAGGCAGCCATCGGCTCAGGTTCAACGATTTCCAGGCCCATGAAGACTGCCCGCTACCCGGAATGCCGTGGAGGAAGGAGAAACGCCCGATTCCTGAATCCTACATAAGTTGCCCAAGCAGGTTAACAATGGGCTCTTGGCCGGGAAGTATCGACCTTCTTCGCAGGGACGTCGCACGCGGGGCCCGCACAGCCGGAAAGTCCGCCGTTTTCTCCCCATCTGCCGTTTTTCGGCGACCGACTCGAAAACCTGTCCCAAAAATAGAACAATGCGGGCCGTTGCAGGGCTATTTTTGCATCTGGCAGGAGCGTGAGACATGGCGAGGTCCGTGGCGTTGGCGGTCGATCTGGGGGCCTCCGGGGGCCGAGTCGTGTCTGGCGCGTTCGACGGCCGGCTGCTGGAGTTGGAGGAAATCCACCGGTTTGAGAATGGCCCGGTCTCGATGGGGGGCGAACTGGTGTGGGATCTCGTGCGGCTCTGGCAGGAGGTGATGACCGGGTTGCGGGCCGCCGCAGTCCGGCATGGCAGCGCCGTGTCGAGCGTCGGGGTCGATACCTGGGGCGTCGACTTCGCCTTCCTGACGGCCGACGATGCGTTGCTGGCCAACCCAGTCTGCTACCGCGATTCCCGCACGCAGGGCATGCTCGCGGCAGCCGAGGGGATCGTGCCGCGCGAGGAAATATTCGCGGCCACCGGCCTGCAGTTCATGGAGATCAATTCCCTGTACCAGCTGCTCGCCCTGAAGCGGCGGCACCCGAGTCTGCTGGCGGCCGCCGATCGGTTGCTCATGATTCCCGATCTTGTCCACTGGCTGCTGTCGGGCGAGCGATCCAACGAACGGACGAATGCCACGACCACGCAGTGTTTCGATCCGCGTCGCCGCGACTGGGCCTTCGAGATGATCGACCGGTTCGGCCTGCCGCGGCATGTCTTCGGCCCGCTCGTGGACCCCGGCGCCGACCTGGGCCCCCTGCGACCGGAGGTGGCGGCCGCGACCGGGCTGGCGGGAGTGCGTGTCGTGGTGCCCGGCACGCACGATACGGCAAGCGCCGTGGCCGCCGTTCCGGCGCTCGAACCTCCCTGCAGTCGACCGGATTGGTGTTACGTCAGCCTCGGCACCTGGGCGTTGGTGGGAGCGGAGCTCGACCAGCCGTTCGTCACGCCGGAGTGCCTCGCACGCAACTTCACCAATGAAGGGGGCGTGGGCGGCACGACTCGCCTGCTCAAGAATGTCTGCGGGCTGTGGCTTGTGCAACAGTGCCGGGCGACCTGGCAACGGGCCGGCCAGGAATGGAGCTGGGATCAGCTCACCGCACTGGCCGGCGAGGCTACCCCCCTTGTCACGCTCGTCGATCCCAACCACCCCTCACTCGTTGCGCCGGCCGATATGCCGGACGCCATACGGCGACTCGCCCGGAGCACGGGAGAGCCGGTGCCCGAGTCGACCGGCGCCGTCATCCGCGCGGCACTGGAGAGCGTCGCGGTCGCCATCCGTCGGACGCTCGAGGAACTCGACGCACTGCTTGGCCGGCGTGTGGCGCGGGTCCATGTCGTCGGCGGGGGCGTGAGGAATGCGCTGCTCTGCCAGATGGTGGCCGATGCGACGAACCGTCCCGTGGAGGCCGGCCCCGTCGAAGCCACCGCCATCGGAAACCTGCTCGTCCAACTGGTTGCCCGCGATGGGGCCGTCGACCTCAGGCAGATGCGGTCGGTCGTCCGTGACAGTTTCGAACTCACGCACTACGAGCCCAGGGACGCCGCCCGCTGGAATGCCCGCCTCAGCTAGCATGCCCGCCTCGGGTCGCATGCCCGCCTCAAAGTAGCTGCGTCCTCGGTAGCCACCGACACAGCTGATGGAAACAGCCAAGGCGGGAGTCTATCAGGCCGCCCGATAGAGGGCGGCGGGCTTCTTGGTGGCATTCCCGTGCTCGATATGGACGATCGAGTCGGCCAGCGCCAGCGTGCTGGCCCTGTGGGTGATCATGATCACGGTGCGATTTTCAACGTAGCGTGCCAACGATTCATGGATCAGACGCTCGCTCTCCACGTCGATCTGGCTGGTCGCCTCGTCGAGCACGAGGATCTCGGCGTCCCGCAGGATCGCCCTGGCCAGCGCGATTCGCTGCCGCTGGCCACCCGAGAGGCGAAAGCCGTTGGGCCCGACCATGGTCCGGTAGCCGTCTGGGAAATCAGCGATGAAGTCGTGGGCATGCGCCTGCTTGGCGGCCGCGATGATCTCCTCCTCGGAAGCATCCCAGCGGCCATACCGGATGTTGTAGAGGATCGACTCGTTGAAGAGTTCGGTCTGCTGCGTCACCAGCGCGATCCGGCGACGGACGTCCTGCAGGGCGAGTTGGGTGAGCGGCACGCCGTCGAGCAAGACCTCGCCCGCCGTGGGATCGTAGAACCTGCAGACGAGGTTGACGAGCGTGCTCTTCCCGCCGCCGTTGGGACCGACAATCGCGACCCGTTCGCCAAACCCGATCGAGAGGTTGACGTTTTTGACGACCGTGTCGATTCCGTCGTAGCTGAACGACACGTTCCGCAGGCTGATCTCGCGGTGGGGCGATGGGAGCGTCCGCGGCGTCGTGGCTTCAGACAGCTTGGAGGGCGTGTCGAGCAATGGGTAGAGCGCCTGGGCGCCAACGACGCCCATGTTGAGGCCCGTGAGCACACCCGACAGTTTGCGAACCGGGTCGCTGGCACCGATCAGCATGCCGAAAAAGACCATGATGCCGGGCACGGTCATCGGGCGGTCCGTCATCGTGATGCCGAAGATCTGGGTCTGCTGATTGATCACGAGCCAGGCTCCGACGGCGATGGAGGTTGCCACCATACCGATGCCCAGGATCTCGGTGATCGGGTTGGCCAGTGCGAAGTAGAAGGTGTGCCACATCCCCGTGCGGAGCATGTCGCCCGTGCAGTTGCGGAACCGCTGCCGTTCAAAATCCTCCATCGTGTAGGCCTGCACGGTGAGCACGTTGTTGAGCGTCTCGAGCAGGACGTGATGAAAGCCCTTGGAACGGGAGAGGATATGTTTGGACACGGTCCGAATCCGCTTGTTCAGCCAGACCATCAGAAAGCCGACGATCGGTGCCAGCATCAGGCAGGCGAGGGTCAGCTGCCAGGAAATGCAAAAGGCGCCGGCGAGGCAGGCGATGATCTTGAGCGGCTCGGTGACGGCGCCACCGTAGACCGCCGTGATGCCTCCGGCGAGCATGTCGGTGGTGTGGGTCAGTTGCGACATAAAACCAGCCGAGCCGTGCCGCATGAACTGGGCCCGGTCGAGCTCGATGGCCTTGTCGAAGACCCGCAGACGGAGGTCGCGGCTGATGTTCATCGCCACCCACCCGACCATCATGGTGCTGGCCAGCAGGAAGATGTGCTTCAGAAACGTACTGAAAACGATCAGGCCCACCACGAGCAGCACCGTTTGGAAGGGATCCGCCGGCAGGAACCGATCCAGCCACGGTGCGAGCTTCCGGGCCGAATAGACGATCGCCTCATCGCCGCGGCGGTTCAACGCGAGCGTGTCGATGCGGTTGCGGGCCTTCGTGGCGGCGTCGGGGTCGAGGGAGGCGGCGGCGACGAGCGCCTCCAGATCGGAGATCTCACCGGTCCCGACCTCGATGCGGCGCTCCGCGTCGGTGAGCCGCCGACCGTTCCACGATTGCAGCGACTCACCATTGAGCGTCACTTCGATGATCGGGAAGAGGGCGGCGATGTTTGCGCCCCACAGGCCGGCAACGCCGGCAGAGCAGAGAAACGCGGCCAGCAGAAAGGGCCAGCTCTTGACGGCGTCGCGGAGGGCACGGAGAAAATGATTCATGGACCAGCGCTTTCGGCATGCCTGTCGGGACTGTCTCTCAAGCATCGGAATGACCACGCCCGCAACCCCACCACGGCCCGCCTGATGACGGCGCGGGGGGACTGCACAGGAGCGGGCAAGCTGGGGGGTCTGGCCCGTTGCGGCTTCCGATGCAGGGGAAGATAGGGATCGTTCCGCTGGCGGACAAGGCGAAGTTCTAGCGGCGACCGGCCCGTAATTCAGCGGCCAAGACCGTGTTGGCCAGCAGCATCGCCACCGTCAGCGGACCGACGCCCCCCGGCACCGGCGAGATCCAGCCGGCCACCTCGCGAACGGCGTCATAGTCGACATCCCCGACGAGTCTACCGCCGCCAGCGGGTCCGGTGATCCGGTTGATGCCGACATCGATCACCGCGGCCCCGGCCTTGACCATGTCGGCCGTGACGAGCCCCGGCCTGCCGACTGCCGCCACCAGGATGTCGGCCTGTCGCGTGATGGCAGGGAGATCGGCGGAACGGCTGTGGCAGAGCGTGACCGTCGCGTCGCCACCCGGCCCGCGGGAAGCCAACAGCAGGCTGAGCGGCTTGCCGACGATGTCGCTGCGGCCGATGATCACCGCATGTCGGCCGGCAGTCTCGATGCCGGCGTCGATCAGCATTCTCTGCACACCCGCAGCTGTGCAGGGGACGAACCGCGGCCGGCCCTGCGACAGTAGGCCGGCATTCTCCGGATGAAAGCCGTCGACATCGCGATCCGGCGGCACCGCGTCAAGCACGGCGACCGTGTCCACATGCTCCGGCAGCGGCAACTGCACGAGAATGCCATCGGCCCGACCATGCTCCTCACGGACGATCTCGGCCACGACCGCGACCAACTCCGCCGTGGTCACCGTGGCGGGCAGACGGATCACCTCGGAATCGATCCCCACGCGGTCGGCGGCCGCCGCCTTGCTTTTGACATACGATCCGCTGGCAGCGAGGTCGCCGACAAGAACAACCACCAGCCGGGGCCGGCGGCCGAACATCGCCGCGAACGTGTCGACCTCGGCCCGCAGGGAGCCTTCGATCTGCGTCGCCAGTGCCCGGCCGTCGAGCAGGGTGGCGGTCATGACGACCGCCCGTCCGCGGCCAACGGTCGATCGGAGCCGCCCTGCTCGCTCATGTACATCATCCGCAACTGGTGCTGAATCTCCTCGAGCATCCGCCGTTCGTCGACGGTGAGATTGCCGGCGGTCTTCCGCTCCAGCATCGTGAGGGTGTCGATGAAGTGCCGCGCTGTCGGCAGGTTGCGGTGGGCCTGCTTGGTGATCGGGTTCGGAATCCGCCCGAGGGCCATGAGCGCTTGCGTGAACAGGGTGTGGGCGAGAAACTCGAACGTTGCAGGGGGCGCAAGGCCGGCCGCAACCGGGCCGTCATCGGCCTGCTCGTCAGACAGTTCACTGGGGCCGGTTTCATGCATAGGTTGCTCCTCAGACCTCGGCCACCCACGCGCTGCCGGCATGCCGCTCCACCGCGGCGGCTATGAGCCCGGCGAAGAGCGGATGGGCGGCAGTGGGTTTGCTCTTGAATTCGGGATGGAATTGTACGGCCACGAACCAGGGGTGATCGGCCAGTTCCACGATCTCCACAAGCGAGCCGTCGGGGCTCGTGCCGGCGATCACAAGACCGGCCTTTTCGAGTTGATCGCGGTATTTCGGGTTGAACTCATAGCGATGGCGGTGCCGTTCGGAGATCCTCGCCTGGCCGTAGGCCGCGGCCGACTTCGTGCCCTCGGCGAGCACGGCCGGCTGGGCTCCCAGCCGCATAGTACCCCCCTTTTCGAGCACGCCCCTCTGCTCCTCCATCAGGCAGATCACGGGATAGGGCGTGTCGCGGGCGAATTCCGTGGAGTGTGCCCCGCCAAGGCCCGCGCAGTTCCTGGCGACGTCGATCACCGCGCACTGCATCCCCAGGCAGATGCCGAGAAAGGGCATCCGGCGCTGGCGTGCAAAGCTGATCGCCTCAACCTTGCCCTCGATGCCCCGCTCACCGAAGCCACCCGGCACGATCAGGCCGTCGAATCCCGCCAGCAGTCGCTCGGCCCCCTCACGCTCGATGTCCTCGCTCTTGATCGGTTGCACGCGAACCTGCGTCCGGTGGGCGATGCCACCATGATCGAGGGCCTCGTAGATGCTCTTGTAGGCGTCGCGGTGCTCCGCGTACTTGCCAACCAGCGCGATCGAGATCTCATGTTCGGGGTTGCGGAGCCTGTGGAGCAGGTCATGCCATTGCTCCAGGTCAGCCGCACCGGCCTGCAGACCGAATCGTCTGAGCACGATGTCGTCGATCCGGTTCGACTGCAACGACAGCGGCACCTCGTAGATGGAAAAATCCTTGTCACGCTCCTCGATCACAGCCTCGAGCGGCACGTTACAAAACAGGGCGATCTTCTCGCGATCGGAAACATCGAGCGCCCGCTCGGTGCGGCAGACGAGCACGTCGGGCTGGATGCCGATCTGGCGGAGCAGGCCGACGGAGTGCTGCGTCGGCTTGGTCTTGAGCTCGCCTGCGGCCTTCAGATACGGCACGAGGGTCAGGTGGATGAACATGCAGTTCTCGCGGCCCACATCCAGCGGCATCTGGCGGATGGCCTCCAGGAAAGGCAGGCTCTCGATGTCGCCCACCGTGCCGCCGATCTCGGTGATCACCACGTCGGTGTCGGCGTCGCCGAGGTTCGTGATCATCTCCTTGATCTCGTTGGTGACGTGGGGGATCACCTGCACCGTCTTGCCCAGAAACTCGCCACGTCGCTCCTTGTTGATCACCGAGAGGTAGATCTGTCCGGTCGTATAGTTGCTCTGCCGGGTGAGGGGCGTGGAGGTGAACCGCTCATAGTGGCCCAGATCGAGGTCGGTCTCGCTCCCGTCGTCGAGCACATACACCTCGCCGTGCTGGTAGGGGCTCATAGTCCCCGGATCGACGTTGATGTAGGGGTCGAGCTTCTGCATCTTGACCCGCAGGCCGCGGGCCTCGAGCAGCATGCCGATCGAGGCGCTCGTGAGCCCCTTGCCGAGCGAACTGACGACGCCACCGGTCACAAAAATATGCCTGGTCACTGCTGCGAGTTCCTTCCCGTCCGCCGGTCGCCAAGACTCCTCGGGGCCCATGCCTTGGTCCCTTCCGGAACCGGATTGAACCAGCAGCGTTGCAACGGGTCAAATGGCCATCGTAGACGAGCGGAAACGAACGATCGGCCCGCTCCTTGCATGGCGACCAGCACCGGCGGACCGCCGGATCCAGACTGAAAATCGATTCCCATGTCTGGCCCGAGTTCCGTGATCGGGTGTCGCTGCAAAGTTGGTGTAAAGTAGAGGCATGAACCCATCCTCCACCGTCCGCTCAGCCTCCACCGTGCCGTCCACCTCAAATCTCCGCATCCGGAGCCTGGAGCCCCTGGTGCCGCCGGCCCGGCTGGCGGCACTGCTGCCGCTCGACGCTGCCTCCACGCACACGATTCTTGAGGGCCGGCAGGCGGTCGAACGGGTGCTCGCCGGGGAGGATTCCCGGCTCATTGCCGTCGTCGGTCCCTGCTCGATTCACGATCTCGACGCCGCCCGCGACTACGCGACCCGGCTCCTGAAACTGGCTGAGCGGGTCAACGACCGCCTGCTCGTCGTGATGCGTGTCTACTTCGAGAAGCCGCGCACGACCGTTGGCTGGAAGGGGCTGATCAACGACCCGCACCTCGACGATTCGTTCGATGTCGCGACAGGTCTGCGACTGGGCCGCGGGCTCCTCATCGAAATCGCCCGCATGGGGCTGCCGACGGCGACCGAGTTTCTGGAGCCGATCACCCCCCAATACATTGCCGACACGATCGTCCTTGGTGCCATCGGCGCCCGGACGACCGAGTCGCCCACGCACCGACAGATGGCCAGCGGGCTGTCTATGCCGGTGGGTTTCAAAAACTCCACCGATGGATCGCTCCAGGCTGCGGTCGATGCGATGCAGTCGTCTCGTGCCTGCCACAGCTTCCTGGGCATCGACAACGACGGGGGGACCTGTGTCGTCTCGACCACCGGCAATCCCTGGGGCGTGCTGATGCTCCGCGGAGGCCGGAGCGGCTCGAACTACGCACCCGAAATCCTTCACGAGGCCCGCGCAAAACTGGAGGCGGCGGGTCTGCCCGCCTGCGTGATCGTCGACTGCAGCCACGCCAATTCGGGCAAGGACCACCGCCGGCAGTCGATCGTCTGGCGGGACGTGCTCGCCCAACGGGTCGCCGGCGACCGATCGATCGTCGGCATGATGCTCGAGAGCAACATCCAGCCCGGTAGCCAGCCGGTGAACAGGGACCGTTCCCAGCTCCAGTATGGCGTGTCAGTCACCGACGGCTGCATCGGCTGGGAGGAGACGGAGGAACTCCTGCTCGAGGCCCACGGACGGCTGTAGCACGGGCGACTGTAAAAAGGCCGTGGAGAATGGTCTTTTCCGGGCCCCGGAGACATTTTCGGCCTGTCTTTGGCCCTCAAATTGGCGTCGACCGCGACCTCGGCCTCCGGATACGCTCCCAGCCTGGTTTTTTCTCGCCGCGAAGGGATGCGTTATGCGAATGAAGTCTGTCGGTCTGGCTTGTGGGGTCGTGTTGTGCCTGCTCGTGACATGCTGTGTCGTACGGCCGGCCGTCGCGCAGTATCCGCTCGTCGCCGGTGAGCAGGAGGTGCAAACAGTCGTGAGCGCCCGCCAGGCTCTGGACCAGTTCTTTACCAACCCCGGGGAATCGTTGCCGGCAACGATGCTGCAGAAGGCCGAAGGCGTGGCCATCTTCCCCAACATGATCAAGGGTGGCTTCATCCTGGGCGTAAACTACGGGCGGGGAGTGCTGCACGTCCGCAACCCGGATCGCACCTGGAGCCCGCCGGTGATGGTGACCATGGGAGGCGGCAGCGTCGGATTCCAGGTAGGCGTGCAGTCGGCAGACATCCTGCTCGTGTTCGCCACCCCACGCAGCCTCAACGGTGTGCTGCAGGGGCAGAAGGTGACGCTCGGCGCCGATGCCTCGGTGGCGGCGGGCCCAGTCGGCGTACAGGCCAACGCGGGCACCGATGCCAAGCTCGGCGCTGAAATCTATTCGTATGCCCGCAGCCGCGGGCTCTTCATGGGGGTGTCCCTCGGTGGTGCCGATCTTTCGGTCGACAACAATGCCGACTCGGTTCTGTATGGCCGCTTCGGTGTGACACCGACCGACGTGTTCCAAAACCGCGGCATCGGCATCCGCCAAGAGGTTCAGCAGTTGATCGACGACCTCAACATCCGCTCCCGGCAGATGGCGGCTGCGGCACCAACGGCCGGCACGGCATCCGGGTTCCCGATGGCATCTCCTCAATTGCAGCCCGCGTTCACGTCTCAGCCTGGCGGGCTTCCCGTGCCGCAGCAGCCCATCCAAACGCAGAGCCCGCTCCTGCCACCACCGCTACCGATTCAGCCGTACCAGCCATACCAGGCACTACAGCCTTTTCAGGCAACCCCGCCGTTTCCGGCAATGCAGCCGATTCAAGCAGGAACGCCGGCAACAAGCGTCGCCAATCCACCACTGGTGCCGATCCCGCGTTAGGTGACCTGACCCCATTCCAGCACGTTCTGCACGGCAACCGTGGCGGCAAGTTTTTAACTTGTAAGGTGCACTGCGATCAGTTCCGCAAGTTCAAAACTCGCGGCCACAAGACCAGTCAACGTTCTGCACGGCAACCGTGGCGGCAAGTTTTTAACTTGTCCGGTGTCCTGCGATCAGTTCCGCAAGTTCAAAACTCGCGGCCACACGACCGCCACTCCCAGGAGTTACGTCCGCACGATGCCCAGCCGTACCAATTCCGGCAGGCTCGTCGAGATGAATGCCTGACAGGCCTCCTCGACGAGCTGGCTTCGCTGGGCCGCGTCGGACACGGGCTGACCATCCTTCTGCAGGGTGCGGCCGCTCGCGTCCAGCCGGGTCGCCAGCCGCTCAGCAAGGCCATCACGGCCACGTTCGACGAGTTCGTGGAGGATCGCCGCATCGAGGTCGCCAATCGAGTGGCCGGTGCCAGAGAGCCCGCTGGCCAGGGCCAGCGGTCGTCCGCTCAGTGCATCGGACTCGAGCAAGGCCCTGTTGAAAGGGTGTACCAACGAGATCGTTTTGGGCGGCGTGGCAGGTGCTGCGCCCACCGCGGCGGCCGTGATGTCGAAGAGCCCCATGGCCACCCCCGCATCGATGGCTCGAACGAGATCTGCGGACGGAATCCCTTGCATCTCCTTGGCCGCCATGATCTCCGAGAGCCGCATGCTGCCACGGCTCAACAGTTCGATCAGCGACTGATAAAGCGGCCCCTGTACGGTCGAGGTAACGACACCCAGATTGGCCTGGTAGGGCAGCGACACGTCGGCCCGAGCCACCCGGTAATACAGATCGTCGACGTCCCGCAGCCGCTCGTCCACGTTTTTCATCAGCCGCGGTGATTTCGCGTAGATGTCCCAGCGAAAAGCGGTATTCGCGCAGAAGTCTTTGTGGGCCTCCGTCACCAGTCGGTTCGTCGTCGTGCGAAAGAGTTCCTGAAACTCAGGCCGCACACAGAGATCCCAGAAATTCGTGAAGACCGGCAGGCTGCCGACAAAGGAGAGGCCCTCCTGACCAAAGGCTCCTGCCACTTCGGCGAAGTAAAAGCTCGTCCAGTGCTCGTTGAGGTATTCATGGACGAGATACCGGGGATCCTGCTGCAGGAGCGCATCGACGTAGGCGGCGGCGCGGGGATTCTCCTCGAAATACTTCGCCTGCTTCTCTCGCATGAAGACCAGATACGCCACGGCGTCCCGGATTCGCTGCACGCTGTCGCCCTGCCGCAAAGCGGCGTACTGCCGCAGGATGCCGCGGATCGGCTGGAGGTGGGCCCAGCCCGGCATGGCGTTGTAGCTCACCAGCAGCAGGCCGCCCGGGGCGAGGCGGTCGCGGGCGATCGCGAGAATCTCGTCCCGCACGCCCGGCGCCACCCAGCTATACACGCCGTGTAACGCGATAAAATCAAATGCGCCAAGATCGGCGGGGAGATTGCCGAAGTCGGCCGTGATGACACGGGCATTGGCGAGTTCCCCCGCGGCGATGTCGCGAGAGACAGCCGCCGTATGCTCCGGATTGACGTCCACGCCCACGAACGTGCCCTGCGGGTAGGCGGCTGCCAGGGTGGTGACACAGCGGCCCAATCCGCAGCCGAGTTCGAGAAATCGAAAGCCCTCGGCGGTCTGCGGCGGGATGACGCCGTTGAGGGCAGCGACATACCGCATCGCCACCGGTGACATCTGCGGATAGAAGCCTGGCACGTAGGCGACGTCGGTGACATAACCAGAAGCTGTCATAGGTACTCCTCCCATAGGTATTCCTCCCAAAGGCACTCCTCCTCGGGTGAGGGAGTATCCTCCATGAGCCCACGCGGAACAACCGCCGTCGTCAACCGCCGTCGTCAACCGGCGTCGTCAACCGGCGTCAACCGACGTTCCGGGCGAGTTTTTGCCATTTCCTTCTGACACGGCGCAGGAGGCTGGCAGACTCCGCAGGCAGGCGGTCGATGCCCAACAGGTGGCCGAGCGTGCGACGACGGGCGACCGGCTCCACCGGTGTCGAGAAGATTCGTGAGAACTGCTCGAGGATCGTCCCGGCATCCGCGCAGACGGGCACCCGGTTGTCGCGGTACCACGGCCGAGCGAGCAATTCTGTGTGCAGTGTCGGATTGCGATCCACCTCGACCACGCGATCAACGAGATCGTCGAGCGAGGAGGAATCATGTGCCGACAGAAAGCTCCGGCTGTCGAAGTCGCGGCCTACGAGGGGATCTCCCCAGTAGATCGGGATCGAATCGGCCAGCATCGGCTCGACGATCTTCTCTGTGGTGTAGCCGGGATGCGACTCGTTTTCGAAGGCGATCGTGAACTTGTAGTCCCGTAGAAATGCCTGCTTGTCGTCCACCCGGTATCCCAGGGTGTTGAAAACCTTTCCACCCGAGTCGACCGGCTTGTAGCGGGAGAGCTTTTTGAAGAATGCGTTTCGCGTCCGGCACAGCGGATTGGAAACGACGAACGCGCAGAAGCGATTCTTGCCCGCCCGCACTCTTTCCGGGTCATGGCCTGGCGGCTTCACGAGCATCGTCGGATCGACGTAGAACGGCCAGTGCGGCAGACGGAAATGCCGGGGGTGCGGGGTGTGTTCGAATGAAAACGCCCAGTCGCACGCACTCCAATCAGGCTGGATGTTCTCGCCGGTGTAGAAAATCCGCACGCAGTTCCAGCGACTGTAGTCGCGTCGCCGCTTGCCGACGTAGGCGAAGATGACGAATTCGGGATCGTCGCTGATTTCGAGACGATAGCGACGGCCGAGCAGCCGCGTGAAAAAGTTATCGCGGGGATCGAAGCCATCCCAGAACCCGGCGAACTGCAGCCGAATCGTCGGGCGTGCCTCGCCGAACACCACCGGAGCACCGGGGCCGGTATCGCTCACGTGGCAGCCGTCCAGCCAAAGGGGACATACCGCCGTTCGACGGTGCCGTCGTCAAAGAGGTCGACAACGGCATAGCCGAAATCGGTATCCCGGTTGCGGCCCTTCCACCACCCGCCCGAAACCGCTCCGTTGCAGAGATACCGCACGCCGCCGTAGTCGATCTGTTCCACCATGTGTAGGTGGCCGCTCGCACAGGCCTTCACGTGACGATGCTTCTGAAACAGCTTCGCAAACCGATCCACGTCAACGTGCACATGCCCACCATGCACCGTGAAGGCCGGCTTGGCGTCGGCCGGCATGGCTGGCGACACGAGCGTGAAGGGCACCGCGGAGAGGATGGGGATGTGGGTGAAGAGAATGACGGGGGTCGTCACGGGCACGGCCGCAAGGTCGCGTTCGAGCCAGTCCCACTGGGCGTCGTCGATCCGGCCGATGTAGCTCTGTTCGTGGGGAAACACGCTGTCGAGCAGCACGACATGCCAGCCGGCGCGATCGAAGCTCGTGTAGGGGAGTTCGCGGCCGAATTCGTCGCAGACCCACCGCTTTCCGTAGAGCGGCTCGGTGCCGGTGGTGCCTGACTTCCCCTTCGACCAGCCCCAGACATCGTGATTGCCGACGACGCTGTGCAGTTCCATACCGCAGTGATCGGCCTTCACCTTGCGCCACAGTTCCCACTGGAGCTTTGTGCGGGCCGTATCGGCCTCGAAGGAGTCCATGATCGTGTCGCCGCCGGTGATGATCAGATCGGGCGCGGCCCCGTCGGCCGCGTCATGACCAGCCTGGCCCGACGCGACGGGCCGCGTCTGCAGATGCGAGAAACAGGCGGCCAGCCCGCGGGCTGCCTGCAACTCGGGCTGCAGGTGGATGTCGGTCAGGTGCGCGATCCGCAGGCTTCGTGACCGCGGACCGGCGGTCGCCGAAACAGGGAATCCGGCGGCGGCACCAAGGCACACTCCAGCGGCGCTGGCGGCCAGAAAGTCACGACGGGTGATCGGCATGGTGAGACTCCGGGAACCATTTTCCCTTGAGTGTAGCCGGATCCTGATGGCGACGTCTGCCCCGCGTGTTCCGCGACCAGAGCAGCGAAATCAGAGCAGCCAAATCAGAGCAGCGAAATCAGAGCAGCGAGACGACCTTCTGCCACAGCGTCCACAGGCCGATCAGGACGAATCCCGCCGATGACACCCACAGCAGCAGATCCCAGGCCCGCGACGGCGCGAGCCGTGGATCGATATCGCGATGCCGGAAGAAGAGCACGGCCACCCCGAGCGCGGCCAGCATGATGGCCTGGGCGATTCCGCTGGCGAGCACCATGCCGACCGGCTCGCGGATGATCAGTGCCAGCACGAGCGCCGCCAGCGGCCACACCACCGAGAGCCGCCGGTTCCAGAGTGTTCGCGAGGCGTCGTCCGCCGGCAGACGCCCCGCGAGAATCAGACCATCCACCACCATCCGTGCATTGCCCGCAGCAGCCACGAAGAGTGTCGAGTAGAGCACGGCGAAAGCGCCCACGAGAAACACTCCCCGGGCCCACTCGCCGAAGACCGGCGCATACATCGCCCCGAGGGTCCGGACCATTTCTCCGCCGGCGGGCCGCAGGCCGAGCCGACCGAGAGTGGCGGCCCCGAGCAGGTAGAAGCAGATGGTGACGGTCGTGTAGACGACCATCGAGCCCCAGGCGTCAAGCTGCATGACCTTCATCCACCCGCGGGCGCGGGCGGCCCAGGCCGGCGAATTGTCCCGCGGGCCCACGGCCTTGCCGTAGCCCTTTTCCAGGCACCAATACGGATAGACCATCAACTCGCTCGCCCCCACGCCGATGATGCCGATCGTGGCCAACGCCGTCACGAGCGGCGAGCGTCCGCCCACCGAGGGCGGGATCGAGGGGATCAGGCCGCTGACGAGTTCTGCAGGCGTGATCGCCCACGCCGGGTCGAGTTGCAGCATGACGAGGGCCACCAGGGTGACGATCGTGAAGGTGCCGACAAGCAGGATCGAAACGAGTTCGATCAGCCGGTAGCGACCGATCGCGAGGAGCACCGCAGTCACCCCACCCACGATGATGGCCCAGATCGTTTCGTCGGGAGGCGCGGGCTGCACGAGTGTCGCTTTGCCAGCGGCATCGAGCCGGGACTGGATCGCATCGGCCTCCGCCGCATCGCCACGCCGCCGTGCTGCCGCCTCCGCCACACGCATGTCGGCCGCCTCGTCGTGCGACCGGTTCCACGCCCGCCCGGCCGTCGTGAGGGGGAGACCGCCGGCGAGCGACTGGGCCACGCCGGAAAGAACCCCCCCCTGCTGAACCACCACGAGCACTGTCATGACCACCCAACCCCAATAGATCCAGCCCAGCCCAAAGAATCTGGGGCCAGGTACACGATTGAAGGCGTCAAGCGGCGTGCGGCCCCACGTGAGCGTTGTCCGGCCAATCTCGATCTGGGCCGCCACCTTGATCGCACAGCCGAGGATCACCAGCCACAGCAGCACGAAGCCTGCCTCGGCGCCGACGATCGTCGTCGCGATGAGTTCGCCGCTGCCGACGATGGAACTGGCGAGGATGATCCCCGGACCGAGATGTGAAAGCGACTGCCAAAGCGTCTGGGGTGGATCGGATATGGATTGTGGTTCGGCCATAAAGTCTTGCCCCCGAAAATTAAATTATCCCTGCCCAATCACGGCCTGCGTCAGCCCTGACGTTCCCGCGAGATCCCCTCGAGCCAGTCCGCAAACCGGGCATAGGTCTTCTCGCGGTCAAACTCCGACTCCGCGAGCCGGCGAGATCCCTGTCGCATGTCGAGCAGTCGCCGCCGATCGCCGGCCAGCGAGGCGATCGCGCTGGCGAGCGATTCACCATTGCCCGCGGTGTAGGGCAGGCCCGCCCGATACTCCGACACAAACCGCTCCAGCTCCCCGGGCAACGAGTTCACAATCGCCAGGCCGGCTGCGGCGTAGTCGCACGCCTTGTAGGGCACCGCCACGTGCGACTCGGGCTTCACCAGCACGAGCCCCACATCGCACTGCGACAGCAGCTTCACATAGGCACCGCGATCGAGGAGCCCATGCACCCGCACCGAGCAGGGCCCACGGATCGCTTCCGCCGCGGTTCTGACCGTAGACTCCAGCCGGCCTGTGCCGGCCACGTGGAGCGTGGCCGCGACGCCTTGTGCCGAGAGCAGACGGGCGGCAGCGAGAAGCGTGTCGAGGTCCTGGCCGGCTTCCAACGTACCGGCATAGACACACTCGAGCGGCCCAGCAACGGCCGGAACGACCGCTGGCTGCTCGGCCTGCTTGGCCGCGACGTCGTCCTGCCTGGCCTCGTTTGAGCCGGGAACCTCATCGACCAGCCGTGGAGGAGCGGCGAATTCCGGGAGCCATCCGCCCAAGTGGCAGACGTGCCTCGGCTTGTCGCCGTGAGTGGCCGCGGGGATCGAGTCAAAATAGCCGTGGGCGCACGAGGCGACCGCGTCGGCCGCCTCCAGCAACGCCCGCCGTCGGTTCATCATTCGGCCGAAGAGCAGGGGTGACAACGCCTTCCGCAGCCACTGCGGGCCAGGCAGCAGTCGCTCAAAGGTCTCGGGCCAGACGTCCATCAGGTCGACGACCAGATTCGCGTCCAGCCGTTTCGCCAGACGGGCCGCCGCCTCCGGCCCCTCCAGGGGCGGCAGGCTGGCCAGAATGATGTCGGGGCGGGCGAGCTGCCCTGAGGCTATCGACTCGTTGGCCAGTCGTTCGAACGCGCGGCCAAAGTCGCGATGGCTGGCGAGGCGGGCGAGCGAGACATTCTTCGTGTAGGGCCGCACGGCCACCAGCCGAACGGCAAAACCCTCGTCGTCGCGGATAAAGAGCGGTGTGGTTCGGGCCGCCTTGCGGCGGTGGCTCCAGGCCGCGGTCCACCAGGTCACATCATGACCGCGGCCGGCCAGCACGCGGGCCAGCGACCAATACCGCAGCGGGGGCAGGCCCTCCCCGGGGATGTCGTCGAATGGATTGACGATCCAGATGGACAGGGGCAAGGGCTCGGATCGATACATGGCCGAAGGGTAGCAGATGGCCCCGGCCGGGCAGAGAAGGACGCGTCTTGACCGATGTTTTGGGGGGTAATCCGCAGGGACGATTCGCCCGGAAGCTGATGGCGACTACAACACAAGGGAGTTTCGTGAGCTCTGCCACGGCCCCCGAAAAAGACCATGGCGGCCGAAAAAGACCGTTCACCCAAAAAAAGACCATCATGCCTGCTGCAGCCTCCGCTCCATCGGCTCCCGCCGGAACTTCCGCTCCTCTTATTAACAGCCACATGCTCAGCCACACTGGCGAACTGGCGATCGATTTGGGCGATGCCCGCGAACGACTTGTTCACCACCCTCTCTATGCCCGGATCGACAGCCCTGAGCGGCTCAGGCAGTTCATGGAGCACCATGTCTTCGCCGTCTGGGATTTCCAGAGCCTCCTCAAGGCGATGCAGCAGAAACTGACCTGCACCGGGATTCCGTGGCTACCGACGGCCGATCCCGAGGCCCGCCGGCTCGTCAACGAAATCGTACTCGACGAGGAGTCGGACGAACTCCCGGATGGCGGTCACGCCTCCCACTTCGAACTCTATCTCCACAGCATGCGGCGCGCGGGCGCGGATACGCGGCCGATCGAGCGTTTGCTGGAATTGCTGAGGAGTGGCTCGACCCTCTCCGAGGCACTGGCCGCATGTGGCGGTCCTCCTGCGGCCCGCGACTTTGTGAGACGTTCGTTCGAGGTCATCGAATCGGGATCCACGCACCGCATCGTCGCGGCCTTCACCTACGGTCGCGAGGATGTGATTCCCGACATGTTCCGCCACTTGGTCGGGTCACTCGCGGCTGAGGATCCCGCCACCTGGGTGCCGTTTCGGTTTTATCTGGAGCGGCACATCGCCCACGACGACGCGAAACACGCACCGGTCTGCCGGCGAATCGTGGCACGGCTCTGCGGAGATGATGCGGCCAACTGGGCGGAAGCATCGCAGACGGCACGAGGCTGCCTCGAATCACGGATTCGATTCTGGGACGAGATCGCCGCTCAAATCGCCAACTGACGGCCGCTTTCCTAGAGACGGCCTACCTCGCGACGGCCTACTTCGCGGCCGCCTACTTGGCTGCAACCTACTTGGCTGCAACCTACTTGGCTGCAACCTACTTGGCTGCAACCTACTTGGCCGCTGCGAGGTCAGCCTTCTTCTTCTCTTCCACGATCTCCTTCTGGATATTCCCGGGCGTCGGCCGGTACTTCGCGAATTCCATCGTGAACACGCCCTGACCCTGCGTCATGCTCCGCAGGTCGGTCGAGTAGCCGAATGTCTCCGCCAGTGGCACCTCAGCGATGATCGTCGACGACTTGCCGATCGTCTCCGTGGAGATGATCAGCCCTCGCCGCTTGTTGAGCTCGCCCGTGACCGGCCCCTGGAAATCAGCGGGCACCTCGACCTCCATCTTCATGATCGGCTCGAGCAGCACGGGCTTCGTGTTGAGAAAAGCCTCGCGGAATCCGGCACGGGCGCAGATCTGAAAGGCCATGTCGGAGGAGTCAACGTCGTGATAGGAACCGTCCACCAGCGACGCCTTGACGCCCACGATCGGAAAGCCCGCGATCGGCCCCTTGGAGAGGACGGACCGAAAACCCTTTTCAACCGACGGAATGTATTCCCGCGGCACACGCCCCCCCACGACCGCATCGTCAAAGACGAAGTTCTCGGTCGACTCCTCGGGAAGCGGCTCGAGCGAGCCGATGATGTGGGCGTACTGGCCTGAACCACCGGTCTGCTTCTTGTGCTTGTAGTCGTAGTTGGTCGGTCTGGTCGGCGCCTCGCGGTAGCTGACCTTCGGTGCACCGACCTCCACTTCCACCTTGAACTCCCGCTTGATCCGCTCCACGTAGATGTCGAGATGCAGTTCGCCCATCCCGGCGATGAGTGTCTCGCCAGTCTCTTCGTCGGTGGCCACCCGGAACGTGGGGTCTTCGCGACTGAACCGGTTCAACGCCTTGCTGAGCTTGTCGAGACCGTCGCGGTTGGTCGGGGTGATCGACATCTTGATCACCGGTTCCGGCACGAACATGTTTTCCAGCGTGCAGTATTTGTGGTCGGCGGCGTAGGTATCGCCGCTGGCTGCATCGACTCCCATGACGGCCACGATATCGCCGGCCTCACCGGACTCGATCTCTTCACGCTTGTCGGCATGCATCTTCACGATCCGGCTGAAACGCTGCTTCTGGCTGGTCCGCTGGTTGATGTAGGCCTCGCCCTTGGTGATCGTGCCCTGGTAGACCCGCATGAATGTCAGTTGGCCGTAGGGGTCGTCCACGATCTTGAAGGCCATCGCCACCAGCGGCTTCTTCGGTTCGGGGATCAGGTCGAATGCCTCGTCGGGATTGTCCCACTTCTTGGCGATGATCTTCCGCTCCAGCGGGCTGGGCAGATACCGCACCACTGCGTCGAGCAGCTTTTGCACGCCCTTGTTTTTGTACGCCGAGCCGCAAAAGACGGGCGTGATGCTCTGGTTTTGCATGGCCGCCTTGACGACAGCATGGATCTCGTCGTCCGACACCGGCTGCTCGCTGAGCAGTTTCTCCATGAGGGAGTCGGAATACATGGCGAGCGCCTCGAGCATGGCATGCCGGCCTTCAGCCGCCGCCTTCGCGTAGGCATCGGGGATATTCTCCTCGCGGACGGTCTCACCGTTGTCACCGTCGAAATAGGCGGCTTTCATCGAAACCAGATCGATCACGCCCTCGAGCTTGTCTTCCTTACCGATCGGAATCTGCATCGGAATCGCATCACAGCCGAGCTTGTCCCGCAGTTGGCCCACGACCCGCTCGAAGTTGGCTCCGGTACGGTCCATTTTGTTGACAAACGCCAGTCGCGGCACCTTATACCGCTTCATCTGCCGGTCGACCGTCATCGACTGGCTCTGGACGCCGCCCACGGCGCAGAGCACGAGGATGGCGCCGTCGAGCACGCGCAGGCTGCGTTCCACCTCGACGGTGAAATCGACGTGGCCCGGGGTGTCGATGAGGTTGATATCGCAGTCATGCCACTTGACGCTCGTGGCGGCGCTGGTGATCGTGATGCCGCGCTCACGCTCGAGGTCCATATAGTCCATGGTCGCGCCGTCGCCGCCCCCCTTCACCTCCTGGATCCGGTGAATACGGCCTGCGTAGTAGAGAATCCGCTCCGAGAGCGTGGTCTTGCCGGAGTCGATGTGGGCCGAGATGCCCATGTTGCGGAGCTTGGACAGGTCCATGGACGAAAACACCTTCGGAGGTCTGGGCGGGGGATGTCGAGAAACAGCACGCTCGGCCGAACAACAAAGAGGCCGATGCCAGAGGCTCGGGCCGACGTCATCGGGAATATACTCAAGCGGGCCGCAACGCGACAGGCCATGAGATTCATGCAGCATCCAGACCACCATCCCGACCACCATCCAGACACCCCGCTGGTCGAGCATTCACTGGGCCCAGAACTTGGTCCAGAACGGCCGTGGGACGTGTGCGTTCTCCCGTTTGTCCTGTTTTTGACCTGCGGGCTCCTGGAGCCCAGCCGGAGCGGTGGCGGACTTGCCGGGGCGCTGGGAATTCCCTTTTCTGCCTATCCCGTGGTGTATGCAGCGCGGATAGCCGCCACCCTGCTGGCGTTGGCCCGCTCGTGGCCACAGATTTACCGCTGGCTGGGCCGTCCAGCCTGGTGGCCGCCCCTCCTCGGGCTGGCGCTGGTTGTGCCCTGGATCGTGCTGGCGTCGCTCCAACGCGAGGCCGGCTGGGCCGTCGCTGCCGGCGGGCGGGCGGCATTCAACCCCGTTGCTGATCTCGGCGACGACGTCGGAACTGCTTGGGCCTTTCTGGTGGTTCGTACCGTCGGCCTGATCGCGGTGGTGCCGCTCGTCGAGGAGCTGTTCCTACGGGGCTTCCTGCTCCGCTACGTGATCCGGGAGGATTTCTGGAACGTGCCATTTGGCATGCTGACATTCCCTGCCGTCGGGGCGTGCCTGCTCTACGCCGCGGCATCGCATCCCTCCGAGTGCTTCGCTGCCGTGGGCTGGTTTGCGATCGTTACCGGCATCGCGGCAGCCACGCGGCGGCCGATCGATACGATCCTCGCCCATGCCGCCACCAACCTTGCATTAGGTGGCTACGTGTTACTGACAGCCAACTGGTGGCTGCTGTAGCGACTGCGAGAACGCGACCCTACGAAACACCTCCATGCCCCTCCGCGGCCGCCTCGCCCCGACGCCGACCGGCTTCCTTCATATCGGTCATGCGCTGACGTTCGCGGTCGCAGCGTCGAGGGCCGGCTCGGCTGGCCTCGTGCTGCGGATCGAGGATCTCGACCAGCCACGGTGCCGCAAGGAGTTTTGCGAAGCAGCAATCGACGACCTCCGCTGGCTGGGGATCGAATGGACCGAGGGGCCGGATGTCGGCGGACCGCATGCGTCCTATCGGCAGAGCGAACGCACCGCCTGGTATCTCGAGATCTGGCGGCGGCTGGAGGCGGCAGGCGTGATCTATCCGAGCCCGCATTCCCGTCGCGATGTGGAAGAGGCCGCGACCGCGCCACACGAACCGATGGCCGGCGATGCCGGTCTCGAGCCAGACGCCGAGCCGATCTTTCCGACGCGTCTGCGGCCTGTGTCGTGGGGCCGTGCAGCCGCGCCCGGCGCGGTCGCCTGGCGATTCCGCGTGCCCGATGGCCGTGTGCTCGAGTTCGACGACGCCTTGGCTGGCCGCGTGCGGCGAACTGCGGGGGTCGACTTCGGCGACTTCGTGGTCTGGCGACGGGACGATCTTCCCGCCTACGAACTGGCGGTGGTGGCCGACGACCATGCGATGGAGATCGCGGAGGTGGTCCGCGGCGAGGACCTGCTCACGAGCACAGCGCGACAGCTTTTGCTCTACGAGGCGCTCGGCTGGGCCGCGCCCGCGTTCTGTCATGTGCCGCTCGTGCGGGATGCGCAGGGCCAACGGCTCGCCAAGCGGACCGGCGGCCTCGCGATCCGCGACCTCCGCGGCCGCGGGTTCTCCCGGTCCGACGCACTAGCAGGACCGCTGCCAGCATCCGAGTAATTTGCTTTTCCCCCCGTGGCGGCAAGTTTTCAACTTGTCCGTGTCCCCGGCATCGATTCCAAAAGTTAAAAACTCGTGGCCACGGGTCGAGCTCCTTCGGTCTCGTTCTTCGTGCCGAACAGCAGAAAAAAAAGGGGACGCTGCTCACTTTCTAGCCGGCACGAGTTCCACGCAGTCGCCGTAGCCGGCAAGCATCACGTCATTCGTGAGCAACAGAAGCGGCTCCGTTTTCGCTTGGGCGACGAGTATTCGATCGAAGGGATCGTTATGAAGCGGCGGCAGTTTGGCGACCGCGGCGGCGTGGTGGCCTGTCACGGGCAGAAGATGGAAGCCCGCGGGCTCAATCTCCGCGAGCAACTCGGATGGGTCGGCGGCGAGCTTGCCGAGGGCCGCCTTGATGCTCACTTCCCAGATCGATGCAGCGCTGACGAAAACGTCGGCCTCTTCGATGCGGCGGCGGGCCTGCGCCGACAGCTTCCTCGGCTCGCTTACCGCCCACAGAAGCAGGTGAGTGTCGAGGAGAATCCTGCTCACGGCCTTCCTTCGAAGGCGGCAACGACGCGATCGTCGAGCAGCGCATTAAAGTCATCGGGAACCTTGATCCGCCCCTTGAGTCCGCCGAACTTCTTCGGACGCCCGCCCGCCTCGAGCGGCACGAGCTTGGCCACGCGCCGACCGGCCTTCGCGATAATTACCTCCCGACCGGCCGCCACCTCCTCGATGATCCGCGACAGGTGCGTCTTCGCTTCGTGAATATTGACGACGTGTGCCATGAGGTCAGCCTTCGTGCAAAGGTATCGAACTAAACTTAGTCTAGTCTTATTGAGCCAAGAAACAAGCGAAAGAGTGAACGCCATTTCACACACCTCATCGACCGCTCGTCAGCCGTCAAACGCTTGGGGACGTGTTGTTGGCCTTCCCAGCCTTCCCTAGAGGGGAAAGGGTGAAGGGGAAAAGGTGTCTGGACTCTTTTGCCGGTGTGGCCGGCGGGCTGGACCAAAGTGCCTCGTGAAAAAGAGTCCTGACTCCTTTTTCCCACCCTGACACCTTTTTCCCACCCGTGGCGGCAAGTTTTTAACTTGTCCGTGTCCCCGGCATCGATTCCAAAATTTAAAAACTCGTGGCCACGGTTTGAACTATCCCCTTTCCATCATTTGCCTGACGATTCGAGTGCGAAGTCGATCGTCGTGGCCTTACCCTCGACGGGCTCGGCGACGAGCGGCGTCTTTTCCTGATAGCCGTAATTCTCGGGCAGGGCGTTGACGACGCGATCCATCGTCTGCCCATCGGGGCCATACGGGTCTTGCACCTTGCCGTCGACCTTCGTCGCCGAGGCGATGACTTTCAGGGGCGTCGGCCAGACGGCCACGCGGTAACGGCCGGTGTCATCGGTCTTGGTAAAGCTCACGCGGCCCTTGCCCGAAACCGGGAAGAACTCGAGCGAGGCGTTGGGCACCGGTTGCCCGTCGAGCGAGACGAGGCCTTCGATCACCGTTGCGGGGTTGCCGCAACCACAGATGCCGAGCGCGGCAGCAAGGCTGAGACCCGAGCCCAGGAGAAATCTCCCTCGGCGAGATTGGATCGAATGCATCACCAGGCTCCAACGGCGTTGCCGGAGTTCATCGTGCTCAGTTCCTGCCAGACGCCGGGATCGATGGAGTTGGGGATGAACTGCGCCGCACCGCCGTATCGGACCGAACGAAACGCTCATGTGGCCGGTGAAGCGAGCGTCTGAAGAACCTCGACGATCCGGTCTTCCTCGCGAATCATAAAGACAACGGCCAGCGGAGCGACGACCAGCAACCGGTCTCCGTAAAAGTCGACACCCTTGACCTCTGGATTCAGCCGGAGCGCGGCATCGATTCGACTCACCGCATCGCTGAGTCGCTGTCTGTCGGCAGTCGCCATCCAGACGCGGGCAAGCTCCTCTATGGCTTGCTGTCGCCACATGACCGTAAAAATCATCGGTCGCACAGAGCTTGCAGATGGTCAAACACGTCAGCCGTCGTCAAGGCTGGTTCGTGGGCGAGCCTGCGCCGGCTGAGTTCTTGGGGATTCAGTCTTGCAGCTGCTTCCGCATAGAGGCGGGCGGTTTCCGGACACGCTGGGGAAAAATAGCCGAGCAATTCGCCCTGAGCTCCCCGCACTTCAACGGTTTCCACGACCCCCGCCAGGGTCGACTGCACGCCGGCATCCGCGATGATTTGAATCATGTCGAACTCCAACGAGTGAACGCGACAACAAATGAACGCCTGTGCATCATCCTACAGAGAATCGCTAGGCGTGTCCATCCAGATGAAAAAGAGGGACGGGAGCGAATTATTCGGAGTCTTTTCCCAAGCTCAGCCTGAGAGGGACGTTGTCGCGTTCGGCGAAAGAAAATTCACTCCCGTCCCTCATTTCCTGTCATCACTTGGCTGACGATTCGAGGGAGAAGTCGATCGTCGTGGTCTTGCCTTCGACGGGCTCGGCGACGAGCGGGGTCTTTTCCTGATAGCCGTAATTCCCGGGCAGGGCGTTGACGACGCGATCCATCATCTGCCCATCGGGGCCATACGGGTCTTGCGCCTTGCCGTCGACCTTCGTCGCCGAGGCGATGACTTTCAGAGGCGTCGGCCAGACGGCCACGCGGTAACGGCCGGTGTCATCGGTCTTGGTAAAGCTCACGCGGCCCTTTCCCGAAACCGGGAAGAACTCGAGCGAGGCGTTGGGTACCGGCTGCCCGTCCAGCGAGACGATGCCCTCGATCACCGTTGCGGAGTTGCCGCAACCACAGATGCCGAGCGCGGCAGCAAGGCTGAGACCCAAGCCCAGGAGAATTCTCCCTCGGCGAGATTGGATCGTATGCATCACCAGGCTCCCACGGCGTTGCCGGAGTTCATCGTGCTCAGTTCCTGCCAGACGCCGGGATCGATGGAGTTGGGGATGAACGTCACCGACCCGTCGCAAAACGACGCATTCACCCCGCCAGGATGCTTGCTTCGCGCGATGATCTGCCACTGACTGGGATCATCGCCCGTTCCCGTGCATGGCAGGTCGGGGTCGAGCGTTGAATCGCAGTACAAGTTCGCGCCGTTAACAAACCAACGATCAGTTCCGCTGTTTGGGGGCGCCGCAGCGGTGAAGAAGCAGATGCCCGTGTCGCCGTGCATATTCGTGCGGTGATCGTCCACATCGTCCCGGGGCGCCTGCCGGCCTTCGGACATCAGCAGCGTCTTGGACGTGCCATCCGTGATGTCCTTGAAGTTCGTCCGGTACGGGATGAAGGAATTCTGGTTACCCCAGGACTTGAAGCCGAACGGCGCTGCGCGACTGCCCGCGACATATACGCGGGTCGGACCGGTGTTCACCAAATAGTTGCCGCGTGCGCGTCTGTATGTAGCGCTACTCGCAAACCGCAATTGCGCCCCGGGCCGATCGCTCGCGCAGTAGTAGGAGGGAACGGCGATTTGAACAAGGGTCGAGTTCGTACGTCCGCCGGCGGCGGCTGGCGTGGTGCCCCAGTATGAGTCTTTGAAGTTGTACGAACTGTAAAGGTCGAGGTTTTCCATGTAGGGCCACAGCGGCACGACAAAGCTTCTCCGGGCGTTGTACCCAGACGCTATGTTCACCTCGGGATCGTTGCGCCGCTGCGCCATATAGGGAAGGGCCTTGATCGCGTCATGGTGCGAGTGCATCGCGAGGGCCCACTGCTTGAGCGTGTTTGTGCACGACGATCTGCGGGCCGCTTCTCTCGCCGACTGGATTGCCGGTAACAGCAGTCCGACGAGGGTGCCGATGATGGCGATCACGACCAAAAGCTCCACGAGCGTGAACCCGCTGCGACGATTTCCCGGGTGGTGAAGAGGCATGAGAACCTCCATTCTAGAAAAGAGAATCAACGATTCATGCGGATCGATTGCAACGAAAGCTCATGGAAGGTCGCCACGGTGTTCGGAAAGACGGAGATCGCCACGTGGGCGATCCGGTCGGGCGGCACGTCGTAGCTGCACCGGCCGACGACCTCATCCCCGGCCAGGAAAAACGCCTCCCAGCGGGGCCCGGTCGTGTCGAGGACAACCGTGCGGGTCTGCCTGCCGGTGAGACGGTCGCCGCGGGGCAGTTCGCCCGCCATCTGCGGCCCTTTGTAGGCGGCGTTGACCTGCGTCTTCGTCTCGTGCCGCTGGAGCATCCAGGCATGGTCGAGCGTGGCCAGCCGCGTGTTTGCCGTGGCCGCGAACCCGAGCCCCGCCCAGCCGATGCCTCCTTCGGTGACATGCATGCTCACCGACAGCCGGTAGAGATGGCCGGGCTCGGGCCTAAATGGAAGAAAGGCCGCGCCGGTGGCCGTCACCTTCAGCGACTTCGTTTCCGGATCGAGCAGCCAGCCATCCTGCGGCGCCACCCACTTCGCCTCTCCCACGCCGCCTCGCCCGGTGTGAGCCGTGCCGCCGAGCGGCCCCGACCCCTCGAACGAGTCGCGGTAGACCGTTACGGCCGCGGCGTCATCCCACCGAAACGGCAGAGGTGCTCTGACCGGCTGCGTCTTCTTGGGCACCGACATCACGAACTTCTTCGAAGCCGGCGCGTCGATCCGCGAGACACGGCCGTCACCATCGACCTCGCCCGCATCACCTGCCTTGAGCCGCAGCGGCTCGGCACTGCCAAGCGCCGCCAGGGCCGCCAGTTCGACGAGTCCCCGAAACACACGCACGTCGGTTCTGCCGCGATTATCGACCGCCACGCCAAACTGCGTGCCCCGATCGGTGACGACGGCAGTTGGAGTGTGGATGGCGAACGGGCCGGCGGGCCGTTCGAGCGTGGCCGTCAGCTGCCCACGGCCAAGCTTTCCCGTGCCGCCGTCGATCACCTCGAAGGTCGCCGGGCCTTCGAGGACCACCGTTGCCCCGCACGCGAACATGATCTCGACGAGACCACGTGCAACCGCAAACGAGCACCCCGCCTGCAGGCCGTCTCCCTCGTGCCTCGGCTGGCTGTCGGCGAGCCAGGCCACGTCGGAGAGCGTGACGACCTTCGCAAGCACTCCGGCCGGAAGCCGTGGCCGGGCGGGCGGCCAGAGCGCCCGCACCGCGATCGTGCCGAAAAGGCCGCATGCGACGATCAGCATGAGCGCCAGACCAACCCTGCGGAGTGTTGCCGGCGCGACGATGGCGCCGACCATGGCCGCGAATGCGTCGCCGAGCGTCCGGCGGTTCGCTGCCCGCGGTCCAGCCTGCGGCTGCAGCCGACTCGCCGGGGGGCCGAAATACCGCGTGGTCAGAGCGACGGCCGCCATTTCCTCGAGCCCCTCTTCCACCGCCATGAGCCCGAGGAGAGCCCGGCGGGCGACACGGCTCGACCGCAGCAGCGACTCAAGCCGCGGAAACGCCTCCGCAGCGATACGGTCCGCGACGAAATCATGGAGAAGGTCAAGGTCGGCCTGGGTCATGACGCACCAGCCTCCTTGGCCAGCGTGTGTTCCACGCACCGCCACAGCTCCTGCCGGATCCGTGAGAGCAACTGGTAGAGCGACCCCTCGGTGCGGCCCATCTGCCGTGCCAGGTCTTTCTGCGATGTGCCCACCGTGTAGGCGGCGAGGACCAGTTCACGACGGGCCGGTGCAAGCTTGTCGAAGCAGGCTTCGAGTGCCACGAGCCGCCGCTGGTGAAGCGGCATCTCGGCGGCTGCCTCGTCGGCGAGGGCCTCGATGACCGCCTCGTCGAGCAGGAGGCGATTGCGGGCATGGGCTCGGCGATACTTGAGGATCTCGTAGCGGGCGATCAGGCAGGCCCAGGGGGCAAACCGATCGCGTTCGGCCAGATCGCCGAACTTCCGCCAGGCGACGAGGCTCACCTCCTGCATCACCTCGTCGACATCCTGTAGCCGCGGCAGGCACGACCGCACGAACGCCCGCAACTCCGGCTCGCAGCGGGTAAAGAGCCGTAAAAACGCTTCGTGGAGTTCATCCGCCATGAAATGACCGAAAAGAAAAGAAGAGCACCGTCAGGGCCCGGCGGGAACGCCTCCCCCCTCTATCACTCCCGAGGGCCGGGAAAACTTACGCGGGGAAAAGAACAGGCCTTTGACGGCAGATGCGACGGGTTTCCCTCTGGGGGCGTTTCTTAGCAAAGCCCCACGTGGGGGCGAGTTTTTAACTTGCCCAATCAAAGCCCAACGTGGGGGCGAGTTTTTAACTTGCCCAATCAAAGCCCAACGTGGGGGCGAGTTTTTAACTTGCCCAATCAAAGCCCCGAGCCCAACAAGATGCAATCTTGTCGCCACGTTACGAATGGCTACTGCCCGCCGGCCTGCTTCGCTCCCCGTCCCATGCGGCAGCGGTCGCTGCAGTAGCGGACCTCGTCCCAGCAGGCGGCCCATTTCCGCCGCCATTCAAACTCGCGGCCGCACGTCCCGCAGATCTTCACGGGCTTCGGCTGCCCGGCCTTGCGGCCCGCGGGCTGGCCGCGGGATCGCTTCGCAGTCATGTGCCGGCCGTGCGCGGAGAATCGCCCACGCGGCCTAAGCCCTCCTGCGAACGCCCCGGCTGCAGCGGCCTCTGCGGCATCGCGAGTACGCGAATCGCCTCAACAAGCATCACGGCGGCCAGCGACAGAAGCACGAGCCCCGCCCACGGGACCGGATCAGCCGGGAGGGCAAAGCCGTCGGCATTCCGGAATTTCGGGAGCGTCATGCTGGCCAGAGCCCACGTGCTCATCACATACATGAACACGGTCGGCACGCCCGTCACCAGCCAGATCCACGCCTCCCGTCGCGTCCGCCAGAGCCAGACCGTCACGCCGAGGAGCGTCAGCGCCGCCAGCAGCTGGTTGCTCGCCCCGAACAAGCTCCAGAATGTCTTCCAGACCGGCACCGCATTGCCCTGGGCATCGACGTGGGGCCGCAAGAGAAACACCAGCGGCACGCCCGCCGTCAGGGCCGTGCCCAGCCAGCCGCCGGCCTTCCCCGTCATGCCGGTCAGCTCCTGAATGATGTATCGCCCGAGCCGCGTGCAGACGTCGAGCGTGTCATAGACGAACGTCGTGAAGGCCATCAGCGCAAACGACACGCCGATCGTCGCGGGCACGCCGAGGATCTCGAGAAACCTGCCCATGCCGAGGGCATAGATGAAATTCGGCGGCTGGCTGGTGAGCTTCGAGTCACCGGCCAGCACCATCACGCAGGCGAGGCTCACGATCGCCACCATCGCTTCCAGGAGCATCGTGCCGTAGCCGATCGCCTTGGCATCGGTCTCCTTGCGGAGCTGCTTGCTCGTCGTGCCCGAGGCGATCAGCGAATGAAAACCCGAGCAGGCGCCGCAGGCGATCGTGATGAAGAGCATCGGCAGCAGGCTGCCTGCCTTGGCCGTCTGCCAACTGGTGAACGCCGGATACTGGATCGAGGAATTCCCTGCCACGAGCCGGTCGCTGGCGATCAGTCCGACTGCCGCTCCGGCCAGTGCCACGTAGAGAAAGCATCCGCCCAGGTGGCCGCGAGGCTGCAGCAACAGCCACATCGGCACCATCGCCGCCACGAGGCAGTAGGCCAAGAGGAGCACGCCCCAGATCTTCTGCGCGTTGGCGTCGGAGGTGCCGATCGTCTGCCCGAGGTCGAACGGAAAGAACTGGCCGACCCAGATCGCCAGGCCGACCAGCGGCAGGAAGATCACGGTCGCCAGCCAGAGCGGCATCTTCGCATACCGCATGCAGGCTCCCATGATGATCGGCAGCACGAGGTAGAGCAGGCTCGATGTGGCGATCCCGCCCCCTGAAACGGTCTCGCCATTCTCGAGCACCTGCCGGCCGATGAAGCTCGACGCCGTGATGTCTGTGAAGGCGACGATGATGTAGACCAGCGCGATCCAGACGAACGCCAGAAAGAGCAGATAGCTACGGTGGCTCATGTGATCGCGGACCACCTCGGCGATCGATCGCGACTTGTGTCGGACCGAGGCCACGAGCGCGGCGAAGTCGTGTACGCCGCCAATGAAGACGCTGCCGACCAAGATCCAGACGAGGGCGGGCAGCCATCCAAACGCCACGCCGGCGAGGATCGGCCCCACGATCGGCCCCGCTGCGGCGATCGCCGAGAAGTGCTGGCCGAGCAGGAGCTCCGGTGGGATCGGCGCGTAGTCGACATCGTCGCGGAGCGCGACGGCCGGTGTCTCGGCTTCGCCGTCGAGCCTGAAGAGACGGGCCAAAAGGCTGCCGTAGGTCCGGTAGGCGATCGCGAGGATCAAGGCACTCGGCAGTAGGACGACAAGCAGGCTCATGGCAGACTCTCGGAATGACAAAGATGGCGAGAACCCGCCTTCCTGGCCGCTCATCTTGCCCAAAAAAGGTGACAGCCACCACATTAGACGATCCAGGCCACCCAGATTTGGTGGCTGCCCCCTTTTTTCCGGAGCCACCATGGCCGCCACCACAGGCAACACCGTTCGCGAAACTCTCGTCATCATTGGCAGCGGACCGGCCGGTTGGTCGGCCGCGACCTACGCCGCCCGGGCCCAGCTCAAGCCGCTGGTCTTCGAGGGCGCGATCACCGAGAAGAACAGAATGTCGGGCACGCTGCCGCTCGGCCAGCTTGCCCTCACCAGCGAAGTGGAGAATTACG